>VOFB01000314.1_pt1 | contig 84001 bp, 62 predicted proteins | sample 5384141 | NCBI WGS metagenome assembly VOFB01 (sample SAMN12384721, study PRJNA508395) | human gut metagenome | isolation source: healthy gut A | host: Homo sapiens | reverse complement strand
CCTATCAGTTCGATATAGGCACTTACCGCATTTGACAACGCCACTTCTTCCGACCGCTTGGGGGCTTCATCATCCCGCTTCCACAAGGTCAGTATAAGGGTCTTGATGCTCTCTTTCTTCTCGATGTCGAATACCCCCCGTCCTCGACATAGAACGGGTTGAACGCTATCGGGTTCTCGTTGGTAGGTGAAATAAATCCCGTCCTCTCCCCGGGTGCGGTCATGAATCATGCGGCACAGCCCCTGGTAGCTGTTTCCCGTGTCCACCAGCAGGATATGCGTGCCCTGCTCGTAATAGTTGCGCACCAGATGGTTGGTAAAAAAGGACTTGCCGCTGCCGCTTGGTCCCAGGATAAATTTGTTGCGGTTGGTGATGATGCCTTTCTTCATGGGCAAATCCGAAATGTCGATATGCACCGGCGACCGTTCACCCGGTCCACCATTTTGATGCCGAACGGCTGAAAGCGAACTTCCGGTAGTTCGTTTCTTCCCGAACAAAGAGGCAGACCGCCTGCCCCAAGAACGGTGTAGAACGACTCCTCTGCGGGAAGTCCGCCTCATTGCCGGGTATGCCCGCCCAAAAGAGCGTGGGCGTATCGACGGTGTTGTACCTCGGCTTGCATTCCATCAGTGCAAGCTGGCTGCCCGTATCGTTCCTATGCGTTTGGAGTTCGTCCCGGTCGTCACCCATGCCATGACGTTGCAGTGGCAGCGTACCGAGGTCAAGCCCTTGCTGTGCGCTTCATTCAGGTACTCGTCTATCCATTCCTTGTTCACTTGGTTGGCACGGGAATAGCGGGAGAGTGATTGCATATTCCGGGCGGTCTGCTCAAAATTTTTTCAGGTTTCGGCGTGGTCGTCTATGAAAATGTACTGGTTATAGACGTGGTTACACGACAACAACACGCCCACCGGGGCGGCAAACTTACACCGGCAGTCGCTCCGGTCAGGTGGACAGCTTCTCAAATCGCAGTCCGTCCCGACCTTGCCGGGCAAATCTTCCACGTCCGAGAGCGTGTGCAGGCACAGTATGTCGTCCCCGACACGCATTTCTTCCGGGTACAGTCCGATGTCTTTCAGGCAGGTGGTATCGGTCTGTGATAGCGAGAAGTATTTCTCGATGATGCCCGCCTTTCCGTCCTGCCCGGTGATTTCCGATGCCGCCAACCGGGTAAGGGTGACAAAACCGCTGTCGTTCATAATTCGTTCAAACTGCCCGACCGCTTCGATGAACTTTGTTGCCGCTTCCTTGTCTGCTATCTCCTGCGGTACAATTCTGCCCCGGCAGAGGGTGGAGAAGTCGCTCTGTCGGCGGCTTCTTTCCCCTTGTCGTTTTTTGTCAGGAACAGGTAGCAGGTTCAGAAACGGGCGTTCATTGAAATGCCGTTCAAAACTCCGGGACAGGAAACTAAGTTCGTCCCTTTCGGTGTCGGGCTGGTAGTTCTCCTTGATGAAGAAGTCCTGCTTGTGTACTATGGAGTAGTCGGGCAACACCTTGATTGCCTTGTACCATGCCGAATGTATGGCTTCGTACTCGGCACTAGTGACGGTGAACAGTTCGGGCAGTTCCACCCGGAAAGCCACCGTGATGTCGGCATCCTTTGAAATGATGCAGCCGTTCTCCACCGCCAAGAGGGGAAATTTCCTTTCCAGCGTGGTAGCCTTTAACGTATTCCTCATGGTCTTTCTTCCTTTCTTCTTTTGTAGGTGAATAATCGGGGTATCGCCTTTCGGCTGATAATGAAGCGGGGGTGTCTTTTGCGGGCGGCAGCTTTCATCAGCCCGTGTGTACCGTATCGGGCATTGAGCCGGAACGTCTGCCACACGAGCAGCAGCGAAGCCGACACGATGAAACCGATACATAGCCACTGGTTCACGCCTGCCATGAACAGGACGATGAACACCACGAACACGGCGAGCAAGCCGCCTGCAAAAATGAAAAGGTACTGGCTTTTCAGCCCCTTGAACTCCACCGGCTTTCCGATACCCCTGTTTACCGGATATTCAGACATAGCCGCTGTTTTAGAGGAAGAACGACCGCAGGATAGTGGCGGCGACAATCAGGAAGATACACGCCCCGAACCAACTGGCGGCAGTCTTTGAGGTGTCGGGGTCGCCGCTTGAAAACTTGTTATACACTTTTACCCCGCCAATCAAGCCGCAGACCGCCCCGATTGCGTACACTAATTTTGTTCCGGGGTCGAAATACCCGGTGATTAGGTTCGTGGCTTCGGTGATGCCCGCCTGCCCGTTGCCTTGTGCGTAGGCACTTACCGCAACGGCAAGGATAGCCGCTGACAAAAAGATTTTCTTTTTCATTGCGAATTGGGATTTTAATGCCGGGGTAGCGGGTGGATAGTCCACTGTCACCCGGCGGATGAATAACTTGAAATTTTAGTGGCTGCGGCACGGATGCCGTCTGTTGGTTTTAGGGTTGCCAATCAACCGTAATCACGCTGTTTCATGTTGTCAGTCTTATACATTATTATATTAAAGGAAGTCGTTCATGTCGAACGCTTCGTGTTCCTTGCTTGTATTGCCAGTTCCGGCAGGGACAGCAGCCGTAGCCAGTTCCGCTTCGTTGCGCCCCAGCAGTTCCGCTACCTTTGTCAGCCCGCCGTTGATGTTCTCCACCACCGCATCGTAGAGGTTCGTCCCCTCGATGCCAGCCAGTGTCCCGGCGGCTTGCCGCTGTTCCGCTTCGGTGGGGTTATCGGCGTTCGCCGTGCGTACCGCTTCGCCCAGTTCGTCAAAGCTCACGCCCGTAGCCCGCCCGGTATCATCGTCACCGTCCATGTACCCGGCTATTTCCTCGTCCTCGTAGTCGGGTTCGTCATTCTCGTAACCGGGCGTTTCTTCCGCTTCGGGTGTTTCTTCCGAAATGTTTTCTTCCGACTGTTCGCCAGCTTGCGGCGCAAAAATAGTATCATTTCCAGCCGCTTGCGGGAGCTGTCCCGATTTGTCCTGCGCTGTCCCGATTAGTCCACCCTTGTATCGGCTTTCACCTATCAGCGTGTAGTTTGAAAACTCGTTTCGTGGGAGTGGCGCATCGTCCGTTCTGCCCGGTGATGTCCGTCTGTCCGTGTAGCGATACCACAGCCACAGGGCGATATAGTACACCGCCAGCCCGGTAAGTATGCAATGGATTACCATAATCAGACAGGCTTTTGGAAGTTGCTTTCGTACAGGGCGTTTATCTCGTCTTGGTACTGCTCGAAGTGGCGCAGCAGAATGTTCTCCACGTAGCTGCTCACCGTCACCTTGCGCCCGCCTATCACCGTCACGATACGCATCAGCTTCTCGTGCGTGGTACGGCTCACGTACAAGGGCTGTCGGTCTGCCAGTTCCACTTTCTGAAAGTAGGTTTCCCGGTAGTCGCCCGTGCCGCCCTTGCGCCTGCGGGGTGTCGGTTTCTCCACCCGTACCACTTCCTCTTGTTGTCCCTCTTGGGTAATAACCTTTTCTCCACCGGGCAGTGGCGCATCATCCGGCAGGTTCTCCCGCTTGGCTGGTACGCCCTGCGAGATAAGTTCTTTCATGAAATCTTCGTCTATCTTCGGCATACCGCCGCTTTGCTTTGCCATATCACTGTAATTTGATGTAGTACACTATTTCCGTTATCAGTTCTTCCAAGTTGCTTCCCCTCACCAGCGGGCGGCTGGCGGGAAAGAGCGTGGAGCGGAACACCGCTTTTTTATCCGCTACCAGTTCCTTTTTGTAGCGTTTGGTGTCGGGGATAAAGGTTTTCATCAGCGGTAGTTCCAGTTCCTTAATGGTTTTGTCATAGGCGGTGTAAAGGTCTGTTTTCTCCCGCCCGTCCACCATGTTCCAAAAGAGGTACAGCCCGGCAAGTCGGCAGGCTTCATTCTTCACCAGCAGCTTTTGAATAGCCATTGCGAACGACAGGCTGCTTTCCAGCACCACCTTGTCGGCTGAAATGGGGGTGAAGATGTAGTCCATGCCAGCGAGGGAGTTTATCACGCCCTCGCTGTTCACCGTGCCGGGCAGGTCGAAAAACACTATATCCGGCACGTGTCCGGCGGCTATATGTTCGTCAGCCGTTGCAATCGCCTTTTCGGGTGAACTGCATAATACCGGGTAGGCTTTCTTCCCCAGCCGGGTAAACTGTTCATACGCCATTCGCTTGTAATCTTCATCAGCCCCCACCTGCTCGGCATCCCGCTTTCGCATCCCGGCAATGGAGTGTTGTGGGTAGTCACAATCGACCACCGCCACATCGTAGCCTTTGAGGTAATAGAGGTAACTCGCCGCCAGTACGGTAAAGGTGGTTTTGCCGACCCCGCCCTTTTGGGTGGAAAAGGCGACATAAAGGGGTGTTTTCTCGTTTTCCATATTGCTTTCGTTCATTATTGGTTGATAGATTTATTTATTGCTTTCATTCATTCTTTCCATATTGCAATCTTGAAATATTGAAAGACTGTTTTATTTCAATCTTGTTTTCCAGCTTTCATTCTTTCTTGGAATATTGAAATCCTGCAATCCTGCTTTCAATCATTCTTTCCTGATTGGAATATTTCTTTCAATCTTGCTTTCAATCTTGAAATCCGATGCAAAAAAAGGGAGAAAAAACGTCCCCTGAAAACCTTGTCCCGTTTTGTCCTGCGCTGTCCCGATTTGTCCACCAACCACCTATTTTACAGCATTATAAATCACCGTTACTTTGCAACGGAGTAACGAACCGCAGGGGGCAGGGGTGTAAAACCGGGCTGGTACATGGCTGGGCATACCGTTTCACGCTAACCCCAATCCGTCTGTGACGGATTTCGATTTTCGTCAGAAAATAGCAAGGTGTGTTTTGTATGCTACAAAACCGTTTTCCGTGCCTGAAAACGCCTTGCCCCTTGCGGGGGTAAAAATCACTCCGAAGTCGTAATTTTTTAATCCAAAGAAGTATGGAAACAAGAAGAACCAACAAGGGCGGTCGCCCCGCCCTCGCAGACCCGGCGAAGTACCGCCATGTCCTTTACCTGAACGACCGGGAGAACGCCCGCTTCCTCTCGCAGTGGGAGCAGTCGGGCGTTACGAGCAAGTCCCGTTTCATCGCCGCACGGCTGTTCGGTGAGCCGTTCCGGGTGGTAAAAGTGGACAAGTCAGCGGTAGAATACTGTGCCCGGCTGACCGAATTTTACGCCCAGTTCCGGGCGGTAGCGGTCAATTACAACCAAATTGTAAAGGCGTTGCACGGCAACTTTTCGGAGAAAAAGGCACTGGCTTTTCTCTATAAATTGGAGAAAGCGACCACCGAACTGGCGATGCTGAACCGCCAAGTCATTGCATTAACCAATGAATGTAAGGAACTATGGTTGCCAAAATAAGCACGAGCGGCAATATGTTCGGCGCATTGGCATACAACCAAAACAAGGTGGATAGCGAAGAAGCAAAAGTGCTTTTTTCCAACCGGATGCTGTTAAGTGAGGACGGGAATTTCTCTATCAGCGAGTGTATGCGCAGCTTTGAAATGCAGATGCCCGTCCAGCTATCCACCAAGAAGCCGATACTTCATATTTCCATAAACCCGCACCCGGAAGACGTGCTGACCGACCAACAGCTTTCCGACATCGCACGGGAGTATATGCGGAAGTTGGGTTATGGCGACCAGCCTTATTTGGTCTATAAACACGAGGACATCGACCGCCACCATATCCACATCGTTGGCTTGCGGGTGGACGAAAGCGGCAGACCGCTGAACGACAAGTTCGAGCATCGGCGCAGCAAGCAAATCACCCGTGAGCTGGAAAAGAAATACGGGCTTCACCCGGCAGAGCGAAAGGAACGTGCCGAACGCCCGGAACTTAAAAAGGTGGACTACACCGCCGGGGACGTGAAGCACCAAATCGGCAACACCGTGAAAGCGGCTTGCTACGGCTACCGCTTCCAGTCATTCGGGGAGTACAAGGCTTTGCTTGCCACCTATAATATATGTGTCGAGGAAGTCAAAGGCGAGGTAAACGGCAAACCCTATCAGGGCATTGTCTATTCCGCTACGAATGACAACGGCGAAAAGGTGGGCAACCCGGTAAAGGCTTCCCGTATCGGCAAGTCGGTGGGCTATGAAGCGGTACAGCGCAGAATGGAGAAATCGGGCGAAGCAATCAAGAGCGGGAAACTGAAAAAGCGTACCCGGAAGATTGTCGCCGCTACTATGCAGACCGTTCGTAGCCGCAAGGAACTGGAACAGCAGCTAAGGAAGCGGGGCATTGACGTGGTATTCCGTCAGAACGACAGCGGGCGCATCTATGGCGTTACGTTCATCGACCACGACAGCCGGGTGGCGCTGAACGGTTCTCGCTTGGGCAAGGAGTATTCGGCGAACGTGTTCAACGAACGCTTTTCGGGCGAAACCGGAAAGATGCACCAGCCCGAAGTGGCAGCACCGCAGCAAGACCAGCCCACGCATCAGGAACAGCCGGGCTTCACGCCGAAAGCCGACATCGTTCCGGGCATGGCTTCCGTGTTGGGAGCTTTCGGCGGTTTGCTGGGCGGCGGTGCATCAGGCGGTGACGAGCCGCAGGACACCGCCCGCCAAAAGAGAGAGAAGAAGAAAAAGAAACGTACAAGGCGTATCGACTAACTAAAAAACATACAATTATGCAGCAAGAAGATGATTTGAGAGGGCTTGCAAGGGTCATGGACTTTATGCGGGCTGTCAGTATTTTATTCGTGGGAATAAACGTGTACTGGTTCTGTTACTCCACCCTGAAAGAGTGGGGAGTGACCTTTAAAGTGATAGACAAAATACTTTGGAACTTCCAGCGCACTACCGGGCTGTTCTCGTCTATCTTATGGACAAAACTATTTTCGGTGGTGTTCCTCGCCCTGTCGTGCATCGGCACTAAGGGCGTGAAAGAGGAAAAAATAACGTGGGCGAAGATACATTGCAGCCTTGTGGCGGGAGTAACTTTGTTCTTTCTGAACTGGTGGGTGCTGGAACTTCCGCTGCCACATACGGCAGGTACGGTGTTTTACATCACCACGCTGTCGGCAGGCTATATCTGTATGCTCATGGCAGGTACGTGGATGTCCCGTCTGTTAAAAAACAACCTTATGGATGATGTCTTTAATATGGAGAACGAAAGTTTCATGCAGGAAACAAGGCTTATCGAAAACGAGTATTCCGTAAATTTGCCGACCCGGTTTTACTATAAAAAGAAATGGAACAACGGCTATATTAACGTTGTAAATGTTTTTCGTGCGAGCATCGTGTTAGGAACTCCGGGCAGCGGGAAATCCTATGCGGTGGTAAATAATTACATAAAACAGCAAATCGAGAAAGGTTTTGCGCTCTACCTGTATGATTATAAGTTTCCCGACCTTTCGGAAATTGCTTACAATCACCTACTTAATCACTTGGACGGTTACAAGGTAAAACCGAAGTTTTACATTATCAATTTTGACGACCCCCGCAAGAGCCACCGATGCAACCCGATAAATGCCAGCTTCATGTCGGACATTGCGGATGCCTACGAAGCCAGCTACACGATTATGCTTAACTTGAACCGCAGCTGGATAAGCAAGCAGGGTGACTTTTTCGTGGAAAGTCCGATTATCCTTTTGGCGGCTATAATTTGGTATTTGCGCATCTATCAGGGCGGTAAGTATTGCACGTTTCCCCCATGCCATAGAACTGCTGAACAAGAAATACGCCGATGTATTCACGATTTTGCGCAGCTATCCCGAACTGGAGAACTACCTTTCTCCATTCGTAGATGCTTGGGAATCAGATGCCCAAGAGCAGTTACAGGGGCAGATAGCCAGTGCGAAAATCCCGCTTTCAAGGATGATTTCACCCGCTCTTTACTGGGTAATGACGGGCGATGATTTCTCGCTGGACATCAACAACCCGAAAGAGCCTAAAATACTGGTTGTCGGCAACAATCCTGACCGCCAAAATATCTACTCGGCGGCACTGGGATTATATAATTCCCGTATCGTGAAGTTGATAAACAAGAAAGGTCAGCTTAAAAGTTCGGTGATAATAGATGAATTACCGACCATATATTTTCGTGGGCTTGACAATTTGATTGCCACTGCCCGAAGCAACAAAGTGGCGGTTCTGCTGGGCTTTCAGGATTACAGCCAGCTTACCCGTGACTACGGGGACAAGGAAAGCCGGGTGATACAAAATACTGTGGGCAACGTGTTTAGCGGTCAGGTAGTCGGTGAAACGGCAAAAATTCTATCGGAACGTTTCGGTAAGGTGTTACAGAAACGGCAGAGTATGACGATAAACCAGCGGGAGAAATCCACCTCGATAAGCACCCAAATGGACAGCCTGATACCAGCCAGCAAAATATCCAACCTCACGCAAGGCATGTTCGTGGGTGCTGTGGCAGACAACTTCGATGAACGGATAGAGCAGAAGATTTTCCACTGCGAAATCGTGGTGGACAATGAAAAGGTGAAACGGGAAACCGCCCGTTACGTGAAGTTGCCGCAGATTATCGACTTCACCGACAAGGACGGCAACGACCGGATGCTGGAGGCGATACAAGCCAACTATGACCGCATCCGTCAGGAAGTACGGCAGATTGTCGAGGACGAGATAACCCGGATTAAGAACGACCCGGAGCTATGCCACCTGATAAAAGAGGAAGAATAACCGCAAGCCTGTTCTTTACGAAAGAACAGGCTTGTTTTTAAGTTGATTTAATTATATAGTTTCTGATTTCGTAACATCTAATACAATATTATCAGCAGCTATACGATTACATACACTTAATTTAATTTCTTCTTCGATTATCTTTTTGTCAAAATCTAACTTATCTAATAAGAAACGATGTTTTATTTCGAATAACTGAAATACATCATCCCAAGTCATTGCATATATTTCAAATTGTTCTTTTATATGAACTAAAAACCGTTTATTCTTATCTTGAAATGATTTATATTGGTCTTTTATGAAATCATCAACTTTGTTGCTTACAACAAAGAATTTCCACGAACGCATTTGACTATTAAACCGTTCTTCTCCTTTTATTAAGTCTAAGTAATCTTCAATTTGGCGAAATTGTTTTTGCCTATTGTTACTGTCGGACGTTTTAATTCAACTATGACATTTTCTTCCAACATATTTGAAAAATCCGAACTGTCAGCAACTTTATGTTTTCTACACATAAAAATATCAGGTCGTCTATTCCGTTCCGCTGAATCTATCTGTTGGCTATCTTCATTACCATCTAATATGTATAAGTAATTAGACAATGCTTTTTCAAAGGTATCATCGGCTGATACCAAATGAAATTGTTCTCCAAATAGCCAATAATTTTCTTCTATCGCAATTTGAATATGGTCTCTTTCAGTAGAAAACTTTTTTAGGTCGAAAACAAGATTTTTTAGTTGTTCAACAACTTCAAATCTATTTCGTATCATTTTTATAGTTCGTAATATTCGGCTTAACGATGTTGTTCTTAAAGTTTGAGATAGTTGAACTCGTTCTTCTGTTGATAAAGTAACGATTCCGTTAAGAATAGAGAGTATATTTTCTCTTTCGTCTGTATCCAATAAAAGATTTAAGAATCCAACACAAGTTTGTTGTTGTTCTTTCTTTAAGCCTTTAAATATTTTGGGTTGTATGCAGTATATTTCTTTGATTACATTTAATAAGTCGAGCTTCCTTTCTTGGTCGTACTTATTATCTCGAAATGTTGGAAGCACGCCATTTTTCTCATAATCAGCGATTAATTTATTAGCTGCACTTTCTTTTACATATTTCTTTTCCTTTTCTTTCAAAAAGGAAAGAAGTTTCTTTTTTAGATTCTTATAAACGCTATCCGATTGATTTTTAACTCCATCTATTCTTGGGTGTGGCTTTTCATCAAAGGAAAAGTTATCAAAATAGGGAGAAACGATATAAATACTATGAAAGAAATTTATCGCATTATTATTAAACGATGTCAGTTCTTTGCCAAGTTCATAATTGTTACTATTCAAATAATAGTAATAGAATTTATCACCAATTTTTTTACTCCAACGGATATATGAAATTTCAAATTCAAAGCCCGAAATAACCTCTTTTACAGTTTCGTCTTCTGTTATCAAATATTCATAGTCAATAGCTGTTCCATTAATAGTTATTGAGTACCCTTTTTCTTTATTTAAATGCAAAAACCAGCCAAATTCTTGGGCAAGAAATTCGCTAAAAGAGGGTTGCGTAAAATGCCCTGATGATAATTTCTTTAAATTGTAAAAGAACACATCTGTTCCCGTACTGCCACTTTTTATTATCTGATTGTTATCTGTTTCGTAATGGTCTTTATCACCCTCATTAATTGTTATATCATATTGCAATATTGTTCCATCTTCTTTTTCATATCGTGTTCTCCAAACAGCTTTTGAACAGAAGTTTATAAACGAGAATCGACCTTTCCCCATTTTTCCTCTAACCTCTGATGTCCGTTGAAATGTTTGTTGCTTTTGCGAATCAAGGAAAGCCCCAAATGTAGAAGCAATGGTTGATAAGTTTATCCCTTCTCCATTGTCAGAAATAATAAAATGAGATATATAACCAATTTCATTAGCTTCAAATTGAATATTCACATTGGTTGCCTTTGCATCAAAACTATTCCAAATATATTCAGCAATAGCCAACTTATAATCGGAAGGTATTCCTGCATTGTCAATACTTTTATTGCGTAGTGTTACTTTACTTCTCATATTTGTATAGTTCTATATTTTTCAAATTTAACCAATATTTCGTGCAGGTTCTTTAATGCTTCCACAGCCTTGCCTATCGGCGGCATCTTGCTTTTGTCAAAAGTCAGTTTCTTCAAATCGGTAGTGTACGCCGTAGCCACTTCGGGCAACGCCATGACCGCTTCGGCATCCTTGAATATCGGTGCATCAGCCAGCGACAAGTGCGAACGGGAGTTTTTATTTAGTCCGTCCTCTATTGTCACCCGGTACATGGCATCCAAGAAATCTTCTGAATGTAGGTAATCGTGATATTCCTGATTATGATAGAGTGCCGACAAGTCATAAACGTCACGGATATGCTTTGCCAACAGTGCGGCTGCATCCTCATTGTAAGACAGCTTTACCAGCCTTGAAACCTTGTCGCAGATAGTCTTTCGGGGGTTGATGCACTGCATTTCAAAACTTTCCAGCCCGTAGGTGTTTATCAGTTCCTCTTGCCCGATGCTTTCAAGAAAAGCGGTCACAATCGGTTTGATAACCCGCTTGTCGGCCGGGTAGAACATCAGTTTTTTATCCGGCAGGTCACAAGACTTTATTTCTACTTCCAAATGTTCTTTCAGTCCCACACACTGAAATACATTGTCATACGAGAAATACAGTTTGCGGTAATTACCGCCCGTTTCCGACAAATCTTCCTTGTATATGTCACTGTTGAGTTCGGCTATGTATTTGGAAAGTTTCTTGTTCAATGTCTTTTCCGCCTGCTTGGACGCACCTTTATCACCCGTGAATACGAACAAGTCCAAATCTTCCGAGAAGCGTTCTATCAACCCGTAGGCTTTGGAAAGTGAAGTTCCGCCTTTGAAGTAGGTCTTATCCGCATATTCGGACATGGAAATATCCCGCAGTATCTTCGATACCCAGTAATCCTTTTCCATGTGCGACTGCTCGTAGCCGAAATATTCAGCCGCCAGTGCGATGATTTCCTTGAACGCTTCCTTGTCCGAATGTAAATTCATATTTCTGTCCTATGCCGTTTTATAATCCAAGTTGAACCGTGTCGTGGGAAGAATGGTCTTTGCCATTTCCGTTTGCAACACGGTTTGTCTGATGTCGCCCAGTATGTCCGCCACCACCTTTCTGACACGTGGCGGGTAACTTTTCGCCAAAGATACGATTTTTTCCAGTTCCGGCAGGCTGTACCCGTTGAAATATTGGCTTTTGACCCGGTTGTAGATGTCCTGCCCGGTTGTTCCGGGTATGCGCTTCATGTCCTTTATCGCATCGAGCAGCCGCAAGTACGGGACAAGGCTTTCATCCGGGTAGTCCATGCAGTAGGCTTTCACGCACTCTATATCCAAGTTCTTGAAACGGAAACGACGAACTGGGTAGGAGTGGCTATTGTTATGGTTGTGGCGACCTGTTCGGTCAGCCCCATTTTATTATAGACGTAAGCCCCCGTGATATAGCCGTTCAGTTTTTCAGTCAGGTAGCGGAACTGTTCATCTTGATAGACAGGCAGCTTTCCCAGCCCCAACACTGATTTCTTGGGACGGAAGTACGCCCCCTTTTCAACTCGCACCAGTATCCCTTTGCGGCTCTGTTCGGAGAGCAGCACCGCAACATTGGCGGTCTTTTCCGTTTCAAACGACAAATCCCGGAACGTGAATATACGCCCGGCATCTATCCGTTCAATCTGTCCAAGTATCTCTTTTCTGAATGAAGCCATATTTATGTCCTTTATTTCTATTTGCAAAGATAGCATATTATGTAATTACCTGCAAAAACATAACAAATATTTTATCGAAGATGTTTTCTTTTTATAGTGTCACCTGATAATAGAAGAATAACGGAAACTCAATCAAAGGTTTGCCAAACGCTTCACAAACGCTCCAAAAATAAGCTGTTTTTTAGCTTTTATTTTTATATACAGCTTATTATAAGGCGTTTGCTAAAATCACAAACGTTTCATAAACGTTTCACAAATGGCTCATCTAAAGAGAGTGATTAACTTGCTCTTTTTTTATGCCTGTTTCCAATTCTGCAACCATTAATTGCAGTAATTCATCCTACCCGGACAAATCGGGACAGCGCAGGACAAATACGGACACTCCTTTCCACCTATCCAAATATAGCATATTTAGTGGCTATCTTTGGGCGGGACTATTCCCGTAACCACTAAAATTTCAATTATTTATGGCAAACAGAATGACCCCGCCCGCAGAGGGGCAGGAAAAAGACGTGCTGCTGGTCTTGGATAAACAGCAAGGCAAGGTGAGTGCCGTCAAGGGTATCGACAAGAACGGCAATTTGCAGACCGTGCCGCCGACACACGGCGGCGAGTTCATGCAGGTGGACAAGAACAGCGATGTGCTCAGCAACTTCCTTTCCAATTTCTTCCGCAAGTTTCAGGCCACTTCCGGGCTGGAACTTTTCAGTGTCAAGGCTTCCGAAGTGGAGCAGAACGCAAAGGCAATCGAGGACAACCACCGCAACCCTACCCCGGAGGGCGACAAGCTGGCTGAAATGCTTCGAGTGCCGAAGCCCGACTTCCACGAGTTCAAGCAGGGCTACCGCTTCGACCCGGCAAAAATCGACTGGGAGAACCTGAAAAAAGTCGGCATCACCGCCGACACCCTGAAAAACACGAAAGACTTCGACCGGGTGATGCGTGGCTACAAGTCCCGCAACACTTACACCGTTTCGGGGACGGTAGGCGGCTTTTACCTCAAACCTACCGATGTCAAGCTCTCTTTCTATCAGGCAAAGGACGGTACGGTAGTACCCAAGCTGCACGGCGTACAAATGGATGAAAAGTTGTTGCAACGCCCGTACAACGGACACGACTTCACCAAGCAGGAACAGGGCAACTTGCAGGGTTCTGGCAACTTGGGCGGCATCGCACAAATCAAAGACCCGAAAAGCGGCGAACAAATCCCCGTGTTCGTCAGCCGGGACAGGTACACGCACGAACTGGAATACATGCGGGCAGACAAATGGAAATGCCCCGATACAATCTGTAACGTGAAAGTCAGCCCAGAACAGAAAGCCGCCTTTGAAGCCGGGCAAGCGGTCAAAATGGAAAACCTGCAATTCAGGGACGGCACGAAGCGCAGTGCCTATCTACAGGTCAGCGCAGTGGAGCGTGGCTTGGAGTTCCTGCCCCGTGCCGCCGTCCAGTTCTTGCAGCAGGGAGAGCAGCAGGTAGCCGGACTAAAGGACGGGCAGGGCGTTGAGTTCAACGGTCATGTGCAGTCCGGCGCACAGGGCAAATCACCCGACAAGGTGCAGCCGAAAGACGTTACCCCCGCCGCCGAGAGCCGGACACAGGTAGCGGTCAATACAGAGGGCAAGACCAACGAAGCCACCAAGCAGGGCAAAGAGCCGTTGAAACAGGGGCAGCAAAAGCCTACCGCCAAGCAGAAAGAGAAGCAGGACAAGGCGCAAGACAAGAGCCTGAAAGCGGACAAGCCCAAAAAGTCCAAAGGAATGAAAATGTAGTACCCACCCTTAAAAAGTAAAGAATTATGATTGTATTGATAGCAGAGAAGCCCAGCGTGGCAAAAGACATCGCCCGCATCATCGGGGCGACACAGAAGAATGACGGTTATCTTTCCGGCAACGGGTATATGGTGACATGGGCGTTCGGCCACTTAATCCAGCTTGCCATGCCGGAAGCCTACGGCGTGGCGAACTTCCGCAGGGAGAACCTGCCCATACTGCCGCTCGATTTCCAGCTAATCCCCCGTCAGGTGAAAGCCGAGAAAGGCTACAAGGCAGACCCCGGTGTGTTGAAACAGTTGAAAGTGATTAAAGAGGTATTCGACCAGTGCGACAAGATTATTGTAGCAACCGATGCCGGACGTGAGGGCGAATTGATACACCGCTACATCTATAACTATTTAGGCTGTACCAAGCCCTTTGTACGCCTGTGGATAAGCAGCCTTACCGACAGGGCAATCCGTGAGGGGCTGGACAACTTGCAGCCGGGAGAGCGTTACGATAACCTCTACCTTTCTGCCAAGTCCCGCAGCGAAGCCGACTGGCTGATAGGGATAAACGCCACCCAAGCGTTGAGCGTGGCAGCCGGGCAGGGCGTGTTCTCACTGGGTAGGGTGCAGACACCCACGCTCGTGATGATATGCAGCCGCTATTTGGAAAACAAGAACTTTGTCCCGACCAAGTTTTGGCAACTCAAAGCCGATACCGCCAGCGGTAGAATCAGTTTCACCGCCCAATCTACCGCCAAGTGGGAGCAGCAGCCCGAAGCCATAGCCGCCCTGCAACGGGTAAAGGATGCCGGGCAGCTTGCGGTGAAGTCCGTTGAAAGGAAAGAAACCAGCCAAGAACCGCCCCTTTTGTATGACCTTACCACGCTACAAAAGGAAGCGAACACGAAACTGAACTTTTCGGCGGACAAGACCCTTTCCATAGCGCAAAGCCTGTACGAAAAGAAAGTGATGTCATACCCCCGAACCGGGAGCCGCTATATCCCGGAGGACGTTTTCGATGAAATGCCGGAACGTGTCGCCCTGCTGGGGCAGTACCCCCGCTTTGCCGGGTATACCGCCGGGTTGAACGGCGTAACGCTGAACCGCCGCAGCGTGAATGACGGCAAAGTGACCGACCACCACGCCTTAATCGTGACTGAAAACCTGCCCGGTGAACTCTCCAAAGACGAACGGGCGGTTTACGAACTGGTAGCCGGGCGTATGCTGGAAGCCTTTTCGGGCAGGTGCGTAAAAGACGTAACCACCGCTGTGCTGTCTGCCGGAGATACCGACTTCACGGTGAAAGGGTCGGTGATGAAAGAAGCCGGGTGGCGTGCCGTATTCAGCGAGCAGGAAACGGGAGAGGATGAAGAAACCGCCAGCCTGCCGCCACTCCAAAAGGGCGAAAACCTGCCTATTTCCAACGTGGAACTGTTGGAGAAACAGACCAAGCCGAAATCGCTGCACACGGAAAGCAGCCTGCTTGCCGCAATGGAAAACGCAGGCAAGGAACTGGAAGATGCCGAACTGAAAGCCAGCTTGAAAGATGCCGGGATAGGTACACCCGCCACCCGTGCGGCGATTATCGAAACGCTGTTCACCCGCCAATACATCGTGCGTGATAAGAAGAACCTTGTACCCACCGACAAGGGGCTTGCCGTTTACAGGATTGTCAAGGACAAGAAGATTGCCGATGTCGAAATGACGGGTATGTGGGAAACCGCCCTTTCCAAGATAGAAGCGGGAAACATGGATGCCGACACGTTCCGAAAGGGTATCGAGGTGTACGCCGCCCAAATCACGGCGGAACTGCTTTCGGTACAATTATCTGTTGCAGGCAGTGAAACCTGTCCCTGCCCCAAATGCAATAACGGGCGCATCCTGTTCTACCCGAAAGTGGCGAAGTGTTCCAACGTGGACTGTACGCTTACCATATTCCGCAACAAGTGCGACAAGCAGCTTTCCGACAAACAGATTGTCGAGCTGGTGACGAAACGCAAGACCGGGCTAATCAAGGGCTTCAAGGGTAAGAACGGCAAGGCTTTCGATGCTTCGCTGGTGCTGGACGAACAGTTCAATGTCGCCTTTTCATTTCCCGGAAAGAAAGGAAAACCGAAGAAATAGCCTATCTTTACCGCTGAAATTTCATTGTGATAGGTTTTGCCACTTATGATAATTGAAATTTTAGTGGTTGCGCCCGGAGGGAAACCGGGCGCATTTTTTACAAATGCCCGTCAAACAGGTAGGTGGAGCGAACAATCCCGCCGTCCAGTACCCCGCTTTCCGACAGTTTCCATTCCAAGCCTAATGTTTCCCCGATGAAACCGATGCCCTTGCCCACCATGACGGGGACGGTGTAGATAGTCAGGCTATCCAACAGTCCGGCTTTTATCAGCGAAGTAAGCAACCTGCCACCGCCCACCACTAATATATCGGTTTCCTGTTTCAGTTCATAGACCCTTTGCAGCGGTTCTTCGGTCAGGAACTCCACGCCGCAGTCCGGCGTAACATTGGTGTCGTAGTGTGACACCACAAAAGACCGCTTGCTTTTGTGCGGCCACCCGCCCCAGTGTTCAAAGATGTAATTGTAGGTGTTCGCCCCCATAAGCAGGCAATCCGCTTCCAAGTATTGTTTACTGACGATATTTTTTATTTCACGGGGTAGCCAGTCCAGTTCATAATCCGGTGTGGCGGTATGTCCGTCAAGAGATACGGCGATGTGCGCTTTAATTTGTTTCATCCTATCAGGTGTTAAACAGTTGATAATCTATTTCAAACCGTCCGCTAATACCTCAAAAAAGAAGCGTGAACTTACACTGCTCCACTACGAGGTACTGGCATACCTAAATGACGAAACAGGCAAGCCCACGCTATGACGAAGCATAGCATAGACATTGCGCTGAAATCTCGTCATTTTTGAAAAGTGCCAGTTTTCGTAGTGAGATATTCGGCGAACGAATATGTTATATATAAAGACGAAATCACGACCGAAGCTGTTCAATCGCCGCTTATTCTCTTATTTACTTTTGCAAAGGTAGCGAAAATCAATGAAATAACCTTGCAAATCAATGAAATCCTGCCATATCATAATTACACGGCAGGATAACGGAAAGCATAAACGCTCTATTTGTAATATGTTTAATCTATCCGTTCACGGATTAGCCTGTGTATGTCGCTTGCCCGGTAGAAATATTTCCCGTCCAGCATGATATAGGGCAATATGCCTTTCTTGCGGTAACGCTGCAAGGTCTTGGTGCTTACTTTCAGCATAAAGCACAAATCCTGATTGTCAAGCAGTTTTTCACCGTTCAGGTAATTGTGTTCACTTAACAGACGGTCTATCTTCCTTTCCTGCATATCGAACCTGTCCATGATACGCTCCATCCATGCCACGAAGTTTTCTTTATCTATATACATAATGTTACCGGATTAAATAAGACCTATCATAAAATAACTTTGGTTTGCCGGGTCTTTAACGATAATGTCCCGTTCACGCATGAAGCGGATATAACTCTTTGCGGTACGCTCCTTTACGTCCAAGACCTGCTGCAACTGTTCGCAAAGGTCTATATAGGTGATATGTGTCTGCCGCCCGAAGATGTCACGGGCTACGTTCACCAGTTCCCTTTCCTTGCGCTTCTCCTTTTCCTCACGGGGCTTTTCCCCCTTGTACACGTGCATCCCGGCTTTCTTGTCCCACGCAAAGAGCATCAGCGGAACGTCCAGCGGACTACCGTCACGCACTTTCAGGGCTTTCACCACCGACTGCGTGGGTTCTTCGTCTTTCTCTATTGAAAGGATAGTAGCCGCCTTGCGTTGCAGTTCGCTGCCCAAATGCCCCCGTAACTTTAATCCATTAGGGACGAAGTGCAGCACACACAGAATACACGTGTTATAGATGCCTGCCAACCGATAGAGTTCATCTATCACCGCCACGCTTTCCGCTTCATCGTTGGCACTTTTAACAAGGTCGGCGATGCCGTCAATGACTACCAACTGGATGCCGCCGTACTGGTAGTAGAACTTATCCATGCTCTGCACAATGGCGTTCAGGCGTTCTTTGCGTGACATACCTGTAAGACAGAACGCTTTCAGTTCATCGGGTTTGTCCGGCTGTTTGGCACGTGCCAGCAGGTTGCTTACATTCTTGAACAGTTGCACTTCCGACTGTTCGGTGTCATAGAGCAAGACCGCCTTGTGTCTGCCGTTGGCGGTTATCTGTATTCCCAGCGTATCTACTTCCGTACCAGCCGGGCAGATGCAGCCTGCCACAATTGCGGCTACATAATTGCTCTTGCCCGTTCCCTCGCCCCCGGTGATGCCGAACAGGTTGCCTTGCGTCCCTAATGGAACGTCACCCGCCGAAATAATCTCTTGCGCTTTGGCGGGCGGGTTGTTGAAATCTATCTCGCATGATTTTAGCATAATCAATGTGTCGCTATACAGGTTGTCTAAAAATTCGATAAACAGTTTCAGGAAATCTTCACGGGTATTTCCTGCCTTGAAATAGTCGGATATGTCCTTTTCTTCTTTCGTTCCCGGAAGCGGTAGCAGCAGCCGTTTCACGCTAAATTCTTCCAACAGTTTTTCCTGCTTGCATGAACTTTCCCTGCCCGTCTTGTCCATGTCAAAAAGCAGGACTATGTGCTTGAATCGGAATGTCAGCCGATAAACCAACGTGGGCGGTATCGTCACTGTTTCGCTGTTGAAGCAGATAGCGTGAAAACCGTGCGCCGCCAGCGAAAGCACGTCTTTCTCGCCGCCCGTGATGAATAACGTATCGCCTTTGGCGGGCAGTTACTCCAGTCCGAAACAGTAGTTCTCGCCGAAACTGCCGCCGTAGAGGAAACGGGGCGTGGAGAACGGGCGGTACAGCTTGATGTACTGTTTGCCCTTGTAGCCGTACATGGGTTCTGCCACCGATGAAGTGTAGGTGTACGGTTTGCCCTCTGCCGTTTCGCTGTCGTATTCCCGGAGCGAGCAGACCTTGTAACGTTCCAACAGTTCGGGCGTGATGCCGTACTGCTGCCAATACACCAGTTCGGCAAGCGGGAATTTTTGTTCCCGGAACTGGTAGGGCTTGACGGGCTTTTCGGGTGCTTCTTCGGTTTTGTCCGGTACTGTCCGATTGTTTGTTGTTGTCGGAATGGCTATCGGAGTTCCTGCCACCAGTCCCAATCCCAAATCCCGGTCGATAATCTCCAGTATCTCCACGAAGTCAGCCGCACGGTTGCAATCCAATCCCTTCAGCTGCCCCACAAAGAAAAAGCAGTCGCCGCTGTAATTGTCGTTACCGAAGTCCTTCATCTTGTACATACCGCTATGGCGGTCGAAGTAGATGTTGCACGATGCTTTCTTATCCAGATAAAACGGATTAAGAAAATTCCGACCAATGCGCCAGTTGCCGGGTAGATAGTGCTTGAACACGGACAATCCGCTATTTGTCCTGCTTAGAATTTCGTCTTTCCTTAACATAAGCCTCGTGATTTGCAACTAAATTACGCATACATTCATCATTGCTTTTTATCAGCCGTTCTTCCAACAGGCGTTTCAACTCGCCTATCTTGTAATAACAACGCCCTCCAATATTGGAATAGGCGATAGTTCCATTAGCCCGTAAGCGTTGCAGGGTACGGTCGCTGATTTGAAGAAAGGTGCAAACCTCGTAACTGTCCACCCAAATTTCATCCTCATTCGTCCTGCTTTCGTCCAACTGGTTGAAGATGAAGTTTGCAATGGCGGTAATCTTATTGTCCAGTTCCTTGTAGGCTTTGGACTCGAATGTTATAATCTCCATATTGCTAACTTATTGATTTGCCGCAAAGTTCAGAAGAAGAAATAACCTAAAAGTCATGGTTGTACCTATCATGGTATTACTTTTTTTGAAGCTATTTTAGGGGAATATCGGAGTAAAAGCTTCCCAAAAATGTCATTTTCAAAGTATATTTCACCATAAAAAGAAAATACCATATTGGGGTGAACATGGTACTTCTACATATTGGAATACAGTAATTTATAGTTCATATCATTTTCATCCTTTTTTGAACCAACGTGAAATTGTCAAGAAACGGTTGCTAATATCTTGTAAGTATCGTATTTGCTTCTTGGATGTCATATAAAAACATCCATGTCGTTTTTATACAATTTGATACGAACCAAGTTAAGTAACTTTGCCGGATAAATGAAATGAGTATGAATATTACCTATATATCAATTTATAAAACCAGTCTGCCTGTATTGGTTAGTTTATTAATGGAATACTTGATAGGTTTTACCGATACAGCCTATTTAGGAAGAGTTGGAGAAACCGAATTGGCTGCATCAGCTATAGCTGGTACTTATTATATGATTATATACATGATTGGATTTGGGTTCAGCATAGGAGCGCAAATCTTAATAGCCCAATATAATGGGAACCAACAGTATAAAGAAACTGGAAAAATTCTCTCACAAGGCATATTGTTTTTGCTGATAATCGCAGCAATAGTAATATTGCTTTCTTCTATAATTTCACCAATTATATTAAAATCGATTATAGATTCTGAATCTGTACTCCAAGCAGTTTTGCAATATCTTGATTGGAGAATCTATGGTTTCTTTTTTTCTTTTACAATTATCATGTTTAGAGCTTTCTATATCGGAATAATACACACTTCCGCATTAAAGCTCAATTCCATAACTATGGTAGCAATTAATGTTATTCTGAATTATATCTTAATATTTGGAGCATTAGGTATTCCCGCATTAGGCATTTCTGGAGCAGCCATAGCGTCAGTCATTTCCGAAGCGGTTGCGGTAATTCATTTTATCATATATACCCAAAAGAACGTAAGTTCTTGCAAATATGGATTAAAAAGGCGAATAACCATAGATTGTACAATATTTAAAAAGATGCTATCTATTTCTATTTGGATGATGTTACAGCATGGATTAGTATTTGGCAGTTGGTTCGTTTTCTTCATTACAATGGAGCATTTTGGGGAGAGGTCATTAGCTATTACGAATATTGTGAGAAATATTTCGTCCTTTCTTTTTCTTTTCGTACAAGCTTTTGCATCTGTTGTTAGTTCTTTGGTTGGAAATCTCATAGGAGAGAATAAAAGTAGCTCTATTCTATATGTGTGTAAAAAAGTAATATTCTTATGTTATATGACTATTTTACCGATAATGTTACTGTTTCTGTTTTTCCCTTCATCTGTTTTGCGGATTTATAGTGACAATACAATATTGGTGTTTGAGGCTATCCCTACATTAAAGGTTATGCTGACTTCTTACTTGATTGCTGTACCTACATTCGTATTTTTTAGTGCAGTTTCGGGAATAGGTCATACTGTCGCTTCTTTATTGATAGCATTTATATCTTTAGTCGTTTACATAGTATATGTGGAAACAATTAGTCATTTTAGTTCGAGTGTCCCACTATTGTGGACATCGGAGCATGTTTACTTTTCATGCGTGTTTATACTTTCTCTTTATTATATACACCATTGGTGGATGAACTTTATCAATCAAGACAAAAAATTAATCACTAATATTTCTTAGAATCAGAGTTGATAATTATCTTTGTTATATGTATAAAGAGTATTCCCCATGTAGCGTATTAGCTCCTTTTATCTATCACTTTTGGGAATATAAAGGAGAAACAAGAAGTGGATTGAAATTCAACATTCCACCTCATGGTTGTTCTGACCTTGTTTTCATCGTGGGCAATGCCGCAGATTGCATCAGGAATAGCCTGATAATGAAACCTTATCATTCCTATTTCTTTGGACCGATGAATACATTTACAGAATTGGTTGCTCACACAAACTTCATTCATATTATAGGAGTACGGTTTCGCCCATGCGGACTTTTTCAATTTATAGAGATTCCGTTAAACGAATTGGCAAATCAAGGGATTGACAGCCAAGAATTTCCAGTTCTTTTTAGTCAATCTTTCATATATCAACTCTGCGAATCCAATCAAAATCCGATTGATATTATTGAACATGAATTGGTTAGACAAGTGTACAAAAACAACATGGACACAGAAAAGCAAATATCTTATGCTGTTTCCTTGATTAGTAGGCAGAAAGGTATTGTTTCGATTAAGGAGTTGGCAGCAGAAGCATGCTTATGCCTACGACAATTTGAGCGGAAGTTTAAATTTTACACAGGTTATTCGCCCAAAGAATATAGTAGAATCATCAAGTTTTGGAACGCTATTCACCTTTTAAAATCCAATACTTCATTCGATAACCTTTTGTCTGTCGCTATCCAAGCGGGATATTATGATACACCGCACCTATATAGGGAAGTAAAAAGACTTTCAGGCAATACGCCCAATGCTTTTCTTTCACTCCCAACAAATGAAAAAGTAGAAGTGTTGCATTTTGAATTATAGAAATACAGCAACAATGCTTTTTGTAATTATTTGTTGTGCTAACATTTCATATCATCCTCATTCATCCGTTTAATCAGGCTATCTATAAGATGATGAAGATATGCCGTCTGGTCTTTTTCTCTCTTTCATGGCTATATAAGAAGCATAGTAATCGCCTAAATCTACTTGAAATACCGTACTAAGAAATTTCATCATTTCCTTTATTTCTACATTGCCGTTATTGATGTCGCCCGCAGATACAAGGGCATACCCTAATTCTATCAAAAAGACTTTTTTACCCGTGAAACGGAAAGGATATTTCAGATACTTTTGAAGATTGTCTTCTATCTGATTGTTAGTTTCCAGTTTCACTAATCGTTTGTTCAGATAAATACGCAGCATTTCATTGGCTATAATCTTAGCCACTTTATAGTCATATCCGGTTGAAAAATTCGGGTCTTTGTCGAATTGTGCGCTATCGGTGCATAAGCGTAAATCTGCATTCCCACGAACAAAATAATATTCATCGTACACCGTTGAATGTGAACGGTAGTATTGGTAAAAGTCCAAGTTGCGATTGAAGAAATAGGTCAGATTATCCAGTTCCCGATTGATATAACTTCTAATTACTTCATCGCTACCATTAGGACATTGTGTTTCTATCCGATAAATCTTATAGAAGAATAATAATCGGGCAAGTATTTCCGGTTTCTGCATCTTGAAGAATAGTATTTCATCCTCTTTGGTTGGAAAGACATAGGTTTGAACTCTCATCCTTAAATCATTAAGTATGCTTTGTAACTTATGCACCATTGAAAGAGAAGTTTCGATAATATCATAGCCGTAGAGGTCGATTTCTGATATATCGACCTCTATTAGCTCTAATATCTTATCTACTTCTTCTTTCATTGTATAAGTAGTTCATTTTATTTATTTCATTCGATTACTGTTCTTTTGATATATAAGGAGGATAATCATCTTTAGACAATCTTTTTTCCAATGTGTCAGGGGATATATCCCAAAGCGTTGGCAAATATTCAAATATGACTTTCCCGTTATCAAGATAAAAACGAACTTTGGAATGAAAGGCGACTGGTTTATATTTATCTTCCCCTATGGGATTATCTCTATATAGCAACTGATTTTCTTGCCATTTCAGTTCTTTCCCGTCAAAAGTCACATCAAATATTCCACAAACTACGGCTTCCATTGTGGAATCTTGAACTGTGGTTGAAACACAGCGCATATAACCTGTGATTTGCTTTGTGCTTTTCCGCATTGCCAATTCATAACAAAACACACTTGTTCCTGTGTAATCTTTGGCTATGGTGGTCCTTGTTCCTTTATCATCCAAATTGTAAACCAGTTCTTGGGTGACAGTTGTCATATTGAACTTAAAGCCGTTTTCTGTTGTTACCAAATTTGAGAATGTCATTTTGTCGTTATACACGCCTTCCAAATTTCCGTTCTCTAATTTATAAACTGCACCAGTAAGCAATGTTTTGCCAATGATATTCTCTCTTAAAAATTGAATTATTTCGTTTTTCATTTTATCTTTTGTTTTGCTTCAATGGGTAAATAAATTTCTGTCACCAATTCTTCCGTGCTGGTTTTATCGGGAGTATTGGCATATAATTCAAAAGTCATTTGTTCTCTTAAACGATACTTGCTATTTGGCAGCCAATCAAGGTAAATATTCCGGTAAATTTTGTTTAATTCTTGGTAGTTCCCTTTTATGTTGAATACAGAATATAACCCTGCTCGTATGTTCAAAGTCCCAAAGCCTTTAGGGATTTCCATTGAATAGGGAACAGTTACCCCTATCAAAAATCGGCATTTATCTATTTCCGTAATATCAAGACTATCCAAACTGATACTAACGTATTTGAAGCCTTTATCTGCCAAATTGTATTTCTTGGCAAATTCTATTATCTGACCCCACAAAGTAGAATATCCTTGCTTATTTCTATGTGTTCGCTCAAATTTCAAATATGCAACTTTGAATTCTTTAATCCTCTTTATTGAACAGTCAGGCTGTTTTATAATCTTATTTTCACAAGCAACATTTGAATATGCTTTCCTGAAAACAGGGATAGACATTTGGAAATGCTTTTTAAATGCCCTTGATAAAGTGTGTTTATTGTGAAAATTTATCTGTTCAAGCAGTTCCGATACCCTTGTGTTTGTTGAAATAAGTTTGAAAGCAATATATTCCAACCTTAACCTATGGATATAATCACCGACATTCTCTCCCACAACATCTTTGAATACTCTCCGAAAGTGATATATCGACATACAAGCGACACGAGATAATTTGTCAGAGTTTAAGTCCTCAAATAAATGCCGATTGATATATTCCTGAACATTTATTATAAGGGCATAGTGTATATGGGCAGTGTTTATTTTTTGCTTCCACCGCTTTAGATTAGGCAATCTGTTGGATAAAACATTTCTTAATTCCTCGCTTTTATAATTCGTACCTGCAATTTGATTATAGGAATCAGGGAAAAGCCCCCAAAGATAAATGAGGTATTCCATTGAGAAATCAAAAAGATATTTGCTGGAATTTAAACAACAGGAACAAAATTCCTGATTGAGCGTACCGTCAGAATTTGTTCCATATTCTGAAATACCCTCAATGTCTAATGGCATACCACAACTTTGGCAATATTTCTTTTCGTTATCTATATCCATAGTTCTCTTATTTGAAAGCAAATATACGGAATAAGCCAGAGAAAAAAGTTACCCTAAATAGCTATTCTTGTTTTCGTATGATAAAACAAACTTTTCATACGAAAACAAGAATAGACATTATAACACGATGCGCTCAAATTTCCTGTCTATCCACAAAACTGCTTCTTCCGTATGGAAACAAAGAATGCAATAATCCGGGTCGTTTACACCTTGCGGGAAATAGTGCAGCATATAGTCTTGCCAAAAGCACTGACGGGTTTCCGTATCAGTAAGTATTTCTATTTTTCCGGTTAAAGTAACGCTGTCCGCTTCGTGAACAAAGCAAACTCCGGCTTTTGAATTCTGTCTGATATGTTTTACCTTTTCTGTGGATAAGGCTGTTGTCATCCATAAAGTTGATATACCGGTATGGCGCAATAGGTCAATAGCTACCGGACGGGGATAACCATTTTTACTGACAGTGGAAAGTATGATGTAGCCGCATTGTTCAAGCACCCATTCTGCCTGCTGCCGGATAGGCATCCAGCGTTTGAGCGTGGGCAGGAACTTGCGTAGTCCTTCGATAGCTTCTTCTTTGGTAAAATTACATCCTGACGCTTTGTTAAATGTAGCCAGACTTTCGGGTTGGGTATTCAGTTCGATTTGTTCCTCCAATGAATGATTGGTGAAAAATCCTTTTTGGAAGCAGTGGCAGCAATATTCAGTACACAAACATCCGTTACCGTGAGTGCCTAACAAATCATCAGTGGGCATAGACATACCACAACTTTGGCAAATTCTCTGTTTCATATTGTTCTGTTTTAATTGGGTTGGTAAAATTAACTGTAAATTAGACAATCACGTTCTCGCATTAAGATATTCGGATAAGGACAGTATCGAATAAAACACATTTTTAGGGTTACTGCTTTCTAAGGCTGTCACTTCATTTTGCGAAATACTCCAAGCGGCAGACAGGCACATCACATTGGCTTTCCTGCACTCCGTTATATCTGAAAGCGCATCCCCGACATATACAATTTCATTTGCAGCCAAATGATAATCATGTAAGAGACCTTTCAATGCTTCTGACTTGATGTTCCTTTCTGCATTTCCCGTAATGACCTTTGCAAAGCAAGTCTTCATCTTGAATTGCTTTAAGGTTATATCACAACTGTTCATCCCCTTTCCGGTGATAAGCACCACAATGATACCCTTTTGCTTTAACAAGGCTATCAACTCACGTATTCCCTCGAAAGGTGTCGGACACATTTCTTGATGCAATTCCTTATAAATCACATAAAAGTCATTCAATGCCTGTTGCCGATAGGGTTCATCAACGACACACCCAATCATGCCTTTTTCATTCAAGCCAAAAGTATGAACCACTTCTTCATCCGACAATTCATATCCGATATATGGTTGTGTGGCTTTCTTGAAAGCCTGTATGCACATCGGTAGGGTATTACCTATCGTGCCGTCCAAATCGAAAGCGACTAATTTAATCATGGCTATATGGATGTATTAATTTTCCGAATTACTTTACATGGATTTCCTACGGCAAGGCTGTTTGCCGGAATGGATTTGGTGACAACACTTCCCGCTCCGATAACGCTTCCCCGACCGATAGTAACACCCGGCAGGATAATGACACCGCCGCCAATCCAACAACCGTCCTCAATGGTAACAGGCAGGGCATACGTGTGACGGATATATGCTGTCCCGTTCTCTATTTCTGTCGGTGTCAGCCGCTCGTTCAATTCAACAGGGTGGGTAGCCGTATAGATTTGCACATTGGGGGCTATCAATACATTGTTGCCGATAATGATTTTGTTGCAGTCCACAAAGGTGCATCCGGTGTTTATGCTGACATTGTTACCTATGCTGATGTTACAGCCATAATCGCATATAAAAGAATATCCTACTGAAACTTCCTTGCCGACACTTTCAAACATTTCTTTCAGTATGGCATACTTCTCTTCCTTACACTCATACGGCAAGGAATTGTATTTCAGCAACAACTTATGAGTTTTTCTTTTAAACTCCATAAATACGGGAGCATGGCAATCGTACCATTCGCCCGACAAGCATTTTTCCAGTTCATTCTTCATACCTAATCATGATAAAAGTTACTGCTTTATCTTATTTGCGGCAAAGTTATACATATCTAGCCGTAAATATATGTATTATTTTTCTTTTTATTTGTATCTTTACATCCGAAATAACAAAAATCATAAGATGAAAAGGGAAAATCTACACCAGCCGTTTGAAATCTGTTTCAGTGAACTGGACGAATCGCAATTAAAGGAACACGACCATACTTTTTTTGAACTGGTCTATATTCTATCGGGAACAGGTATTCAGTGGATAAACAACAACAAATTTCCGTATCATGACGGACACCTTTTTATGATTACTCCCGGTGACATACATTCTTTCGACATTCACACTACCACTAAGTTTGTTTATATAAAATTCAATGACATCTATATTCATTCGGCTGTCTTTGGAGCGGAGAACATTCAACGGTTGGAATTTATACTGCAACACGCCAATCACCGTCCCGGCTGTATATTGCGCAATCAAACCGATAAATTGCTGGTAAAACCTATGATAGAAGCGATTATCCGTGAATATGTGAACAGAAACATATACAGCAGTGAAATTATTACGCAGTTAATCAACACGATTGTTATTGTTGTCGCTCGCAACATTGCCATGTTCCTGCCTGAACAGATAAATGAAAACTCGGAAGAAAAGTCGCTGAACATCTTGCAATATATCCAATCCAACATTTGCTATCCCGAAAAGATAAAAGCCAAAGCGATAAGCCAGCATTTTGGTATTTCCCCTAATTATCTTGGGAGGTATTTCAAAAAACAGACCAACGAAACCATGCAACAGTATATCTTAAACTATAAGATGAAAATGGTGGAAAGTCGGCTTTTACACAGTGAAATGAGAATTAGCGAAATTGTGGAAGAACTGGGATTCACGGATGAAAGCCATTTGAATAGGCTATTCAAGAAATACAAAGATTGCAACCCTACTGATTTTAGGAAGAAGCATAGGGGGCAATAAGTTTTTTAGAATGCATAAGTACAGATTATTCATCCTTATATGTTTTAAATACAACATACAAGCAATATATAAATTTTAAACTGAAATCAAATATAAACTTACGTATATGAATATGATTTATTACTTATTAAATTATAGATAAAACCCCAAATATGATTGTCAAAACCATTCCGATAATTGCTAACGGAATAGACCATTTATTCAAATTTTCAATTTTCTTTTGTTGTTCATATCTGGTAATAATAACACTACTCAATTCACCTAGTTTTCTATTTATAGAATTTTGGTCTCCCAATTTATTAAATGCACTTAAATCATTAAGTATATTTCGCTCTGTATCTGGTAAGTCTGCATAAGGATTAGTAGTTTCGTTTTCTTTGATGAAATTGGTAATTTTATCTTTTATTTCTATTACTTTATCTTGTGCTAAATCCTGTCCAACTTCTTTATTTATAAGTCTAGCAAGAGTCTCTCTAAGCCATTTATTTAAGTCCTGTCTGTTTGTTAAATCTTCGGGACTCAATTTTGTTATACCAGAATATATATTCAATAAATCAGTTGAATTTGCAATAGTATTATCTGATATACCCTTAATAAAAGTATTAATAAATACCTTTTTCCGTTCTAATCTTCGAGCCTTTATCTTTCCTAATAAGTGAATTACAGAAAATGAATATACAACAGTAAAAACAATGGTGAAGATAGCCAAAAGAAGATTCTCTTTTCCTAAAATATATTCGATTATCTCATTCATTTTTATATTAAATAAGTTTTAAGTTATCAAATGGTAATACATAAAATTCATCAAAATGCAAAAATACAAAAAAACAATTCTCCAACTACGAAATAGTTACTTTTACTTATAATCTAATTTAAGTGCAAGGTGCAAGTATATATCTATATATAGCTTGCACCTTGCACTAACCGTAGAATATTTATTTTCAATGATTTGCGTATTTGAAAATAATGTTGTATCTTTGAACCGAAGATAAAGGCAGACACAATCCCGACAAGGGAAGCCAAATGTTCTTTGAAAAAAGTGCCTAATTCGTACCCCTTAAAAGATAGAGGTGCGCTAAAATATTGATTTTAAGACTTGTGAACCGCTCGGTTCGAGCCCCAGGCGGATCACAGAAACGCTGGACAGAAATGGACAGTAAATGTACAACTCCTACAATATCAAGGTATTGTAGGAGTTTTTCTTTGTATAATGTCTATGACCTAAAAATGCCTTATCTCTGACTCCTCTGAACTGTGCCCTGAACGCTTTGATTTTAGCATTAAATGATTCTGCTGCTGCATTGGTAGCCCTTCTTTCAAAGAAGTTTATTATATTCAGATAGTGCGTTTGTATCGAGCGCGCTACCCTTCCAAAGGTGAGAAACCCCGCTTTGTCTACTTCATCATACCACCTTGCAAGCCTTGTCAAAGCTATATCTTTAAACTTACACTGATGATAGATTGATCCTAACCGCATGGCCATATAATATCCTTTCTTTATATCGGGATATTCTTTAAATAGAATCTCGGCCCGTATCCTTTGAGACTGAGTCCATAGAGATTCTTTTTTGTAAAGCAGATAAATACTCCTTGCCAGCAACTGTTTTCTTGTATCTCCATTGGCGAAAACGGGCGCATGATACATCTTTCCGCAGGCCTTGGCGTAAGCTATCTGTATGGACTCTTCGTCCAAAGCCTCCCAGCGAGCTTTCACCCGCATCTCCTGAACCGCTTCATACGCTAATTTCTGTACATGGAAACGATCCGTAACCCGTTTGGCAGCAGGGAAGCAAGTCCGGGCAATCTGTTCCATATTGGGAGCCATATCCAATGTTATCTCACGCACCTGGTAGCGGCGACGACGCGAAAGTTTAAGCAGGACAGAGGTAACCGTGCAAACATCCGTACCTTTAATGATACCAATAATACTGCCTTTACCACCGTGAGTCTCTTTATTAATCAACACTGTATAGAGTTCTCCACGGGAAAGAGCCACTTCGTCAATACAGACGTAGGCACCAATGTTCTTCTCAAACAGGAGCCAGTTCTCTGCGTGAGCAAGCTGATCCCAGTGTAGGTAATTACTTAAATGGTTGCGGTATTGACGTTCCAACAAATCCCCGTCAACGCCATATAAAGTACCCAATAACTTGCAACTGATCGGATAATTATCAATATAGTTCTTTTAAAAAAGACGCAAAGTCTTGCGTCAAACGAGTACCCTCAGCCACCATACGCCAATTGCGGGAAATATACTCATTGCTGCTTTTCAAAATCCAACGGCGACGACGGAGGTTCAAAAAGACTTTCTTGCCACGAAGAGGAAAGTCTTGAACAACAACAGGCTCATAAAACCCTTTACTCTCTGTTTCTTGACCAGCATACTTCTCGGGGAGCTGATTCTTCTCCTCAAGGTAAATGATAACTTCATTCATGCTTTCCTTCACATCAACAAGATCAAAGTAATCCAAAGTTCCTTCAGGAAGAAGAAGGTGATAACCATTTAACTTCATAAGCTATTAATTTGGAGACAAAGATAACAATTTATATATTTAACCCTCAGGGTTATTCATTGATCCTTTCTCAGTTCAGTTGGAGTTGCACCAAATAACTTCTTACAATAACAAGTCAGATGTGCAGGAGAGCTAAACCCAAAGTCCATGGCTATTTCCCGGAAAGCAACATCCGGATCACAGACTTTCTCACGAACAATCTCAGCCTTCCGTTCCTGCATCCATCGGTAAGGACTCTGACTAAAACTCTCTTGAAACTTACGATTAAAAGAGCGTTCCGAAACACAACACAAACTTGCAAATTCTTTCACCGTTTTCACATTCTTATAATTATCCAGTACAAAATCCTCGAACTTCCGTCCTACTCCAGTCGTTCTAGAAAAGAAAGCAGCAAGTTCTGATTTAGTATAAAACCCCCTCAATGCAAGAATGATTTCCTGCTGCTTAAGGATATGCATATGCCTACATAGCAATCCTGTATCCAGATAAAAAAGTAACTGCCTCAAAATATGTAACAGAGGCTTTCGGATTGGTAAAATACAATTATTACCGTTCTCCATTTTTACATGTGAGATTGATTCAAAATACATTTTGTCACAAGCCGTTATCTGTTTGTTCCAAAACAACAACAGACATTCTGCCGAGACAATACCTTCAACCCTATTTTCTTCATGCTGCGGTATAAGCAGCATATTATGCTCTAAAAGATGTATATTATGCTCCCTGCCTATATTAACGGATAGTTCTCCTTTCAAAAGAAATAAAATACAAAAACAACAACTATTATCAATCTGTCCGGATTCTTGCGCAGCCAATCTGTATTGGGTAAAACCACTGTCAATTTTAATTCCATAATTAAAACAGGAATGATGTTCCGACAAATAAAGTAATTTCATGTTATAATTTAAGTAGTTTAATTTTAAAACAACTCGCTTCGCTTACTATGTTTGTTTTTTTTAAAGACACATACTTTTAAACTACAAACAAAAACTGTAATTCTATAAACATATACTTAAAAAGGAATATATATCTGCATCCATTAACGACTCTCGCTCCCTACATGACACATATAGCCCTAACTTAGCCACAAGCAATATCGTCTTTCAATATACTTACTTCATTTTACATATCTTCCTAAGTACAAGGAACTCCCCCACCACACAAACTATTGCGATAAATGGGGAAGTCTGATGATTATAAAGCAGAACTGCTTCTATTTATTATACATCTTCTATTTTTCTATCACTTCTTATTTAGAATTAATAGTACAAATACTTACCCGGTTCCAATCCGGTTCCTCAAACATATAGCCAATTCCCTGTCCTTCAGCAACAATTCGCTCCTTTGAAATCCCATACTTATTAACCAGCATCTTTTGAACTGCCTCGGCACGCTGTCGCGCAATACGCTCATTAAGTTCTTCACTACCCTCCGGAGAAGCGTAACCCTTGATTACAACTCCTGCCTCTTTGTGGTTTCTCAAGTAAATTGCAATCCGTTCAACATTAGGTAATTGAGAATTATCAATAGTTATTCTACCTTGACGAAAAGTAATCACAGACTCTAGTGTTTTTTTACTATTGTCAATCGTATCTTTCACAATTTTCGGTTCTCGATTCTTGTATTCTTCCAAAGCCGTTTCTAAATCTGTCACTTTTTGGTTAGCATCCTGCAATACATTATCATTGCGTTCAAGTTCTGAACGAAGTTGATTTATTTGAGCATTTAATGCATCAAATTCAGACTGGTCGTAAGGTCTTACTTTAGTAAAATGGTGTTCACCATTGCTACATCTGAAATGATATACGAAGCCTGCACTAATCTCCCACACGGCACGCCCCGAATGGAAATATACAGGTTTCGTACCCATAGAATTCATATCATATACAAGAGCCGGTTTGAGAGCTAGAGTCCACGCCTTACTTTCCCCTAAATTAAAATTAAAATTTAATCCCAACTTAGTAGACATACCATTTTGATCTTCCCCCATGTTTCTACCAACATAATAATGCATCCAGCCAATACCAGCCACAGCCTCAATCTCAAAACTTCTTGGAATACCGTTATAACCTCCAAAAAGATTATTTAAATTCACCAATCCTAACAAACTTACATTTGATTCATCAAATGCTGTTTTACTTTTTGTTGTATTAAAATAACCCATTGCCTCAAAACCTAATCCAAAGGTAGGGGTTAAATGCTTGCTTACATGAACTCCAACTGCCGAACGCATGTTTTTAAAAAACGAGTGATGAGTCAATGGGGTCACGCCACCTACATTAATACCTATTGACCAATTATCCGAAAATTTGTTTCCTTCCAAAGCTGTTTGTCCACTTACATGGCAAATGGCAATACCAGATAGCAATAAGCCTGCAAAAATCTTTTTCATCATAATTCTTATTTAAATTTATTATTAGCAGAATTGGGGCTGAAATATATATCATTCCCAACATTCTACCTTTAGCTATATAGTTGACTAACTACTACTTTCATTTACAATACAAAATAAAATCACCCATTGTGAGATATATGTTTATGTACGTCTTTCTCAGCTGCTGTAATGGGACCTACCCACGACCACGATTCTACGGTCCTCTACGTAAAGTCATATTTTTCTGTTGCTTTTCCATATTCAACAAACACTAATACGGCAAAGTGAACTAATTGTAATCAGCTATCTCATACCAAATCAAACATTGTATAACACTTTGCAAAAGAAGGCAATTCCTATCTCAATCTGTTACAAATAAACGACATTATATTTTATGCATCAGACAACTATCATTAATATAGAGGCTTCATAATTTGGAGATTCATAGTTTAGGCTATAATTCAAGCGGGAGAAATAATTACATAACATAAAGAACCTATTTCAGCATATCTCCCCCTTCTTAGAAACACGTTTTCCAGAAGTGATATTCATTCATTGATTTTATTATTATCCAACAACACAACACGCACCCAGTCAACCCACATTTCTCCCGGCAAATCTTCATCATGGATTTCTCCCGGCCATGTCATCATACCATTCAATTCACCTCCCAATGAAAAATTTAGAATTATATTGAAGGGATATTCACAAAATGGATACTGTAGTTTCTCCTTATCCAAATGTTGGTTCTCATATTTCCAAGTCTCTTTGCCGTCGACATAAAATATTAATTCCTTTTCAGTCCGCTGCACTGCATATACATGATCTTTAGTTACATCAAAATTCTTATCAGGCTCCTTGTTCGTTACTCCTGCAGAACCATTTTCACCATTTATATAAAAAGTATGTACCGTTTGAAAGATCTGCTTAGGACTCCCTTGTACCCATTCCATAAGATCTATTTCTCCCCCTCTGGGCCATTCCGGTGCTCCTATAGGCATTTGCCAGATAGCAGGAAAACCTCCACGAACCAATTTGGTTAATCTGGCCTTAACTTCCAAACGTGTACCACAGGGAAAACCTATCTTGGAAAACACCCCGCCATTTTTATAAGTCCCGTTGTCCTTACAGGCCCTCAACTTCAAATAGCCTTCCTCCACCTTTACATTTTCGTAACCATCCACACCCCTAAAATACTGTGACCAGGCGTTGTTGGCATACGTACAAAGTTTCCAGATTGCTGTATCGGGCACAACACATTTCGCATCAAAATCATCAACAAATAAAATGTTTTCAAGTGTATCCGATCCGATTTGCTCCTTTTCTTCTGCGCATACATAAGTAACAGTCCCACCTATAGCATACAATAAATAGCACAAAATTGATCTCATATGATTATAAATTAAAAAGATTAAAAAACCATTCTTTCTTCAAAAACAATATTACCTCATCGAAAGAAGAGTTGTCACCACAAGAGTGCTGACAACTCCCTTCGACAGGCACTGTCACCTCAAAAACAAACTTTTACACCATAAATATTATTCTAAATCATAGAGTACATTCAGGACCCTATAAATCTATTTTACAAAAGACTATTTCCACTGATATACCCGCACATAATCAACTTGCATGGTAAAAGGCAAATGTTTCTCATTTATAGGACCAGCCATTCCCTTTCCACCTGCAACATTCAATATCAAGAAGAAAGGAATATCAAAGGGCCATTGTACTGCGCCCAAACCTTTGTTATAATAGGTTGCGCAAACTTCTCCATTTACCATAAAATCAATTTTCTTATCGTTCCATTCTATTCCCCATATATTCCATTCACCCTGCTTGAATTTAGACCCTGAATGACCAAAAGGATATGTCTTTTGCTCCGTACCAGTAGTATGTACCGTTTGTACAGCAACATCTAAATCTTTTATATGCTCCATTATATCTATTTCACCACTTGCAGGCCATCCTCCGTATTCTGAACTGGCAGGCATCATCCATATAGCCGGCCACGAACCATTCCCCGATGAAAACTTAGCTTTAATCTCTACTTTACCATAAGTAAAATCAAACTTTCCACTATCAGTGCGTATACTTCCAGATTTATATCCGCGGGGATCTGTTTCATCCTTCATAAACTTGAGATTCAACAAACCATCTTCACACCAAACAACGGATGTATCATTCGGCTTATAATAATAGGCATGAGCAACATCTCCCCTGGGAGTATAATTCCACTTCTTGGAGTCAACGGCCCCATCGATATTAAATTCATCTGAAAAAATCAGAACCCACGATTTATCCACTCTTTCAACGGAATCTTCTTTCTCTGGTCGCAGCACATCAATGGAACTGTCAGAAAAGTCGTTTGAACATCCGAAAAATAAAACTGCTAATAAGGGTATTATACTTTTTTTCATAACTCAACTTCGTATTATTTTATATTATCTTTATACTACCATAAACAGATATAAAAGTATATCTAGCCGGAATACGAAACTCCTCCCTTCCAACCGGACATATTCTCGTCATATCTTCTTCTATTCATAACCAGGAGTCTGCTCCAATGCCGAATCATTATCAAGTATATTCTGATCCAACGGCCATAAAACTTTATATGCCTCAGTCTTCTGATCAAGAATAGCAACTTTATTATCAATATCACCTTCTATACAGAACACTAATGGAATACCGTCCTTTGCATTCTTCATGCGGCACAAATCCCACCAACGTTGTCCTTCCTGTACAAACTCCTTATCCTTTTCATGTAAAATAGCTAATTCATTAGTTAGAAAATCAGATGCCTTATATATATGTGAACCTGCCTCAGACTTATACGCCCTATTTCTGACTAAATTTATATATTTCTCAACATTTGCATTATCACTCTCCATATTAGCAATCTCGGCTAATGCTAGATATACCCAGGATAAACGATAAAGAATAAGATCACCATCATAGACTCTATTTCCCTGAGCATTGAGAGAGCCCAAATTTTTACATACATGAGTACCATATACATACAATTCTCCACTTTCCTTTTTCCGATATGAAGGCATAAATGTGGCGTCACAACGAGTATCACCTTTTTCAAAACTATTATAAAGCGAAAGTTTATACTCATATTTCTGTTGACCATTATTCTGTATATCAAGCGCATCATCCCATGGCGTTCCATTTTCTCTAAAACTATCTTTATTAGTCGTCCCGGAAACAAGAGAATAGGTATATCCACGAGAAAGGGAGTTTTCTGCTTCACCCTCCATATAAGACACAGCCATTATCACCTCACTATTACCTTTGTTATCAGCACTGAATATACGTTTAAAATCTTGTTGCAATTGAAGTCCATAGTTACCCTCTACATCTTTCAAGTACTTCTTGGCCTTTGACAAATCCGATTCGGTAGCTTTGTTATCACCAATAGTTACTTTGGAATTCCATAAATATACCTCTCCAGCCAAACATTCTGTGGCCGCCTTTGACCAATACACCTTGGTACCATGTCCATATGAATTAAAATCAGAATTCTCTCCAAAATATTGTAGGGAGGTTTCCAAATCCTTTTTAATCTGTGATATAACTTCACTTGGTTTAGCTCTCCCCAAATAAAGTTTATTCGGATCAAGCACTCCATCGATAACTTCCACGCCAAGACGAATTGGTACCCCACCATAGACTCTATAAAGATCAAAATAGTAAAAGGCACGAAGGCCATACGCCTGTCCAAGATAATAATTCTTTTTAGCTTCCGGAATGAAATTAGCATCAGTTACACGAGCTATAAAAAGATTGATATTGGTTATACAGCCATAAATATTTCCAAACTTGGTAACTCCGGGAGTCTCCTTAGACAGATTTTGTAAACGGATTTCCCCACTAGAGATAGCCAGACCATCTGCACTTGTGCCATCCTTATAATGTCCGCCCCTTAATTCGCCAAAAGTGATAATATGCTGTTCCGCCATATCTCGCAATTGTTTATGAAGACCGTCAATATATGCACTGACTTGGGATTCTGTTTTCCAATAGCTGGTACTTCCATAATTATCTATCGGGGCGAGATCCAGCATATCCCCACATGATGTAGCCACTATAGCAGCTATATTCAACACCATAATATGTATAAATTTTAAATTTCTCATCTCACTTCGAATTATTAAAATGTAACATTAACGCCAAATATAACGGTACGTGGCAAGGGATATCCTGACGAAATCTCCGGGCTTACCGTCCTGGCAGAAGTTAAATAGCCCAAATTCTGTCCCGTTATTGAGAATTGCAGTTTCTGCATATATAGTCTTTTAGACAATTCTTGAGGAAGAGTATATGACAAAGACAATTCTCTAATCCCTAAATAGTTACCCTTAGAGGCAAATAGAGTTGAGGTACGATAGTAATTGGCAGCTCCCACCTGATCAGCAAATACGTAACGGGGATATTTTGCGTTTGGATTACTTTCGCTCCATGTATTAAAAACATCCTTTGTCGTATTGTAAGCCCCCTGCATACATCCTAAAAACCAAGGAGTCTTATCATCATAAACCCAATAATCAAGCGCAAAGTCAAAACGGGCATACAAACTAAGTCCCTTCCAAGACATTGTGGTATTAAAACCACCATACCAACGAGGAGTAGTATTTCCTATTACAACCTGATCATACTGGTCAATCACCCCATCTCCATTTACATCCTTCCATTTCACATCTCCGGGTTTTAACTCTATGCCTTTTGCCCGCTCATTATCAGAAAGTTTATTCCAAGCTTCAGGGCCATATTGATATTTACCTTGAATATTCCCCGAGGTCACAACCAAATTTCCCGGAATATCATCAACACTTCTGTAAATACCCTCGGCCTGGTAACCGACAAGTATCCCATACTCCATTCCCTCCTGAAAACCTCCGACATACACCTTCTCATCTTCCAACTTACCTGTACCCGGATTTACAACCTTCCGACCGGTATACACTTGCTGTCCATTCTGTCTGTTTCGTACCTGCCCGTTATCAGGAAGGGCTATAATCTTATTCTTATTATAAGTTATATTAAAAGAAGCATCCCAAGTAAAATCGTTGACATCCAACACCTTACCAGAGAGTTGTAATTCGATTCCGCTATTACGTAATTTTCCATTATTGTTCTTAACAGAAGAGAATCCCGTGGTCGAAGGCAGGGTGAAGTCTGCATACTTATCAGATGTCAAACGATTGTAGTAATCGATATCCAAATTCAAGCGTCCTCCCAAGAGTCCTACATTCAAGCCTATATCAAAACTGGCCGTCTTTTCCCAACGCAAAGAAGGGTTAGGCAAAGTACCTATCAGAAAACCATTGTTGCCATGGTATTTATTAGAATTATATGAACCTTGAAGAGTATATGGACCGATTCCGCTGGCATTACCATTCAAACCGTAACTAGCCCTCAGCTTTCCATAATAGAGGAAAGGAAGTGATTCCTTAACAAAATCCTCTTTCGTAAAAACCCAGCCACCGGAAACTCCCGGAAAAAATCCCCACCGATTCTTACCCAGCAAAGAAGAATAACCGTCATAACGAAATACCCCGGAGAACAAATATTTACCCTCATAGTCGTAGTTCAAGCGTCCTAAATAAGAAAGAATACGGTAACGACTATGATTCGAATCTATCTGACGTTTACCCTTACCTGCATCGGTCAGACCTAAATCTTTAAAATCGTCGGTAGCAGCACCAGAACCGGATGCAGAGAAACCGTTATTATACTGATCATAAAATTCACTACCAAACATAATATTCAAATTATGAACAGCAGAAAATACAGTCGTATAATCTAGAACAGCATTATAGGTCTGAGAGAACTGACGAGAATAGCTTGCACTAGTTGAACGAGTTCGATTCCATTGTCCCGGAACCGTCTCATAGTCCTTGCGCATACTTTCTTGTACAGTATGAAAATAATACCAACTGGCAGAAGCCCTCAAGACCAATCCCTTGAATAAATTAGCTTCTAATGACTGCATAAGGGTAAACTTTGTCCGTTCATTATCCTGATCGTAACTTTTTGCAACATAAGTCTGATTACCGTCCCCGGGACTAGGACCCAATGTCGGATTACCATCCTCGTCTTCAAAACGGACAGTAGGAGGAGTACTCATCACCCGACCAAAATAATCACTTTCCGTCCCCCAGGCGTTGTTTAACCATACATAATTAGCCCGGCTGAAAGTCGCATTGGAAGTCGTTTTCAACCAATCTGCAATTTTGTACGAACCGTTGAATGTGAAATTATAACGTTTATATTCGGTAGTGATAGGGGCTCCGGGGGAGTCATTATAACCCAAACTTGCATAATAAGTTCCTTTATCATTCCCCCCCGACATACTAACCGTATAATCCTGTGTCACTACCGGATTACGAAGATTATATTCCTCCGGTTTTGTCCCTTTATAAATGATTGTTTTAGAAGGGTCCAAAGGATCCAGCATTTCTCGCCAGCCCATATCCAAAAGATAGGCATTTTCATCCGTTTTCCCCATAATATTCCACACCATATTCGCACCGAGCTTATTACCCGTACCAAAAGGCGTAGAACCTGTAAGATTTGCCGTAGCTGCCCACGGGGTATTTTTATAGGCTGTACGAAGGACTGTAATATAGTCTTCCGCGCCCAAAAAGTCATAGGGATTATTAACATAACCGAGACCTATATTTGCTCTGAAATTAATTTCCCGATGTCCTGCCCGGCCAGATTTTGTTGTAATTAAAATTACACCATTACTTGCACGGGCACCGTATATGGCCGTAGCCCCAGCATCCTTCAGAACATCCATAGATGCAATATCCTGAGGATTGATATCATCAAAATTATCACGAAGCTGTCCGTCCACTATCACCAGGGGTCCTCCCGAACCATCAAATTCCGTTCCACCACGTAATATAACTTTAGGAGATGAAGTAGGATTTCCCGAAGTGAGAGAAACCTTTAAACCGGGAACAGAACCCGACAGTGCCTGAGAGGGATTTGTATATATACCCTTCTCTAATATCTGGGGACTGACAGTCGATATAGAATTCGTCAGTTTTGCCCGTGAAACTTTTCCGCCATAACCGGTCACAACAACTTCCTGCAAAAGTTCACTGTCTTCTTTTAAGATTATCTTAAAATTCATTTTTCCTTGCACACTCAAAGTCTGGGAAGAAAAACCTATGAATGAAATCTGTATACTGGCATTATCAGAAACCGAGAGTGTAAAATTACCATCAACGTCAGAAACAGTGCCATTTGTTGTTCCAACTTCCACAATACTGGCACCAATGACCGCCTCACCCGCAGTATCCGTTATTATGCCCGTAATACTTTTCTTCTGTGCCACAACTACAATCGAACACAGAAGAAAAACAAATAAAATAAAACTCTTTTTCATACTCTTTTATGTTTTTCATGTTTAAAACACCTATCAACAAGAGGCGTTCAAATACCATATATCCACTCCAAAAACATCACAAATTACGGAGGTATAAACAAAGGAATAAAGAAAATCATATTTAATAAATTAGGGGTTATTATTTACAAGCGCAAAGAAAGAACTCATAAAACTAAACATAGTCAGAAAGCATTTAAAAAAAAGTCATATATCATCCAATACTGCATTTTTTTATCAAAAACAGAATAATTAATAAACATTTTATGTATATACGTTGTTAAATAGAAAAAAATCAGCTTTAAACAACACGAAAAGATAAAAATGTACAGGTTATTTGGTATATTCGCAATATTAACACTACTTTGCATATCATCTACATCAGGTCATGACATAAATTACCAGTTTACGTCTATTTCCGTAGCGGAAGGATTGTCTCAATCTACCGCCCAATCCATACTTTTAGATAAGAAAGGGAAATTATGGATAGGAACAAAAATGGTCTGAATTCTTATACGGGACAAAATCTGAAAATATTCAAAAAGCCACCCCAACGACAGATATTCCTTACCAAGCAATCACATTATACATTTAACCCAAGATTCCCTTAACGACATATGGATATCTACCAGACAAGGTATGGTTAGATATGATGAGACACACGGGAATTTTATTCCCTTCAATCATGATATCATCTATTCTTCCTTATGCATAAATGGAGGAGTACTTTTCGGAAGTGAGAATCGAATATACAAATATGATTACCAAAAACGCTCTTTTAAAGCAGTATGCATCACCCCCAAAGGTGCTACGGACAGTGACATTACCAAATATAGGGTACAAAGAATTATAGCAGTTTCCCCAAAGGAGGTGCTAATCGTCACCAGAAGGGATGGAATATATATATTGAATTACCCCAATATGCAATTAAAGCGTTTTTTCTCTTGTCCAAACAATATTTTACAAGGAGCATGTCTGGCTTCAAACGGATACATATATTTATCTTTTTGGGGACAAGGCCTGTTTTGTTATGAGAAAACAGGAAAACTTATAAAACAATATACGAGCAACAACTCCGGATTGACAAACAATTATGTATTGGATATAATAGAAAAGAAAGGATATCTATGGTTAGCAACTGATGGCGGAGGAATAAATCGACTGGAACTACGCAATGAAAAATTCTCTAACCTCTATCATATTGCCGGAGATGAAAATTCACTCCCTGTCAATTCTATTACTGTATTATATAAGGATAGCAACGAATGTTTATGGGCGGGAAGTGTTAGAGGAGGAGTTTTCAATATCAAAGAAAGTTACATACGTACTTATAAAGACTGTCCTTTAGGATATAATAATGGATTGAGCGAAAAATCTGTGACGAGTTTTTACGAGGAAGCTAATGGAAAGTTATGGATTGGTACGGACGGAGGCGGAATAAACTTGTATGATCCTCAAACGGGAAACTTCAAGCACTTCTCGTCTACCTATGGGGATAAAGTGATTTCCATAGCCCCAGTATCAGAAAAAGAACTAATGGTATCTGTTTACACAAAGGGACTTTTCCTGTTTGAAAAAAACACAGGTATTTATCGACCGTTTGTGATAATAAACGACAGTATTAACTTCAGGCAGTGCTTTTACGGATATCTTCCACGCGCTCACCGAGTGACAGAAAACAAAATATATATACTTAGTAAGGAGCTATGGGTATATAATATAAATAATAAAAAATTCTCTCCAATCAAAAATGAGAACAATTATCAATTACAAGCCTCGGTCATAGCCTACTGTGACAAAAAGATATCCTTGGCAATGAATGGAAACAAAGTATTCCGAATCATTAACAAGAATGACAGCATTGATCTTCTTTTTCAATTGGACGAGAAAGAAGTTATCAGTGCGATTGATTACGACGGAATAAATAAGATATGGGTGGGAACAACAACAGGAATGGGATATTATGATATAAAAGAGAAAAGATATTTTAAAATCAGGTCACAGTTATTCAATGATATTACCGCCCTCCGTTATGAGCCTTCTTCAGAAAGGATATGGATCTGTGCACAAAACCAACTATTTTCTTACTGCATAAAAGAAAACAGATTTATTCAATGGAACAGAAGCGACGGATTTTATCCCAATGAAATAATATTTACTTATCAACAACGGGCTGAAAAAAACAGCCGATATCTTTACTTTGGTGGCATAGAAGGACTGGTCCGAATAAACACAGACATCCCAGAGCCTAATGAACCAGATCCGGAAATAGCACTTTACAGCATAGAACTTAACGGGCAACCGTATACATCCGGTATAGACACCCAAAATATAAAAGTTCCATGGGAACATAATGCACTCGCCCTACGGGTATATATTAAAAATAAAGATATTTTCCAGCGAGTTCCATTCCGATATATCATAAAAGGAAATGTTGATAAGATAATCGAATCATATAATCCGATATTGGATCTTTCCAACCTATCTACCGGTAAATACCGCATCGAAGTAGCATGTATGACAAAAGACGGAAATTATACCACTCCTATCCTTCTCACAAATGTCCATATTACCCCACCATGGTATAAAACAGACTGGTTTATAATATTATGTTGTATTAGCCTTATAGGAGGGGGTATTGCAGGAATATTCATTTTTAATATAAAAAAGGAAGCAAGAATACAAAAGAGACTAAAAGAATACAGACAATGTCTGAATGAAAAGAGGATAGATTTCCTCATTCACATAAATCACGAATTACGTACTCCCTTAACATTGATTTATGCCCCACTAAAACGTCTCATGGACAAAAGTGAGATGCAAGGATTACCTCAGCATCTGATACCACAATTACAACTACTATTCAACCAAGCACAACATATGAGGGAAATAGTAGATATGGTGTTGGACTGGAGCAGTTTGGAGGCAGACTATAATAAATTGAAAATACAAAAAACTCAATTGAACGAATGGGTAACCGAGGTTATCAAAGACTATATGAATGAGGCAAAAGAAAAAGAGATATGCATACAATTACAAATAGATCCCAACATAGAGGAGGTATGGTTTGACAAACAAAAGTGTCAAACAGTACTATCAAACTTACTGATGAATGCACTAAAATTCAGTAAGGCAAACAGCAATATAACAGTAAGCACGCAACGTCTTGAAAACACAGTCAGAATATCTGTTATAGACGAAGGAAGCGGTATAGAAGATTCGGATATGGCAAATCTCTTCACTAAATTCCACAAAGGTAATCACAAAGAGAGAGGAAGTGGATTCGGATTATATTATGCCAAAACAATAATGGAAATGCACGGGGGGCTTATAAGGGCCTATAATAATACAAACAAAGGAGCTACATTCTATTTGGAGCTGCCATTGCTCAATACAAATAAAAAAGAAGAATCCGCCCATTTACAGCAAAAAGGCTCTCCTCTCCCTTCCAGCATCCAAGATACACATTTCGATTGTACCGGAAAGACTGTGCTTATTGTAGAGGACGAAAAGGAGTTAAGGGAATATCTCATAAGTTCTTTAACTGAGTTCTTTAAGAAAGTTTATGCGGCAGACAATGCAGTCTCTGCCTTAGAAATCTGTCAGAAGAAACAGCCTTCTATTATTATTAGTGACGTGATGATGCCGCAAATGGATGGTTTTGAATTATGCCGTCAGATAAAAAACAACATCCAGATAAGCCATATCCCTGTAATACTGTTAACAGCACGTTATGACCAGACAGGGATAACAACCGGATATAAATCCGGAGCTGATGCTTACATCCCCAAACCATTTGATCTAGACTCTCTAAAGATCGTCATCGGAAATATTTTAAAAAATAGAGAGAAAATACACAATCAATACATATCTATCAACCAGTCGACTTCTCTCCAGACTTTAACAAACAGTAAAGCAGATGAGGATTTCATGACAAAAATAAATATAATTATACATGAAAACCTATCTGACGAGGAATTCTCCGTCCAGCAATTGGCAGATCTCATGACAATTAGCCGTTCTTCTTTATACAACAAGATAAAAATTATAACAGGTTTGGGAGTCAATGACTATATAAACAGATTACGTATCGAAAAAGCGATCTCACTGCTTACCAATACAAATTTAAACATAAATGAAATAAGCAGTGAAGTGGGTTTTACTTATCCCCGATATTTTAGTTCAACATTCAAACAAATGAAAGGAATGACTCCCAAACAATTTAGAGAGGAGAATCGTATGAAATAAGTAGGAAGTTCCTGGGAAACATAACAAGTATGAACGGGTGGATACAAAGATATAATTTCCTTCTTAATAAAAAATAAATGTCGGAACCGTGCAATGGGAATCATACGCAATTGCCTATATTTGCGCTATTGAACAACAAATACAGGTATAATTATGGAACACAAAGCTGATAAGGACTATGTGGCTATCATTTCACTCCGGAAGTTACCTCAATACTCAAAAAGATCTATTGCTTATTTCCAAAGCAGAGGACGGATAATAACTCTAAGAATGACCTGCTACCATGTCAATAGAAATAAAATATTTTAAAGATAGAAAAGAGTGGCGAAAAAGGATATAATTGCCAGATTGAAAGAAGATAAAACTGTATGGAACAATTATCAACTTTTTTCCGACACATATAAACGCATCCGAATTGCATACATTGAAGCTGCCAGAAAACGACCGGAAGAATTTGAAAAGCGATTGAACAACTTCATCAATAAAACGAAGGAAAATAAAATGATAAAAGGATTTGGCGGAATTGAAAAATACTATTAATCCCTATAAAATACCTGACTCAAAATAAAAAACAATTCCTCTTTGATACCGCCCCCTAAAATGTGCAGAAAACCGAATTGAACAAATAGGACACTCACTCTATCCTTACCAAATGATAAAGTGTCCCCCGATAAGACTTTCGGGAAGGAATACTCAGCTTTTGAAGCGTGCATCCGAATTGTGCCACCTTATTGATAGCTAACCTGTCACGTGTCTTTGTCTGCAAATAGTTCAATATCTGCATGGAAGTCATCCACTTCCCTTCTTCCGCTTCCTCATCCAACGGACTAGGATAACAATGAAATAACTGTTCCAACGGACTCAATAAGTTCGCGCAAAGTCATAATGTGTCCCGATTTTGTTTCCGTTTTCATTTTGTCGAACAATGTGCCTGCCTCACAAACACTGAGAGTTTCTTTTCCACTCCCGCTATCTTGCCTGATAAAAGTAATATTCATTCTATTTTTGTCTATTTTCTACAATCGGAATTTATTGTTTTAATTCTTGTAAAGATACGCTATAAGCTTCCGGAAAGCAGGCATTTCTCCTGATTAATATCCGCATTTTATTTGTATTACACTCAGATTTGATGTATCTTTGCTTAATAGTTACCAGAAGCTCACTAGTGTGAACAAATAAGCTATCAGTTGTAAACAAAAACGTTAACAAGTGTAAGCAATCTTATTCACAGCAGTGAGCCCCTGAGAAGCATTAAGGCTTAACAAAACAAACTCTAAGCATTAACGTATAACTACCTAAGAGAATACATAACAAGAACGGTTACTTTAAAACAAAACATGAAACTATGGCAATATTATTTGACTGGTATGAAAACCCGAAGCCTTCGGACAAAGAACAAGGAGAAAAGACACTGCACCCACGTCTAAAATATAACGGTTCGATAGGAACCGACGTATTGAGCCGACGCATTCAAGAACGTTGTTCGCTGACAGAAACGGACGTCACAGCTGTACTCGACGCCCTTTCGCATATCATGGGACAGGAATTGGCAAACGGACGGCAAGTACATCTGGACGGTATCGGTTATTTTCGCCCTTGCCTGACCAGTACGGAACCCGTAACGATAGATACCAAACGAAAGGCTACCAAAGTAAAATTGAAAGCGATCCAGTTTCGTGCCGATCAGACATTGAAAAATGAATTTGGGATACTGAAAGTAAAAAGTCTCAAAGGCGGGCTCGACTTCTCCCAACTGACGAACGAAGAAATAGACCGGAAACTGACGAAATACTTCCAAACACACCCATTCATGCGGAGATGTGACTTCCAAGACCTCTGCAGAATGACAAGAAGCACGGCAATGCGACATATCCGGCGGCTACGTGACGAAGGAAAACTGAAAAATGAGGGTGGAGTGATGCAACCGATTTATGTACCAGGAAACGGTTATTATACTAATAATAAACATGTTACATATTAAATAGTGGGAATTAGTAACCTGAGGGTAAAAATTACCCTCAGGTTACTCCAACTTAACTCTCATAGCCGCAAACAACGATGTATAAAGGGATTGAAGCTATCTATGAGAGTATGAGAGTAAAATCATCACTAACATCTATTGTATGCATTTTCTTTCACCGCTATTGTTCCATACAACATGGTTGACGGACAATGCTTACATACATCCCCTAACCCCGCATTCAACATTTTCCAGCATTCGGCGTTTTCCGGCACTTGTCCGGCTTCTTCCCCGAAAAGCTTGTTTGTAAAGATCACCTTCATCGTGTCATAATCGCTCACGAAGATATTGGCATTGATATTCCAGTACCGATTGTGACGCCGGGCAGAATGTTGGAGTTTCCTCCAACCCACACATTGTTGCCCAATGTCACAGGAGAAGTAAAAAGATTTCCAGAACTGAAAAGAAATAAGATTGCCCGTAAAACAATATTTTACCGGCAAACGTTTTCTTTATAGTATTTTTTTAAGTTATTTTGCGCAACAGATATCACGAAATCATCAAATTATGGATTGGATTGGCCTTGATTTAACATTCCCTATTACCGACCCTACATGGATATTTCTCCTTGTACTTCTCATTATACTGTTTGCCCCTATTTTATTGAACAAGTTGCGCATCCCGCATATCATCGGTATGATTCTGGCGGGACTGGCTGTGGGTGAACATGGATTCAACATTCTGGCACGCGACAGCAGTTTCGAATTATTCGGAAAAGTGGGACTGTATTATATCATGTTCCTGGCCGGTCTGGAAATGAACATGGGAGATTTCAAAGAGACACGGAACAAGGCGTTAGTCCTGGGGCTGCTCGCTTTTATTGTACCTATCGGAATCGGATTCGTTGCCAATGTGTCTTATCTGAAATATGGTATAATTACATCCGTACTGCTAGCCAGTATGTATGCCTCACATACCCTGGTGGCTTACCCCATTGTCACCCGTTTCGGGGTGTCACGTCATCGTAGCGTAAGCATTGCGGTAGGAGGAACGGCAGTGACGGACACACTCACATTATTGGTGTTGGCTGTCATAGGCGGTTTGTTCAAAGGAGAGACCGGTGGTTTCTTCTGGTTATGGCTGGTAGTAAAAGTGATTTTCCTGGGTGGACTAATTATCTATTTCTTCCCGCGTATCGGCCGCTGGTTCTTTCACCGCTACAATGACCATGTGATGCAGTTCATTTTCGTCCTTGCCATGGTCTTTCTTGGAGCAGGACTCATGGAGTTCGTAGGAATGGAAGGAATTTTGGGGGCTTTCCTCGCAGGATTGGTACTGAACCGACTCATTCCACACGTTTCTCCGTTGATGAATCATTTGGAATTTGTAGGTAATGCGCTTTTCATTCCTTACTTTCTTATCGGAGTGGGAATGTTGATCAACCTGCGTGTTATCTTCGGACACGGAGATGCCCTGAAGGTGGCCGCCGTAATGATTGTAATGGCACTGACGGGCAAGTGGATTGCCTGCTGGCTCACGCAAAAGATATACAGGATGTCCGTTCTCGAACGAAACATGATGTACGGATTGAGTAATGCACAGGCGGCAGCTACATTGGCGGCGGTATTGGTCGGATATAATATTATCCTGCCCAGCGGCGAACGTCTGTTGAATGATGATGTACTGAATGGGACGGTTCTGCTGATCCTCGTTACTTGCGTAGTCAGTTCCCTGATAACCGAACGGGCGGCCAAGAAGCTGGCCATGGATGATTCGGAACCGGGAAAAGAGTCTTCGACGGAAACTGAAAAGATTTTGGTATCTCTTGCCAATCCAGACACCATTGAAGACATGATGAACCTTTCTTTAGTGATACGTGATACGAAACTAAAGGACAATCTTCTGGCACTGCACGTTATCAACGACGACAGCACTTCCGATAACCTGAGAATGCGAAGTAAACGCTACTTGGAAAAAGCGGCCATGACAACAACAGCAGCCAATGTTTCGCTGAAACAGCTGACCCGCTATGACTTGAATATTGCTTCCGGCATCATCCACTCTGTGAAAGAGAATGAAGTAACGAGTATCATCACCGGGCTGCACCGCAAAGCGAATATCACTGATTCATATTTCGGAATGCTTGCCGGAAACCTGCTGAAAGGATTAAATTGCGAGATTATTATCTCCAAATTCCTGATACCGGTCAATACGATAAAGCGAATCGTTATTGCCGTCCCTCCGAAAGCGGAATATGAATCCGGCTTTCCACGTTGGTTGGAGCATTTCTGCCGAATGGGAAGCACGCTCGGATGTCGTGTGCATTTCTTTGCAAACGAACAGACAATCGTCCGCCTGCAAACGTGGATAAAGAAAAGACATAAACAGGTACTGACGGATTTCTCTCTTTTAGAGGACTGGAACGATTTACTGGTACTGACAGGGCAAGTAAGCTACGACCATCTGTTAGTCATTATCAGCGCCCGTCCCGGAACGATTTCTTATGACAACTCGTTTGAGAAATTGCCGAGACAATTAGGAAAATATTTCTCTAATAATAGCCTGATTGTGTTATATCCCAATCAATCGGGTGAACCACTGGACAGTTCTTTCTTCTCCAAGCTATACACCGATACTGAAACCCGACACTATGAGAAAGTGGGCAAATGGGTTTACAAATGGTTCAAAAAAGAGTTGATAAGCGGTATATTCCGACCACAAATATATGCCATTTGAAGAACAAGGCTATTATTGTAATCTAATTTATAGTTTGACTACAATAACAGCCTTATACCATCAGTCTTGCACCATTAATTTTGTATAATATCACCCACTAAAAGAATATAGCCGAGATAGGTATTAAACTCATTGAAATATTCAGTTTCCTTTATTCGCTTCGGATTCATCTTGTAGATTTCCGCCTTCTCAAAACGTCTATTGTCCGGACGAATAATAATTGTATGTTCTTCTTCATTCAAGGACTCAAACAGACAATAATTAGTACGATTACGATCTCCGCAATATTTATCAAACCTACGGATATAGGAAGGATCATTCTGATCTATCTCTACTGTCATTCCTCCGGATGAAGGTCCGATTAAGTCAAACACCCCAACTCGAATTCCCTTAAAATGCACTTTCACAAAATCTTCCGAATCCGAGGATTCCAGAACAACCGGCAATGCTTTTTGGTCTCCCTGAAAATTTGAAAAGGCTTTATCATCTTTCGAGAGTAGTTTCCAACCTTCGGAATGTTCAAACTCTGTTACGGGAATCATTTTAGCTTTCTCATAATTACCCGGATACAACGGAGCTTTCAATGCATGTGCCTTTTCCTGCGCCTTGTTCATTTGTAACAGGGAACGGCTCAGTGTCTTTGTATATATAGGATGTCCGCCATCATAAGTAGGATGTGTCCCATCATTCGTAAACACAATCTTACCACTATACTCCTTTTTTGAATCTCCTTTAAAAACCAACTTATCCTCATTCAACAATTCCAGAACATCATCGGCAAAATTAACAGACGGAATATCATAATAGTCTGCTACTGTCTCCATATACCGCACAGAACGGTAATTCTTTCCTGCTTTCAAGTCATCCAACATTGGTTCATTTAGCGTATAGAGAAAACATATATCCGTATGCGGATTATGATGCCAGATCTTACGTACAATTCCTTCCATGGAATGAGCGATCACCAAGGAGTCAGTTTTGGCATCATTCACAGCAAATTCGACAAATACCAAATCCGGATGATACTGCAACACGTCCCGTTCTGTACGGAACACACCCAAATCGGATCCGGTCCCACCAATTCCGGAATTTATTGACGTAAACTGTACATTACTATATTGTTGCTTGAGCCAATCAGTAATTTGCACTCTATATCCTTGATGATTTGTTATACTTCCACCCAAAAAAACGACAGATACGGGTTCATTCTTTTGTATCTTATAATTAAAATTAGGAAGTCCTGCACGCATCTGTAACCCTGCAGAGTCTTCTGTTGTAGTACAACTCAAACAAAACCCGATAAGACAAGCTATAATTCCACTAAATAAAAATTTCTTCATAAGTATAATGATTAAAATGTAAACAGTTTATGCTCCAAGTTGACCGGTGACTTACCTTTGAACGGAAGCTGTCCCAACAATATCCGTAATAAAGCAGAATGAGTGGAAGCATCATTCGAATAAGTATTTATATAAGTCTTGACACGTTCAAAATATTCATTTCCAATGTAAGGACTACCTAATGAAATAACAATCACTTTACTTTGTCCATAGAATTGGCAGCCCATACGGACTGAGCCTCATCGTCCCATAATTGGAGCGGGCCAAATGGAGTATGAGTATTCCGTGCTACCAGAAAGATTACTTTATCATACACTTCAGTCGCATTATCCTGCCAACCTTGATCTTCATAAAGTATATTACGGCGGAAATCAACCTCAAAACCATTCTTCACAAACTCATCCCGCAAATTCTGTAATCGCTTAAAGTCACGGTCGTTACCTTTATGAGCTACGGGAGTTACAGCCACCAATAACAGCTTTTTATCTTTTTCCAAAGAAAGTGGTAACTTATGATCTTCATCCCGTACTAAAGTTATGGAACGCTCTGTTATCTCTTTGGCAGCTTCCCGTATTTCAGCTTTTTCTTCTGCTGAGACAGGACGTATCAACTCCCTGTTTTTATTTAATAACCCAAAACGTTCTTTCATTGCCCAAACACGGCGAACAGCATCGTCCAACCGTTCCATTGGAATTTCACCACGTTGAATCCGTACTTCTACCGTATCCATGTATTCGTAAGAAGGCCACAACAATATATCTACCCCGGCTAAAAAGCTGGCAACTTGCCCTTCCAAATCATTTTTATACCAGCCCCGGAAACCTGCCATTGTCATCGCGTCCGATACCACAACCCCGTTAAAATGCATTTCTTTTTTCAATAACCCAGTTAATAGCTCATGGGATAAAGTTGCCGGAGGCAGATAACCATTTATCCTTTCTTTCTGATAGAAAGGTAAAGTTATATGTCCGGGCATGATACATGCAACTCCTTTTTTAATCAACTCGGCAAACACTTTTCCATGATATTGCTTCCACATTTCTTCAGACAAGGAATTGACAGTTGTCATCAAATGCTGATCACGATAATCAACCCCATCTCCCGGAAAATGTTTGATTGTAGCGGCAACAGAGTTATCTTGCAACCCCTTTATCTGTTCGGACAACAAACAAACCGCTTTTTCCGGATTATCCGAAACTGAACGTGTATTTACAATAGGATTCAATGGATTCATATTTAAATCTGCAACAGGATGTAACACCCAGTTTATACCCAACGAACGACATTCTAATGCTACACTTTTACCATATTTATAAGCTAATTCCGGAGAATTTGCGGCTCCCAGTGCCATCTCTTTCGGAAAAGGAGTCATCCCTTGAAGTCCTACTCCCGATTCATAATCCTGTTGAAACAATAAAGGAAGCTCTGATGCTTTTTGATATTCCTCGACAGAACTACGCACAAAATCAACCCGCTCTTCCTCCGGAACTCCTGTAAACAACTTCCACCCCATAAAATAACCTGTAACCGGGTAACGTTTGAAGTACACGTCCAATGAGCCGTCTCCCAAATCCAATTCTTTCTTGCGATCAGGTAACATTAACATTGTCTGCCCTATCTTTTCACGCAAAGTCAAAAGTTTCCAAGTGGAATCTACCGACTGAAATTCATAAACCTCATTAACCGAACCTGCTGTCACTCTTTCTTTTGTACAAGAAAAGAACACGGATACAAGCAATGTAGCAGTAACTATTAAAAAAGAGTTTTTCATAATTCATTTCACTTTGTTTTTCATGTTACAAAAATAGCACTCCTTATTTTAATCCATTAGAAATCATGTTTCAATCTTTTTCCATACATGTATCTTTATTCCTACTCCGGTTACATTACTATCACACAGGTTACGTTTTTCGTTTTCAGCCTCGATTTTGTTTGCGAGTTACTTGCAAACAAATTATATTTGCTTCTACTAAAAATATCTATCAGGACATGAAAAACATTGCATTCATCATTTTTCTTCTGTTTATTTCCATTTGCAGAGCGCAAGACAACAACATATTGTTTCAGAACTATAACGTAAGCAACGGACTCTCACAAAACACCGTTATACGTAGTTTGGAAGACAGTAACGGAGTTATGTGGTTTTGCACGCGGGATGGGCTGAACCGGTTTGATGGTACCGAGTTCGAAGTTTTTCGCGCCGACGGTCAGCCGCACTCCCTATCCAGCAGTGATGTTACCACCATTATTGAAGAATCGCCCGGAGTTCTATGGATAGGGACTCACAGTGGACTGAATCGCTACGATGTATCCTCAAATACATTTACTCAATACTTTCATGATCCGGCGAACCAGTATACTATATCGGACAATTGCATCAAACACTTGTTGTGCGATAACCAAAAAAGAATCTGGGTAGGCAGCATGAAAGGACTCAATCTGTATAATAAGGAAACTGATGATTTTATCCCCATTTCAACCAACGGTTCTGTCTTCTGGCTTATGCAAAACAGTCAAAATGAAATCTGCTATCTTATCAACAACACATTGTGCATCATGAATCCTGTCACCTATGTTACAGAGCGTTTTCAATTCGGTGATGAACATAAAATCTACTTTTTATATGAAGACAATGATAAACGCCTGTGGGTAGGTATGTGGGATTCAGGACTTAAATGGTTTGACCGTAAAAACCGTAAACTTGTAGATGCCAACCTGACAATGGAAAACGGCAAAAATTTCAATAACTCCCAAGTCAACTACATTGTAGAAACGTTGGAAGGAAATCTTATGCTTGCCACACGTGAAGGAGTGCTGATTTATGACCGGCAAGCAAACAGGCTTATCAATTATTACCAACGGGAACAAAGCTGCGGTTTGAGTGAAAATACCATCATCTCTCTATATAGGGATAAAGCAAATAATATATGGATCGGAACTTACGGAGGAGGTGTTAATTTGTACACACCATACAGTAATTTCTTTATTCCTCATAAACCAGAATATAAGCTCCAGAAAAGTATCGGAAACATTAATGCCATAGTGGAATATAAAGAGAAACTTTGGTTAGGCACGGACGGTGGTTTAATCATCTACAATCCCAAAGACGAAAGTTATGAGTACTGCCCGCTTCATGTTCCACGCTCGGTAACAAACAATGAAGTAAAGTATATACAGAAAGAAGGAGATCATCTTTTATGGATTAGTATTTATTATTGCGGACTATATCTCTATGATATGGAAACCCGCCGCATAATAAAAGAAATACCCGATTTTCCTTATAATCAAGTAAGACGTATTGCCAAAGGTACTGATAATATTTATTGGATTGCTTTAGGAGTAGACAGCCCCATACTACGTTACCACATGGAGAACAACCAATTGGAAGAGTCTTTTCCAGTAAAGGGTCGTGCCACAGAACTTTCTATCATCAATGTACAAGATTTAAAAGCTATAGGACCTTATATATGGATGGGGACTCGTGCAGCCGGTCTATATCGCTATCACACACAGACTCATGAATTAAAACATTTTGGTAGTGAAGAAAAAAGTCCGGAACAATTCCTGCCAAGCAATCATGTCAGTACGCTGTATACTGATGCATCGGAAAATTTATGGATAGGAACTTATGGCGGAGGCATAGGATTATATAATAATATCAAAGAAAGTTTCACGATATATAATGAAGAGAACGGTCTTCCCAATAATGCTATCAACAGTATTGTGGCCGATAATAACGGTAAATTATGGGTTTCTACTTTAAAAGGCATGTCATGTTTTGACCCCAAATCAGAGACTTTCACTAACTGGGATAATAAAAATGGATATTCTTTGCTGGAAACCAATTTACACGCTTGCCTGAAAAGTTCATCCAACATTTTTTATGTCGGTGGAAATAATCATTTCCTTTCATTTAATCCCCAATTAATTAGACGAAATACATTTATACCTCCCGTATATATTACAAAAATGAGAATTTGGGCAGATTATCTGGAAGATAATAAAGCTACCCAATGGGTAAATATCTCAAATCAGAGAATCAAATTAAGATACAACCAAACCTCATTCACAATCAAATTCTCCGCACTTAGTTATGTGTTTGCCTCCAACAATAAATTTTCCTATATGCTTGAAGGATTTGATAAGGGTTGGTCGGAACCGACACACGAACGGAGTGTTAACTATACTAATATCCCGCCGGGTAAGTATGTTTTTAAAGTAAGAGCTTGCAATAATGACGATATATGGAGCAATGGAAATGCTTCATTATCAATTACAGTCACTCCTCCTCTATGGAAAACATGGTATGCGTATTTGTTCTATCTAGCATTCACTATTAGCATGATTATGCTGTTCATACGTTATAAAACCCGGGAAGCACAACTGAAAATGGATCTTCAGTTAAAACAGATGGAGAAACAGAATATTGAAATCAGTCACAATATGGGTGTACAGATGTTCACCAATTTCTCACATGAGCTACGTACTCCGCTCACTTTAATCATAGCTCCGCTCACAGACCTGTTGCATAAAGAAGATATGCCTCCGGCATATCGCCAACCATTGGAGCTGATCAACCGTAATTCCCAACGTTTATTATGGCTGGTAAACCGTTTAATGGACTTTCACAAGCTGGAAGCTGGGAAAATGCAACTTCACGTCAGCAATTACAATCTAGGTACTTACATACCTGAAATCATCAAACTATTTATGCCTGTTGCCGAAAAGAAAAACATATCTATCGAATTTAATGATACGACCTCCTCAACAGACACTTGGTTTGATGCCATTCTATTGGAAAAGGTTTTCTTTAACCTGCTCTCCAACTCTTTAAAGCATACTCCCAACGGTGGATATATTATCATCTCAAGTATGGAAACCAATACTGAAGATATTCAGAAGCCTGAAAATCTGGGTCTCCCCGCAGGAAAGATTCTTTTGATTAAAGTAGAAGATAGCGGCTCCGGAATCCCTGCCAATATGATGCCCCGTATATTCGAAGCTTTCTTCCAGGCAGGTGAGAAAGTGCTGGGAAGCGGAATTGGGCTGAATCTGACAAAAAGTATCATTGAGCTCCATGGCGGACGTATTTGGATAGATAATAAAGAAGGGCATGGAATGACCGTGTCTTTCACCCTCCCATTAGGTAAAGACAGTTATACCGAAAACCAACTACTTAGCAAAGACAAGATAGTAAAATCCACCCATACTTATTCTGATGTAGAAGCACTTATTGCAACAGATGTCAATCCCTGCGAGATATCTCAGACTAATACTTCACCCAAGGAAATGACTCTGCTCATAATAGAAGACAATGAGGATGTACGTAATTACCTGGTATCATTGCTCAGCAAATACTATAATATCTATACTGCCGTAAATTGTAAAGAAGGCTATGAAATAGAACAAAAACAAATACCTGATTTGGTGAGTAGTGACATGATGACTGCATATATGGACGGTATTGAGTTTACAAGATTATCTAAAAACAATATGGTAACTTCACATATTCCGATCATATTGCTCACAGCCCGTGTCACTTCATCGCAAGTGCGCGAAGGCTATGAATCGTTAGCTGACGATTATATCATGAAACCATTCGATCCGGAATTGTTGGTTGTACGTGTTGCCAACCTGTTGATTAATCGGAAAAAACTCGCAGAACGATATGGAACGGAAATGGTATCAATCAACAGAGAGCCACAGAAAGCTAAAGAAACTTCTGTTTATAGTGCCATGGAAGAAAAGTTTATGAAAAAAGTAATGGAAATAATAAACAAAAACATAGAAAACCCTGCCTACTCCATTGATCAGTTCAGTGAAGAAATCGGTATGAGCCGCGTACAGGTATATCGCAAGATCAAAGCCGTAACAGGTATGTCGCCCAGTAAACTCATCCTTGACATACGGTTGAAAACTTCACTAGATATGCTTCAAAACACAGAATATACAGTGACCGAAGTTTCTTATCGATGCGGTTTTAATGAAATATCTTATTTCGGAAAATGCTTCAAAACAGAATACGGCTTATCTCCTTCCGAATATATAAAGAAGTACAGGAAATAACAGAGTTATTATCAAAAAGAAGTGCCGCTATCGTAAGACATAGCGGCACTTCTTTTTTAGAACCTCACCTTCTTTTAAGGTTGCTGATAAGATCCTGAATACAAATATTCAATGGAAGGCAACGGTACATACATAGTACTGTAAGGCGGATTCATTGCAGGAATCGGATCCCCATCAGTATTCGGATTATCATAAACAGCTCCCGGATTTCTCTTTTGCCCATCAATTGTCTTCTGCATAGCTACTAAATAAAGCAAGCGGTCTCCATTCTCAAAACCAAACTCTTTGATTCTTTCTTTTTCTATATCTGCTTCAGTTACATTCTTCAAAGGAGTCAATCCGGCACGTTGACGAATCTTATTCACATCTCCTAAAGCTTGAGATGCATTCTTAGAAAGGACTAAGGTCGCACGCGTCAGATATGCTTCCGCCAAACGAATCAACGGTACTTGGGAATACTTCCCATACGGAGCCCGATAATACTTATCATTCCAAAAAGCATTCCATTTTGTCTTGTTATATGCCATTTCATGTATGGTTTTATCTCCTCCATCCGTATAGTTTTTCAGGAAATAATGCAGTTGAGTAAATCTCTTATCAGCCAAGGCTTCTGCACTCGGAACATAATTCGTCAAATCCATAGGATCATCTGTTACCGCCCAGCCAATATACTTAATTAAACGAGGATTCCAGTAAGCACAAGCCCAACCACCATGTTGCCAATTCTGACTGCCACGCGCTCCTTCCAACCATAATTTATTACTAGCATCAAATGTCTTTGACTTGAAATTATAAATACCAGTTTTACACATACGAGCTAACGGAATAGCTACGTTATTTCCCTGATTGCTTTCAGTGAACGCACACTCAAACATAACTTCCTTTGATACTGGGTCTACTGTATATTGTTGTTCGGCATTCCGGTTAAAAGCAACAATCGGTTCTTCTGTCAAATCAAAAGGTGCTACTCCGGCTTCCGCTTTAGTAATCACATAATCAGCTTCTTCCAATGCTCCGTCTTTATCTCCCATTAACCATTTTACACGCATCAACATCATAGCAGCTGAAAATTTATTGGCACGACCACGCACAAAATAATCTTCAGGCATCAGACTTTTAGCTTTAGCAAAATCAGACAACATCTGATCATACACTTCTTTCACAGTCCCCATATAAGGATTGCGTGCAGACTCTTGTGAATAATCAAGCCTATTGATTAACGGAATGAACTTACGATTATTCCCCTCTCCACCTGCCGGGTCGTAAGGAGCAACAAAAGCTCGGCTAATCAGCCAATAGGTATACCCTCTCATAAAATATAGTTCTCCGGTCTGACGTGCCAACGTCTTCTTATCATTTTCAGTCATATTGGCAAAAACTGGCTCTCCTTTTTTCTCCTTCTCCTCAATATAAGTCAACGGAGAAGTAGCTCCTGTTACAGAACGATATAATATTGAAAAGGTCTTCTCAAATTGTTGTCCTGTTACATCAAAGGTAGACATCTGACGAGGATACCAGTAAAGTGCTTCCTGCTCATAAGCCCCTTGCGGATTAACCGTAGACAAATCTGCCACCAATTCCTGATAATAAGGGATAATACCGATAGGTGCCTGCCAATTAGGATTCTGAAAAAGAGTATTATAAGGATCAGCAACAGAATATTCCAAATCATCAACCGATAACCAAGGATTAGATTCCGGACGATCCAGTTCAAAAAATTTATCCATATCACAGGAAGCAAGAAGTGCAATACCGGATAAGGCTATCATTATATTTTTTATCGCTTTCATACTATCAAATATTTAATTAAAATTTAAAGTTAATACCTGCGGAGAATATACGGGTCTGCGGCATTTCACTACCGGAGAATACAGCTCCCTGCGCATTGGCACCTGTTTGGTTCTTTACTCTTACTTCAGGGTCATAGCCGTTAAATGAAGTAATGGTGAAAAGGTTGACAGCTGAGACATACACTCTTAAAGCATCAATATTTATTTTCGAGCAGATTCTTTGTGGAAGTGTATATCCTAAAGTCAAATTACGCAAACGTAAATAAGCACTTTTCTCCAGATACTTGGTGTGACCGGCATCATGTTTTATATAAGTTACATTTTGCTTGTCATTTCCATTGTCATCATAATTATATTTATCTTGCCAACGAAGTTGCGGATACTCTGCAATATCTCCCGGTTTCTTCCATGAGTTCTCATAAATATCAGCAGTCACATTATTACGTCCATCTCCTACAAATGATTTTGTATATCTATGATAATTAAAGGTATAACTACCTAATGAGAGATAGAACATAAATGATAAATCGAATGCCTTATATTTAAAGTTATTTGTCCAGCCCATATAAACTTTCGGAAGAGCCGTTTTACCTTCTTGAATTATACGATGTTTATTTACGTTTGATTGAGTAGCGGGAATCAATCTTCCGGTTTTCACTGTCTCACCGGTCTTATTGTAACGGTCAAGATCTATTTCATAAATCATGCCGATACCTTTCTCCGGATCAACTCCTGCCCATTCAGCCATAAAATAAGTACCCAAAGCCAGATCTTTCTTCGTGATCGCTCCCGGACGTGTATTGATGATACCGGTTCCTTTTGCATCAACACTCGCATCAAGTGCTGTCACTTTATTCATATTTGTCGTCAAATTATAGTTCATGTTCCATTCAAAGTCTTTCTTGACCAAAGTAACATTAATGTCAAATTCAAATCCCTGATTATACATCGAACCAACATTTGCCCACATAGAATTATTGTCAGCATTACCGCCACTATTGGTGATACCGGCAGATGCGGGTAATTGCACACGCATCAACATGTCACTTGTCGTACGACGATAATAAGCAATAGAACCATTTACTTTATTATTGAACAGCGCATAATCAAGTCCCAAGTCAATACTTTTGTTTTTCTCCCATTTAGCTGCTTTATTAGCAATATTCCATAAGAACATATTCTGCATATTATTGTAATATTGCTTGCTCTTTATACTATACGAATTCTTCGTCACTTCCGAAGGAATGTTCTGATTACCTGTTTCTCCATAGCTGCCACGTAACTTCAACAATGAAATAAAACCGGCATTACGCATAAAAGCCTCATCAGAAATAATCCAACCACCTGATACTGAATAGAAGTCTCCAAAACGGTTTTCTTTCACAAACTTAGATGATCCTTCGCGTACAAAAGATGCTCCAAGTAAATAACGTTGCTTGAACTTATAGTCGATACGGTTAAAGAAACTGAATGTGTAACTCTCACCACCTATATAAGCACTGTTATTCCCCAGCATTGTACCAATAATCTTGGGTTCCTGAAACTCACCACTCAAGTTCTTACCGGCAACAACAGCATTATCCGTATAACTCCTATTTGCTTCAATACCCGTTACAATATCCAGACCATGATCTGTCCATTCACGGTTATATTTGGCAAAAGCATGATATTGTTGGGACTTAGTCGTTTTCTTGCTTTTATTACCTTGGTTACCATCTACATTGCCAGTATTCGTAATCAAGCCGGACAACCAATAATCACTTTGCGCCAATCCATACCCATAACTTGCATCTGCACGAACTGAGAGCCCTTTTATCCACTTCAGGTTAACATCCATATATAATGTTGTGCGGAAACTAAAATTCTCACCTGTACTCAACTGATAATCGTTGTCAAGAGTAGCTGTCGGATGACCATCCGCCATTTGTGGATTCCAATACCCTGTAGGGTCTTCCGGATCATACACTTTGCGCCACGGAAACTTATCAGAAACTACCGCCCATTTATTCGTCGATTTTTTACGGTCGAACTTCAGAAAAGACTGAGTTCCCAAAGTCACAATTCCTTTCTTAAATTCACTATTCAAACGTGCACTGACCGCATTCATGCTAAGCCCTTTCAAACTGGACTCATCAGAACGGTAATTAACAGACGCGTAAGTCGTTGAGTTCTCTCCCCCTTGGTTCAAGGCCACGTTTATATCATGGAAATGTCCCATACGAGTCACCAAATCGACCCAATCCATATCCGTATTCATAGCTTCCTCACGAGTTATCGGAGAAGTCCAATTGGAATAATACGGTTCGATAATATCTTTCTGTGGGTCAAGCGGATTTAATCCCACATTAGCACGAGCCTCATCCATTATATTAAAGTATGTCTTCGTACTGGCCAATCCTAAATCTGAATTAGTGATAGGAGTAATACCACCTTCATAATGAACGTCGAATTTAAGTCCTCCCTTTTTTCCCTTCTTCGTTGTAACAATGATCACACCGTTCGCACCTCGGGAACCATAAATTGCAGTTGCAGCAGCATCTTTCAATACTTCTATTGATTCAATATCATTGGAGTTCACCATCGTAGAACCTCCACCTACAATACCGTCAACCACCCAAAGCGGATCACTCCCCGATGCAATAGAACCGATACCGCGAATCTTTATCTGTGGAGTACTACCCGGCATACCGTCATTCACAACTTGTACACCGGAAGCCAGCCCCTGCAAAGAATTCTCAAAACGCCCACCTTGCATCAGCGACATTTCATCACTTTTAATTTTAGAAACAGACCCTATCATATCACGGCGTTTCTTAGTTCCATAGGCAATCACCACCACATCATCAATCACCACAGAGTTTTCTGTCAATGTAACATCGATAACCCGACGTTTTCCCGGAACAATTTCCTGATTATCAAACCCCATATAACTAAATCGAAGAGGAGAAGAGTCTTTCTGAACAACAATACTATACCGACCATTCATATCAGTAACAGTACCATTCGTTGTACCTTGTTCTAAAACCGAAACACCTACAAGAGGCTCTCCTTTGGGGTCAACTACCTTACCAGTAATTGTTGCATTCTGTCCCCAAACAGACAACATCGGTAAAATAAGTCCAATCATCAGCACCAACAGGAACCGAGATCGTAATCCAATACGTGTAAATGAATTCATAATAATTAAAAATTTAATAAAGGTTACTTAGTGTTGTTTAACTACGGATGCAAAATTAGGCATTAGACAGCACGGCAATTAATACTCATGCTTCAAAATATATGAGAATAACATCTTCATAACAACACTGGTTACATTTATATAATACATGTTACATGATACGCAAATTCAGAATGATTTATGTCAGTCTCAACCGTCATGTTTTTCATATTTTCTGCAATGATATAAAATACTTCGAATAACTCATGAAACAAATCTCATATATTTTGAAATGCCATTATTAAAAAGATTGGCTAAATCACGGTACTTTTGCACTTGTTCTATTTTCAACAATCAATATAATACAATGAAACATTTACTGATCTTATTATTAGCCTGTACTTTTTCCTTTCCCAGCCGGGGGCAAAGTATTATCCAGCTTTCCCCACTCCAAGGAGAGAGGGGCATACAAGCAGCCATCGAAAAAGCATCTATGAACGGAAGCTCCATTTTACTTCATGACGGAGACTATATCCTTCATAAAAGCATAGATATAAAAAACTGCAAGAAAGGGATAATAATAAAAGGTAAAAAAATCCGGGAAAGGTACAGTTGCGGTGTGATAAACCCTTGAAAGGAAAACTGAGACCTGTCAAAGATACTCAAACAAAAAACAGAGTTCACCCGAATGCTCAAGGTATTATTATGGAGATAGACTTATCGGAAATAGGTATCAATGTTCCTTTTTTTCCCGATTTAATGAAAGAGCGTAAGAACTTTCCACAACTCATTTACAACAATGAGCTACTCCCTCTTTCGCGTTACCCCAACAAAGGTTATCTATATATGAAAAGGGTATTGGACAATTTCGGAACAAACGAACAAGGAGGTACTTTTGAATATAGTGATCCAGAACACGGCAAATGGGTGAATGCCGTCAAAAACGGTCTATGGTTTACAGGATACTGGCGTATCCCCTGGCAGGCCTGGACTGTACGTATAAAGGAAATAGACCCGAACAAACAAACTGTCACTCACAGCGTAGGGATAGAAACAAAGGAAGGAAAAGATGTAGGCATATTTGGCGGCATCGGTTCCAAATATCATCGTCCGTACGGTTCGGGAAAAGAAGAATATTATGTAGAGAATCTTCTCGAAGAAATAGATCATCCAGGAGAATGGTGCATTGATTTTACAACTCAAAAATTATATCTTTTCCCTCCCGAACATTTTGATGAAAACTTATTGAGTATTGTATCAGACACTACCCCATTGATTAACATTATAAATTCAAATCATATAAAAATAGAAAATATCTCCTTCAAAAATCATTTAGGCGATGGCGTCATCATAAAAAATGCCACAGAATGTCTGATTGCCGGATGTAACTTCAAAAATATATTAGGAGACGCATTAATCATTCAGGGAGGAAAACAAAATAGAATACAAAGCAACAACTTTGAATATATCGGTCGCACCTGTATTGAGGTATCAGGAGGTGACCGAAAAAATCTGATTGCTTGCAAACACTTAATAGAGAACAATTATTTTACCCGTTTTGGTGAAATACAGCGCAGTTATGCTCCTGCTGTAAAACTGGGAACCTTTACTACAGGAATCGGCATAAAAGAAGGCAATGCAGTGGGAATTACCGTCCGGCACAATATGGTACACAACGCTCCCCATGCAGCCTTTATCTATGGAGGAAACAACAACATCCTAGAATATAATGAAGTGTTCGACATAGCTCGGGTCACAGGTGATGTCGGAGCCTTTTATAGTCGTTGGGACTGGACTTCACGAGGCAACGTCTTACGCCACAATTTTATTCATCATTCACCACGAGCTAATGCATTGTATGCAGATGATGGACATGCGGGGGACTCAATTTATAAAAACATAGTCCATCAAGTCGTTTCCGGTACCATTATAGGTGGAGGCCACTGCAATTACGTTCACGATAATCTATATTTTGATTGTAGTGCAGCAGGCATAAGTATTGATGCCCGTGGAAAAAAACGAAATTATAATGCACAAAATCCTGAATTCACCCATTTGTTCGATGTTTTCCGGATTAACAAAGGCAACTGGGACAACATCTACCCAGGCATAAGTACATTTTTACAGACCGACCATCTGGAATTACCCATTAATAACAGCATAGCAGATAACACATTTATCAACTGCCGTTGCGGATTACGAAAAGAAGGGAAAGATGAAGATTTTCAATATTCATACTTCGGCAGTAATACAGACTTGGTTATTCCCAACTTAAATTTCCGGGAAATATCTATTCTAAAAAGTCTGAAAAATATTCTGGGAGTTAGCTCTATAACAGAATACCAATTAGAGAAATGCGGACTATATATAGATAAATATCGCACTTCCTTACCGGATAGAGTACAATTAATCAATTCTATAAAACAACAACAAAAGGGTTTTGATTCTATCGAAGATCAACAAGTTACTAATAACAATCAATAATATTATCATGAGAAAACACCTATTTCCAGTCCTTTTGCTAGCGAACACACTGTGGAGTTGCCTGTTTGCTCAAACTCCTATTGTTATGGATATGGTTCATCATAATCCGGGTGAACCTTTCACAAACACATGGTTCAATGAACCTGGGAATTTAGTGCAATATGGTTTTAACGCGCAAGTAGTTAATGAATTTCAATCTGTACATACAGCCATAACATATAGCAGTTTAGACCCGAGAATATGTCCTACCGGTTCTAAAGAACGTTTATGGATCGATTCTGTTGCCACCCGTATAGAAAACAAGATTGAAGCTATCCATAAAGCCGGATTGGAAGCATATTACTTTACTGATATCATCGTACTTCCCAAACGCCTGGTGGAAATTTATAAAAATGAAATTTGTGACGCGACAGGACGAATTGACTTCACTCGCCCCAAAACACAAGAGATACACCGAATCATGCTTCAAGAAATATTTAAACGTTTCCCGAAACTTGACGGTCTGGTTATTCGCGTAGGAGAAACTTACTTGCAAAATACTCCTTACCACACAGGTAATGGTCCCATACCCAGAAACGAAAAATCATGGGAACATAATTCTGCTTATAAAACCGATGGAGGAGAAAAAATACACAGTAATCTAATAAATCTGCTGAGAGAAGAAGTATGCATACGTCAAAATAAAAAAATCTTCTATCGCACATGGGATTTCGGTTACTTCCATATCAATCCCCAATATTACCTTTCCGTAACAAACAACGTTGAACCTCACCCCAATCTATATCTATGCATAAAACACGTACAGGGGGATTATCACCGAACGTATAAATTCAACCCTACATTAGGAATAGGTAAGCACAAACAAATTGTAGAAATTGAATGTCAACGCGAATATGAAGGCAAAGGAGCATACCCGAACTATATTGCAGACGGTGTACTTAATGGATTTGAAGAATTAAAATCAGATTCCCAGCCTTACTGTTTGAACCAGTTAAAATCAAATCCCAATTTTGCCGGTATTTGGACATGGTCAAGAGGAGGAGGCTGGAGAGGTCCCTATATCAAAAATGAATTATGGTGTGACATAAACGTTGCAATATTGGCCAATTGGGCAAACCGGATGTCGTTACCGGAAAAGGAATTATTTAAGAAATACGCCATAGCCAACGGATTCAAAGGAAAAGACATCGAACGTTTTCATCGTCTTTCTCTTTTGTCTGCTGACGCGATTGTCAGAGGAAGAGCATCTTTAATTCTCCCCATCAATGTATGGTGGACGAGAGATCAATTCATCGGAGGAGAGAAAGAACTGAGACAGAATCTCAAAACTATTATAGAACAAGGACTAACTCATAAAATCATACTAGAAAAATCCCAAAGTGTTGCTATCTGGAAAGAGATTGTAGCATTAGCCGATAAAATACAAACAGGCAATCCGGAACTAAGACGTTACTTACAAACTTCCGCCAAGTACGGATTACTTTTATATTCAATCTATGAACAGGGTTGGATCATCATGCTCAAAGGCTACGAAGGAGATATGAACGGTCAATATGACACAAAAAGTATTCGCAAAGCCATCGATAATTATGACCGGTTATGGAAAGAATACAAACTATTCGGAGAGACTCATCCGGATTGTGCCACACTTTATGAGCCTTATAGTTTTGACTTTAACAAACCTCCATTGTATCACGATTTAAAACAAGGACTAAATCCTACTGTAGATAAATACAGAATTACAGATAAACCATAAAAAATAAGAAAATATGAAGAAGACATTTCTAACCGTGCTGTTATTCTATATTTTCACAGGAATAGCAGTAGCACAAAACCTGTCAAAAACAACAGAATACAAAATCTTATTGACAGGAGCCTCATTCGCTTCTCCGCAAAACGGTTGGTTCGAAATCGGTTGTCGCAAACTGAATGCCGAAGCCATAAACCGGGCCATAGGTGGAGAAGCCATAGCCAATACAGCAAACCGAATGGCCAATGGTACCCTCTACTCTAAAGAAGAACTGGAAAATATTGATGCATTAGTCATTATGCAAGTACACAATAAAAAGATGTTTATGAAGAACTTCAACTGAAAGATAAATACACGGATTATGAAGTACCATTTGATCGCAGCAATTACGCGGCAGCCTATGATTATGTCATCAAACGTTACCTCACGGAATGCTATGAATTACGTAACGATACTACATCCAAATACTATAATACTCCTTATGGTAAACCTGCAATTATTGTATTATGTACACACTGGCATGATTGTCGCACCGTTTACAATGAAAGTATCAGAAAACTCGCCGCTAAATGGGGATTTCCTTTAATTGAATTTGATAAATATATCGGATTCTCAAAAAATGTATTACATCCTGTCACAGGAAAACCTTTCAGCCAATTATATTCCACGGATATTCAAGTTACAGAAGGCATAGCTTATGGACATCATCCCATACGGGGAGAACAATCATATATGCAACAACGAATGGCAGCTATTTTTGTAGATTCGATGAACAGAATTTTACCTATAAAGTACTAAGTATGAAAAGAACTATTATATATACCCTCTTTCTCCTGTCTTTCGTTTGTCAACAGGCGAATGCGACACATATTGTTCAAAATCAATATGATTCCTCATTGAACCAATCGGAACATATGTCTTGGTGGACACATGACAGGTTTGGTCTGTTTATCCACTGGGGACTTTACGCTATGCCTGCTCGCCACGAATGGGTAAAAAGCAGAGAAAAAATGTCCGATGAACATTACAACCGTTACAAAAACTTATTTAATCCCGATTTGTATAATCCGGAAGAATGGGCGTATATGGCAAAAGCAGCCGGAGTTAAATATATGGTTTTCACGACTAAGCATCATGATGGTTTTGTATGTGGGACAGTAAATATACGGACTATAAAATAACCAATACACCTTATAAAAAGGATATCTTAAAACCGTTAGTTAATGCTTTTCGTAACGAAGGTATACGTATCGGATTTTATTATTCGCTATTGGATTGGCATCATCCCGATTTCACCATTGACCGTAACCACCCCCAAATGCCACAAAACCCCGAACTCTTGAAAGAATTAAATAAGAACCGTAATATGGCAAAATACAGGGAATATATGAAAAACCAATTAACCGAATTGCTCACTGAATTTGGACAAATTGATGAACTTTTCATGGATTATACGTATGCTGAAGGAGAGAATGGAAAGAATAGTAAAGACTGGGATGCAGAAGGTATTGTCAAATTAGCACGAAAATTGCAACCACAGATTATTATAAACAACCGCCTCGGACTAACAGAAAATAGACAAGGCTGGGATTACATCACTCCAGAACAATTCATGCCACAACAGTGGCCCACAGTAAACAGCCAACGAGTTCCTTGGGAAACCTGTCAAACATTCTCCGGCTCATGGGGTTACCATCGTGATGAATACAGTTGGAAAAGTGTACATCAACTAATTGTTATGTTAGCCGAAACTGTCAGTAAGGGTGGAAATCTATTACTAAACGTCGGGCCAACAGCAAGAGGTGTTTTTGACGAACGTGCTATAGAACGTTTAAACGGCCTGGCACATTGGATGCGTTTTCATAGTAGCGCCATTTATGGATGTACTGCCGCACCAACTGAATATGCTTGTCCCAACAATTGTATTCTCACATATAACCCCAATACTAACCGACTGTATATACACGTGTTAGAATGGCCATTCAAATCCTTATATCTAAAACAATATAAAGGAAAAATCAAATATGCTCAATTATTGAATGACAATTCAGAACTCAAATTTCGGACTGAAACCAAAAAAGGAAGCCATATGACCGAAAACACAGGAGCTGACGATGTTATCATCACTTTACCTGTAGAACGCCCAAATGTCGAGTTACCGGTTATAGAACTTATATTGGAGTAGTCAACAGCAACGGAAAATTCCAACTAGATGTTGAACTTCTGATCGAAAAACATGAGCTGAAGTTTGATTACACTATTCAATCGCTTCAAATAAAGATAAGTCACTATTTCGATTCCATAACTTATGAATTGCTTTTCCTGATATGCAATGGAGCGGAACAAGTCCTCTTTGCCGGCTATCTAAAGAATTATACCTGAAATCTCCCATGACGAAATAACAATCCTCTTTTATAACGATAGGACCAAAATTATCATGAGAAGCAATTCGTTTACCTTTTTCCTCAATAGCCTTATTATTAATATATACGATCCCATCTTTTAAGCTGTATTGTGTCTTTCGGCATCCCTATAATTCGTTTAACGTATAACTGCGTTTCATTTTCATCCCACTTGAATATAACAACGTCCATACGCTGCGGAGAAGAGTATCCCCACACACGATGATACCCCCAATTTTTTTTTATCAGCTTTGGCTACGGCTGGTATCAGACAGAGTAAATTGAGTACAGGTGTTTCTACAATTCGCTGAGGCATTAAAGCCCCATATGTAATTTTCGAGTTCCAAACCAGACTTCTTGCACTTATCGTAGGAAACATACTATCAGACGGAATATATACCCATTCGCCAATGAATACCTTAACCAAAAGCAATATAAGTAACATACAAGTCCCCAGTTTGGCTAACGTCTGAAATTTGATACGTTTCATTTCAATTCCTCAGTAGATAAAGACTGTAAAGCAACACCATGTGTCTGAACCCATCTCGCCATGAACGCAAATGTGGTCTGCGTTTCCGACCATCGGGATAGAGAGTCACCGGGATTTCACAAATACGCATCTGATGAATAGAAGCCAAGGCAACAAGCTCAGAAGCAAACTCCATACCATTACACTGCGGGTTAATAATGTTATAGCATTTTTTCGTGAAAGCTCTCAGACCACAATGGAAGTCTCCAATATTATTCTTAAATAAAAAACGCCCCAAGGACGACAAGAACGGATTGCCGACATAGCGATGAAGCCATGGCATAGCCCCTTTCGTGATTCCACCTGCAAAGCGGTTTCCCATTACCATATCATAACCAGCCTGTAATCGTTCGATAAATAATGATAATTCAAGAAAGTTATAACTATCATCAGCATCACCCATAATGATATATTTCCCATTGCAATGTTCGATGCCATGTCTCAAAGCACTGCCATATCCTTTCTGACTTACCTGTATCACATCCGCCCGATTATTCTTAGCAACGAGAGCGGAATTGTCTGTACTACCGTTATCGGCGACTATAATTTCATAAGTTAATCCGGTGTTTGAAAAAAATTGATGGATTTTCCGGATACATATGCCTAATGTCTTTTCTTCATTGAGGCAAGGCAAAATGATAGAATATTCAATGTCTGTGCTTTTCATGGTGTTAGTATTTTATATATTGCAAAATCTTGATTACAAAATACTTGTTGAAAACGGTTCTGGTTCAATCTGATCACCCCATGAGGGTATTGAAGATAGGAACCACGATACAGAAACTCGACATACCAGTTGACGTTGGCAGGAAGATTGGATATCTCTCCCGAAATATTGCAGGAAAGACGATTCGTATATAAATAGATAGAGCGACTTTCTCCGCAGGCTACCCAATCGTCCTGAGCGGTATTCATACGGAGGAAGGCGTACATTTCTTGAGCACTCTCGCCTTCCACGTTCGGATTTATGGTAGTATAAATCTGTATGGGTGAGGTCGCATATTTTATTGAAACTTTCCAAACAGAACAGATTAGTATGCCTATAATTGGATAGAGAACCCATTTTCCCGCTTTTTTGCCCCACACCATACACATAAATCGGAATCCTTGAATGAAGAATATGAAACATAATGGAAAAAGGGGAAGCCAATACCTTATTACATCATAAGGCCAACAGATTAAGAGCATTATGGTAGAAACCAGATAAACTGACTCCGCCGTTAATTTCCGGCTACTTATGTATAAGCCGAGCAAGCAATTCACCCAAAAGAAAAGATTGAAGAGTGAAAAAGGAATATATAAGATCTGAGCAGGATATTCGTAAAATGTTTGGATGTTGTGAAGTAGGTTTGTCAGAGTCACCACCTTAAAGTGCTCAAAATGTTCTGTATATCCCGAAGGAAAAACAAGAGTAAAGACAAACCAAATGCATAGAGCAGATGCATAAGGAAGGAAAAACCTCCATCCTGATAATCTGTTTTTCCATTGAAGTACGATTAAGGAAATAAATAAGAAGTATCCTTCCGTACGAATCTGTGCCGTGAAAAAAAGAAGAATACCTAAACCGATGTATAGTATAGTTCGCTTTTCGGTCTGTTCCTTCAATGCATAGAGTTTGTTCATTGTCCAAAAGGAGAACATGAGGAAGCAGAAAAAGGGAAGTTCGCTACTGACGGAGTTAACATACCCCCAATAGAATATGTTGCCTGTCAGCAAAGTTAAAACGAGTAGGACGGACATTCTGAAACGCTCTTTCGAGAGAATAGGGTGATAATAGAGAAAGATGAAAGCCCCTACCAGACAGATAACTCCTACAATTTTGAAGGCAAAATAGTTGATGCCAAACAATGCCACACACGGAAATAGTAGCAGAGGATATCCCCACGGGTAAAGTATAGGTGAATAGCGCTGATAAGTAGAATGGGCTATCATCTCCTGCATGTCCGAAAACACTTGCTGCATATCTCCGTATTGTATGCTTTGTGCCTGTCGGATATAAAGTGCAAAGTCACCGTTGAATATATGCCCCGACACTATTAATTGCACGGCTCCCCATAGGGTGCCGCACAATAATAGCATCAAACATAGTTCAGTAATATGTTTTTTCAGGAACTGCATGATTCATTATTTGCATCTAATAGGCAGAACTATAGAGCTTTCTCTTCTACAAATTTAAAGTCATATCCCGGTTCGTTGTCTTCCTTCGTCAAAGGAGTAATCTTTCCCTCTACAATCATAGATTCCGAAGATCCCAAATTGGGGAGTTGAACGAGTTTATACCCCGCTGCCGCTTCCTTTATAAGTTCAAGATACTTGTCTGTACAAATAATCAGTGTATTTTCCGGATTGTATAACATCGGAGTTTTCTGCAATAATTCTTCCAACCGAATAAGTGCTTTGAGATTAGCCTTTGGACTTATTGAGATAGTATGGATATAAGCCGGTTTCCATATTTCTTTTTAAACTCTCAGCTTTTATAAGCGATTTTTTTATCAGATGTGCAAATAACAACCTTAGTCATATTTGTTATCTGAGGATCAGGCTCTTGCGAATAGGCAAAACCCAATGTCATGCAAAACAAGCATAACAATAAAATTCTTTTCTTCATAATTCTAAATTTTTAATTGGTTTGAAAATATCGTTGACTTATGTTTTTAAGATAATTGTTTGCCAAATCAGGAACAGCTTTGTCGGGTATGAAAGCATGTAAAATTGTCATGTCACTTGATAACAAAAAGCAATATGGAAAACCTTCTTCTTCCAATGGGAGAGATAAATTTCCATTTTCTATATCAAATACAGTAGAAGGCAATTTCATGTTTTTCTCTAAATATCTACGAGCTGTTGACGATTGGTAGCTTCCAATAAGCAAAATATTCTCGTCAAGATTTAATTCTTTAGATAAACGCCCTATTTTTTGAAGTATGAAATTGACGCAATCACTGCAATATAATTCGTTGACTCTTACTACTAACACTTCTTTTCTCCCTTTCATATATTCCTCAAGCGGAATTGTGACACCATTGTATTCTTTTAATAAGATATTTGGCATTTTCATTCCATTCACCGAGAAAGCAATTTGAGAATTTACCCATAGTGCCATTTCTTTTTGTCCGGTAATGGATTTATCAGCAATCTGTTCCTGACAATACGTCTTTAGGGCCTTATACTTCTTTAAAGTGACCATATTGACACCTAGTAATAATAGTGCTAATATGCCAACAATATATATGTTGATATTCTTTTTCATCCTGTTACATTTAAATAGATTTAATATGTAGGAGGAATAAGACAGGATTACTATCTTCCGTTAATCCATCATATAACTGCATTAACTTGCTATCGTTAATTAATGGCGAATTATAAATTCGCTCTTTCATACGCATAACAGTAGTGGCAGATTGCGGAATAAGAAAAGTTTCTTTGTCATAACAAACTATGGGTGTATTTCCTGGAGAATGTGCAAAAAATAAAGGATTGTAATATCTGCCATTACACTTATAAGTCTTTTTCGTTTTATGAGAATAAATAACGAAAGGAGACCAAGTGAATCCATTTTTGCTAAAATAGAACAATGCATAGTCCTCTAATATAACATAGTCTGCCATATGAACTTTTGTTCCGACTATTTTTATATATGTATCACTGTTCATGTCCTCTGGTCTTTCTGGATATCCACCATTAGTTATATTTATTCTATATTTCTCGTAACAACGATCTTTCTCTATCTTATAAATATTATGCGTCCATGGCTCTTTTAAATAAATGTCATTTCCAAAACTACGTAAAGGATGCATTCCATTGTTTAAGTGAAATACCTCGTTATAAAAACTTGGGAATTCTCTATAAAGTAGTTTGAAATCTTTGTCATAAACAGATAGCATTTGCCGTTGAGAATCATCGTCCATACCAGCTTCTATAAACCCAGCAATAAAATCATTATTAATCAATTCAATATCATTTGCATAAAAGCTAGGAGATACATCTTTTATATGCTTCCCATTCAAATCGTAATAATGAAGACGATTCCAGTCATACAAAACTATTTGTTTTTGATCGCTTGTTAGACACATTTTGCATAAACGCGAGTATTCACCAGGACCTTGTCCTACTTTTCCGATTCTCCGAACGAAATTGCCGTGTTTATCAAAGCAATATACAGCATTTGCAACAAAAACATCCATTATGAAAATATACTCATTAGAGCAAAGTATCTGATGTATGTTTCCTATTAAACAGTCGCTGTTTGTTTCCAATTTGATGTATGATATATCATCGATCAAGCTGTCGAAAGCATAGGATTCTTCTCCATCCGGATCAACATTTATATGAATAAGAGTTGAATCGGAAATAATATGCTCGCCTGTTGAAACTTTATTTTGGGGTGTCTGACAGCCAATGTTTATGAAGAGAATGATTACTGTAACAATGTTACAACAAAGTGTGAACAATTTTGATAATGACTTATAGTTTATCATACAATATATATTTAAAAAAATTATATACTAAGTCCATAGCATTAGGAATCCATGAACTTAGCATTTTTAATCATTACTGACGGCAAGGATCAGTAATACTACAAACTTCAACGTAATTTGTGGCTGGACCACAGTAATACTTTTTAGCATTAAATTCTTGTACTACAGTTTCAGTAGTGGTTGTTGATGAACCAGATGAAGAGTTTGAGCCCCATGAATGATCACCTCCAATAGAACCACCTATGATTCCATTACCTGCACTAATACCACCATTGATATTAGTATCGGTTCTAGTACCCGTTGTGACAGATGAAGAACTCGAGGTGGTGGTTGTTTTTGTGCATTTCACATCTGTCTCTAATTGTTTTCCCATGTTAGTTGTAGTTCCGGATGTCGTCCCCGTCTGCGCCATCACCTGCGGATGCAGTGATATCTCCATTACTCCGAACTCATTAAGCGCGTCATGCACGTTTAAAATAGTTCCTACCATTAGTAAAGCCATTCCGGCTAATACTACGATTTTGTTCTTTTTCATTGTTTCTCGTGTTTAAAATTAATACTAAGGTTAGTTTCTCTTTTCTTTAAAACTTCTTTAAAGTGCTCTTTCAAAGTATCTGAGTTCTTCCATGCAGGAGCATAGCTGGCGGTGTAAACGCATAGGTATGAACAATATAGGAATCCGGCATATAGAATCCACTTTCTTTGGCGTTCGTATAGATGATATGACAATATGGAAAGCCCAATTGCAAACGCAATATACGGTATATACAGATAGCGGTCAGCTACAACAACGTAGCGGGGTAGCGGAATCACATGAAGCACCGGCAACAGATGTAATATGAAAAACAGCGTGCAAAAGACCAATAATGGCTTTTTGCGGTTCAGGTATATCACATATCCTATGAATAGGATAACAAATGGGTATATCCATAAAGCCATGGGTATCTTTTCGCCTACCTGAAAGGGGAAAGGATAAAGATAGGAAAGCTTGAAAGGAATAGCCGAAATCAAGAGATACTTAAACACTGAATAGCAAAGGAATATAAAACGATCTACTATCGTATATCCTATGATTTCTTCTCCTGTATCTTTGTTGGCCACAAGGGTAACTATAAAGATGGCAATAGCAGGAATGAGATAATATACTTTTTTCGATATACACTTTCAAGGAACGCATATTTCTTTTGAACAGCATCCAGTCGAACAGCAACAAGCATGGAACTATAATAACGGACTGTTCTTTGCAGCCAATAGCCAATATACTACTGACCACACTCGCTAGAAGATACTGCCATTTACTATTGCGCATATATTGTATGTAGCATATCAGTGCCGACAAATAGAAAAAAGTGCTAAGCACTATCTTCGACGCACTAATCCAGCAAACGGTTTCTACCTGAACCGGGTGTATGGCAAATAACAGTGCGGTGAAGAAGGATATACCCAATGCCTTTTTAGAATCAAAATGATTTCTTATAAAAGAATAGGCCAATAAGTACACTAAACAGGCATTGAATATATGAAACAGCAAATTACCTATATGAAAGGCTAAACTACTGTAGCCGAAGCATAGATGAATAAGCGTGTAGTATAATTGATTGATTGGGGAGTATTGACCGTTACTAATACTGTGGAATATAGTCTGCAAATTCTTCAATGATATCCCGTCGTTCGTCATCGAATTAATCACTTGCCACTGATCATCCCAATACAATTGAAATTCGTGCGAAAATATACTATAATATATCAATACAGCAACAACTGCAATAACACTCCAATGTGAGACAATCGTTTTGGCAAATGTTGATGTATTCATAGCATTAAGTAATATATTTGTTATTGTGAGACAAAAATAGTCTGGATTATAATATCATGCAATTATTGGAGGAGGACAAAATGTGTAAATTATCCATACGTTCATTTTGTTGATTATCTGTATTTTAATCCTTATTTATCTTCTTTGAATTGAGATTTAGGTAGACAGATAGTAGAATTTCTTCTCCTAATTTCAACTTGTTTTTATCCTGTTTCTATACCTTTTGATTGTATTTGTCTCAATAATCAGGACTTTCGCTTGTTCAGAGATGGCGATTCCTATATAAGTAAGGTAACAAACCTTCATCTCTTGAGAGGTTAGGCCAAAGGAAGAAACTATATGGCTAATATCTCCATATAATATATTGACAGCATCGTAAAGCAACAGCCAGTCTTCCTCTTTCTTGATGTGATTATATCGATGTTTCTTCAAAAGCAACAATGACTCTAAACCAACTGTCAATAATAATTCTTTTTCAGTTAATTCATTTTTAAGAGATAACAGCGATCCGAGTTTAGCTTTCAGCTCTCGATTACGCTGGATTAAGTTTAGGTTCTGTTCATCTTTGTATTTCAGCCTCTCCTTTAATTCAGATACTGTTTTTCTAACTGAATATCATCCTTTTTTAGTTTATCCATTTTCATGACGAGTGTTTTTTATTTGTATCCAGATTTAATGCTTCTCTATAATATAAATACACCGCAGGAGCGTCTGTCCCCACACCCCTAGGTATATTTTATACATTTCGTTCCTTTTGATATGCGGAAGGCCTTATGTAAAATTTTACTTAAGGCCTTCCGCATATCAAAAGGAACTTTGAAAACACTCCCCATATTCCACTTTACCGAGCAGCGTATCGAAGTCTTCTGCTGCTTCATCGCCTATAAAACAGCAGAAGACAGATTAAAATAACAAAACGCTTTCACCGGTATCCATCCATTCCGCCATCAAGCGATAATAAGCCGGATATTCAGCCGGAGTTATCAATTGTTTTTTCAGTTTCAAGGTACGGACAATCTTTATCTCCTTTGCCGCTTTTTTTCACTGTAACTCCTACGGTACCTACCGGATTATCAATCTTCTTATCAGTCGGCAGCACTACCGGCCTCATCCCGTCAGCAACTTTCACAATACAAGTATAAGTTTCATCAGGTAAATATCTCAATAACAGATTAACCGGGCGAGTCGTATTTACAACTGTTGAACGTCCTTCATAAGCAGCCCAACCATTCCGCGCCTGTGGCAGTTCAAATTTCCGGTAACCTGCTTCCAAAGTTTTTCCGGCTTCTGCCGTCACTCGTAATGTGTCGGTTTGCGAAATAACATGGGAAACTCCTTCCAAAGTCACCGGCCGGGCGTCCATGTTGACAACAGATACAAAATCCTGTATATCGGCAATAGCATTATCAGCAACAAACAGTCTGCTGACAGCAGCGAGTCCTGCCGCATCCTTATCTTCTGTTTTAGGAAAGACAGCCTTTACTTCGGCCTGAATGCCGCTTGCCTGTTGCAAAGCAGCCAGCAAAGCCGCTTTCTCCGCTTCCGTTCCATAAGCCGAACGAATCACTTCGGCAACCGGACGCAAACGATACCCGGTTTGTGACAATGACAAACGGCAGTTTCCTAATCCTTGCACGTAAGCAGTGAGTTGTTTCGTTTTTTGCTCCGAACTTTGTGTATTGGCAGTCAACCTCTTTGCCAGTTCAGAAACTTCTTTGTCGTTACTTTCAAATTGCCGTTTAATCACTTTCAACGCATCGGCTTTTGAAGCATACGTAGAAGCCACAATAGCCTGTACGTTACCTGCCGGCAAAGAAACAGCAAGCATACTAGGACGAAGTTGCACATTCTTCAACGCCCAGGTCACAGTCTTTACACCACCCGCTGTTTTCACCACCGGAACAGCTTTTCCATTCAATAACTCATAATGCAAAGGTTTGTTTTCGGGTACCGATACCGAAAGCACATACTCCCTGATAGGAGATAATTCCTCTATCTGCTCGCACACATCCAGTTCGGGAAGATACCCCGGACGGGTAATAACCGAGTAATCCAGATAAATAGTAGCTCCCAGCTCCAATCCGGTATGGACTACAACCATTTCTTTCAGACCATTATATGCCGGAGCATCGGCTGCAGCAGAAGGAAGTACCTCAACAAACGCGTTTTCGGGCGTCTTAACGATATTGCCATCTTTCTGACGGGTATACGATTCGTGAATCTTCAATTCCTGAAACTCCGGATTGTAAACAATAAAACTTTCGCCATACAGACGATTCATTGCCGTATGGGTAAACAATGTCAGTTCCTTTTGTACACGCATCTCCTGGCTACCGTCAGTATGCAAGATGTACGTTTTGTGCAATTTCCCGAATTCGGCTTCGGATACCGCTTTTGCCGGAGCTACCATAAATAAGAGTACCACCAGCGTAACTATATAATAATGTATATTTTTCATTCTGCTCTACTTTTTAATCACTAAATATTCACCATACGCTTTGTGCGCATTCACAGCATTACGGAAACTATCCCAATCAGCAGCCTCATAAACACGTTTCTTCAAAGCCAGTTTGTTGTGAAGCAGCACTTTGTTTCCTTGCTGCGCCAATGAACCCTCAAAATCGGCTCCCGTACCTTGCATTGTCTCATTCTTGTCGGCATTCGCCAGCTTGTATCCTGCCGGAAGTTGAATCGTTTCATCCAGTTCAACCAAACGCGAACATCCATCTTTAAAACCATACTTACGCTCTTTCAGTGAAGTATCGATACGCAAATAAGAGCGTACCTGATTATAAAGGTTATTCATCACCAACGGACGGAAGAACATCTCCTTCTCACCTTTCAATGCATAGTCGGGTATTTCATAACGGAAAGTGATTTTAATAGGTGCTGCCTGATAGTCTTTAGGATTCTTGCCGTAGTCTACGCTCAGCAATTTAGCTTTGGGAGATATGGCTAAAAGCTGGCTTTCCATTGTATTTTTCCATTCGCTCCGGAATCCGGTAGTAAAGATACGGCGGATATTACTGTCACTCTGCCCCTCGGCGGTAAGAGTGAAAGTACCGCGCAAAGTACCGTCTGCATCCAAGCGGTTATCGGCTTTGATACGCACATAATGATTTTCGGGAGCCGAAACCGGAGTGATACACAAATCAGAACCTTCGGGCACACCCGGCAGATAGTTCTGCTGCTGTTCGGCACTGCTCCATAGTTCGCGACAGAAAGGAACCCAGGTAGGATCGAGTGGCATGTATGTTCCGTTGCTCAACTTCACCACTGCCACACAGTGATTAAAATGGTCGGCAGGAATGCTTTCCACACGGCTACCCGCCATTGTCATGGCCGGATAGGCTTCGAAACCGGCCATGCGCAGGAAAGAAATCAGTGTACCCGCTATGTCTTTACAGACTCCGCAACGGTCGGTATAGTTCATCTTGGTATTGTGAAGTGTAAAGCCCTCTCCTTTTCCCATGGATATACCGGCATAACGGATATTATCAGCCACCCAATGAGTCAGCACGGCAATCTTTTCCATTTCGGTCTTCTTGCCTTTTATCAGTTCATCCACTTTTTTCTGCGCTTCGGGCAGTGGAGCAAAACTTCCATAATCTTCATTCACTTTGTTGAACCACAAAGATTTGTCTTTCCATTGAGGAGTGGAAGACATCATCAATTTGGGGGCTGCATCGAAAAGATCCACCATATTCGGCTCTCTGCCGAAAGGCATTACATTATCCATGGCAAAAGTGTATACCTTGCTATTATTTTCATAACGCATGGACGAAGCACATTCCCCCTGATAGAACTGGAATTGCAGTTCTTTCTCCATAGGAACAGCTACTTTATAAACTTTACGCACGGTGGGGGCAGCGCTCCAGAAAGGAACAATATCATAAAATTGCCCGCGCATAGGCGGGATAAAACGAGAATCGTCTTCATCACCGGCTCCAAGCAACGCATAAGTGAACCCCTTCTTGGCTATCTCATAATCCACAACATCACCGGGTTGCAAAGCGCCGATTTCGAGCATTATTTGTCTCGCTCCCCAGTAAATAGCCCGGGCAGGAGCAGTATAATCACAGGTTTTCTTTACATCAAGTTCGTCAACCTTGCCATTGGCACGATAGACGGTTACACGTTTAAATTCGGCATAGGCGGTCAGAGGGTCATAATCGTATTTAATTACCCGGTTAGCCACTGCCCCTCTCGGAGTCTGTACTTTAATCACTTTACACACAGCAAACGAGCCTTGCCCGGTAGGTTGGACAGATACCAACGTGCTATCCAGCAATGTCACGTAATCGGATGTTTCATAAGTCTTTCCCTTCGCAGTATTTTCATAAGATTTCCAGCTTTGAGCGAGCGCCGTAGCCGAAGTAAGAAGGAAACAAGCTAATGTAACTGATAGTTGTTTTCTCATGTTTTTTACTTACATTTTATTTATAGGAACAAATGTAAGTAAAATCTTTGAGTATGCGAAGTTTATCTCCGATATTACTTATCGCGTCATGTGTAATCAGGGCGTTCGCCGAATATCACATCCAGCAGAAACAGAAATTAACTCGTGCGTAGTGTATTCCCCTGAATCTTTCCCAATATTTTGGGAAATTGCCAAAAGAACAACAACGTACAACATATCGCCGCTGTCGCGTCGGATATAGCTTCAGCCGCATATACACCTGTCACTCCCATAAAATGCGGCAATATCAATGCCAGCGGAATCAACAGTATTGCCTTACGCAACAAAGCAATGAAAATAGAAATCCGAGCCTGTCCTAACGCTACAAACATATTCTGGCAGGCACGCTGCAATCCGAAAATAGTCATACCGCCCAAAAATACAGGCATCGTCCAACGGACTGTTTCAATCAGTCTTTCGTCACTCGTAAACGCGGAAGCTACCGTTGAAGGAAACAGAATCATGAAAAGCATTAATAACAGGTTGAAAGAGAACATGGTTATCAGCACAATACGGAAGCATTCTTTTACACGCTGCTTATCGCCGTGCCCATAGTTATAGCTTATTATCGGAACAAATCCCTGTGCGAATCCGGTCAGTGGTACACTGGCAAACTGCATCGCACTCTGCAGAATTGTCAATGCACTGATGTAGATGTCTCCGAACTCTTTCAGGCTGCTATTAAGCACAAACCCGACCAAGCTCTCCGTGCTCGCCATAATGAACGGAGAAACTCCCAAAGCCAATATGGAAAGGATTATTTTTCTGTCCAGTTTCATATAAGGTTTCTCCAAAGGCAGAGAGGCGCGTTTGGAAAAAAGGAAAGTCAGTACCCAGGCCGCACTGCAAGCCTGTGAAAGCACTGTGGCCAAAGCTGCTCCTTTCACACCCATATTAAACCCAAAGATGAAGATAGGGTCAAGGATAATATTCAGCAAAGCACCGATCAGAACGGAAAACATAGCAATGGCAGGACGCCCTTGTGCATTAATAAAGCTGTTCAGTCCTGTCGATATTTCTACAAATATAGTACCCAGCAGATAAATGGAAAGATAATCCACGGCATACTCCAATGTATTCGCCGAAGCTCCCGTGAAAAGGAGAATGGGTTCCATAAATGTATATGCGATAAAAGACGTAAGCAAGGTAAACAATATCAGAAGGACGAAACCATTTCCCAATATTTTACCGGCACGCACACGATCTCCCTGCCCGAGCGCAATGGCGGCTAACGGCGCACCACCGCCACCGACAATCGCAGAAAAAGAGGAAATCAAAATAATGAGGGAAGTAGTCACTCCGACACCGGCAAGCGCATCGGTTCCGATGCCCGGTATGTGTCCGATATAGATACGGTCGACAATGCTATAAAGCAAATTGACGAATTGTGCTGCTACTGCCGGAAGTGCCATTTTAAAGATGAGCGGCAACATACGTTCCGTCCCCAGCCGTTCTTCGTATTTATTTATCATTCTACGCTTCTTTTTCTTAAATTGGCTGCAAAGTTACAAGAAAAACAAGCTTCCCGGTTTAAAGTAGAAGGATAAAATACTTTTTGTACTCTATCGATTCTTTTTTGTATTCAAAATGAGCTAAAATATCTGCCCGAGAAGCTGTACCATAAAGCTGAAAAGTATAGCATCGATCTACCACCCGCAACAGATATTATGTGGCTGTCGGCATAGCTACGGAAAGTTATTCCTACTCACTAAGAAGTACAAAGCCATAAGTTTCTTGGCGTTTCCATAGTTAGAAACTTCAGTTTCAACGCTTAGAAACTTTAGTTTCCATACGCAGAAACTCTAGTTTCCCTATAGAGAAACTCCAGTTTCCAGCCTTGAAAACCGAGTTTCAACGTTTGGAAACATTTTCTCATCCATAGACTTATGTCTATTATAACTGTTTAATAAGTTTTTTCTGATAAGCAATACGTTCTGTTCCGTTCTTCACATAAATAATGCCGCAGCGCTGAAAGCCGTATTTTGTCAGAATATGCTGCATCACTTTATTGTCCTGATGTGTATCGACACGAATATTGCCCCATTGTTCAAAACACCAGTTCAGGCAGGCATCTGATACTCCTTTCCGTTTACCGTTTGTTGCTAAACGGTGGATCACGCCATACGGTTCGTCATTGAGCCAGTTCCCTTCATAAATATGCTGGTAGGTAGGATCTTCACCTAAAATAAAACAAAAAGTTCCCAAGATTTCCCCCTGACCGTCCATACAGACAAAGCTATGGCCGTCTTCTATTTCCTGACGAATCAACGCTTCGGACGGATAGCCGCCAATCCATTGAGTTACATTTCCGTTTGTACGCATAAAGGCACGGGCATAATCATATATCTCCATGACTCTAGGAAGATCTTTTAGTTCGGTAGCTCTGATTTTCATCACTTAAAAAAGTTATTTAAAAGAATACGATAAGTCAGCAATAGAATTATTCGTTGATTGCTCCGCAATGGGGGCAGACACCTTTTTCTTTCAACTTCTCCCCGCAATGCCCGCAACAATATTTATAACGACTATTCCAATATACTTTCTTTACAAAAACAAGAATAAAAAGGATGAGGAATAAATAACCTATGTATATATGCGCCATTAAAATAAAGAAGAAATAGCAGAATATACAACAGGACATCAGTCCCAGCAGATAAAAGATTGCCGCTGCGGGGGTCAACTGCCGGAATAAATCGTCAAGCACTGCCAGGGAGACTATCACGAACAGCCAGATACTCAACAAAAAGACTGAAAGAATAAAAGGAACTTTAAAAGGCGACAAAGTAGGATTGAAATAGAAATGCTCCCATGTGTCCGGCACAAACACCTGCATTGATTCATAAACCGTTGCACTGAAGGCCATTAACAGACACAGGAATAACGGATAAACACTGTCAATATCATTGAAATACACCATTTGCAACTGCTTCCGACGGAAGGCACGAAGCAGATAGACACCGACAAAAAGTGCAAAGATAACCACAAAATAGGAGGCGTACGTATCACTAAACAAATGAATGGCCTGAGAAATACTATCCGTAGGGACAAAAGATCGTTTCAACTCCACCTCGCGTATCCACCCCTGTTCATCCTGCGTATGTGCCAGCTTCACCCAAACGCTATCTACACTATCGGCAGGATGTACGGCAAACTCGGCCACTACCACACGATCTCCCCGATAAAGATTTATGTACGTATCCTTGATAGGCAGGCACTCCAGCAAAATGGAATCTGCCGTTAACTCCAGATTCGTATTCCATGTATAGTGCCGTTCATAAAGGTAATTCAAAGAGTCCTTCGTTTTCTGCGGCATTTCTTCGGAAGAAAGATTGGGGCGGGCATAATGGCAGGACGAAAGAAAAAACAAGCACAACAGCAAACTCACCACAGAGGACACGGAGGATACAGAGAAAAGTGTCTCCTTCCACAAGCCATTCCAACAGGCAGTTACAAAAGAAAGGGCAGAAGCTCCATATCCTCTGTGTCGTCTGTAACGAATCATTCTGCGGTGGTTCATTCTCATTGCGCTGCTTTTACTTTCATTTGACAATTCTTGCAATCGAACTCAAGACGGAACCGCTTTCCGTCATTCGACACCAGGAAATAGGGTTCTCTATAAGGCGACCGCACGCGTTGATGAATGGGACACCAACCCATACTATACCGCAAACAATGTTTGCAGAACATCAGTACCGCATCTTCCACCCGTTCTTTTTCATAAGCCCCGGCAATCTGTTGTACGCCATGTTCCTGATAAAAAGAGGCGGTACGGGTATTCATCACATTTCCCAAATACGTCAATGCGGTTTGCGGAAAAGCATGGTTGGTCGGTTTCCATACGGCGCGTTCCTGATGATAATTAATCCGGCGGGCAGCTATCAGTTTTTCCACTGCCTGACGACGGAAATCTGCCAATACGGAAGACGGCAGGAACCAGTTATCTGCAAAGGAGATTTCTATCTTCTCCGCTTCGAAAGGCGTATTGCCCAGTTTGGCAAGCTGAGTCCTCAAATGATCCGTTTGCGGCGTCCGTGCCAGTTCCTTTTCACGGGGAAGAGAAAGTGTCACACTATTATCATCTTCATCTGTCAGTGTCAGAGAAAAGCCGAAGTTATTATCGGCCAGTAATATACTTACGGACAGCTTTCTTTCGGCCGACTTACGGGAAAGTATGCGTTCAAATTCCTGGTCAAAGTTACGGTAAAGTCTGGTGCGCGGCTTGATTTGCGGCATTTCCTGCGGAT
>VOFB01002962.1_pt1 | contig 85382 bp, 79 predicted proteins | sample 5384141 | NCBI WGS metagenome assembly VOFB01 (sample SAMN12384721, study PRJNA508395) | human gut metagenome | isolation source: healthy gut A | host: Homo sapiens | reverse complement strand
AAATAATGAAATTCTCTTGTCATTGTCGTAACTATTCTTGAATGTTATAATATGGAATATAACAACTTTTGAGAAAGGATTGATAATATGACAAACGAAGAATTTGAAAAATTTTCTGCTTCTCAATCTGCATTAAGAGATTATATGGAAACTTTAGAACAGAATGAAGTTCTTGATAAATTTGACCGCTATGTGTTTGAAAGCATTGTTGAAAAAGTAATTGTAGGTGGACTTGATGAAAACGGAAATGTTGACCCTGCACAGTTGACTTTTGTTTATAAAACGGGCTTGAAGAATAGCGTAGATGGTGCTAAATTTAAACCACAAAGAAAAAATGCAAGAGGACGACATAGGACTGACGAATTGTGTTCACATGACAGCAACGAGGTTGATAAAATGTGTTCCGATAGTAGTAACGACACATGTTGAGACGGTGGCTCTGCTGAATAAACTATCTGAATAAGGCGGTGAAAAAATGTCATTACCGAAGTACAGCGAACTCTATCTGCCCTTTTTGACAACGATTCAAGATGGCGCTGTCTACTCTGTGAAAGAAGTTAGAGATCGTCTGGCATCCAGCCTTCACCTGTCGGAGGATGATCTGTCGCAATTGATTTCCAGCAATCGTCAGTCCGTATGGGCTTCAAGATTTGGCTGGGCAAATACATACTTGAAGAAAGCCGGACTCGTGATCGCGCCGAAAGCCGGTCATTGCCAGATAACCGATGAAGGGAAGCGTCTTCTTAACAGCGGTGTTGATATTACGAATCATTATCTTGCGGAGCATTATACCGACTTTGCAGCGTTTCGGAAAGGAAAAAAGGTTGACATCGCTCCTTCTGGACCGCCGGAAATTGATCTCTCGGACACCCCAACGGAAACTTTTGAGCGCGTCTATTCGATCATCAACGAGCAGCTGGCGGATGAGTTACTCACCGCCATTATAGGTCAAACGCCATCATTCTTTGAAACGCTTGTTGTGGATTTAATGAAAGCTATGGGATATGGCGACGGCTTCGTTACAAAGGCAACCGGTGACGGCGGGGTTGACGGCATTATTTACGAGGATAAGCTCGGATTCAACTTGATCTACATTCAGGCAAAGCGCTGGGACAAAGATACAGCGATCGGAAAGCCGGAAATCCAGAAATTTGCTGGCGCCATGATGGGTCCTCCAAAAGTGGAGAAAGGCCTGTTCATAACGACCGCAAAATTTTCGCAAGGTGCAATGGATTTTGCAAAAGCGCAGCATATCATTCTTGTCGATGGCGAAAAATTGACGGAACTCATGATTGAATACAATTTGGGCGTATCCGCGCAAAAAACATATCAAATCAAGCGGATCGACAGCGATTATTTTTCGAATGACTCGCAGTGATCTGCATAGCGCACAATCAAAAAACAAGCTGTTTTTGCAAAACTCCTCTTGCAATCCACCAGTTGTTGTGATATAGTAACTCCGTTATATTAGATGATTTCCCCTATCATGAAAGGATGAATACCATGACTACTTTGGAACTGATTCTGACGATTATCCAGCTGATTTCCGGTCTCGCCGTGACCGTAATCGTGCTGATGCAGTCCGGCAAGAGCGCCGGCCTGTCCGGCGCCATTGCCGGCGGTGCGGAAACGTTCCTTTCCAAAGGCAAAGCCAAGACGCTCGATGCCAAGCTCGCCAAGGCGACGAAATGGTTCGGCCTCGTCTTTGTCATCCTGACGCTGGTGCTGACCGTCCTGATGCACAAGGGCGCGTAATTTCGGCGCAGCTGTAAAAGCGCATCCCCGGCAATACCGGGGATGCGCTTTTCTCATGTCCTTAGTCCGGGTACTCTGCGCGGCTGCCGCCAATGAGCTTCGGACGTGTGCGGGCAGCATTGACCGGCGCCTCCCCGATCGTCTTGACCGACAGGCGCAGCGGCACGGCCACATGCTTGAGGTGCATGCCAATCATCGTGTTGCCGATGTCGAGACCGGCGTCGGCCTTCACGAACTCGACCGCGACCGGGTCATCCATCGCCTCATAGACCGCCGTGGCGAACGAGCCGCCGGCCTTTGGCCGCGGGCGGACGCAGACGATCTCGTATCCGAACCGCTCCGCGTCAGCGCGCTCCATGATCAGGGCGCGGTTGAGGTGCTCACAGCACTGGGCTTCCAGGCAGAGGCCGCGTGCTTTCAGGATCGGCATGATCTCATCGACTACGGCTTTTGCCGCCCGGGCGTAGAGCCCTTGCCGATCTTCTGCCCCATGATCTCGCTCGAGGAGCAGCCGATCACGACCTGCTGGCCGGGCTTGAGCGCGGCAACATCCAGCAGTTCGAGCAGGGCTGCGCGGGCGGATTTGTGAATCTCTTCATACATGAATGGTCATCTCCAGACAGTTATTAAAAATTCTTATTTCCATTGTAGCACGGCTCGGTGCATTTGACAATCCTCTGCAAGGCGTGTATCATGAGCGTTGACCAAATCATAACAGGAGGATTGCTGTTTTGAAACGCTTCTTTGCTTGTCTTCTCGCTGCGGCGCTGCTCGTCTGCTCCGGCTGCGGCATCAAATCCGAAAAACCGTCGACCAACGGCGCTGCCGGGAAAACAGAGAACTACTACGCCCCGCTGACCGGTGAGCCGCTGAGCACCAAGCCGGAAAATACCCGGCCGTTTGCCGTCATGATCAACAACATCGTCTACGCGCAGCCGCAGGTTGGCATCAGCAACGCGGACATCATCTACGAGATTCCGGCAGAGGGCGGCATCACGCGCATGATGGCCATTTTCAGCCACCTGTATGACGTGGAGTCTGTCGGCAGCATCCGCAGCCTGCGCCCGTATTACCTGAGCGTGGCCCTGTCGTATGACGCCATCGTCATCCACGCCGGCGGCAGCGAGCAGGCCTACAGCGATGTCAAGACCTACAACGCTGACCATCTCGACGGCGTGCGCGACGGCAACACCAGCTCCATGTTCTACCGCGACGCCAGCCGCGGTCAGCACGGCTCGGAGCACACGCTGTTCTTCCACGGCGCGAATGTGGAGGCCCTTGTGGATCAGTACAAGTTCCGCACCGAGCACGAGAGTAGCTACAAGACCGGCCTGAACTTTGCCGACAATGCCGTCGACCAGTGCACCGGCGGCGCGGCTGCGAATGTGCAGGTGACATTCAACACGTCCAAGAGCACGTCCTTTGCCTACCACGCCGACAGCGGAAAGTACACGGCTGTGCAGTACAAGGCCGACTACAAAGACGGTGCGACCGGCGAAGCGGTTCCGTTCTCCAATTTGCTCATCCTCTCGGCCGATATGAAGACGGTGGACAGCTACGGCCGCTTGGCCGTCGACCTCATCGGCAGCGGCACCGGCTACTTTGTGACCGGCGGCGAGTACGTGCCGATCAAGTGGTCCCGCAGCGACATCAACAGCTGCTTTACTTACACGCTCGAGGACGGCACGGCGCTGAACCTCTCGCGCGGCACGACCTATGTTGGCGTGATCCCGACCAACGGCGGCAGCGCAAACTTCAGCTGAGGACAAAATCAAACTATTTTGCAGCACTATGTGCGTGGGAAACCGCGCACATAGTGCTTTTTCTTTCGCAGCGTGGTTGCCTGTTTTCTGAAGTATTTGCTATAATAGCGGTGCAGCCGGATATGACTGCAAGTGCACAGAAAGGAAGATCGCTATGACCTACAATTTTGATGAGATCATTGATCGCCGCCATACCAATGCGCTGAACACGGATGGTTTTCGCGGCTATATTTTTCACGCCGGCCCGGAAAAGGTGTTTGCTTTTAAGGACGAAGAATTTGTCCGCATGTGGGTCGCTGATATGGAATTTGGCGTGGCACCCGAGATTCTCGACGCGCTGCGCGCGCGGATCGACCGCCGCATTTTTGGCTATACCGGCCTGTATGACGATGAATACTATCACACCTTCTCCAAATGGTGCAAGGATCATTATGACTGGGGCTTTCCCAAAGAGCAGCTGTGCGTCTCGCCGGGCATCATTCCCGCGCTGTACCAGCTGACGGAAACGCTTTGCGGCCCGGACGAAAAGGTGCTGCTCAACACCCCTGCCTACGGCTATTTTCTCCATGCGGCGGAGTACGCCGGCGTGGATGTGCTGACTTCCCCGCTGCATAAAAAGGCGGATGGCACGTTTGAAGTGGATTACGAGGACTTCGAGCGCAAGTGCGCCGATCCGGCGTGCAAGCTGGTATTCTGGTGCAATCCGCACAATCCCACCGGCCGTATGTGGACGGAGGACGAGCTGCGCCGGGTTGCTGCGATCATCGAAAAATATAACCTCTGGGTGGTGTCCGACGAGATCCACTGCGACCTGATCCGCTGCGGCCGCCGCCACATCCCGATGGCCAAGGTCATGGACAGCTACCCGAAGCTCATTACCTGCATGGCTCCCACCAAGACCTTTAATATGGCGGGTTTGGCGTTTTCCAACATCATCATCCGCGATCCTGCGCTGCGGGCGCACTTTCAGGAGCGTGACAAGCTGTTCGGCATGGTCAATCCTATGTCGCTGACGGCGGCGCAGGCGGCCTATGCGCACGGCGGTGCGTGGCATGAGGCGCTCAAGCAGTACCTGGACGAAAACTTCGCGTTTGTCAAGGCGTTTCTGGCCCGGGAGCTGCCGGAGGCAGTCATGTACATTCCGGAGGCAACATATCTGGCGTGGGTCGATCTGTCGCGCTGTCTGCCGGATGTGGAGGACCTGCCGGACTTCTTCGCCAACAAGGCGGGCGTGCTGCTCGAGGGCGGGGATTCCCTCTTTGTTGGCAACGCGAAAGGGTATGTGCGCCTGAATCTTGCCATGCCGCGCGCGATCATTCAGACCGGTCTGGAGCGGATGCGCGATGCGATCCGCAACGAGCGGGCAGATCATTAAAAAGGGATAGCAAAAGCCCGATATGGCAATGGCCATATCGGGCTTCTTCGTATTTTATTCCCACGTCTTCCATACATCCGGGCAGTAGCCAACCGTGGCCTGTCTGCCGTTGCGGACGATGGGGGTCTGCAGCAGGGACGGATCCTCGAGCAGCCGCTCAATCTTGTCCTGCTCATAGGCCAGGTGCTGTACAAGTGCGTAATCCGCTGCCTTTGGATTGAGCATGGCGTCAAGCCCGACGGCGTTTTTCACGCTCGTCAGCTCGCCGCGGCTCATACCGTAACGCAGCAGGTCGATGGCCTGATACGGGATGCGGCGCTCCTTAAAATAGCGCTCGGCCTTTTTTGTGTCAAAGCATTTGGATTTGCCCCAGATCTGGATCTTCATGGTGCGCTCCCCTGCTCAGACTTCGATGATCACGGGCAGCACCATGGGGCTGCGGCGCGTGGTCTTATACAGATAACCGCTGATGTTCGACTTCACGCGGCCCTTGATGGTCGCCCAGTCGTGCTGTTTCTGCCGCTCACAGCTGGCAAGGCTCTCGTTGACGACGCGCTTGAGTTCGCCCATGAGTGCCTCCGCCTCTTTGACATATACAAAGCCGCGGGTGATGATCTCGGGATCAGCGACCGGCTTACCGTTTTCGGACGAGAGCGTGATGATGGCCATGACGATGCCGTCCTCGGCCAGATGGCGGCGGTCACGCAGCACGGCGCTGCCGACGTCACCGATGCCGGTGCCGTCGATATACACGTCGCCTGCCGGAACATTGCTCGTCGCGCGCATGCTGCGCTTGGTGATCTCAATCACTTCGCCGTTTTTGGCCACGAGCACATTCTTCGGCTCCACGCCCATGAGCTTGCCGATCTCGGCGTGTTTGCAGAGCATGCGGTACTCGCCGTGCACAGGAATGAAGTAGTGCGGCTTTGTCAGCGCGAGCATCATCTTCAGCTCCTCCTGACACGCATGGCCGGAGACGTGCAGCGGTGTGTTGCGGTCATAGATGACCTCCGCGCCCTTCTGGAACAGCTCGTCGATGACGCGGCTGATCGTGATCTCGTTGCCCGGAATGGCCGAGGCCGAGATGATGACACGGTCGCCTGCGTCGATCGTGACCTGCTTGTGCTCGGAGAACGCCATACGGTGCAGTGCGGACATCGGCTCGCCCTGACTGCCGGTGCAGATGATGACGGTCTTGCTGCGCGGCAGACTGCCGATCTGCGACATGTCCATCATGACGCCGTCCGGAATGTCCACATAGCCGAGCTCCGTTGCCACGCGCATAACATTTTCCATGCTGCGGCCGGTGATGCCGACCTTGCGCTTATACTTTGCCGCCACGTTGATGATCTGCTGCAGGCGGTGGACATTGGACGCGAAGGTCGTGACAATGATGCGCTTATTGCAGTCTTTGAACAGCTCGTCAAAGCAGTCGATCACGCGCGCCTCCGAGGCACAGTAGCCGGGCCGCTCCACGTTCGTGGAGTCCGACAGCAGTGCGAGCACGCCCTCGTTGCCGAGCTGGCCTAGGCGCGGCAGATCGATCATGCCGCCCTGAATGGGCGTGAGGTCGATCTTGAAGTCGCCCGTGTGGACGACGGTGCCGATCGGCGTTTTGATGGCCAGCGCGACGGAATCGGCAATGCTGTGGTTCGTGTGGATAAACTCGATCTCAAAGCAGCCGAGCTTAAACTTATCACCCGGTTTTTTCGTGAAAATCTGCGTATGATAGAGCAGGTCGTGCTCTTCGAGCTTGAGCTCGATGATCGCAGCCGTCAGGGGCGTTGCATAGATCGGCATGTCGAGCTGCTTGAGCACATACGGGATCGCACCGATGTGATCCTCATGCCCGTGCGTGATGACCATGCCGCGGATGCGGTTTTTGTTTGCTTTCAGATAGCTGATGTCCGGGATGACCATGTCGACGCCGTAGAGGTCCTGATCCGGAAAGCCCATGCCGCAGTCGACAAGGAACATGTCCTTGCCATACTCATAGACGGTGAGGTTCTTACCGATCTCACCGAGCCCGCCAAGCGGGATGATTTTCAATTTGGATGCCATTTGTAACTCCTTTACATTCGCTTTCGGGCAGACTACTCCCCGGAAGCAGGTTGATGTTTCGAAAAATATGTACGAAATGCGTTGCCTGCGGCAGCGGATGACCAGAGTATCCCCAGAAATCCGCACCGTCAAACCTGTTACATTTCCATTCGGCCGGCCAGCGCTCGCAGGAGCGTGGCATCGTCCGCATATTCCAGATTGGAACCGACCGGAATGCCGTAAGCCAGACGCGTGATCTTCACGTCAAACGGCTTGAGCAGGCGCGCGATATACATCGCGGTCGCCTCGCCCTCCGTGTCGGGGTTCGTGGCCATGATGACCTCTGTGATCCCGCCGGCAGCCACACGCTTGACCAGCTCCTGGATCCGGATGTCGTCCGGGCCGATGTGATTCATGGGCGACAGCACGCCGTGCAGGACGTGATAGACGCCGTTGTACTCGCGGCTGCGCTCAAACGAGAGCACGTCGCGCGGCTGCGCCACGACGCAGATGGTGCTCTGGTCGCGCTTCGGAGAGGCACAGATGGTGCATGTCTCCTGATCGGTGAGATTCTGGCAGATGCTGCAGCAGTGGATGTTTTTCTTGGCGTCCACAATGGCCGCGGCAAACTTCAGCGCCTCCTCTTCCGGGAGGGACAGGACATGAAACGCCAGCCGCTGCGCGCTCTTGCGCCCGACGCCGGGCAGCGCGGCAAACTGGTCAATGAGGTTTTCAAGTGCGTTCGGAAAAAATGACATGGTACTACCGTCCTGAATCAAGCATTGCGGATGGCGGCGATGGCTGCCGCACGGTCACGCTGGCGGAACACAGCGCTGCCGGCAACAAGCACGTTTGCGCCCGCCTGCTTCACGAGCGGGGACGTCTCCGGGTCGATGCCGCCGTCTACCTCCAGCTCACACGCGGGATTGACCTCCAAGATCCGCTCGTGCAGCTGTGCAATTTTCGGCAGCTGATCGGCCATGAAGCGCTGTCCGCCGAAGCCGGGCTCGACCGTCATGACCAAAGCCAGATCCAGCAGCGGCAGATACGGGATGAGCACACTCTCCGGCGTTTTCGGCTTGATGGCAAGGCCGACCTTCTTGCCGTGCGCCTTCACATCCGCAATCGCGGCGAAAATGTCCTGTGGCTCGTCAGCCTCGACGTGGAACACGACGAGATCCGCTCCGGCATCGCAAAAATCGCCGACGTAGCGATGCGGCCAGTCGATCATCAGGTGTACATCCAGAAACATTGACGTATGCTTGCGCACGGACTTCACGACCGGGATGCCGATCGAGATATTCGGCACAAAAATGCCGTCCATTACGTCAATATGGACATAGTCCGCGCCGCCGGCCTCGATCTGACGGATGTCCTCGCCGAGTGTGCAAAAAGTCCGCCGAGAGGATGGAAGGTGCAAGTTTTGTCATGGATGTCACTCCGTTCTGGGAATGTCCGGTTACCCGGACGCAATATCACATATTATAACTTAGTTATTATACACCTGTTACGGATATCCTGCAAGTGCCGCGGACAAAAAATCGCCGCTTGACGAATGCCGCCGCCTGCGCTATCATGTGCTTCAGATACTTCAAAGAACAGGAGCGAATCAAATGTCTATCGAAGCAGGAAGAGCGTATTTCCGCCAGTTTGGTATGGAAGATCGCGTTCAGGAGTTTACGGTCTCGAGCGCGACCGTCGATCTGGCCGCCAAGGCCCTCGGTGTCGAGGGTGCGCGGATCGCGAAAACACTGTCGTTCAAGACGGCGGACGGCTGCATGCTGATCCTTGCCGCCGGAGATGCGCGCATTGATAATCATAAATTCAAGGAGAAATTCCATATGAAGGCCAAGATGCTCTCGGCTGATGAGGTGCTGGAGCTGGTGGGCCACCCGGTCGGCGGTGTGTGCCCGTTCGGCTGCAAGGAAGGCATCCCGGTGTATCTGGACGTGTCTCTGCAGCGGTTCAAGACCGTATTCCCCGCTGTCGGCAGCCCGTCGAGCGCGATTGAGTTGGACCTGGACGAGCTCTACAAATACTCCAACGCCCTTGAATGGATTGACGTCTGCAAGCTCCCGGATCCGGCTGAGGCGTGAGCAGGACGCAAAAAGCCTGACGAACAATGGTTCGTCAGGCTTTTTTTCTTTGCAGGGTATTACGCCAGCAGTTTGGTCATGCTCTTGAGGCTGATGACCAGTGTGGAGGCGTTATGCAGCAGCGCCGAGGTCGCGGGCGGCAGAACACCGGCCACGCCCAGGCAGATCAGCAGGAAGTTAAAGCTGATGATCTTGCGATAGTTGCTGTGGATACGCTCCATGAGCGCATCGCTCAGAAGTTTGAGCGTCAGCAGTGCGTACAGATCGTCGGAGCTGACCGTGATATCGGCCACTTCGCGCGCGATGGCCGCACCGTCACTGATGGCAACACCGGCATCTGCCTCGGAAAGCGCCGGGGAATCGTTCACGCCGTCGCCCAGCATGATGACTTTACGCCCTGCCGCGTGCTCCGCCTGAATGAAGGCGGCCTTGTCTTCCGGGAGCACTTCGGCGAAATAGGCGTCCACGCCGACCGCCTCTGCGACCGCACGGGCGGTCTTTTCATTGTCGCCGGTCATCATGACCAGCTTGGACACGCCGAGTTCCCGCAGTCCGCGGATGACATCAGCCGCTTCCGGCCGCAGCGGATCCTCAATGCAGATGACAGCTGCCAGCACACCGGAGACAGCCAGGTACAGGTGCGAATACGTATCCGGCAGGGCGTCGAATTTGGCCTGTTCCCCTGCCGGGATGGTGCAGTGCTCGTCGTCGAAGACAAAATGGTGGCTGCCGATGACGACCTTCTGCCCGTCGACACTGCTGGAAATGCCATGTGCGACCAGATACTCCACGCGCGAATGACGCTCCTCGTGGCGCAGACCGCGGTGCGCCGCCTCCGCGACGACCGCTTTGGCCATGGAGTGCGGATAATGCTCCTCCAGGCAGGCTGCCAGACGCAGCATGTCCGCTTCCTCATTGCCGCCGAAGGTCACGACCTGCGCAACTTTCGGTTCGGCGCGCGTCAGCGTGCCGGTCTTGTCAAAGACGACCGTGCTAGCCTCGGACACTGCCTCAAGGAACCGTCCGCCCTTAACGGACAGGTGATGATCGCTTGCCTCTTTCATGGCGGAGAGCACAGCAATCGGCATCGAGAGCTTGAGTGCGCAGGAGAAGTCGACCATCAGCACTGCCAACGCTTTGGTCATGTTCCCTGTCAGGAGCCAGACCGCCGCTGTTGCGCCCAGACTGTACGGAACGAGCTGATCTGCAAGGTGCGATGCGTGATCCTCCGTTGCGGACTTGAGTTTTTCCGACTCCTCGATCATGCGGATGATGCGATCATAGCGGCCGCTGCCGGCACGCTTTTCCACACAGATAGTGCAGTCACCCTCTTCGACGACGGTACCGGCGTAGACATAGCCGCCATCCGACCTGCGGACAGCCAGTGGCTCGCCCGTGATGGATGCCTGATTGACCATCGCCTCACCGGCAACGACTTTTCCGTCGAGCGGGATCATGCTACCGGTGCGGACTACGATGCGGTCGCCGGCCTGAACGTCAGCCACCGGCACGAGCACCGAGCCCGTGTCCGTCTCTTTCCAGACCTTATCCACATTCAGGGACATGGTCTGCGCGAGATCAGCAACGGACTTCTTATGCGTCCACTCATCAAGAGTGTCGCCGATGCCCAGCAGGAACATGATGGAGCTTGCCGTCTTGAAGTCCTTGCGCAGCATCGAGACCGAAATTGCCGTTGCATCCAGCACCGGTACCCGGATCTTCTTGTGCATCAGACACGTCAGTCCGGCCTTGATATACGGCACGGAGCGCGTGACCGTAATCAGCGTGCGCACAGAGCTCGGAACAAACAGCTGCTTAATGCCGCGCCAGCATAGCGATGCGACCAGCTTGTCCTCGAACTCGCGATTCATGGCACGGCTGCTGTGCTCCGGCGCAAGCGCCTGCTCGTTTGCATAGGCAAAGGACGAGAGCGCCTTGACCACGGCCGTACGCGGACAGTCGTAGCAAATCACGGCGTCACCGGTGCGGTCATAGACCGTCGCTTTCGTCACGCCCGGGGTCCGGTTCAGGTATGCTTCCAGAATGTCCGCCTGTTGCAGCGACATGGCACCCTGCATTGTATGCACGCGCATACGGCCTCGGGTTTCATGCAGGATCGTGCATTTCATACTTACTCAGCCTTCTCTGCAGTGTCCTCAATGACCTCAGCCTGCTCGGCCGCACGCTTCTCGTTGAACGCCTTGGCGCCGGCCAGAACGTCACCCGCGATTTCCTTGATGTTCGTCACGACTGCCATGACGTCCTCCTTCTCGCGCAGCGCGGCTGCCGTCGTATACACATACACCTTCTGGGCATCTTTGCTTGCGAGAATCTTCGCGCCGACCGTTGCAAACAGTGCGCCGCCAACAAATGCTCCCAATTTTTCCATGCTCATAATGATTTACCTCCGTGTTTTTTGATCCGCATGATTGCGGTCAGGTTAGCTAACTCAATTTAAATTAGATATCACTAACCATCAACTTGAAGTTATACCACTCAAACCGACTTTTTCAAGCGCTTGAATGAAAATTTATACATTTCGGCAACATCAACAAAAGCGCCCCGCCGAGAACGGCGGGGCGCGATCAATCTGTCCGATTTTTGATTATTTCAGCAGCACCTTGCGGAAGTTTTTCTTGCCGCGCTTGAGCACGACGCCGGCTTTCAGCTCCGCGTCCGTAAAGGTCTTGGCAATATCGGTGACCTTCTCGTCGTTGGCCGCTACGCCGCCCTGCTGCACATTGCGGCGCGCGTCGGACTTGGACGCACACAGGCCACTCTTAACGAGCAGGCTGAGGATGTCCGCGCCGTCTTCGGCCGTGATCTCGACCGTCGGCACACCTTCGCCGGAGCCGCCGAACACGGCCTTTGCAGCCGCCTGGGCCTTGTCGGCCTCGGCCTCGCCGTGAACCATCTTTGTGAGCTCGTAAGCCAGAAGCTCCTTGGCCTCGTTGAGCTGCTCGCCCTGCCAGCCGTCCATCTTGTCGATCTCCTCGAGCGGGAGGAACGTCAGCATGCGGATGCACTTGAGCACGTCGGCATCATCGACATTGCGCCAGTACTGGTAAAATTCAAAGGGGCTGGTTTTGTTCGGATCGAGCCAGACGGCGCCTTTGGCGGTCTTGCCCATCTTTTTGCCCTCGGAGTTGAGCAGCAGCGTGATCGTCATGGCGTGGGCGTCCTTGCCGAGCTTGCGGCGGATGAGCTCCGTGCCGCCGAGCATGTTCGACCACTGGTCGTTGCCGCCGAACTGCATGTTGCAGCCATAGTGCTGGAACATGTAGTAGAAGTCATAGCTCTGCATGATCATGTAGTTGAACTCCAGGAAGCTCAGGCCCTTTTCCATGCGCTGTTTGTAGCACTCGGCGCGCAGCATATTGTTCACGGAGAAGCACGCGCCGACTTCGCGCAGGAGCTCAATGTAGTTGAGCGGCTTGAGCCACTCGGAGTTGTAGAGCATGAGCGCCTTGCCGTCCGAGAAATCGATGAAGCGCTCCATCTGGCGCTTGAAGCACTCGGCATTGTGTTTGATGGTTTCCTCGGTGAGCATCTGGCGCATATCCGTGCGGCCGGAGGGATCACCGATGAGGGTCGTGCCGTCGCCGATGAGGGCAATGGGCTTGTTGCCCGCCATCTGCAGACGCTTCATGAGGCACAGGGCCATGAAGTGGCCGACGTGCAGCGAATCTGCCGTGCAGTCAAAGCCAATGTAAAACGTGGCTTTGCCGTTGTTGATCATGTTTTTGATCTCGTCCTCGTTCGTCACCTGCGCAATCAGGCCGCGGGCAATCAGTTCATCATACAGTGTCATCGTTTTCTCTCCCTTGCGTTATTCTTTGACTTTATTTTCAGCGAGAATTTCTTCGGCGCGCTGCGCGCCCCAGGCAATCATATGGGCACAGGGCCCTTGCCGCCGTTTTTTGCCACAAGTTCCTGACAGCGCAGACAGCCGAATTCGGTGCGGAAGCTCTGCGTCATCTGCTTGGTCATGGCGGTGGCGGTGGCCTGGTCGGCCGCGAGGCCGAACGCCATCACGGCGCCGGTGATGCTGCCGCAAATCTCTCCGCAGCGGACGCCGCCGCCAAAACCGGCCGCGACGCGCTTGGCGGTGTTTTCGTCCAGACCGATCTCCTCCTGCAGCGCGGCAAGCACGCTCTGTGCGCAGTTGCAGCCGCTGTTGTGATATGCAATGGCGGATTCCTGAATACTCATGATTCTCTCTCACCTTTCTTAAGCGATTGTTTATAGGCAGCGGCAGAGGCAAGCTGCTCGGCCGCGCTGGCCAGCGTCAGGGGCGTGATATGGTCGCCGCCGTAAAGCCGCGCGATCTCGCGCTGACGGCCGTCACTGTCAAGCGGCTGCACCGTTGTGCGGGTGCGGCCGTCCTGCTCGCACTTTTCGATCAGGTAATGCTGATCGGCCATGGCAGCGATCTGCGGCAGGTGCGTGATGCAGATGACCTGTTTGGTCGCAGACAGCTTACTGAGCTTCTCCCCCACGCGCTGCGCGGCCACGCCGGAGACACCAGCGTCCACCTCGTCAAAGACCATGGAGGGCACATCGTCGCGCTCGGCAAAGACGTTTTTGAGCGCCAGCATGATGCGCGACAGCTCGCCGCCGGATGCGATCTTACTGATGCGGCCGAGCGCCTCGCCGGTGTTTGCCGAGATCAGAAAGCGCACATTGTCCGCACCGGAGGCCTGAAAGCCAGGATCGCCGCCAAGCGGCGTGATCTCCACGCGGAAACGTGCCGACGGCATGGACAGCTCGCGCAGCTCGCGCTCGACCTGCCGTTCCAGTGCGGTTGCGGCAGCCTGTCGCGCCTGCGTCAATTTCGCCGCCGCGGTGCGCGTCTGCTCGGCCTGCTTTTGAATCAGCGATTCAAGCTTCTGCAGCCGGTCGCCGGCGTATTCAATCTGATCGAGCCGGTTCCGGGCCGCCTCGAGCGTATCGATCAGCCCAGCCTCGTCCGTGTTGTATTTCCGTTCCAGTCGCCGGAGTAGCGACAGGCGCGTTTCAATGCGATCAAACTCCTCGTCGGAAAAGTCCAGCCCGTCGCGGAAGTCACGCAGTGTCTCCGCTGCGTCCTGCAGCGTGAACACCGCACCCTTGACCGCTTCCGGCAGGCTCACGAGCTCGCTCGCGTAGTTCGCGGCACGCTCGACCTCCGACAGGGCCTCACCCGCCAGCGCGGATGCGGAATCGTCCCGCCCGGCCAGCAGATCATACGCCTGATCGACCGCTTCTGAGAGCTTTTCAAAGTTCCGCAGCAGGTCACTTCGCTCCGTGAGCTCCGCCTCTTCCCCGGCCTTGAGCTCCGCGCGCTCCAGCTCTTCGATCTGGCGGCGGAGACTTTCAGTCAGCAGTTCTTTTTCATTTTCATAAGTCAAGAGCGTGTCACGCTCCTTGCACAGCTCCTGATAGGCACGGTACTGCTCGCGATAGCGCGCAAGCTCCGGTTCCAGCTGGCCGAACCGGTCCAAATTGCGCAGGTGCTCCCGCTCGTCGAGCAGGTGCTGGCCGTCGTTCTGGCCGTGGATATCGAGCAGCAGCGCACCCAGCGTGCGCAGCTGTGCCGTCGTGACCGGGACGCCGCAGACGCGGCAGGACGTCTTGCCCTCCGCCGTGATCTGGCGGCGGATAATGAGCTCATCGTCGCACTCGATCTCGTTTTCCTCGCACCATGCCTGGCACGGGTCGGGGTCGAACGTCGCGCAGACGACCGCCTTTTCCGCGCCGGTGCGCACCAGTTCACGTGAGGCACGTGCGCCGAGGATCGCGTGCATGGCGTCCACAAGGATGGACTTGCCTGCGCCGGTCTCGCCGGTCAGAATGTTCAGGCCGGGGCCGAGCTCCAGATCGGCCCGCTCAATGACCGCGACGTTTTCAATATGCAGTTCTCGCAGCAAAGCGCTTCACCTCCTGCGGCGTCGTCAAAGCAGCTTTTCGATCTCGTGGAAAAACTCATCGGCGGACGTATTGTCTTTCATGAGCAGAAACGCCGTGTCGTCACCTGCCAGCGTACCGACGAGCGTGTCGATGCGCATGCTGTCAAGCGCGGAGCACGCAGCCGAGGCAAGGCCTGGCAGCGTTTTGATGACGATGATGTTCTGTGCCTCGGCATAGGAAGTCACGCACTCGCGGAAAATTTTTTTCAGCCGCTCATCGTAGCCGGGAAATTCGTCCGCTGCCGGTGCAGCGTAGCGGTATTTCCCGCTCGGCGAGAGTGTTTTCGTCAGATGCAGCTCCTTGATATCGCGTGACAGCGTCGCCTGCGTACTCGGAACGCCGTGCTGTGCCAGCACATCCATGAGCTGGTTTTGTGTCTCGATCTCCTGCTCTGCAATGATCTGCAAAATGATGTTTTGTCTGGTGGATTTCACGTCGTCCCTCCTCACAGTCTGTCTGTCAGCTTGCCAAAAGCCGTTTCATAAAAGCTGCGGATGCCGGTATCGGCCAGCAGCGTGTAATTGTCCGATCTGCGGATGCGGATCTGATCGCCGTGGATGAGTGCAATGCTGTCCCCGCCGTCCGCCACAAGAATGGCCGGCCGGTCGTGGATCCGCTCCGGAACGATTGTGATCTGTCGCCCGGGCGCAAGTACAAAGGATTTTCCGGCCAAACTGTGCGCGCAGATGGGTGTCATGATGATATTTTCGTTTTCCGGCTCGACGAGCGGGCCGCCGGCTGACATGGAGTAGGCCGTGGAGCCGGTCGGTGTGGCGACAATGATGCCGTCACCGTTGAAGCGCGTGATGGGCACGCCGTCACCATAAGCAGTCACGCCGATGCAGTCTACGTGCCCGCCGTGAATGACCACGTCGTTGAGCACTGACTGCGTGCAGATGGTCCGCTCATTGCGCACGAGCTCCACATCGAGCATCATGCGCCGGCTGATGGTATATTTCCCGTCCGCGATCTCGAGCAGCATGTCCAGCTCGTCTTCCTCCAGACCGGCCAGAAATCCCTTGCCGCCGAAGTTCACACCGATGATCGGGATCGCGTGGTCGCGAAGTGTGACTGCAACATGCAGGATTGTCCCGTCGCCGCCCATGACAATGATGAGTGCGGCGTCCTGCGCCGCCTGCTTCAGCGGCTGTACCGGGATGTTTTCCGGCAGATAGGCTTTCGGCGCAAACACCGGAGAAACGACCACCTGATGGCCGTGCTCCGTGAGCATCCGATAAACCGTCAGTGCCTTTTGCAGTCCGCTGTCCCGATATGGATTGGCCGCAATGACAATATGTTTCATACACTGCTCTCTTTTCCGTGGGCCAGCGCACCGTGCGATAGCTCCACAACGGCTGCCGGATCCAGCTCCGGCGCGGGATGCGCCCCCTTGCGCAGGTAGCCGAGATACTCAATGTTGCCCTCCGGGCCTTTGATGGGCGAATAGTCCAGCCCCATGACGGTAAAGCCCGCACCGGGCACAAAGTCCAGAAAACTCTCGAGCACCTCCAGATGCACCTTCGGATCCCGGACAACGCCTTTTTTACCGACCTCTTCGCGCCCGGCCTCAAACTGCGGCTTGATGAGGCAGACGACTGCAGCATCGTCTTTCAGCAGCGGACAGACCGCCGGCAGGATGAGCTTTACGGAGATGAACGACAGATCCATGACCGCGAGATCCAGCGGTTCCGGGATCTGATCGCTCGTGATATAGCGCACATTCGTGCGCTCCATGGAGATCACGCGCGGATCGTTGCGCAGGCTCCAGGCCAGCTGGCCATAGCCGACATCGACGGCATAGACCTTTGCCGCGCCGTTTTGCAGCAGCACATCCGTGAAGCCACCGGTCGAGGCACCGCAGTCGATACACGTCAGGCCGGTTGGATCGACCGGAAATACCTTGAGGGCTTTTTCCAATTTGAAACCGCCGCGGCTGACATAGGGCAGCGTGTTGCCGCGCACCTCGATCTTCACATCGGGAGCGACCTGTGCGCCGGGCTTGTCCGCGCGCTGGCCGTTGACATAGACCACGCCGCTCATGATGATTGCCTTCGCGCGCTCGCGGCTCTCGCTCAGGCCCTGATCGAAGACAAGCTGATCGAGTCGTACTTTCTTCATGCGCCGTTCCCCTCTCTCTCGCCGGAGCGCATCGCCCGCGCGGCGGCGACGATTGCCCGTGCGTCCAGACCGTATGCCGCTTTGAGCACATCCGGCGCGCCGTGCGGGATGATGCCGTTGCCGAGATTCAGCAACCGCGCAGCGTGCAGCGGGATGCCAGCCTGCTCTGCAGCCGAGAGCACCTGCTCGCCAACACAGTTTGCCGCGCAGACATCCTCGACCGCCAGCAGCTGCCCCGTCTTGTGTAAGGACGCAAGTACCGGCGCCAATTCCAGCGGCGCGACCTGCGCGAGCTTGACAACTTCGGCCGAAATGCCCTGCTGCGCAAGCTGCTCTGCCGCCTGCAGCACGTCGTTGATGACGATGCCATAGGTCAGGAGCGTCAGATCACTGCCTTCCCGCAAAACCGTGACGGGCTCCGGATGACAGTCACGATAAGCGCCCTCACCGCCGCGCGGATAGCGCACGGCGACCGGGCCGTCCAGCTCCAGCACCGCCTTGCGCAGCATTGCGCGCAGCTCGGCGAAGCTTGCCGGACAGAGGATGCGCATATATGGCACGGAGCTCAAATAGCTGATGTCAAAGCAGCCGTTGTGCGTATCGCCGTCATTGCCGACGATGCCGGCGCGGTCAACGCCGAGCACCAGATGCAGCCGCTGCAGCGCCGTGTCGTGAATGAGCATGTCATACGCACGTTGCAGGAAACTCGAGTAAATCGCCGCGACTGGCTTGAGCCCCTGCTTGGCCATGCCGCTGGCCATCGTGATCGCGTGCCCCTCTGCAATGCCGACATCATAGAGCCGGTCCGGGTGGTGCGCGGCAAAGGCTGTCAGGCCCGTACCGGTCAGCATGGCCGCCGTGATGGCGACGACCGTCGGGTCTTCATCCGCCAGCTGAGAGAGTGTTTCACCGAATACGTGTGAAAAGTCCGGTTTGGACGCCGGCAGCGCGCCGGTCACGGGGTCGAACGAGCTGACGCCGTGGTATTTTTCCGGCGCCTGCTCCGTATATGGGATGCCCTTACCCTTTTGCGTCACGACGTGCAGCAGCACCGGCTGGCGCAGATCGCGTGCCCAGCGCAGCATCTTCTCCAGCTGCGGCTCATCGTGCCCGTCCACCGGGCCAATATAGTAAAAGCCCATATCGTCGAACATATTGTTCGGCAGTACGAGGTCTTTCACGCGCTCCTTCACACGGTGCAGTACTTTATACAGCCCGCGCGCCTTGCCGACGGTGCTGCGGTAAAACTGCTTGAAGTGCAGATAGCTCGGCTTCACACGCTGCTTGGACAGCAGCGTCGCCATACCGCCGACATTTTTGTTGATAGACATACCGTTATCGTTGAGCACGATGACCATGGGCTCACCGCTCTGTCCGGCGTCCGACAGGCCCTCATATGCCAGGCCGCCGGTCAGTGCGCCGTCGCCGATGAGGGCAATGACGTCATAGTCCGCTCCCGTGAGCGTGCGCGCCCGGGCCATACCCAGCGCGACGGAGATCGACGTGGAGGCGTGGCCGGCCACAAACGCATCGTGCACGCTCTCGTCCGGCTTCGGGAAGCCGGCGATGCCGCCGAACTGCCGCAGCGTGGTAAACGCCTCTCTTCGTCCGGTCAGGATCTTATGCACGTAACTCTGATGACCGACGTCGAACACGAGCCGGTCGTTTTCGGTGTTAAATACACGGTCGATTGCGACCGTGAGCTCCACCGCGCCGAGATTGGATGCCAGATGCCCGCCGGTCTTTGCAAGATTCTCGACCAGGAAAGAACGAAGTTCCGCACACAGTGCCGGAATTTCTTCCGCCGGCAGCGCCTTCAGGTCGGCCGGTGAATGGATTCGCTCTAATATACTCAAAACAGAATACCTCACGCATAATAATACATGATATACTATAACAAAAAGTGCCGGACTTTACAAGAGTAAGCCGGCACTTTTCGTATTTTCACCGGAAGTCCGGTGGTTTTATGGATTCAGTTTTTCCGATCCGCCAGTGAGCGGGCGAGCTGCCGCAGGAAAGCGCTGTCCGCAAACACACCGTCCACGGCCGTAGCCGCTTCCTCGGACAGCTCGTGCACATAGGCGCTGCAGCGTTCCAGACCATAGAGCGCCATGAAGGTGTTCTTCCCCTCGCGTGCATCCGAGCCGATAGGCTTGCCGAGCTCCGCCTCCGTGCTGATGACATCGAGCATGTCATCACGGATCTGGAATGCCAGGCCAAGCGCCTTGGCATACTGCGCCGCAGCCGCGCGCTGCTGCGCGTTGCCGCCGCCGCAGGTCACACCCATGAGGCAGGCGGCGTGGATCATCGCTGATGTCTTACGGTCATTGATGTCCATCAGTTCCTCCTTCGTGAGGACCTTGCCCTCGCCCTCCATATCGAGCTGCTGACCGCCGCAGATGCCGCTTTCACCGGCGGCTTCCGCAAGCAGACGCGCGCACTCGGCGCGCACTTCCACCGGCAGGTCCGTCGAAAGGATCGTGCGGAACGCTTCTGCCTGCAGGGCGTCGCCTGCAAGCGTCGCCGTGCACTCACCGTAAATCACGTGGTTCGTCGGCTTGCCGCGGCGCAGGTCATCGTTATCCATGCACGGCAGATCGTCATGGATGAGCGAATAAGTATGCACCATCTCGACCGCGCATGCGATCGGAAGTGCAGCCCGTACGTCCCCACCGCACGCAGCGCAGAACGCAAGCACCAGCACCGGACGCAGACGCTTGCCGCCGGCAGTCAGGCTGTAGTGCATCGCCTCCAGCAGGCGGTGGTAGGACACAGTGGTGTCCGCAAAATAAGTATTGAGCGCCGCATCGGCGAGCGCTTTATATTCCTGATACTGTGTCTGATAATCCATGCATCATTCCTCGGTTTCAAACGGGAGCTCGACAGGCGCACCGTCGTTCCCTTTCTTGAGCTGCACGACCTTCTGCTCCGCCGTATCCAGCATTTCGTTGCAGGCCGCGAGCAGATGTGACCCCTCCTCGAACAGCGCCAGTGACGCATCGAGCGGCACATCGCCCTTTTCCAGCTGCTTGACGATCTCGTCCAGCCGCTGCATGGACGCTTCAAAGGTCAGTTTTTGTTTTGCCATGGGCACCCTCCCTGTTGTTCACGGTGCAGTGCAGCGCACCGTCCTGAAGCTGTACGCGGATCGTGTCGCCGGGTTGTGCCTGCGCCGCTGAGCGGAGCACCGCACCGTCGGCATCCGTTGCCACGGCGTAGCCACGGGCAAGTACTTTCAGCGGACTCATCGCATCCAGCGCCGCTGCGCACCGTGCAAAATCATGTCTGCGCGCAGCGAGCCAGCGCTCCCCCGCCGCCGTCAGGCGGCTGCGGGTGTAGTCCAGCTCCACGCGCCGAAGATCAAAATAAGCGGCCGGTGACTGCAGCACACGGCGGCCGGCCAGATTCTCCAGCGCGGCCCGGCGCTGTGTTATCTGCTTGCGCATCGCCTGCACCATGCGGATGTCATATCCGCGCAGCGTTTCACGGATGTCTTCCGCATTCGGCACAGCCAGCTCCGCCGCGTTCGACGGCGTTGCGGCGCGCAGATCGGCCACAAAGTCTGAGATCGTCACATCCGGTTCGTGCCCGACGGCGGATATGACCGGGATGTCCGAATCATAGATTGCACGCGCGACCCGCTCATCATTAAACGCCCACAGGTCCTCGATCGAACCGCCGCCGCGGCCGGTAATGATGAGGTCACCGACCTGATAGCGATTGGCATACCGGATCGCTCCGGCGATCTCCGCCGGTGCCTCCGTTCCCTGTACGCGCACGGGCAGCAGCACGACCTCACTGGCCGGCCATCGCTTGCCGAGCACGCGGATAATGTCGCGCACGGCTGCGCCCGCCGACGACGTGATCACAGCGATGCGCTGCGGAAATGCCGGCAGCGGCTTCTTGCGCGCACGGTCAAACAGGCCCTCTTTCTGTAGCTGCTCCTTGAGCTGTTCATAAGCGGCATACAAGTCGCCCACGCCGCCCGGGATGAGCCGCGTGCAATAGAGCTGATACGCGCCGTCGCGCGGATAGACCGCGATGCGGCCGACCGCCGCGACGCTCATACCGCTCGCCGGACGAAAGCGCAGCGACTGTGCGCTGCTGCGAAACATCACGCACCGCAGACTGCTCTCGGCGTCCTTGAGCGTGAAATAATGATGTCCGGACGGATAGACCTTGTAGTTGGACAGTTCCCCCGTCACGCAGACGTTGCCGAGCAGCGCATCCGCATCCAGCAGCTGCTTGATGTGGGCGTTGAGCTCCGTTACGGTAAAGGATGTACGCGCCATGTCAGCCTTCGGCGCCGTTCTCAGGCACCTGTTCGGGCTCGGCAGCCGGTTCCTCGGAAGTTGCTTGCTCCTCTTCGGCTTCCGGCTCGACCTCGCCGCGCACGAAGCTGCCGAGCACGCCATTGATAAACGCGACCGTCTCCGGCTCCTCGTAGCCCTTTGGCCAGCTCCACCGCCTCGTTGATCGCGGCGGCGTTCGGCACGTCGTCCATATACAGAATCTCGCACATGGCGCAGCGCATGATCGCCGCAGCGACGCGGGAAATGCGCTCCAGCCGCCAGCCGCGGGCATATTTCTCGATCATGTGGTTGAGCTCGTACATATGGTCATAGACCAGGCCGGTCAGACGGCGGATATAGTCGAGCTGCTTCTCGTCCGGATACTCCTGAAACAGCGGATCCTCCTCCGCCAGCGTCGCAAAAATACTCCCGGCTGAAGAAGGTGTCCGCCGTCTCGCGGGCGTCATCCCCGGCGAGCTGCGCGGCAAAGCTGAGCTGGATTGCGATCTCACGCGCAACCGTTCTTGTCATAGTGATTTCTCCCGCTTCTTTTTATTTGTCAAAAGCCACGCCGGACACGTGTACGTTGACAATGGGCTTACCCATGCCGGTCATGGACTCGACCGCACTCGTGACCGATTCCTGCACGGCCTTCGCGACCGCCACGACACTGCAGCCATAGCGCACCGTGATGATCGTATCGACTGTCATCGTGCCGTCCACGATCTGCACCTTGATGCCCTTGGCAGCGGACTTGATGCCGAGCAGCTCGGCCAGCTCCGTACCGGTAGATGTCGCAACACCGGCGACACCGTCCACTTCCGTGATCGCTGCGCGCACCATGGCGGCAACGACGTCCTCAGAGATATTGATGCTGCCCTTTTCATCCTGGCAAGTAATATAATTTTCCGGCATAGAAAAATACCTCCTGATAAAATTGTACAGTATAGTGTACCACGTGCAGCGGCAAAAAGAAAGAAAAATGTTTCCCGTCCGGCAAAAAGATGCACCCCGCAATATTTGCAGGGTGCATCCGGAAAGCTGTATTACTTTTTCACGTTTTTGCAGAACTCCATCAGGATCGTTGCGACCTGCTCGCGCGTCGCACTGCCCTGCGGTTCGAGGAGGGTCTGGCCGCCGTTGCTCGCGCCGGAGATCAGGCCGAGCGCCACGGCATCCGCCATCGCGTTCTTCGCCCAGTCGGACACGCTGCCCGCATCCGGGTAACGGCTCAAATCAGCGGGCGTGCAGAGATTCTTCAGGCCAAGCACACGGCTCGTGTACTCCATGAGAATGACGGCAATCTGCTCGCGCGTGACGGGCAGGTCCGGGTCGAACGTCGTGCCGGACGTGCCGGCGACCACGCCGGTCTGATATGCCCAGAGGATGGCGTCCTTGTACCAGTCATTCGTCAGGTCGGTAAACGGCGTGCTGCCGTACACACGCGGCTCGCCCTCGAGATTATAGAGAATCTGAACGATCTGCGCACGCGTCGTGGTCATCTTCGGTGCGAACAGATTGCCGCCCACTCCGGACATCAGGCCGTTTGCCACGCAGTAATCAATGCCGGCGTGCGCCCAGTTGTCTTCACCCGGTACGTCGGTGAACCCGGCGCTCGGGCAGCCGCCCGCCGGGATCACTTCCGTCTTGATCTCGCCGCAGCGGGCGCAAATGTACGTTTTGATGCCATTCTCCGTTGCGGTCGGCTCCTTTGTCACCTTCCCGCTTCCCCAGTCGTGTCCCAGCGGAAGCACATAGGAATCCATGTAGCTGTCACCACAGGCGCAGGTGTGCGTCGTGTAGCCCTTTTCAGTGCATGTCGGGGCAGTCACAACAGCCTTGTAACTATGCTCGTGCGTGAGTTTCGGGATGGTCTCGGTCTTTGTCTCGCCGCAGCGGGTGCAGGTGAAAGTCTTCACACCGTTCTCGGTTTCGGTGGCAGGCTTGGTCACTTTGCCATTGTCCCATGCGTGGCCGAGCGCGTCCGTGTAAGTGTCCACGTAGCTGTTACCACAGGCGCAGGTGTGCGTCGTGTAGCCCTTTTCGGTGCATGTCGGGGCAGTCACAACGGCCTTGTAACTATGCTCGTGCGTGAGTTTCGGGATGGTCTCGGTCTTTGTCTCGCCGCAGCGCGTGCAGGTGAAGGTCTTGACGCCGGTCTCAGCCTCCGTCGGCTGCTTGGTCACTTTGCCATTGTCCCATGCGTGGCCGAGCGCGTCCGTGTAAGTATCCACATAGCTATCACCGCAGGCGCAGGTGTGCGTCGTGTAGCCCTTTTCCGTGCACGTCGGAGCGGTGACGACAGCCTTGTAGCTGTGCTCGTGCGCGAGCTTCGGGATGGTCTCCGTCTTCGTCTCGCCGCAGCGCGTGCAGGTGAAGGTCTTGACGCCGGTCTCAGCCTCCGTCGGCTGCTTGGTCACTTTGCCATTGTCCCATGCGTGGCCGAGCGCGTCCGTGTAAGTGTCCACGTAGCTGTTACCACAGGCGCAGGTGTGGGTCGTGTAGCCCTTGGCCGTACAGGTTGGAGCGGTCACGGTCGCCGTGTAATAATGAGTGTGCGGAGCCTGCCCAGTCGTGGTAACAGTGCCTTCCTTCGTATAGGTTTTGCCGTTAAACACCGCACGAAGCTGATACTTATAGGCTGTTCCCGGTGTCAGCGTTACGCCGATTTCTTCCGTAATGTTATAGCCGACATTGAGATAGGTTCCCGTCCAGTTGACGCTATCGTCACGCGTGGCAACGACATTTCCTTTGCTATCCCAAAGCGTGATTCCGCCAGAAGAAAATGTGCCCTTTACGCTTGTAGTTGCTCTCGAATAAACATAGCAGTTGGTATCCCATGTCTGGATCTTCTCATTGATCCATTCGACACCAACGGATGGGCCATCCGCATATGTTTCCAGCATCGGGTCCACGTTGTTTTCCCAATAGTTTTGACCATTTGAAATACCAAAATGTAAGTGCGGCCCGGTTGCGTCGCCGGTCTGCCCAACACGGCCGATCATCTGGCCGGCTTCGACACGTGCACCAACATACACATTCGACGGAACACTGCCGCCCTGCATGTGTGCATACTGATACGCGCGGCCGTCATCACCGATAATTACAACACCGGTACCAAAGCCATAGCAGTTGTGCTGACTACCAGGATGATGCTGCGTGCAGTTGCGCACATACTTCACCGTTCCGCCCATAGCGGCAACAATGGTTGCACCGGTAATGCTGCCGTCGGAAATATCAATACCATAGTGGTATTGATTGGCGTTATTATAATAAAACCCCTGAGACAAACTTTTATGCCCGGGAACCGGCCATACCAGCGTTGCTGCCAACGCGGTAGTTGGCAGCAGACAGACGACCATCAGGACTGCCAACATAAGACTTAACATCCTTTTTTTCATACATCGTTCCTTCCTTTTGCTGTGTTTTATTTGCGGGCGAATGGCTGCCGAAGCCGGAGCAGCTTCGGCAGCCGGGTCCGTCACTTCTTCACGTTTTTTTGCAGAACTCCATCAGGATCGTTGCAACCTGTTCACGGGTCGCGCTGCCCTGCGGCTCGAGATAGGTCTGACCACCATTGCTTGCGCCGGAGATCAGGCCAAGCGCCACGGCATCCGCCAGCGCGTCCTTTGCCCAGTCGGACACGCTGCCCGCATCCGGGAAAGCGCTCAGATTGGCGGGCTTCCACGTGCGCTCGAGCTTGAGCACACGTGTCACGTATTCCATGAGGATGACCGCGATCTGCTCACGCGTCACCGGTCGGTCAGGCTCAAACGTCGTGCTGGACGTTCCGGCGACCACGCCGGTCTGATACGCCCAGAGGACCGCGTCCTGATACCAGTCCTGTGTGAGATCGGTAAACGGCGTGGTGCCGCTCACCTTCGGCTCACCCTCGAGATTATAGAGAATCTGCACGATCTGCGCACGCGTCGTGGTCAGCTTCGGCCCGAACAGATCGTTGCCGATGCCGGACATCAGCTGATGCGTCACGCAGTACTGATGCCGTCATCGGCCCAGCTGTGCGACACGTCCGTGAACATTTCCGTAACATCCACGCTGCCGGTGGCCGGGATGACCTCAGTCTTTGTCTCACCGCAGCGGGTGCAGGTGAAGGTCTTCACGCCGTCCTCCGTCTCGGTGGCAGGCTTCGTCACTTTACCGTTGTCCCACGCGTGGCCAAGTGCATCGGTGTAAGTATCCACATAGCTGTCGCCGCAGGCGCAGGTGTGGGTCGTGTAGCCCTTGGCCGTGCAAGTCGGAGCTGTGACAACAGCTTTGTAGCTGTGTTCGTGCGACAGAGCCGGAATGACTTCCGTCTTCGTCTCACCGCAGCGGGTACAGGTGAAGGCCTTCACACCGGTCTCGGTTTCCGTCGGCTGCTTGGTCACTTTACCGTTATCCCAGCTATGGCCGAGCGCGTCCGTTTTCTCCTGCACCGTCAGAATTGCGCCGCAGACGGAACAATGCTTGCCTTCTGTCAGGCCGGTTTCTGTGCAGGTCGCAGCCTTTGCTGCATCAACGGCTTCCGTGTGGCCGAGTGCGGGGATCACAGCAGTCTCGACCTTTGAGCAGCCGGCATCTGTGCAAGCGCGCGTCCGCAAGCCGGTTTCCGTGCAGGTCGCGGCTTTCGTCACCGTCCATGCGCCAAAATCATGAATCTCTGCGTTATAATGCTTTGTGGCGTTGATCAAGGCATCATTTGCATGGCCAATCTCAATGGCATTCCACTGCGCTTCGGTTCCGGTATAATATACGTCTTCCAGATTATCGCAGTACATAAAGACCCAGTCCGTGAACTTTGTGATCCCTTTCGGGATAGCAATCGTTTTCAAATGGCAGCAATACGTAAACGCGCCATCCGAAACGCTTGTTACACTGGTGGGAATCTGATAAGATGTCGCCACTTTTCCGGCAGGATAACGAATCAGCTCTGTCTTCCCTTATCAAACAAAACACCGTCCGTTGAACAGAAAGCTGCATTTTGCTCGTCAACAAGGATCTCTTTCAGGGAAATGCCGCCAAAGGCGCATCTGCCAACGCCGGAGACACTGGCCGGTATGGAAACCGTCTTCAATCGTGTGCAACCATAAAATGCACTTTCACCAATATGGATCACAGTATCGGGGATCCGGTACGAATCCGCGGCCTTCCCACCCGGGTATACGAGAAGCTCTGACCGGTCTTTATTGAACAGGATCCCATTCACGGAACAGAAATTTGCATTCCCGTCAGCGACCGATATTTCCTCCAGCTTGCCACACAAGGAAAAAATCTGTGCTCATGCTCTCTACGGTACTGGGGATCGAAACAGTTTTCAGCTTTTCAGCCCCATAAAACGCACTGGGGATCGACGTTACGCCCTCTTGAAACACAACGCTCTCCAGGCTCTCACATTCGTAAAACATGGAACCGCCACAATAGTTTTGATCATGCCAGTCCTCATAATCGAACTCCACGCTCCCCGGGATCGTCATGGTCTTCAGCTCCGGACAAAACGCGAATGCGAACGTCCCTATTCTTTCCAATCCGGTGGAGAGTGAAACCTGTTGCAATTGCTTGCTATACATAAAGGCATTTATGTCAATTTTTTTTACTGTGCCGGGGATCGTCACGGTCTTCAGCATCTGGCTATCAGAAAACGAGCAGTATTCAATGCTCTGCACCGTGCTCGGGACCGTGTAGGACGTATCCGGCCGTCCGAGCGGATAGAAATAGAGCTTCGTCTGATCCTTGCTCATGAGGACGCCGTTCACATCACAGTAATTTGGGTTATCCGCCGCAACATGGAAGCCCTGAAGGGATTCACAGCTGATAAACGGGTGATCCATTTCCTCCACACTTGCTGGGATCGTGATCTCTTTCAGACTGGTGCAGTACTGAAACGCCTTATCGCCGATGGATTTCAGCGTGCTGGGCAGTTGGACGCTTTCCAGATCCACACACTCCCAAAAAGCGCAGTTATCAATATTGAGCACGCCCTCGCCGATAATCGCTTTCTTCACGCTGTGCCCCCATGGGCCAACCGTTGACATACCTTCAAATCTCATATAGCCAGTCCCGCTGACGGTCAGGGTCTTTTCGCTGTCCAGCGTCCACGTCAGGTTCTCGCCGCAGGTGCCGCTTTCGGTTGTCAGGCGGGGATTTCCTCAACTTTTTGTGCCGCCGCAGCGCGTTGCAGGTATAGGTCTCTTCACCGGCTTCCGTCTCTGTAGCGGCTTTCGTGATCACGGCATGATCCCAATCCCAGTCGTGACCCAGCGCGGCGATCTCCCGGCTCTGTGTCTCTTTGCAGCCGGCATCCGTGCAGGCGCGCTTTTCCACCCCGGGAACCGTGCAGGTTGCGGCGCTTACGACTGTCCAACCGCCAAACGTGTGTGCATCATAGGGATAGTTGCAATGAATAGTCACGCTGTCCGCAATTCCCGCGGCAGCACGGTCCGTGATCGCGGAGGTCCACTGTGCTTCCGATCCCGCGTAATAGATGTCTTTCAACGCATCGCAAGCACTAAAAGCCCTGTTTTCAATGCTTGTCACGTTACCGGGGATGATAATGGCCGTCAACTTGCGGCAGTAATAAAATGCAAAAGTGCCGATGCTGGTCACGCTTTTTGGGATCACAATATCCGTCAGGTTCCTGCATGATGAGAATGCATTCTGGCTGATTCTCGTCACGCCATCCGGGATCGTGATCGCTGCTAAACTTTCGCAGTCTTCAAACGCGCTCATTCCAATACTTGTTACGCTGTCTGGAATCGTGATCGCTGCAAGTTCCTCACAGCTGTAGAATGCATAACCGCCGATGCTGGTCACGCCGTTTTCGATCGTCACCGTTTTAATATCTTTCGGCCACGGTGCGCGCAGACATGCATCTCTATAGTTTTTTCCATAGTGCGCCATCTCGCCTGTGCCGCGGATCGTCAGTGCGCCCTTGCTGTCCAGCATCCAGGTCAGGTTGCTGCCATCGCCTTCTGCGCCGCAGGTACCGCTGTCCACAATGTCCGCTGCCAGCACAGCGGCCGGCAGAAGCGACGCGATCATCAGCACCGCGAGCACGAAGCTCAAAAGTCGTTTTCTCATATGTCGTATCCTCTCCTTTGCAGTTGTGTTTGCATACGCCCGGCCTTCCCATCTTCCCGAATGGCCGACCATATTTCTGTCTGTTATTGTACCAATTATTGCGTTAAAAAGTAACCATCGCTGCATAACTCGCACAAAAAACTGCATAACTCGCAAATTTTTTTCTAGCATTTTCCTGCGTAAAGAAAATACTTCAAAAACCAGGCGGTATGTGCTATAATTTATCACGTTTTCAAAATTCACACTTTCCAATCAGCAAATGGAGCAAATATTTATGGTATCGGCATACGTTTCCGCGTTTGAATTTGTCTTTAATGAGGCACTGCTCGTACAGTGGGCGATGTTTTTGTGGTACACGCTCACACCGCGCTGGTCGAAGAAAACGACCATCCTCTGTTTCCTGCCGATCTGCCTGCTTGCGCCGACTTTCGCGGCCCTGTTCCCATCACGCAGCGTTGTGCGGATGTTTTCCGTTCCGTCCATCATGATCGTTGCTGCGTTCGTGTGCTACCGCAGTAAGCCAATCCGAACGTTTTTCTGCGCATTCTATCCGCAGCTGGCGTCCGTGGTGTGTGAAACGCTGAATCTGTTTATTTTTCCGGCCGTTTATCAGAACAATTATGATGCGACACAGTTCTGGTCGAATTCCAAGACAGTGCTGCTGGCTCTGTTCTATCTGCCGGTTTACAGCCTGATGATCTGGTTCGCGGCGTCCTGCCTCGGCAAGACGCGCTACCAGCTCACCGTGCGGCAATGGCTCATCTTTTTGTTCTTCCCGCTGTCGCAGACACTGATGATCTGTTTCGTCTACAACACGATGTTCCGCATCACACCGACGGCGGCACAGCTTTGCCTGCTGGCCGGTATTCTGATCGTGTGCATTGCAGCGGACATCGCGCTCCTGCGCACAATCAGCGACGCGGGACGCAAAGCCGAGCTGGAGGCCACGAACCGCATGCTTGAAAAGCAGCTGAACATGCAGCTGAGCCATTACACGGCCCTGACTTCACAGTATGAAGCTAACCGCCGCATCCGGCACGACATTCTGCACCACGTCAACACGATCCAGTATCTGCTGGCCAACGGTCAGCAGCAGGAGGTAACGGAGTACGCCGGGCAGTTTCTGGCCGAGAACCAGCGCAGCTCCCAACTCGGGCAGTGTGACAACCCGGTCGTTGATGCCTTTCTCTACGGCCGTGTGCAGGAGGCGGAGACGCAAGGGATCACCGTTGAGACGCGCATCATCCTGCCGGTCGAACTGCCGGTCTCGAACACGGATCTGGTCATCGTATTCGGCAATCTCATGGATAACGCCGTCGAGGCGTGCGCAAAGGTCGAAAATCCCAAAATCCAGCTGGATGCCCACATCGAAAAGGGCTATCTGGTCATTACGGAATCCAATCCCGCCGCGCCGGAAGCGGAGGCGCACAAGCAGCGCCGCATTCCGGAACTGGAACGCGGCGTTGGGATGCATATTCTGGAGTCGGTCGCAGAAAAGCACCAGGGCAGCTGTATGAGCGAAACGAAAGACGGCAGCTATTCTGTGTCCGTATTTTTTGAAGCTGAGTGAAGCACAAGTGGAGTCAAGAACATGAAAACAGGGTTTGTTTCTCCAATTGAATATCTCTTCAATGTCGTACTGCTCGCGCAGTGGGCAATGTTTCTGTGGTACACGCTCACACCGCACTGGTCGAAGAAAACGACCATTCTCTGTTTCCTGCCGATCTGCCTGATCGCGCCGGTGGTTGCAACCATATTCCCATCGCGCAGCATCGCCAGGCTGCTCTCCGTACCGGTCATCATGATTGCGGCCGCGTTTCTATGCTTTCGCAGCCGGCCGACACGCACGGTGTTTTGCGCGATCATTCCGGAAATGGCAATCATTCTGGCAGAATTCCTGATCATACTGGTCTTTCCGACCATCAGCCAGAATGACTATGATTCCAGCCTGACCTGGTTGAATATCAATAACGTACTGCTTGTTTGCTTTTATCTGCCAGTCTACAGCCTGATGATCTGGTTCGCGGCTTCCTGTCTCGGCAAGACGCGCTACCAGCTCACCGTGCGGCAATGGCTCATCTTTTTGTTCTTCCCGCTGTCGCAGACACTGGCAATGAGCTTTATTCATAACACTTTGTTTTATATTTCGCCAACCACCGCGCAGCTGTGTCTGCTGGCCAGTATTTTGACGGTGTGTGTCGCGGCGGACTTTGCCCTTTTGCGCACGATCAGCGACGCGGGACGCAAAGCCGAGCTGGAGGCCACGAACCGCATGCTTGAAAAGCAGCTGAACATGCAGCTGAGCCATTACACGGCCCTGACTTCACAGTATGAGGCTAACCGCCGCATCCGGCACGACATTCTGCACCACGTCAACACGATCCAGTATCTGCTGGCCAACGGTCAGCAGCAGGAGGCGACGGAGTACGCCGGGCAGTTTCTGGCCGAGAACCAGCGCAGCTCCCAGCTCGGGCAGTGTGACAACCCGGTCGTTGATGCCTTCCTCTACGGCCGTGTGCAGGAGGCGGAGACGCAAGGGATCACCGTTGAGACGCACATCATCCTACCGGCTGAACTTCCGGTCTCGAACACGGATCTGGTCATCGTGTTCGGTAATCTTATGGATAACGCCGTCGAGGCGTGCGCAAAGGTCGAAAATCCCAAAATCCAACTGGATGCCCACATCGAAAAGGGCTATCTGGTCATTACGGAATCCAATCCCGCCGCGCCGAAAGCAGAGGCGCACAAGCAGCGCCGCATTCCGGAACTGGAGCGCGGCGTTGGGATGCATATTCTGGAGTCGGTCGCAGAAAAACATCAGGGCAGCTGTATGAGCGAAACGAAGGATGGCAGCTACTGTGTCTCCGTGTTTCTCAAACTGGACACCGTGAAAGAGAGGAACGCCACTTATGCTGGAAATTATTGTTTGTGATGACAACGCACTTCACTGCAAAGAAATCGTAAAGAGCGTCCAGGCAGCACTCGATGGTACCCCCGCAGAGATTTCCGACTTTCCGGACGCCGGCCGGTTGCTGGACTATCTGCGCAGCACCGGCTGTCAGCCGCACATTGCGCTGCTGGATATCTGTATGCCGGAGCAAAACGGCATCCACCTGGCGCGGAGCATCAAGCAATATGCACCCGGATGCCAGATTATTTTCCTGAGCAGCTTTCTCAACTACGCGACTGATGTATACGTGACCGAGCACATCTATTTTATCCTGAAGTCACAGCTGCATCAGCGTATCGGGCCGGCGCTGCATCAGGCACTGACCGCGCTGGGTGACCGTGCGGTTCAGATCCCCGTTCGGCAGGACGGCGCTATTCTCCGGATTGCGCTGCAGGACGTGCAGTATATGGAGCGCGTCCTGCGCAAGACAAGAATCGTTACGCTGCGGGGTGCCTTCTTCTCGCAGAAAACGCCCGAGACACTCATCGGCGGGTCCGGCAGCTTTGTCCGCTGTCACCAAAGCTACTGGGTGAATCTCAAACACGTTCAGGCGATGGGCAACAACAAATTCACAATGGACAACGGCACGAGCGTTCCGATCAGCCGCACCTATCTTCAGGAGGCCAAACAACGTTTTTTGCGCGAGCTGATTCACGCCTAAGACAAACAGTCCCCCTCTGATTCTTCCCGAATCAGAGGGGGACTGCATTTTTACGATTATTTCTTCACGTTTTTGCAGAACTCCATCAGGATCGTCGCGACCTGCTCGCGCGTCGCGCTGCCCTGCGGCTCAAGGAGAGTCTGGCCGCCGTTGCTCGCGCCGGAGATCAGGCCCAGCCCGACCGCATCCGCCATGGCATCCTTTGCCCAGTCGGACACGCTGTCCGCATCCGGGAAGATGCTCAGGTCAGCGGGCGTCCACGTGCGTTCGAGCTTGAGCACGCGCGTCATGTATTCCATGAGGATGACCGCGATCTGCTCGCGCGTCACCGGCAGGTCAGGCTCAAACGTCGTGCTGGACGTTCCGGCGACCACGCCGGTCTGATATGCCCAGAGGACCGCGTCCTGATACCAGTCCTGTGTGAGATCGGTAAACGGCGTGGTGCCGCTCACCTTCGGCTCGCCCTCGAGGTTATAGAGGATCTGCACGATCTGCGCACGCGTCGTGGTCAGCTTCGGCCCGAACAGATTGCCGCCGATGCCGGACATCAGCTGATGCGTCACGCAGTACCGGATGCCGTCATCGGCCCAGCTGTGCGATACGTCCGTGAACATTTCCGTAACATCCACGCTGCCGGTGGTCAGGATGACTTCAGTCTTTGTCTCACCGCAGCGCGTGCAGGTGAAGGTCTTCACACCGGTCTCGGTTTCCGTCGGCTCCTTCGTCACTTTGCCGTTGTCCCATGCGTGACCCAGAGCGTCCACATAAGTGTCCACGTAGCTGTCGCCGCAGGCGCAGGTATGGGTGGTGTAGCCCCTAGCCGTGCAAGTCGGAGCTGTGACAACAGCTTTGTAGCTGTGTTCGTGCGACAGAGCCGGAATGACTTCCGTCTTCGTCTCGCCGCAGCGGGTGCAGGTGAAGGTCTTCACGCCGTCCTCAGCTTCGGTGGCGGGCTTCGTCACTTTGCCTTCATCCCACGCGTGGCCGAGCGCATCCACGTAAGTATCCACGTAGCTGTCGCCGCAGGCGCAGGTGTGGGTCGTGTAGCCCTTCTCGGTGCACGTCGGCGCGGTCACAACAGCATCGTAGCTGTGCTCGTGCGCGGTCGCCCGGTTGCAGCGGAAATACGCCGAGCTATTTGACGAATAGTTTTGGTATTTTGTGTTGTATGCCCACACTGCCACCGTGCAGTCGCCGGGCCAATTGATCGATACCGTTACGCTTGTATCGGTCGTGTAAATGGTTTTATATCCAGAGCCGTCTTTGCGGATATGCACCATATATTCTCTCTGATCATATTTGCCCTGAAGCGGGCTTTCCGTCCAGCTGATCGTAAATTCCTCGTCCACAGTGACCACGGACGGTGCCGTGATCTCGACCTTGGGAGGCGCAGCCGGCTTCTGATAGTTCTCCACGGTGTAGATGTTAAACAACTGCGCATTGCCGTTGCTGTTGTCAGGGCCCCAGTTCGCATACAGCTGGAGCTGCGTGCCCGGAGTCGCATAACCGCCTGTGCAGTCTATCACAAGCCAATTGCCGGACGCGACCGAGTCCTTCGCCACCAGCTTGCAGAGGCCATTGTAGTAAGCAACGTACCAATAGCAGCTCGAGGTCAGCTTGTTGCTTGTCGTGATCTTCGCCTGCGACGCGCAATTGCCCTCATAGCAGAGGTAGTAATCGTTGTATGCATTCTGGATCACATAGCTATTGTCATTGCCCATGCGGGTAAATAACCAGATCATATTCGGGTCAGACGAGCCGGAGTTGACGATTTTCACATCCCGCTTTGCGTTTTGGTCATAGCACGTTCCGGTGGGCATCCATTTGTCCGCGCGGATGATATAACGGTAGATGTTTGTGCCGATATCGATAAAATCCGGCTTAAACACAGCGCTGCCAAAGTCCGGGCGGATGACGCCGAGATACGGATTCGTGAATCCATTATACTTGACGTTCGTGACATTGACGACTTTGCGCTGATAGGCATAGTTCTGGTGCCAGGTGCTATAATCCGATTCATAGATTGCAACATGGCCATACTTGTTGTCGCTGCTGCTGCCATAGACCAGAATGTCGCCCTTCTGCGGCTGGGCATTGGGAATTCTCGTCCAGCCGGCGGGGAGATCATTATACCAATAATCCACGCCATTGCCGCCGGGAGACGTCTGGCCGAGGTACGAGTAGTATGCTTTGATCAGTGCCACACACTCGCCGCTGCCAACGGGTTGCCCGTTCAGGCTTCTGACCCAGTTGATCGCATCGTCCGCTGTTTTGCCGTTGGTCGAGGCAAAGGCCGCCGTCGGCAGCAAACCGACGATCAGGATCACGGCAAGTACAAGACTGAGTACACGTTTTTTCATACGTCATCTTCTTTCTATCAAATCTATCTCTTTACGGATGCACCTTCGCACAGGTACACTTTCTCTGTAAGAAGTATATATTCACAAATATATTTGGTCAAGAAATTTTAATAAATCAATGTGAGACAATATGGCGAATTTTCAGGCGTTGCTCGCGTCCGGCTTTCATATTTGTGCACAAGACAGCGCCCCGCTTGCGGGAAGCAGGGCGCTGTCTTATGCAACCTACATTATTTACTGCGCGTCCTGCGCATCGGCCTTGACCTCGATGACCTTGATCTGCGGCGCGGTGTAGTCCGTCTCTTTGACGATCGTATCCGTGATCGTGGCGACCTGCGCCGTGCTCAGTCCATCGGCCGGCGCAGGTACGGCGACCGTGATGCCCTCATCCGTGATATAGACCACGCACTCGGAAAAATCCTTGGCCAGCAGGAGATTTTCGATCTGCGTCTCGGTCATGGAATCGCTCGCCATGGCAGAGATGGCGCTCATGGCGCTGTCGATCGTTGCCTGTGAAGCACCCTCGGCCGTCGACGCCGACTGGAGCAGCGACAGCGCCTCGTCACGCGACTGCTGGCGCGTCAGGCGCGCCTTGGCAAAGTAATCGTCGGAGGCCGACGCCGACGCTGCGGCCGCATCCTCCTCCGACTTGACCGCCGCCGTGGCGGCGTCCTCGGCAGCGGCCATTTCGGCGTCCGCTTTCCCCACTGGGTGTTGTACGACCAGTTAAAATAGATCGCGGCGCAGACAAACAGCAGCACCACAATGATCGCAATGTTTCGCTTGGTTTTTTTCATAGTCGCCCTCCCGTTATTTAGATTGCGAATCCGGCTGCTTTCTGAGCACGGAGATGTGATCCGTGCTCAGGCCGGTAAACTGTGCCACTGCCAGCGTAACGGCGAGCTGCACCTGCGGCGAGTCTGCCCCGTCGCAGACGACGACCGCGCCGAGGTACTGCGGACTGACCGTCTTGAGCTCCACTGCCTCCTGTGCCCCGCCGCCGGCAGAGATAATGGTCGGTTCTCCGGCGTCGTCCGTCGCCAGCTCCCGCTCGGCAGAGCAGCGGTAGGACAGCAGCACCTGCACTTGTCCGGCGCCGTTGATCTGCTGCAGGAGCTGCGTGAGGCGCTGCTCCTCGGCTTGAATGGCCTGCGTCTGGGTCTGCTCGGAAACGGTCGATGCCTGCGTCGTCTTGGCTTTTGCCTTGCTGCCGGTCGGCAGCAGGAGCAGGACCAGCCCCGCGAGCAGGATGATGAGAACGTATTTGTACTTGGCTGCGAACGCGCTGAGTTTTCGTGTGTTCATGATGTGCTGCTCCATTCCTGCCGCGCGCGCGGGATCCCGAGGTCGGCCTCGATGATCTGCGCCAGGCGGCTGTTTTCTGCTGCCGGCCCGGATGTGATCAGACGGACGGACTGCGGATACCAATAACCGTCGGTGCTCCACCGCAGTGTGACCTGCGCATCGTCGAGCGCGGCGCCGCACTGCACGGCTTTGTCCAATATATATGTGCGCATTTCCGATTCTATGACCGTACGCTGCAAACGCTCGCTGCTGTCAGATACCGCGCCGGCTGCTGACACCGAGACGTGATAGTCCTGCAGCGTAGCGGCATAAGCGTCATAATCGAACGTTACCAGCGGTGAGAACAGCAGGCACGTGAGCGCAATGCCACCGGCCAGCTTCGTGATACGCCGCAGGCTCTCCGACGTCGGAAACAGCGACGCCAGCGCCGTCAGCAGGGCCACGCCCGCCAGACTGAGCAGCCAGACACGCAGAGATTCCATCATCCCGTCACCGCCTTCATACTCGACACGATCGAGAGAAATAAAATGAGCGATGCTACACCGACCATCCCCAGCAGGAAGCCATACACGTCCGCAAAACCGTCGATCAGCCGGCCGACGCGCTTGTCCGCAAAGGACTCGGCGATACCGGCCGCGAGCTTGTACAAAACATAATGCACGGCAAGCTGGAGATACGGCGTGACGCACACCGCAGCAACACTGACGACACCGACGATGCCGATGCCGCTGCGCAGGATCGCTGCGCTGGAAGTGACCGTGGACGCTGCATCGGCCACGATGCTGCCGACGACCGGGAGTGCGGCAGAGACGGCCGTCTTGACCGCCTTGGCCGCGGCTGCATCTGCCGAGCCGGTGAGGATGCCCGTCAGCGACAGATAGAGCGTGAACACGCTTGCAAAGCCGATGATTAGCAGCCGGAACGCCTTGCGCAGCAGGCCGCTGAGGGACGCGAGCACGTCGTTTTCGAGCGTCGTGCCGCAGATGACCGTGCCTGCGTACAGGTACAGCAGCGGCAGGAGCACCGCCGTCTCGGCGGACAGAAGCACGTCCAGAAACAGCGACGTCGCCGCATATTTTGCGGCCGCCGATGTCGCCGCACCGCTCGCCGCCGCAGCGGCGCACATGCTCGGCAGCAGGATCTTGGAAAAATCGCGCAGCGTAGCAAGCGCACCGCTGCCTGCGGTGATGCACGAGGTCACGTGGGTAGCACTCAGCGCGGCGACCGCTACCGTTCCGGCCATCTGCGTGACTTTCCCGCAGGCTCCGCTCACCGAGATAGACGCGCACAGCGCCGACAGGAACACGACCGCCAGCAGAAGCGCCGCATTGCGTGCCGCTGACGCGACGGCTCCCCCGCCCTCGTGCAGCACATAAGCCCACAGTTTTGCGAGCAGGGACTGCGGCTGCGCGGCATCCGCGACGGACAGCGCACCGAAGGCATCGTAAGCCTGCTCCGGGAGCGCGTATTCCAGCGACGCCGTGCCGAAATCCTCCGCCTGCTCGGCCGCGACGTCATAGGCAAGTGCACCCGGTGTGCACGCCGCCAATACCAGCAGCACAGCCAGAAACACAAGCAACCGCTTTTTCATAGGCATTCTCCGATCATGGTCAAAAACGTGCGCATCAGCGGCAGCGCGGCATACAGCGCGGCCGCCACGCCCACGAGCTGTACCGCACAGGCGCCGGCAGCCTGTCCGGCGTCCTTGCAGAGGCTCTCCCCGATCATTGTCAGAATACTGATGGTCATGCACTTGAGCAGCGGGCCGGTGTAGACGCCGGACAGGCCGCTGAGCGCGATCGCATCGCGGAAAAACACCGCCAGCGGCTCCAGCAGACCGATGCACAAAAGCAGCGCCAGCAGCGCCGCCGCGATGCTCAGCAAAAGCGACATGCCCGGCACGGTCTTATAGACCGTTGCGGCGGCAGCGGCGGCAATGACCACGATGATGATCGCCTGAAAGACCAGCTCCATCACAAGGAAAACAGGCTCTTGATCAGGTCGAACAGCTCGCTGATCTTCTGGATCACCAGTACCAGCACCACAACAAGCCCGGCAATGGTCGTCATGAGCGCCTGTTCGTCGCGCCCGGCGCGCGAGAGCAGAATATTGAGCACGGCGACAAGGATCCCAATCGCCGCGATCTTAAAGACAAGGTCAACGTCCATAAGCGCCTCCTGTGTAAATCAAAACAGCGCCACGGCGGCGAGCAGACCGAGCGTCGCGCCGAGACCGCAAAACAGTTTGCCGCGCTGTGCCGTGTCCGTCTGCATCCGTGCGGCAGCAGCCTGCAGTGTCTCTATGCAGGCGTCCAGCGCACAGCGCTGGAGCTGCGCGTCATACTTTCCGAGCTGTTCGCCCAGCGTCAGCAGTGCCGCACGTACATCGGGCGCAAGCATGTCCAGCGCCTGAAACGCAGCCGACCAGCTCTCGGAAAACGGCCGGTCGCCGTCCGTGATACCGTCTGCAAGCGCGGCGTACTGTGCGCTCAGCGGCTCCGGTGCGCTCGTCGCCAGATGGCGCAGCGCCTCCGGCAGCGGCAGCAGACGGCCGACAATATCGCTGCGCAGCAGATTCAGGCTGTCAATCACCGCCGTGAGCAGGCGTAGGCGCAGCCGCAGCTCCTGCCGCAGTGCGAACCCGGCGGCCGTGCTGCCCAGAAACAGCAGCGCCGCCCCCAGCCAGTGCAGCCACGTCATGTCAGGTCCTCAACGGTATAGACACGCTCGCCGCCGCTGCGCGTGATGCAAACGGCGCGGCGGAAAATATGCTCGTCCAGCAGCGCGCGGTACAGTGCCCGGTGCCGCAGCGCCGCGACGCTCTGCGCATGCGCCGTTGCCAGCAGCGCGACGCCGCAGCCGGCGGCGATGCGGATGGCTTCAATGTCCTCCGGCGCGCTGATCTCGTCAAAGGCCAGCACGTCCGGCCGCATGGCGCGCAGGAGCATCATGCAGCAGGCCGCCTTCTGTCCGCCGGTCATCACGTCCGTATTCGCCCCGACGTCAAACTGCGGCGCGCGGTTCTGCACGGCCGCGATCTCGCCGCGCTCGTCCATGAGCGAAACGCGCGTGCCCAGATCGGACAGGCGGCGCACGCACTCGCGCAGCAGCGTCGTCTTCCCGTTTCCGGGCGGCGAGAGGATGAGCGTGCTGCAAAACCCATCCTTGAGCAGCTGCGGCAAAAGCGCATCGGCGCAGCCGGGGCACCGCGTGCGGAATCCGCACGGACACGGAGCTCAGTTGCCGGATACCATCGATCTGCCCGGCGGCCTGTCCGTAGGCGCAGCCGCAAAGCCCGACCCGGCAGCCGCCGGCCGTCTGTAAGTACCCTGACGGATCTGCTCACCGGCCGCATAGACGGACGCCCCCGTCGCGCGCTCGAGCAGATAGTCCAGATCGCCTGCCAGGATGGCACGGCATTCCGCCGGATACGCATGGGCCTGCGTCAGCAGCACAGGCACCTGGCCGATGCGGCAGCAGATCTCCTCCACGAGTTCCAGCCGGTCACGCTGCGTGTGCGCAATCGCCTGTCCCAGCGCCGGCGGGAACAGCGCCAGCGCCTGATTTGTGAAGATCATGGTGGTCCCTCCTCTTTTGTTCTGCCACATCCTATGCACGTACCGCGCGCGGCAGAACAAAAAGAGACAGCCGATTGGCTGTCTCTTCTGTGGTATTTTTGCGGATTACAGTTTGCGGCACTCGAGGTAGTAGCGCTTGTCCGCACCGAGGCCGATGGAAAAGCTCTTTTTCGGGAACGGGCCGGAGCGCAGCACCGACGTGAAGAGCTCCGCCTTATCCATGCGCGGCATGAGGATGCCGCAGCAGCCGTCGCCGGCCGCAAGCTCGAGCGCCTCATCGTCGCCGTGGATGTAATCGACCGTGCCGCCGCTTTCCGCGAGATAGGCCGCGCAGAACGTGTCCATCGCGGCAATCGCTTCGCCGAGGGACGCACCTTTGGCGAGAATATCCCGGCGCTCGCTCCCGGCAATCAGGGAGATCGCGTAGCCGCTGCCGTCCGCGGATGCCAGCGCCGCTTCCGCTGTCTGCATCCACTTGGACGCATCGGTGCCGAAGAGCACGCGGTGGATGGGCTCAAACGTCACGGCAGGGCTGTGCAGGTTCACGAGCTCGACGAGCGCATAGCGCGCGGGATCGACCGCTGCCTGCTCGGGCGTGAGCGACTGTTTCTTTTCCAGCCAGCACAGACGGGCCGCCGCCAGACTGTGGTTGCCGTCGGCGATGGCAAATCGCATGGGGTGCGCACTGTCCGTGCCGACACCGGTCGCGCACAGGCGCGCGGCAAGCGCATCCGCATCCATGTCCGCAACACGCAGACCGCGAACGTGACCGCCGCCGGACATGAGGTCAAAATCATACAGCGTTTCGTTGGCAGCCGCCAGCGCGTCCCGGAAGATCGCATCATCCGGATCACAGTAAAACACCATGATGTGCGGCATCTCCAGCGCCGCGGCCGCGCGGATGCGCACACGTGCGGGCAGACGCGAGGCGACCGTGCCCTCCGTGGCGCGGATGGGCGTGACAGAATCTGGCGCGTAATCATACGCCTCCAGATCGAGTGCGCCGACAATACCGCAGCGGATGGCGCCGCCCGGCAGCGTGCGCTGCACGAGCACGAGACTGTGCGGCACGGTGCGGAATACACCGCCGTCGAGATAACGATGCATGGTCTGCTGAATCTCGCGCGTTGCCGCACCCTCATCGCACTTGCCGAGGTAAAACTCCGGCAGCATCAGCCGCAGTGTGGACGGCGCGTCACCGACGGTGTCCTGCACCGTCTGCCAATAGCCGGCATCCGCCGTGAACTGGTCACATGCGATGACGCTCCAGCGCCGCATATCCGCATGCGCCGGCAATAGAATATCCGTTGGGGTAAAAAACAGGTTTCGGTTCATTCCTGGCTCCACTTTTCTGCTCTGCCGACGGCACGCAGCCAGTTATCGTGATACTGCTTTGCCTGATCGGCATCCATTTCGGGCTTGAAAATGCGGTCGGACTGGCGCAGGAGCGCAATATCGTCCACGCTCTCCCAGACGCCACAGGCGAGACCGGCGAGGAACGCCGCGCCGAACGCCGTCGTCTCGACCAGCTTTGGCCGGTCGATCGGCACACGCAGCATATCCGCCTGGAACTGCATCAAAAACGAACTGACGGACGCGCCGCCGTCCACGCGCAGGACAGAGATCGGGCTCTCGGCGTCGACCTGCATGGCATCAAGAAGGTCCTTGACCTGATAGGCGATGCCCTCAAGCGTAGCGCGGGCAATGTGTGCCTTGTTGCTGCCGCGCGTCAGGCCGACGATCGCACCGCGGGCGTACATATCCCAGCGCGGTGCGCCGAGACCGGTGAACGCGGACACGAGGTACACGCCGCCGTTATCCGGCACGCTCTCGGCCAGAATGTCGCACTCGTGTGCCGTGCCGATCAGGCCGAGCTCATCACGCAGCCACTGAATGGAGCTGCCGGCATTGAACACGCTGCCCTCGAGCGCATAGGTCGTCTTACCATTGACCGACCACGCAACGCTCGTGACCAGACCGCTGACGCTGCGCACGGATTTGCTGCCGGTATTCATGAGCGTGAAGCAGCCGGTGCCGTACGTATTTTTCGCCTGGCCCGGCACGATGCATGCCTGGCCCAGCAGGGCGGCCGCCTGGTCGCCGGCGCTGCCGCAGACCGGTATGCCCTCGAGCGACTCAAGCCCCGGAAGGCCCGCCGTCACCTGCCCATACACCATGGACGATGGCACCGGCACCGGCAGCATGCTCATCGGGATGCCAAGGCGTGCGCACAGCTCCTCGTCCCAGCAGAGATTATCAATGTCAAACAGCATCGTGCGCGAGCAGTTGGAGTAATCCGACACATGGGCGCGGCCGCCGGTCAGATTCCAGATGAGCCACGAATCCACGTTGCCGAACAGCAGCTCACCGCGCTCGGCGCGCTCGCGCGCACCGGGAACGTTATCGAGGATCCACTTGATCTTCGTACCGGAGAAATAGGCGTCAATGAGCAGGCCGGTCTTTTCCTTTACATACGGGCCGAGACCGTCGGCCGTGAGCCGGTCGCAGATAGGCGCCGTGCGGCGGCACTGCCAGACGATTGCGTTATAGACGGGCTTGCCGGTGTTCTTGTCCCAGACGATCGTCGTCTCGCGCTGGTTCGTGATGCCGATGCCGGCGATGTCCGTCGGCGACAGGCCGCTCTTTTCAAACGCCTCGCTCATGGCAAGCAGCTGACTCTCAAGGATGACCATCGGGTCATGTTCCACCCAGCCCGGTTTTGGGTAGATCTGCGTGAAGGGATACTGCGCCAGAGACACAATGTTGCCCTTACTGTCGAAAATAATCGAGCGGGAACTGGTTGTACCCTGGTCAAGTGCAATGATGTAGCCGTTCATAATTCACATTAACCTCCATAGACTTGACGGAATCCGTCAATTGGAATACAATTCAGGTAGCTTTTAGTATATCACAACTGGAGGAGTATTGCTATGCCATCTTTTCATGATTTCAGGTTTTTGTCCACTGACGGGAAACACAAGGTATTTGCAAGAGAATGCACCCCCGACGGCGAAGTCCGCGCCGTTTTGCAGATCGCGCACGGCGTCGCCGAGCACATTTACCGCTATGCTCCGTTTATGGAGTTTCTGGCCGACAACGGCTTTGTCGTCGTCGCCAACGACCACCTCGGCCACGGCAAGACTGCCGAAAACGAGCAGGAGCTGTGCTTCTTTGCGGAAAAGGACGGCTGGGACGATGTCGTGAGCGACATGGATCAGCTCCACAAGCTGACCGCCGCCAAGTACCCCGATGTCCCCTACTTCCTGTTCGGCCACAGCATGGGCAGCTTCCTGACCCGCACCTACATTATTGACCATCCGGAGGGACTCAAGGGCGTCATCATCAGCGGCACCGGCCAGAACCCGGCCGCCGTCGTCGCCGCCGGTAAGCTCGTGGCCAAGCTCGAGATGATCGACAACGGTCCGATGTACCACAGCCCCAAGCTCGATAAGCTCGCCTTCGGCAGCTACAACAAGAAGTACGACCATGTGCGCACGAACCTCGACTGGCTGACGCGCGACGAGGCGATCGTGGATCAGTACATCGCTGACCCGCTCTGCGGCGCGATGGCGACGGCCGGCATGTTCCATGATATGATGGGCGGCCTGCAGTATATCTGGAAGACGGAAAATCTCAATAAGATGAACAAGGCCACCCCGGTCTACTTCATGGCCGGCGACGGCGACCCGGTCGGCAACTACGGCGAGGGCGTCAAGAAGGTCTACAACCGCTTCCTGAAGGTCGGCTGCAAGGACGTGAAGCTCAAGCTCTACAAGGACGGACGCCATGAGATGCTCAACGAGCTCAACAAGGATGAGGTTTATGCAGACATCCTCGACTGGCTCAACAGCAAGATCTGATTTTCTCGGTCGATACCATTACCACAGTTCATCACGGCAAGTTATATAAGCTGCGGGCGGTGCATCAGCACCGCCCGCAGTATTTTTATAAAGCGCTTAGTCGATGACAGAAAAAACGCGTTCATCCCCGGATGAAAAATCTTCCGGATCATAGTACGGAGGTTCTCCCGTCCACACCTGATGGAAACGAATCGTGAGGGAATCATGGCGGCTTACTGCAGCATAAACTGCAAGCTTTTTCCGCGGATACTGCATCTTGATATTGCAATAGATGAGCCGGCAAAGAACAGGTGCGTCTGCAACAAGTTCAGAAAACGCTTCGTCCAAAATATCGTCCAACAAATGCTCGTGGTTGTTTCCAGCCTCATATGCCGTTTTGTCCTCTACGGAAAGCGGAATGGCCTTTCTATGGTCATCGCATAAACAAAGCAGTTCATTCCCGGCAGCATCCGTCAGCACATGATAATGCAAAAGCTGCGAGAATGTCCGGAACAAGCCTGTAATACCGGTCGAATGTGATGCGCACAGCTTCCTTCTGAAAAGCCATTTCACGTTTGAGAAAGCTTTTTCTCTATCAGCCGCGGCAATCGTTCCGTAGGACTTTTGCCGGTCGTAATAATTGCACAAATAGAGTCCGTGGTCTTTGATACGCATGGCGATGGAGGCAGTTTCGTTTTCGCGTGAATATGTCAAAAATCTCGAAATGCCAATGCACAAATCTCGCGCAAACCCCTCAAGGCGAGAAACTCCCGGCACGAAATATGCTCCACGAGTTTAACTTCAATATCATCTTTTGGAGCGCCTGGATATGCCGAATCCATTCGCCTGCAGAATTCGCATATTCCATGAATGAAATCTTCTTCTCCTCTCATAGTCAGCACCCCAAAATAGCGTTATCGTTCCGAGCCCTGAACCAGATCGTCGCGCGCGAAAGCGGCGCGGATCGCATTGAGCACGCGCTTTTTGTCCGCGCTCCAGAGCGGCGCGATGAGGTCGCGCTTGGCGCCGTCGCCGGTCAGGCGGTGGATGACCACCTCCGGTGGGAGTACGCGCAGACACTGCTCGAGCAGGTCGATATAGTGCTCCGGCGTGAGCACCTCGAACTTCCCGGCAGCATAATCTGCCGCCAGATCCGTGCCGCGCAGCACATGCAGCAGGTGCAGCTTGATGCCCTGTGCCCCGCTCTGACCGATGTAGGAGCGGTCTGCACCATCTGCGCATCCGTCTCCCCCGGCAGGCCGAGGATCTGGTGCACAATGACCTCCAGACCGGCCGCGCGGAGGCGGCGGACCGCATCGTCAAACACCGGCAAATCGTAGCCGCGGCGGATATAGGCCGCGCTCTGCGGATGGATGGTCTGCAGGCCGAGCTCGACCCAGACGGGCTTTTCCGTGTTCAGCCGCTGCAGCAGCGCGATCACGGCATCCGGCAGGCAGTCCGGCCGCGTGGCGACCGACAGCGCCACAACGTCCTCCGGCGCAAGCGCCTGTGTGAACAGGCGCTCCATGCGCGCGAGACTGCCATAAGTGTTCGTGAAGTTCTGAAAATAAGCAATGTATTTGCCGCCGCCGTTTTTACCGGCCACGCGCACCTTGGCCGCCTCGATCTGCTGCGGGATGTCCAGTGCACGGTCAGCGGCAAAGGTGCCGGAACCGTCCCCGGCACAGAAAATGCAGCCGCGCGCACCGATAGTCCCGTCCCGGTTCGGACAGGTAAAGCCTCCGTCGAGCGCAAGCTTATAGACCTTACAGCCGAAGCGGCGGCGCAGCTCCTCGTTCAAAGTGTGATAATACATAGCAAAAAAGGCCGGGGATGCCCGGCCTTTGTGTTTATGCCTTCATCTGGCGCTTGCGCGCGAGATTGACCATACCGTCTTGCATGTCGTTGAGATTCATGAGCATCTTGCCGCTGCCGAACGCTGCGCACGAGAGTGCGTCGTCCACGACCGTCGTGCGGATGCCGGTGTCCTTCTCCACGAGTTGATCAAAGCCGTAGATCAGACTGCCGCCGCCGGCCATGATGATGCCGTTTTGCGCCAGATCGGCCACGAGCTCCGGCGGCGTGCGCTCGAGCACCATGTGGATGGTCTCGAGAATATCGCGCGCGGGCTCGGCAATGGCCTCCACGAGCTCGACGGAGCTGATCTTCACGGATTTCGGCAGGCCGGTCGTCAGGCAGCGGCCCTTGACCTCCTGAATGCCCACCTCCGCGCGCGGCACGAGGCACGCGATGCCGATCTTGAGCTCCTCGGCCGTGCGCTTGCCGATGAGGATGTTGTGCTTGCGGCGCACATAGCGCACGATCGCCTCGTCAAAGGCGTCGCCGGCGGTCTTGATGGATTCGCTCTCGACCACGCCGCCGAGGGAGACGACCGCGACCTCCGTCGTGCCGCCGCCGATGTCGATGACCAGATGGCCGTCAGGCTTGGAGATGTCCGCGCCCGCACCGGCCGCCGTGGCCACGGCGGACTCCACGAGGTACACCTTGCGCGCGCCGGCCTCGATGACGGCGTCAATAACGTTGCGCTCCTCCACGCCGGTCACGCTGCTCGGTACAGTGACGAGCACGCGCGGCTTGAAGAGGCTGAACGACGTCACGCGCGAGAGCAGCTCTTTGAGCATGAGCGCCGTCATGTCATAGTCCGAGATGACGCCCGCACTGATCGGATGGATGGCCACGATGTTCGCCGGGGTACGGCCGAGCATTTTCTGCGCATCCTGACCGACCTTGAGCATCCGGCCGGTGTACTTATCGACCGCTACGATGGACGGCTCGCGCAGCATGATGCCCTTGCCGCGCACAAACACGCGGATGTTGGTCGTGCCGAGGTCGATGGCAATGTCACGTTCAAAAATCATCATAAAGCAAAACTCCTGTATCATCCGCGCAGCGGATGTTATAGTCAATCGTAGCCGTCTCACGGCTGTTTTAGTCGGCCGAGCGCGCGACCGTGGCGCAGACGACCTGCTCCGCACCCGCTTTGCCGAGCACACGCGCGCACTCCAAGAGCGTGGATCCGGTCGTGACAATGTCGTCGATGAGCAGGACGCGCTTTCCCGTCACATCCGCACCCTTTTTCATGCGGTAAGCCCCGGTAATGTTCGCGCGGCGCTTGGCAGCGTCGCCGGTGCCGGACTGCGGCTGCGTGTTGCGCTGCTTATAGAGCGTCGGCGTGAGCGGCATGCCGAGTGCCTTTGCCGTCGCTTTCGCCAGCAGGCGCGCCTGATCGTAGCCGCGCTCGCGCAGGCGCTTGCGGCTCAGCGGCACCCAGGTAATGATGTCATACGCTCCCGGAAGCTCCGTGCGCACCGTTTCGGCAACGAGTCGACCATAGACTTTTGCGTACCCGGTCGCGCCGCCAAATTTATAGCGCAGCAGCGATTCGCGCACATTGCCCTCATAATTGAGCGGAGAGACACATGCCGGAATGAACGGGAAGTGCTGCCGTCCACCATTTTGTGCAAACGGCAGACCGGTCCTGCAGTGTGCGCAGACACCCTCGCGGCTGGTCTCGAGAAAGTCATGGCAGAACGCGCACCGCGGCGGATAGAGCAGGTCGAGCAGGAACGAGATCACTTTCATGCTTCACCGCACTCCCCGCAGAGCCGGGCGCGCAGGCCGCTGTAGCGCCGGGTCTGTGCCTGATTGTCAATCATATGATAAGCCACACCCTCGTCGCCGACGATGATGAGCAGGGACTTGGCGCGCGTGATGGCCGTATAGAGCACACTGCGCGTGAGCAGCATGGGCCCGGCTTTTCCGATGCAGAGCACGACCGCGCGGTACTCGCTGCCCTGCGATTTATGCACCGTCATGACCCACGCGTGCTCGAGCTCGTTGAGCATCTCGAAGCCGTAGGTCGCGGTCTTGCCGTCGTAGCAGACGGCGAGCGTTTCCGTTTGCGGGTCGATGGCCGTGATCTGGCCGACGTCGCCGTTATAGACCCCAGTCCCGGCTGTCGTACCGTCCGGGTTTTTGAGCACGATATCATAGTCGTTGCGGATCTGCATGACGCGGTCGCCCTCGCGGAAGATAATTTCGCCGAAGCGGCGTTCCTTCTTTCCGTCGGCCGGCGGGTTAAGTGCCGCCTGCAGGCGCACGTTCAGCGCCGCCATGCCGGTGTCATACTTGCGCGTCGGCGTGAGCACCTGAATGTCCGACGGCGGGATCTTCATATTATTCGGCAGGCGTGTTTTGCACAGCTCCACGACTGTATCGGCCGCTTTCTGCGGATCTGTACGCCGGAGGAAGAAAAAGTCCCCGCTGTTTTTTGTTAGCGGCGGGTGCTCGCCGCGGTTGATGGCGTGCGCGTAGGCGACGATGCTGCTCCCGGCGGCCTGGCGGAAGATCTCCGTCAGGCGCACAGTCGGGATGACGCCGCTGCGGATGATATCGGAAAACACGTTGCCCGGGCCGACGGACGGCAGCTGGTCGGCATCGCCAACAAGGATGAGCCGGCACTCCGGCCGCATGGCGCGCAGCAGCGCGCACATGAGCGAGATGTCTACCATGGAGCACTCGTCGAGGATGACGGCGTCGCACGCAAGCGGGTCGTCCTCGTCGCGCCGGAAGGCGATGTCCTGATGATCGTCGCTCATGCCGGCCTCGAGCAGGCGGTGGATCGTCTGCGCGCTCCGGCCGGTCAGCTCACTCATGCGCTTGGCGGCGCGGCCGGTCGGGGCGGCAAGCTGGGTGTCGAGCTTGAGCACATCAAACAGAGCGAGGATCGCCCGGATAGACGTCGTCTTGCCGGTGCCGGGGCCACCGGTGATGGCGATGACCTGGTGCTGACACGCAAGGCGGAGCGTTTCCTTCTGCTGCTCGGCAAAAGTCAGGCCGAGCTGCGCTTCAATCTGTGCCGCGATTTTTTCCGTATCCGGCATGCGGCGGTATTCATTCTGCGCCATAGCGAGCAGCCGCTCGGCCGTGTAGGCCTCCGCCTCGTGCAGGCGTGCGAGATAGCACCCGTCGCACCCCGCGACGCGCTCGCGCACCAGTTCGCCGCTCTCTACAAGCGTGTCCACGCTCTGGGCGACCAGCTCGTCCGGCACGCCGCTGAGCTGCGACGTCGCTGCCAGCAGATTGCGGTACGAGATGAAGCAGTGGCCGCGAATGGCGTTATAGGCGAGCTCATACAGCGTCGCCGCGGCGACACGCTCCGCACTCTGGTCGTCAAAGCCGTGGCCGAGCGCCAGCGCGTCCGCCTCTTGAAACGTGGCGCCGATGGCGTCCGAGACGAGTATGTAGGGGTTATCCTGCACGAGCTGCAGGGCCTCGTCACCGTAATACTGGTACATCCGCAGAGCGATGACCGGGCGGATGTTCGCCGAGGCCAGAAACTCGATCAAGCGGCGCATGCCCGCCTGACGGCGGAAATTGGCCGACATGGCCTTTGCCTTGGAAAGGCTGATGCCCTTGATGGCCGTGAGCTTTTCCGGCTCGTACTCCAGTACATTCAACGTGTCGGCGCCGAAGCGCGATACAAGCAGCGACGCCGTCGCCGGGCCGATGCCGTGCACGGCGCGCCCGGCGAGGTAGGCATAGATCGCGTCCGCCGTCTCCGGCATGGTGCGCTCGGCAAACTCGGCCTTGAACTGCTGGCCGTGCACCGGGTGCGTCATCCAGCTGCCGGTGACGATCATGGACTCGCCCGACACGGCGTACGGAATGCAGCCGACGACCATCGTCTGGCTGCCGTCGTCCACGTCCAACTTGAGGACGGTGTAGCCGTTTTCCTCGTTCTGATAGATGACCGCCGCGACGGTGCCGCATAATTCTATTGGATTGGTGTTTGCATCCATCGGCAAAACTCCTCCGTTTTGCACAGCTTCAGATCTCCGCACCGGCGTGCAAGGCGCTCAACCAGCGCAGCAGCTTCTTCCGTAAGGCCGCAGTCCACGAGCAGAATGTCCGCCGCGACCGTGCCGCTGTCACGCAGCCACAGAGCGCCGCGCAGGAGATTTTCCAGTTCCGGTGCGTCCCCGTGCGCCTGCACGACGAGCGTGATGCGCGTGCCCCGGCCGGAGCGCACCGGCGTGAGTAGCGCGCCGGTGAGCATCCACAGCAGCCAGGCAAAGCCCAGGATCAGCAGGACGCATAAGGTGATCTGAATGACCATGTTCACCGCCCCCTCTCCTTTCAGCCTATGAGAAAGGGGGCTTGGCCGTTAACTTTCGAGTTCTTTTTTCAAAAACTGGCCGGTGTAGCTCCCGGCACAGCGTGCGCAGTCCTCCGGTGTGCCGGTAAAGACGATGTTTCCGCCCGCGTCGCCGCCCTCCGGGCCGAGGTCGATGATGTGATCGGCCACTTTGATGACGTGCAGGTTGTGCTCGATGACCAGCACCGTGTTGCCGGCATCGGTCAGACGGTCAAGAATATCGATCAGGCGTGCGACGTCCGCCACGTGCAGGCCGGTCGTCGGCTCGTCAAGGACGTAGATCGTCCGCCCGGTACTGCGCTTGGAGAGCTCCGTCGCAAGCTTGATGCGCTGCGCCTCGCCGCCGGAGAGCGTCGTGGACGGCTGGCCGAGCCTGACATAGCCGAGACCGACATCCATGAGCGTCTGCAGCCGGTCGCGGATCTTCGGCTGGTTCTGGAAGAACGCAAGCGCTTCCTCAACGGTCATGTCCAGTACTTCGGCAATGTTTTTGCCCTTGTAGCGCACCTCGAGCGTTTCGCGGTTGTAGCGCTTGCCCTTGCAGACCTCGCAGGGCACGTAGACATCCGGCAGGAAGTTCATCTCAATCTTCAGCAGGCCGTCGCCGGAGCAGGCCTCGCAGCGGCCGCCGCGGATGTTGAACGAGAAGCGCCCCGCGCCATAGCCGCGCAGCTTCGCGTCCTGTGTGGAGGCAAAGAGTGCGCGGATATCGTCAAACAGGCCGGTATACGTCGCCGGGTTGGAGCGCGGCGTGCGGCCGATGGGGCTCTGGTCGATGTTGATGATCTTATCCAGATACTCCACGCCGTCGATCCCGTCACATTTCCCGGGACGCACCTTGGCGTGGTTAAGCTTGCCGACGAGTGTTTTATACAGCACCTCGTTGACGAGCGAAGATTTTCCGCTGCCGGACACGCCGGTCACGCATGTCATGACGCCCAGCGGGATCTCCACATCCACGTGCTTGAGATTATGCTCTGCCGCGCCGCGGATCACAAGCGCATGGCCGTTTCCGGCGCGGCGGTGTGCAGGCACGGGAATTTTCTTTTTCCCGGACAGATACTGCCCGGTGATGGAGCGCTCACAGCGCGCGACCTCCTCCGGTGTGCCGGCACACACTACTTCCCCGCCGTGCACGCCCGCGCCGGGGCCGACGTCCACGATATAGTCCGCCGCGCGGATCGTGTCCTCATCGTGCTCGACGACAATGAGCGTGTTGCCGAGGTCGCGCAGGCGGCGCAGCGTGTCGAGCAGCTTGTCGTTATCGCGCTGGTGCAGGCCGATGCTCGGCTCGTCGAGGATATAGAGCACGCCCATCAGCGACGAGCCGATCTGCGTGGCAAGGCGGATGCGCTGACTCTCGCCGCCGGAGAGCGTCGCGGCCGCGCGGGACAGCGTCAGGTACTGCAGGCCGACGCTCTGCAGGAAATGCAGCCGCGAGCGCACCTCGCGCAGGATGCTGTCGGCAATTTTGGCGTCCTTCTCGCTCAGTTCAAGCCCGTCCAGGAACGCCAGCTCCTCCGTGATCGGCAGCGCGGTGAATTCCGAGATGTTCAGCCCGCCAACCGTGACGGCCAGCACCTCCGGCCGCAGCCGCGCACCGTGGCAGTCCGGGCAGGCGGTCTCCGCCATGCAGGACTCAATCGACGCGCGCATGGCCTCGCTCTGCGTCTCCTGATAACGGCGCTCGAGGTTGCAGACGATGCCTTCAAACGGGCGGCGCAGCACACCGGTGCCGCGGTTCGTATCATAATGCAGCGTGAGCTCCTCGTCGCCCGTACCGTAGAGCAGGATCTGGCGCACGTTTTCCGGCAGGTCGCCGATCGGCGTGGTGAGGTCAAAGTGATATTTTTCCGCCAGCGCCTCGTAGTACATCCGGCTGATGCTGTCACCCTTGACGCTGTTCCAGCCGCTGGCCGTAACGCCGCCCTCGAGGAGCGACTTCGACGGATCCGGGATGATGAGCGCCGGGTCGATGCGCAGCCGCGTGCCGAGGCCGCCGCAGGTCGGGCAGGCGCCGTAGGGGCTGTTGAACGAGAACATCCGCGGCGTGAGCTCTTCGATCGAGATGCCGCAGTCGTCGCAGGCATAGTTCTGCGAAAAGAGGATCTCGCGCTTTTCCTCCGGAATGTCCGCCAGCACGAGGCCGCCGGAGAGCGCGGACGCGATCTCCACAGCGTCCGTCAGGCGGCGGTTCTGGTCCGGGCGGATGACGACGCGGTCGACCACGATCTCGATATTGTGCTTGCGATTTTTGTCGAGCGAGATGACCTCCGTCAGGTCGTAGATGCTGCCGTCGACCCGCACGCGGACATAGCCGCCGCGGCGGGCATCGTCGAACACCTTCTGGTGCTCGCCTTTTCTGGCGCGGACGACCGGCGCTAAAATCTGCACGCGCGTCGCCTGCGGCAACGCCGCGATCTGGTCGACGATCTGATCCACCGTCTGGCGGCGGATCTCCTTGCCGCACTTCGGGCAGTGCGGCACGCCGACGCGCGCCCAGAGCAGACGCAGATAGTCGTAAATCTCCGTGACCGTGCCGACGGTCGAGCGCGGATTCTTGCTGGTGGTCTTCTGGTCGATGGAAATGGCCGGGCTCATGCCCTCGATGGAATCGACGTCCGGCTTATCCATCTGGCCGAGAAACTGGCGTGCATAAGAGGACAAACTCTCCATATAGCGCCGCTGGCCCTCGGCAAAGATGGTGTCGAACGCAAGGCTCGACTTGCCGGAGCCGGAAAGGCCGGTCATGACGACCAGCGCATCGCGTGGAATTTCCACATCAATGTTCTTGAGATTGTTCTCCCGCGCGCCTTTGATAACGATATGATCCCGCATGGGTGCCTCCGTGGTTGCTTAGGATTCAATGGTCAGGTCCGCGGTAGTCGCGCGCACGAGCGCGATGAGCGCCTGCGGCGCGGTCTCGACCTGATAGCCGATCTTGCCGGCGCTGACGAGGATCGTCTCCTGCGCGAGCGCCTGAGAAGCAAAGACCGTGTGAAACTGCTTTTTCATGCCGACCGGCGAGCAGCCGCCGCGCACGTAGCCCGTCAGGGGCGTAAGCTCGGAAACGTGCAGCATGGCGACGGACTTCTCCCCCACGGCCTTCGCCGCCTTCTTGAGGTCAAGCTCGCACGCGACCGGGATGACGAACACGTACGGCGTCTTGCTCGCGCCGCGGGCGACCAGCGTCTTGAACACCTTCGCCGGGTCCATGCCCGTCATCTGCGCGACGGTCACGCCGTCCACCGCATCGTCGCCGTGCGGATATGTGTGCGGCGTGTAGGGCACCTTCTTCTGGTCGAGCAGGCGCATGACATTTGTTTTTTCGATGGATGATTTCGCCATGAGACATTCCTCCGCTGATAATAACACTTTATTATATCCGATTTCCCGCATGGTTTCAAGGGATTTGACCCTAAAAGCGCTATATGATCACGCGGGCGGTGCTGCTGCACCGCCCGCTGAGACTTTAACGCTTTTTCGGCTTGTTCTTTCCTGATTTTTTATATCGTTTTTTGATCCATCTATCATATGCGTAGCCCGGCTCTTTGCTCCAAAACAGTATACTTACTAACACTATCCATGCTCCATCAAATATGACGACTGCTCTAACAATATACAGTACCCAAGCGTCCACACAAAAATGGAGAATGATGCAAATCAGAAATGCAGCAGCATGAAGCGCCAAAAAGGAAAAGTAAAACACCAACAGCGGTTTTGGTATGACATCCCGATACCTGCTGTATAAAAAACCATTCCTTAAATGTTTCCCCCTTCTTGATTTTCTTGTATGCGCTGTTATTCAGCCGATACAGCTTCAGGCCCAATAAGAAGTCACGATAAAAGAAATATGCCAGCAAAAAGGCAAGGCTCAAGGCAAGCAGCATTCTGGGAAGAGTATAAATCATATGAAGGGCTCCCGTCTGTGATTGACGAAAATCACGCATCTATTCAACCGGTGTTTTTATTATACGCAGCCGAATGCACCCTGTCAAACCACGGCATTTGACCTTAAAAGCGTTGCGAACCGGCACGGTTATGCTATAATGCACTCAGAATGAAACCGGAGGGATGACCGATGCCGGATAACACGATCCGTGGCCGCTTTGCGCCCAGCCCGAGCGGGCGGCTGCATTTGGGCAATGTGCTGACGTTTCTGCTGGTATGGCTGGATGTGCGCGCGCGCGGCGGGACGATGGTGTTCCGCCTTGAGGATCTCGACCCGGAGCGGAGCTGGGAGCACTACGCAGAGCTCATGGCCGACGACCTGCTCTGGCTCGGGCTTGACTGGGACGAGGGCTGGCGCCCCGGCTCACAGGACAGCCGTCAGGGCACGCGCACGGAGCGCTACACCGCCGCGCTGGACGCTTTGACGGAGCGCGGGATGGTATATGACTGCTACTGCAGCCGCGCCGAGCGGCTGGCCGCCAGCGCGCCGCACCCCGGCGAGCCGCGCGAGGCCGGCTGCCCCTGCCGGACACTAACGGTTCAGGAGGTGCAGGCGCGCCTGCGCATGGGCCGGAACGCGGCGAAAAAGCTGGAAGTGACCGATGCGGACATTTCCTTCATCGACGGGCACTACGGCCCGCAGAAAACGGAGCTGCGGCGCGGGCGCGATGATTTTCTCATCCGGCGCTCGGACGGCGTGTTCGCCTACCAGCTTGCCGTGAGCGTGGACGATCTGGAGATGGGCATCTCGCGCGTCGTGCGCGCGCGCGATCTGCTCGACTCCACGCCGCGGCAGATCTGGCTGATCGAAACACTCGGCGGCCGCGCGCCGGAGTACGCACACGCGCCGCTGCTCGTCGCGCCGGACGGGCGCAAACTCTCCAAGCGCGAGGGCGACCTGAACATGGAGGCCCTGCGGCAAAAATATACGCCGGAGCAGCTGACCGGCAAGCTTGCAAAGCTCGCCGGACTGCGGCCGACGGACGCGCCGGTGACGGCTGCGGAGTTGGCGGCGGACTTTTCCTGGGGCAAGGTGCCACGCGCTGACATTCCGATACCCGAGGATTTTTAACCGAAAACGCACGGTGGGCGCATCCAGACGGATGCGCCCATCTCCCATGCAATTATTTTTTCAGCAGCCGGTCGCGCATGGTGTTGTGCGCGGCGAGCTCGGCCGCATCGTCCAGCGGCTGGAGTTCCAGCTCCGGATAGCGCTGCTGCAGCGCCGTCGTGAGCAGATGGTCGCAAAACGCGGGGTTTTTCGGCAGGACCGGGCCGTGGCTGTACGTACCGAACACGTTGCGGTAGCGCACGCCCTCAAAGCTGTCCTCCCCATTGTTGCCGCCGCCGGCGAGCACCTTGCCGAGCGGTGACACGCCGCTGCCAAGGTAGGTCTTGCCGCTGTGGTTTTCAAAGCCGACGACCGTGCTGCCGCCGGACTCCGGCAGGCATTCAAAGAGGAAGTTGCCGATCATGCGCTCTTTCGAACCGACGGTGTAATAATCGATCGCGCCGATGAAATCACACTGCTTGCCGTCCCACGTGCGGTAGTAGCTGCCAAGCATCTGGTAGCCGCCGCAGATGGTCAGAAACGTCTTGCCGTCGGCGATGGCAGCCTTGATCTCGCCGCCTTTTCCGGCTTTCAGGTCGGACAGGAGCACCTCCTGCTCAAAGTCCTGACCGCCGCCGATGAAAAACAGGTCAAACTGCGTGAAATCCGCCTGCTCGCCGACCGTGACCTCCGTCACCTCGGCGCCGATGCCGCGCCACTCCAGGCGGCGGCGCATACAGAGAATGTTGCCCCGGTCGCCGTAGAGGTTCAGAAGGTCCGGGTACAGGTGGCAGATGCGCAGGGTCTTCTCGCTCATTCCCAGAACTCCTTTCCGCCGAGCTGCTTTTGCAGCCGGCCGCGTAGGTCCAGCATGGACGTATACGTCGGCATGATGAACACCGGGTATTCCGACGCGCACATGGCGTCGATCAGCGGGTCATAGTCGTAAAACACCTGAATATTTGCCTCATCCACGCCCGCATATTTCAGGCGCAGGCGCAGCTCATCGGCGCGCGTGCCGGATACGAACACCTGCCGCAGGTGCTCGCCCATGGCGGCGAGCCGCTCAAAGTCCGCGTCCCAGATCCACGAGATGTCCGTGCCGTCGGCGTCCCGGTCGTTGAGACAGACGACAAACGTCGCATCCTCGTCCAGCCCGGCAAGGTAGCGCATGGTCTGGTTGCAGCCGGCGGGGTTTTTCACGAGCATCATGCGTCCGGGCGTGCCGCGCAGGTCGAACTTCTCCATGCGGCCAAAGCCGCAGCCGAACGCGCCGAGCGCATGCACGATCGCCTCTGGCGCGAAACCGAATGCGTACAGCGCTGCCGCCGACCCGACGGCATTGTAGACGTTATACGCCGCCGGCAGGTTGATGTGCACGGCGTATTCCCGCCCGCCGATAGACATGGTGACGTCGCTCGTGTCCACACCGAGGTCCTGCACCGCCGTGACGGCGACCTGCGGATCCTCGCGGTGGTAGCCGCACTTCGGGCAGCGGAACGCGCCGAGATGGCCGTACGTGCGGTAGTCATAGACATACTCTGCCTTGCAGTGGATGCAGTGCGGCGCGTCGGAGATCTCCGCCATGTCGTCGCCGCCGAGCGGCACGTTCACGCCAAAGCGCACGACCGGGTTCGGCATCTGCGCCGGGATGGACGCGATGAGCGAACAGTCGGCATTGATGCACAAAACGCTCTCCGGCGTGTGACGGATGCCCTCGAGGATGTTGTTGAGCGTATGCGTGACCTCGCCGTAGCGGTCGAGCTGGTCGCGGAAGACGTTCGTGGCCACGATAACCTCCGGTTTGAGATACTTGAGCACCGTTTTGGACGCCGCCTCGTCACACTCGATGACGGCGAACTGGCACTTGGGCCGTCCGGTCAGGGTGCTGTGCATGGCAAACTCCGCCGTGATGCCGGAGATGAGGTTCGCGCCGGAGCGATTGGCAAAGTAATTGAGCCCCGCGTCGGCGAACGCCTGCTCGATCATGCGGGAGCTGGTCGTTTTGCCGTTCGTACCGGTGACGAGGATAACGCGCACGCCCTGCGAGAGCACGCCAAGCACCTGCGGATATACCTTCAGCGCCACCCGGCCGGGAAACGCCGTGCCGCCGCGGCGCAGCAGCCGCAGCAGGCCGCGCGCGAGCTTACATAGCAATACTGCAAAAAAAGTTCGGATCTTCATTCGTTTGGGTCACTCCGTGATGATTTGCACCTGTCAGCAGATGCTCATTTTGACTGTTTTACCGGCCAAGGTCAGCATATCGCGCAGCTCCTGCACCAATTGCAGCTTGCGCTCAAAGCTGAACTCCGTATCCTGCTGGGCGAGGTTGCTCGCGTTGCCAAAGAGGACATTGACCTCCGTTGCCTCTTCGAGCAGCATGAGCGCAAGCCTGGACGCGCCATCTTTCATGCGGGCGAGCTCGAGTGTGTACATACCGTCGGCGAGGTAGTCCTTGATGCGCTCCATCGTCACATTGACGGTTACGACACCCTCGGTGGTCAGATCCACGCCGTGGATCTCGCTCATCGGCGGAACCTCCTCCGTGCCGCTGCCTGGCAGCGTGTGCACCTTTACGCCCAGATATGCCGCGACAGCGTTGGCTGTGGTGCCGCCGCAGACAACGTGCTTGCCATCCTTGCCGAAAAACAGGCGCATCGTGCTTAGATCGTCATCCTTGCGCTCGGGCGGCCCGATCATGACGTTGACCGGGCAGCGCTCGCGCAGACGCGCGACAACAACGGTCGTATCATCATGCATGGCGTCCATGTCCAGGGTCTTGACGGTCGAAAGGATGCTGGCCGCCATGCGCTGCGAGGAGACGTTAGACGAATAGTTGCGCAGGATAAAATCCTCAATATCCTGCTGTGCCCAGCCGGCGTCCGTCGTCACGCCGCGTCCGGCCTCCGACACCCCGTCGCTGAAGAGCACAAGCATATCTCCCACGTCAAAATGCAGGTAGCTCTCGTGCAGCTCCTTTTCCTGAATAAAGTTGACGGAATAGTTATATTTTGTGATCGCACCGTTATGCACAAATACGGCGTTCGGGTTATCATACTGGATCAGGCGCGCGCGGGTGCCGGCCGTTTGCAGGATTGTGAAAGTCGCATAGGCAAGCTTTCGTTCCCTGCACATGGGCAGCGTCTCCGCCACGGTCGTAACGCACTCGTCAATGGGCACGCTGCCCTTGAGCATGGTCGTGAGCATGGTCGTTGTCAGCGTGGAGAGAATGTTGGCCTTGACGCCGCTGCCGAGGCCGTCGGAGAGGATGACCGTCGCATCGTTTCCGTCCCATTCGAGCGCGCACTGATCTCCGCAGAGCGTCTCCCCGTTTTTGTTGCGGCTGATAACGCTGATGTCCCAGACCGTGTTCCTGCAGCGATTGATTCGTTTACGCATCATCGTCGCCGTCCTCATCGAGCATGATGGCCTCCTTCAGATCGTGGACCGCCACCTTGGTCTCCGCTGCCGTCTCTCCGAGCAGGCTCGCGATCTCGTGGACAATGCGCAGCTGGTTGGCGATGATGTCATCCGCCAGATCGGCCGCGTGGATCTTCGTCTTCTGGATCTTGTTGCGGCGCTGGCGCGCCTTCGTCACATCACGCATGATGCAGGTGAAAAGCGTCCGCTCCGGGTCGCAGATGAAAATACGCTCGAGGTAGACGTTATAATCAGCAAGGAACACCTCGTCCGTGACCTGCGTCTCCTCCTGGCTGATCATCTTCACGAAATCATACTCATCCATAATGCGCGAGACCGGATAGCCGATGATGTCCGCCGGATCCTTGATGCCGAAAATCTTGCAAGCCGCTTTGTTGATCTGCTTGACCTTCAGCTTTTTGCCGACAGTGACAATGCCCTCCGGGGAGACGTTGATGATCTTCTCGGAGTAGGTCTCGGCACGCTCTTTCATATATGGCATGCACATGCTGATCTCAGCGCGGCCCTCATAGACGGCGATGGCCTTGTCGCGGCAGGTGCGGTAGCCGCACAGACCGCAGTTGAGCTCATCCGCCGGGCTGAATTTGCCCATTTTGCGCAGGATCCCGTTAATAACAGAGTCTGGCGGTAAGTCGACCGGGTGCTTCTTGTCTATGAGCGCGCGGTGCATATCCACCGGCTCCTGAATGTCGAAGTTTCTTTCGCCACCGGCGCTCTTGATCACGCGGCGGCGCGATTCGAGCAGGTTTGTGTGCTTCTGCCGAAAAGCGAGACCGCCGACGCAGTTTCCGTGGCAGGCAGCGATCTCAATAAAGCAGTTGCGCAGATTGCCGTTGACGACGCTCTTAAGCGTCTGGATGCTGTCATCCAGACCGTCAAGGAACAGATAATCGCGCCCGGAATCGAGCGACATGGAGTGCAGAACGCCGTTTGTGATCGTATAACCGCGCGAAAGCATCGGCTCATCGGCCGGGACGTTGGGGTTAACAGCAACACCGGCCTCACGCATCCAGTCCTCAAGCTCCGTGAACGTGATGTCGTAATCGGCACCGACGCTCTCAAAGCGCGTCGTCTCCTCCTTCTTGGAGATACACGGGCTGATGTAGACAATGGTCGCGCCCGGATAACGCTTGCGCAGCAGCACGGCATGCGCCTGCATCGGGGAGAGCACCGGAGCCAAATATGGCAGCGCCTCCGGCAGATGCTTTTCCACATAGAGCACGATCGTCGAACAGCCGGATGTAATGATCGGCGCATCGCCCGGCTGACGCGCGAGCTCCTCGAGCTGCTTCTTGACCAGATAGGCGCCCTCCGCTGTCTCATGTGCCGCCGCAAAGCCGAGCTTTTTCAGCGGCTCTTCGATGCCCGAAAAACCGGGGGTGTCAAAATAGGCAATGTAGGAAGAATCGACGCTCACAACGACCTGCTGGCCGGATGCAATCAGCTCCTGGATCTGCGCGACGTCGCTGATGTCCTCCTTGGCATGCTGCGGGCAGACGGACACGCAGTTGCCGCAGAGAATGCAGTCACTGGAAATGATCTGTGCGTGACCCTGATAGACGCGGATGGACTTGACCGGGCAGAACCGGACGCATTTGTAGCAGTTTTTGCAATTGGCCTGTTTGAAACGCAGAACATCCATGGGGCTCCCGCCTTTCTGTGTAAATTACGCTGTGTATGTTCTCTTAATGTAGCACAAAACCGCGCGGGGCACAAGCCCCGCGCGGTCATCACAGTCCGGTGAATTATACGATCAAGTGCAGCAGAAAAAAAGAAAAAGAAGTTCATACGAATCTCGGGTAGAATGTAATCACCACAAAAACAAAAGACCATCTGCTTCGGCGCTCATACTGTCATCGCGGGATGTTTCGGTCGCAGGCAGCAATCGAGTACAGAAACGAGAAGCGCAAAGCTACCTGGTCACCGGAGCAAATTGCCTGCACACCGTGCGGCTTGAAGATGCCGAACTGGCGCACGATCGAGCAGCGGCTTGACTACAAAGTGTATTTTGCCGATCCGTACTGTGCGTGGCAAAAGGGCACGAATGAAAATGCAAACGGCTTGCTTCGAGCGTTTTATCCGAAAGGCAGAAATCTGTCGCGTGTTGCTCCTGCCACTCTAAAACGAAACCTGGCGCTTATTAACGCCAGGCCTCGTAAGGTTCTTAATTTCCGTTCTGCTCAGGATTTGTGGGACTTTGAACTTGCTTCCTGTTGCACTTAGTTTGACAATGCACTTGTCCGATTCCATGTTCCCGGCTAAGGTCGGCGCGCTCTGCGACCCGAAACTGCGCAAAGTATGTCTCCTCCATCGGAATCCAGACGTTTGTGAACATCGGCAGCCTCTTTTCGCCGCTGCGCGCGGCAATGCGGCGGCGCTGCTCCTCCAGTCCAACCGAGAGAAACACGTGCAGGTCATAAAGATCCCAAAGCGCCGGATGGCAGGAATAGGAGCCCTCAATGATACTGACTGCCCTTACCCCTGCGCGCACCGGTGCATGCAGCTGCTGCGTGTGGCAGTCATAAGGGCGGTACGTCACCGCCTGACCATCGTGCAGCGGGCGGAGGACCTCGGTCAGGAAACGCTCGTAGTCCACATTGCCGCCCGGCTGGTGCAGGCGCTCAGACGTGCGCTGCTCCGGGCGGAGGAAAAAGTCATCCATGTGGAACACATTGCACTCCAGCTGTGCCTGCAGGGACGCGGCCAGCGTGGTCTTTCCGGCGGCGCAGCGGCCGTCAATGGCAACGAGTACGCGCGGCTGCGTGGCTGCAAGTGCGCGGATACGCTGCAGGAGAATGGTTTCAAAATCAGTCATACAAAGCACCTGCCGTCAAGAGATGTCTTATCATAATCCAGCAGACGCGCGCTGTCAAACCGGGATTTTCCGGCGCGCAGAAAACCGCCGGCAGACGCCTCATCAGCATCCGCCGGCGGCGGGAACGGCTTATTCTTCGACCTTACCGGTCAGCGCCTCGGTGAGCGTGCGCCAGCCGAGCATGGCACATTTCACACGCGCGGGCATGTGCGCGATGTCCTTGAGGGCGGAGGCTTCTTCGAGACTCTCGATCTCCTCCTCGGTCGCCTCACCGTGGATCATGCGCAGGAAGGTGCGGCCCATTTCCAGCGCCTTTTCCTTCTTCTGCCCCACGATCATGCCAAGCATGATGTCCGCCGACGCCTGCGAGATGGCGCAGCCGTCGCCGACAAAGCCGCCGTCGGTGATGACATCACCGTCTGTCTTGAGCTTGAGGACAATATTGTCGCCGCAGCTCGGGTTCACACCCGCAAGCGCAATGTCCGCGTCCGGAATGTCATGCTTGAACTCCGGATGGATGTTGTGCTCGGTCAGGATCTCGTTATAAAAGCTCCTATTTTCCATATCCCATACGCTCCCTCAGGGTCGAGAGGCTCTCAATGAACCGGTCGACATCCTCGTCCGTGTTATAGAAGGCAAAACTGGCGCGGGCCGTTGCGTTCAGACCGAGGTGCGTGAGCAGCGGCTGCGCGCAGTGGTGGCCGGCGCGGATGTTCACGCCGTCGGACGCCATGATCTCGCTGATGTCGTGCGGATGCACGCCGTCGACCGTGAATGTGATGATGCCGTTGTGATCCTCCGGCTTGTCCGTGCCGAGCACGTGCACGTGCGGCACGGCCAGCACACGTGCGAGGGCATTGACCGTCAGATCGTGCTCGCGCTCCTGGATGGTGTCGAAGCCGACACTCTGCACGTACTCAATGGCAGCAGCCAGACCGGCTGCCCCGGCAGCGTTGACCGTGCCGGCCTCAAATTTATGCGGCAGTTCGGCATAGACGGCGCCCGTGCGCGTGACGGATTCGATCATCTCGCCGCCGGAGAGAAACGGCGGCATTTCCTCGAGCAGGTCTTCCCTGCCGTACAGCCCGCCGATGCCCATGGGGCCAAAGACCTTGTGGCCGGAGAAGGCGAGGAAGTCCGCGCCCAGCTCCTGAACGTTGACCGGCATATGCGGCGTGCTCTGCGCGCCGTCCACGACCATGACCGCGCCCTTTTTGTGCGCCATGGCGGCGACCGCCTGCACTGGGTACTTCCGGCCGAGGACGTTCGACACCTGCGTCATGGCGACGATCTTCGTGCGCTCGGTGATGAGCGATTCGATCTGCTTGAGATCCACGCTGCCGTCGGGCGCGCACTCGATAAATTTCAGCTCCGCGCCGGTCTGGCGGCAGACCATCTGCCACGGCAGCAGATTGCTGTGGTGCTCCATGATGGACACGAGCACCTCATCGCCCGCCTTGACGTGCGTCAGGCCGTAGCTGTAGGCGACGAGATTCAGGCTCTCGGTCGTGTTGCGGGTAAAGATGATCTCGCGCGCCGACTTTGCGCCGATGAAGCTGCGCACCGTCTCGCGCGCCTGCTCATAGATATCGGTCGCCTCGACACTCAGCGGATACAGGCCGCGCAGAGGGTTTGCGTTGTGGCAGCGGTAGAAATCCGTCACTGCATCGAGCACACACTGCGGGCGCTGGGCCGTGGCTGCGTTGTCGATATAGGCGACGTCAGTATGCTGAAAGATCGGAAAATCCTGTTTATAATGATACGCCATCGTTGAGTTCCTCCTCCAGCGTCTGAAGAATCTGCGCACGCAGCGCTTCGTCGTCCACCGTGCGCGCAAAGCGCTCGATCGATGCGCGGGCCAGGATATTTTCGGCCTGTTCGCGCGAGATGCCGCGGCTCTCAAAGTAAAACAGCGTCTCGTCATCGAGCTCACCGATGGTCGCGCCGTGGTTGCCGACGACGTTCTCCTCGGCGCAGAGGATCAGCGGCACGGTCTTGTTGACGACACCGTCGCCCAGCATGAGGACGGTCTCTTTCTCATTGCCGACGGAGTTCGACGAGCCGGTCTTAAAGTCGATCGTGCCGCGGAAAACCTTTTTCGCCGCGTCCTTGAGCGCGCCGGACGTGTCGATCTCGCACTCCGTGTTCTTGCCATAATGGTTGACGACGATGTTGACGTCGATCGTCTGACTGCCGCGGCCGAGATAGCCGATCTGCGCCGAATAACGGCTGCCGTCGCCGACAAGCTCCGTGTCATTGTCCGAATACAGGTCACCCCTGCCCACAAGAATCTGCGTCATGGCCACGCCGGCATCGGGCGCGCAGTCCGCGTTCGTTTTGGCATAAAGCAGCGCACCGACCTGCGCACCGAGCACCTGCACAAGGCGCAGAGACGCACGGTCATGGAGCGTCAGCGCCGTTTCCACGGCGAAGCTGCCCTGCGCATCGAGCACCATATACACCGTTGCCTGCACACCAGCGGCCACTTCGACCGCGATGTGCTTGCGGCTGCAGCCCTCAGCGCCGGTCAGGCGGATGTGCAGCGGCTGCGCCTGATTTTCTGCTGTAATTTCATATGCATCCGTCCCGAGATCAGCCGTTTCGGCCACATTCCACGGGATGGTCGCTTCGTTGACATTGAGATGGTTCCACGTTCTGGTCGGCAGTTTGTTGACGACCAGCTGTTCACTCGTATTCACGATATTCCCTCCTTTCGGAATGTGCGGTCAGCCGATGCTGCCCTTCATCTCCAGACGAATGAGATTGTTCATTTCCACGGCGTACTCCAGCGGCAGCTCCTTGGAAACGTTGTCCGCAAAGCCGCTGACGATCAGCGCGCGGGCGTCCTCCTCGCTCATGCCGCGGCTCATGAGATAAAACACCGCTTCGTTGCTGATGCTGCCGATCTTGGCCTCATGGCCGACGGCGGCGTCCTTCGTGCGGATGTCCATGGCCGGAACGGTATCGGAGCGGGACTCGGAATCGAGCATCAACGACTGGCAGGACACGGAGGATTTCGCGTGCTTGGCGCCCTTTTGCACCACGACGCTGCTGCGGAACGTGCTGATGCCGCCACTCTTACTGATGGAGCGCGTGTTCATGTACGAACTCGTATTCTTGCCGATGTGCACGACCTTCGCACCGGTGTCGAGGTTCTGCCCTGCGCCGGCAAACGTGACGCCGGTGAACTCCATGCGGGAGTTATCACCCTTGAGCACGCTCATCGGGTACAGGCAGCCGACATGGGACCCGAACGAGCCGGACACCCACTCGATCACGCCGCCCTCTTCCACGAGCGCGCGCTTGGTGTTGAGGTTATACATGTTCTTCGACCAGTTCTCGATGGTCGAGTAGCGCAGCTTCGCGTTCTTCTTGACATAGAGCTTCGACGCAGCCGGCATGGAGGTTCGCGACATTGTACTTCGGAGCGGAGCAGCCCTCGATGAAGTGCAGGCTCGCACCCTCGTCGACGATGATGAGTGTGTGCTCAAACTGGCCCGCGCCCTTGGCGTTGAGGCGGAAGTACGACTGCAGCGGTATCGAGACCTGCACACCCTTCGGCACGTACACGAACGAGCCGCCGGACCACACCGCACCGTGGAGTGCGGCAAACTTATGGTCGCGCGGGGTGACGAGCTTCATAAAATACTTGTGCACCATGTCGGCATACTCGCCCTTGAGTGCGCTTTCCATATCGGTATAGACAACGCCCTGTGCGGCCACCTCGTCCTTGACATTGTGGTAGACGAGCTCGGAGTCGTACTGTGCGCCGACGCCGGCGAGCGACTTGCGCTCCGCCTGCGGGATGCCGAGACGCTCGAAGGTGTCCTTTATATCCTGCGGGACGTCCTTCCAGTCGTTTTTCATGTCGGTCTTGGGGCGGACATAGGTCGCGATATGATCCATGTCCAGTCCCTCGATGGACGGGCCCCAATCCGGGATCGGCATCTCATTATAGATCTGCAGTGACTCCAGCCGGAACTGCTGCATCCAGACCGGATCGTCCTTTTCCTTGGAGAGCGTGTCAATGATCTCCGGCGTCAGGCCTTCCTGCATGCGATAGGCATCGTCCTCTTTGTCGCGGATGTCATAGACGCTGCGGTCAATGTCCGCGACCTGACTTTTTTCCTTCATTCGGATCGCCTCGCTTTCAGTCAGCCTGGATGCCGCCAAAGCCGTTTTCGTTGATGGTATCGACGAGCGATGCATCGCCGTTTTTCACGATAACGCCCTTTTCCATGATGTGCGCGGCGTCCACCGTCAGTGCCTCGAGAATGCGGGTGCTGTGCGTGATGATGAGCAGCGAGCCGTGTACACGCTCACGGTAGAGCTGCACGCCCTCGGACACCGTGCGCACCGCGTCGACGTCCAGACCGGAGTCGGTCTCGTCGAGGATGGCGAGCTTCGGCTCGAGCATGAGCATCTGCAGGATCTCCGCCTTCTTCTTCTCGCCGCCGGAAAAGCCCACGTTCAGGTCACGCTCGGCGTAGGAGGCGTCCATCGCCAGCAGCTCCATCGTTTCGGCGAGCTTCTTCTTGAAGTCCCAGAGGCGGATGCGCTTGCCGGTCTTCTGCTCGAGCGCGCTGCGAATGAAGGCGCTGAGCGTTACGCCGGGCACCTCGAGCGGATTCTGGAAGGACAGGAAAATGCCCTTTTTCGCGCGCTCGTTGACCGGCAGATCCGTAATGTCCTCGCCGTCAAAGACGATCTTGCCGGCTGTAACCGTATACTCCGGATTGCCGGTGATCGCGTAGCCGAGCGTGGACTTACCGGTGCCGTTCGGTCCCATGAGCACGTGTGTCTCGTCTTTGCCGACGGTCAGATCCACACCGTGCAGGATCTCCTTCTCGCCTGCGCTCACGTGCAGGCCGCTGACTTCAAGCAGGTTGCTGTTCATATATGCGTCCTCCGTTCCCAATGGCAGACCGCGCCGGGCGGCACGGCTGCATAATATACACAAATTCGAGAGGCTCTGGAGGGGTTGACACGTAATCCCTACCTCTATGGCATGAATTATATGCCTATATTCCCACGATGTCAATAGGAATAAGAAACGCCGGCAGCAAAAAAATGCGCACGGCCGCAAAACCGTGCGCACTTTTGACACAGATCTTTAGAATTGGAACAGGTTCAGACCGATCTCCTCGCTGTGGAAGCGATCCACCCGCCCGTCGATGACCGTGATGACCATTTCGCAGGTAGCGCTGATGACGGCGCGGTTCAGATGCCCGCCGAACACCTCGCCCTTCTCGTTTCCGGCGCTCATGTGCAGGTGCGTGTAAAACGCGCCATCCATCGTGTTGATGGTGCCGGTCAGCGAGACGATCTCAAAATCGCCAGCGAACGAATTGGCATGGTATTGCTTTTCGGCCGTGTGGAACACGCCGACCGTGAATTCGCCGACCGCGCCGAGCGCCTGCACGCTCGCGAGCTTGATCTGCTCGGCCTGCGCGATCGCCTTGACCTGCTCGAGCACCTCCTCGCCGCGGTCGATGCGGGCGACGATGGTGTTTCCAAATCTTCGATACTCCATGGGTCTCCTCCTTTGGCTTTATTATCTGGATTATACCGCGCCCCCTGCCGGCATGCAAGGTGCGCGGCGGAAATTATTCAAGCTCGAACGCACCGGTATAGAGCTGATAGTACACGCCCTTTTCGGCAATGAGCTTTTCGTGGCTGCCGCGCTCGATGATGCGACCGTGGTCGAGCACCATGATGACGTCGGAGTTCTTGACCGTCGAGAGGCGGTGCGCGATGACGAACACCGTGCGTCCTTCCATGAGCTTATCCATGCCGCGCTGGACTATCGCCTCGGTGCGCGTGTCGATGGAGCTGGTCGCCTCGTCGAGGATCATGACCGGCGGGTCGGACACGGCCGCGCGCGCGATGCTCAGCAGCTGACGCTGGCCCTGACTCAGGCCGCTGCCGTCGCCCTTGAGCACGGTGTTGTAGCCGTCCGGCAGCATGCGGATGAAGTGATCGGCGTTGGCGAGCTTTGCCGCCGCGATGCAGTCATCATCCGTCGCGTCCGGATTGCCGTAGCGGATGTTTTCCATGACGGTGCCGGTGAAGAGGTTCACGTCCTGAAGCACGATGCCGAGGCTGCGGCGCAGATCGGCCTTGCAGATCTTATTGATATTAATGCCATCATAACGGATCTTGCCGTCGGCAATGTCATAGAAGCGGTTGATGAGGTTCGTGATCGTTGTCTTGCCGGCGCCGGTCGCACCGACAAAGGCCACCTTCTGGCCCGGTTCGGCATAGAGCGTGATGTCGTGCAGGACTTCCTTATCCGGTGTGTAGCCAAAGTCCACATGGTCGAACACGACGCGGCCCTCAAGCTTCGTGTACGTGACCGTACCGTCGCCGTGCGGGTGCTTCCACGCCCAGAGGCCGGTGTGGTGGTCAGCCTCAACGAGCGCGCCGTTTTCCTCCCTGGCGTTGACGAGCGTAACATAGCCGTCGTCCGTTTCCGGCTCGGCATCCATGAATGCAAAGATGCGCGACGCACCGGCCAGTGCCGTGACGATGGAGTTGAACTGGTTGGAGATCTGCGAAATGGGGTTGGTGAACCCGCGCGAGAGCGTCAGGAACGACGCGATCATGCCGAGTGTGAGCGTATTCATGCCGGTCAGGCCGAGATTCGGCGTACCGGCAATGGCCATCGTGCCGCCGATGACGGCGATGATGACATACTGCAGGTAGCCGACAGCATTCATCATCGGCATCATGCTGTTGGCCATGCCGCTGGCGCGCGCGGCGTTTTCCGCCCAGACGCGGTTGCGGCGGTGCAGCTCCTCCTTGCTCTGCTCTTCGTGGCAGAACACCTTGACGACCTTCTGGCCGTTGACCATCTCCTCGACATAGCCGTTGAGATCTGCCAGTGCCCTCTGCTGTGCCATGAAGTAGCCGCCGATGCGGCCGGTGAGCCTGCGCACGAATACAAGGATGAGTGCCATGACAGCGCACACGATCAGCGTCAGCCAGACGCTGATATACAGCATGCAGAAAAACACGACCGTCAGCGTAAACACCGACGACACGAGCTGTGCCATGGACTGCGCGATCATCTGGCGCAGCGTGTCGGTATCATTCGTATACAGGCTCATGATATCGCCGTGCGTATGCGTGTCAAAATAGCGGATGGGCAGACGCTGCATCTTCTCAAACATCTCGTCGCGGATACGCTTGAGCGTGCCCTGCGCGATCGTGACCATGCGGCGGTTATACAGCCACGTGGCCAGTGTGCCAACGAGATACACGCAGCCGATCGTCACCAGTGCGCGAATCAGGCCGGAAAAGTCCGGCGACGCCGTACCGAGCATGGGGACAATGTAGCCGTCGATCAGCTTCTGCAGGAACATGGACGAGGCCGCACCGGCGACCGCGCTGAGCAGAATGCAGATGGTCACGAGCACGAGCGTGCCCTTGTAGGCGCGCATATACGACAGCAGGCGCTTGAGCGTCTGGGAATCCAACTTTGGGCGTTCAGGCATCGTCCTCGCCTCCCTTCTGCTGGGACTCATAAACCTCACGGTAAATTTCGCTCGTGTGCAGCAGCTCCTCATGGCTGCCGACATCGGCAATATGCCCATCGTCGAGCACGACGATGCGGTCGGCGTTCTGCACGGAACTGATGCGCTGCGCGATGATGATCTTCGTCGTCTCCGGGATATAGGCGGAAAGGGCCTGCTGGATCTGCGCGTCCGTGCGCGTATCGACAGCGCTTGTCGAGTCATCGAGGATAAGCACCTTCGGCTTTTTCAGCAGCGCGCGGGCGATGCACAGGCGCTGCTTCTGGCCGCCGGAGACATTTGTGCCGCCCTGCTCGATATAGGTGTCATAGCCGTCCGGCATGGCGGAGATGAACTCATCCGCACACGCGAGCACGCAGGCGTGCCGGAGTTCCTCGTCCGTGGCATTCTCATTGCCCCAGCGGAGGTTCTCCTTGATCGTACCGGAAAACAGCTCGTTTTTCTGCAGCACCATGGCGACGGCGTTGCGCAGCGTCTCAAGATCATAGTCGCGCACGTCCACGCCGCCGAGCGTCAGCTTGCCGCCGGTGACATCGTACAGGCGCGGGATGAGCTGCACGAGCGAAGATTTGGACGCGCCCGTGCCGCCGATGACGCCGATCGTCTCGCCGGAGCGGATGTGCAGATCAATGTCATCGAGCACCTTTTTGTCCGCCTTGGATGCATAGACAAAGCTCACATGGTCAAAATCAATGGCGCCGTCGCGCACGGCCATGACCGGGTGCTCCGGATTTTGAATGTCCGTCTTTTCCTCGATCACCTCGGCAATGCGGCGCGCGGACGAAAGCGAGATTGTCAGCATGGCAAAGACCATGGACAGCATCATCAGGCTCGAGAGGATCTGCATGGCATAGGTGATGAGCGCGGTGAGGTTGCCGGTCGTCAGGCCAAGCGCCGGATCGTTGCCGCTGGCGATGATGGCCTTGGCGCCGAGCCAGGAGATGATGATCATGCACGCATAGATGCACGACTGCATCAGCGGCGCGTTGAGCGTGATGAGCCGCTCGCCCTTGGAAAAGTCCTGATAGATGCGCTCGGAAATTGCCCCGAACTTGCGGATCTCGTGCTGCTCCTGATTAAAGGATTTGACGACGCGGATACCGCGGACATTTTCCTGCACGACGTTGTTGAGCTCATCATACGTGCGGAACACGCGCGTGAAAACCGGGAATACGCTGCGGATAATGAAAAACAGCGCCACCGCGAGGATCGGCAGGATGATGAGAAACGTCATGGAAATATCACGGCTGATGCGGAACGACACGATCATGGAAAAAATCAGCATGACCGGTGAGCGGATCGCCATGCGCATGAGCATCTGAAAGGCATTCTGCACGTTCGTGACATCCGTCGTCAGGCGCGTGACAATGGACGCGGTGGAAAACTTATCGATGTTTGAAAACGCAAAGGTCTGCACATTGTTGTACATATCCTTGCGCAGGTTTGCACCGAAACCGACGGATGTGCGCGCCGCGATGCGCGCCGCGAGCACGCCGGTCGCGAGCTGGAACGCCGCCAGCAGCAGCAAAAATGCACCGAACTTCCAGACCGCCGCCATGCTGCCGCCCTCGATGCCGAAGTCGATGAGGTTGGACATATACAGCGGGATTACGATCTCGAACACGACCTCCAGCGCCGAGAGCAGCACCGTCACGAGCGCGGGGCCTTTGTTTTCCCGCAGGCTACGGGACAAGGTATGAAGCATGGATTTCCTCCTTCCTGAACACGGGCCGGTCAGCCGAGGTCGGCATAGATCGTGCGCAGGGCCGATTCCAGCGCCGCGATCTGTTCCGGCGTCAGCGAGCGCAGCATCTGCTGCTCCGTTGCCTGGATCGTGGCGTGCATATCCTGCGCGATCGCGGCAGCACGCTCCGTCTGGCAGACGATCTTGCTGCGTTTATCTGCCGGGTCAAGCCAGCAGTACACAAAGCCGTTTTGCTCCATGCGGCCGATGATGCCGACCACCGTCGGGTGCGACACCTGCAGGAATCCTTCGATCTCCTTTTGCGTCGCTTGCCCACCGTTGTGGTTCAGATAGCCCAGTACACGGCTTTGCGTCAGCGTCAGCCCCTGCTGCGCCAGATTCGCATCTGCCCGCATTTTGATCTTATCCGTGATCATTTTTAATAGACATCCGATTTGGAATTGCTCCATGATACACCTCCAAATGTGTAGCATGCTACGCATTATAAGGACATTCACGCAAAACGTCAAGAGACTTCATAAATTGTTTACACGCGAAAACGGCCGCAAAAAGCGCCCGTCTGCCATGGCAGACGGGCGCTGAAAATGTTGGAATCACAGGTGCTGGTCGCGGTCGATTTTGTCGTAGTGCTTGAGCAGGATGCCGCCCTCCATGACGGAGGTGAGCTTCATGTCCAGGTTCCAGAAATAGATGACAAACGTGACCACGAACGCGCCGAGTGCGCCGAGCGACACGCCCAGCAGGGCCTTGAGCAGCTTGCATTTCAAATTGTTCATGTTCGGTCTCCTCTCTGATTACCAGGACTTCTCGTCCTTCAGGATCTCCAGGCTCGGATCCACGGGTTCTTCCTGCATGACGGTGCGCATATAGTTGTTGACCTGCTCGCGCACGCCCTGCCGCGAGATGACGCGCGGGTCAAACAGATCGTGCGTGACCCAGACGAGGTGGATGCCGTGCTCTCTGGCGCGCTCCTCGAACATGCCGTGCATGCCGTCGAGCGCCTTGCAGCTCATGTGCTCCCAGAGAATGACCATGTCGGCGTTGAACTCCTTGCAGTACTCCCACAGCTCGTCAAGCAGCACCTTGTAGCCGCCGTGAGTGCGGTTGCGCATGATCATGTTCTCGGTCAGCCATGCCATATCGTAGTACGCCTGCTCGCGGTTCTCCGGGGTGTCCTCGGTGACGAGCTCCTTCGTGGAGACCATAGAGAGCATATCCGTCAGCGGCACGATGCCCCAGCAGTTGAGCAGCCACACGAGGAAGTCCATATAGAAGTGCGACTGCACGCCCCAGACGATGGCACGGTGACGGTACGCATTGGCGGCCTTCTTCTGCTTGCGGTAAGCGCGCTCGGCGAGCTGGGTGATCTTGCGATCGACTTCGCGGAACGCGGGGACCTTGCCGCAGATGGCCATGTAGTTGGTCTCAGTATAGAGCGCGAGGTTGGAGCCGAAGACCTGCGGGTAATCGGTCTTGTTCATCTCAAGCCACTCGACGCGGCACTTGGTGGCGTAGTTGACGCGCTTGGCGCACTCGAAATATGCGTCCCAATCCCACTTCTCGCCGGTGTGCTCCTCGATGAAGGCAATCGCGTTCTTTATCTCCTGCGCTGCATAGTCCTGCACATCGTCCTCGCGGTGGCGCAGAGGTGCGGCAAGCTGGAACACGGGAATGCCGTCCTCAAGCTCAAGGCGCTTGGAGATAACGCCGTTGCCGAGAAGGGAACCGTCGCAGGTGGTGTTGCACTGGACGGCGCAGGCGCCGAGCACGGGCGCGTCGTCGTCGATGGAGACGCCGGCTTCTGCCTCGGGCATAGGGCAGACGTCGCCTGCAAGGCCGTATTCCTGCGCAACGTCGATATAATGCTCCGCCGCGTGCTGGTTCAGAAGCACGGAGACGTAGGTGGACGGAGTCTCGCGGCTGAGACCCTTCAGGGTCGGGAAGCCCATCATGACGGCGGTCATTTCGTTCTCGTCGACGAGGACGACCTTGTCGGAAAACGCCTTGTCGTTGCCGATGCGGCGGTCGCCGCGGAAGAGGCCGTCAAGCAGCTTTGCGACGTCCTCGATTATGAGGTCCTGCTCCAGATGGCAGATGCGCAGATGCTCGCCGCGCAGACCCTGCGTGTGGCGGTCGACCATCATGGGGACGGCGAGGTAGTTCGACATCCAGCGGTAGCGGAACATGGCCTTGATGTTTCTCGGCTTCGAGACCATCTTCGCCATAGTTATCCAGTTGTGGAGCCAGCGGGAGTAATCATAGAGCGTGTCGACAACGCCGCGCCACTCGCGGCGGTTGCGGACCTTGCCTTCGGTATAGAACTTACCGAAGTTTTCACAGCCGATTCTCTTGTTGGACATCACTGTTTCCCCCCTTGAATCTTCTTGATCTCCATGCTTTCCACAAATGCCTGCACACGGGTGCGCATCTGACCGGAGGAAGCGATGTTATACGGGCGGTCAACGGACAGGACAGGATAGCCGTAGTCATCGTTGAGGATGTGCGAGCCGAGCATGCGTTCATACGCCCACGGGTCGCAGAACTTGATCTGCTCGTAAATGATACCGTCGGCCTCGTACTCCTTGGCGAGTTGATTGACGTATTCGCGGCGGCCGAGCATCTTGGGCATATTCATGTAGCGCGGGCACTGGGCGCGGTTCATGTACTGGCGGCAGATCTGGGTCAGCGCGTCCTCGTCGTCCGTCAGCGTGATCGGGTCGCGGCCCGGGAACGAGCCATAGCAGAAACGGTCGGCACAGACATAGGCGCCGGTCTCCTCGACGAGCTTGATGAAGTCAATGTCATCGACCTCGGAACCGACGACGACCACACGCGCGCGGTACGGATTCTTCTTGTCCGGGCGGCGGGTCTTGAGCTCCCTGAGCGTCTCCTCGAGTTTGTCGATGAGCAGATACTTCGGCGCGACATAGGTCGCGAGCGTGATGATGTGGAATTCGTAGCCCGTAATGCGCGGGTTGGGCCCCTTGCGGTACTCGCCGATGGCGCGGATGAGCTCGCACACGCGGTTGTGCTCGGCAACGGACTTGCGGATGGCCTCGTCCGAGACGTCGATGCCGTAGTGCTCGTGCAGCGGCGTGAGGATGTGGTTGCGGCACTGGAGCACATACAGATTCAGACCGTTGTCGTCGGCCTTCATCGGGATCTCCATGTACTCGTAGAAGAACTTCGGCTTGCTCTTACCCATGGTCTTGAGCAGCTCCATGTTCTCGACGGCACGGTTCATCATCGTGCAGCCGTCCGGCGCGATGACGCAGTCGGCAAAGTTATAGCCACCCTCAATGGCGCGCTCGAGCAGTGCGCGGCTATACTCGCACAGAAAGCTGGTCATGTAGTACGTGGCCATTTCCATGGAGCCGGTGCGCGGCGCGCGCAGGCGCGTCGAGAAAGCACCGGGCAGGTTCAGCAGCGGCTCGGGCGTGTTTTCGCAGGCATAGGCGACGCAGATTTTCCCCTCGTTCTGCGCCTGTGCGATCAGGTCGTTGTGCGCTTCCTGCAAAAGGTTTTCGAAGTACAAAAGATGTTTCAGGTCTTTCATGGTTCACTCCCTCTTCGTTTGTTTTTCTATCAAAAGCGGCTGCGCGACCGCCTCTGTCTCTTTTGCTGCCCATAGGCAGGGAGGCGTGCTGTTGTCAGCGCGCCTCAATTTGCTTGATATTGATCTCGTTACCCTGCTGCAGCCACGTGTTGCCGCTGCCGCAGTGGGGGCAGGTCTTGCCGTATTGTACGGTCGGGTAAGTGCTCTTGCAGTCATCGCACCAGGTGACGGCCGGAATGATCTCATACAGGAACTTCGTGCCCTGAATGATCGGCTCTTTCTTGGTGTACCAGTTCCAGCAGTCCTCGAGATATTCCGGCACAATGCCGGAGACCTCACCGAATTCGAGCGTGACCGACTCAATCTCGGTGAGGTTGTTTTCCTTGGCAATCTCCTGCACCTGCTTGACGACATAAGTAACGATACTCAGCTCGTGCATGGGGGCTCCTTTCAAACGGGCGGGCACAGCGGGAAGGGTTCTGTACCCGCCTCATGATGATGGATTACTTTTTCTTTTCCGTCAGGGACTTCTTGATGATCTTCACCTGGCGCTTGGCGGCGTAGGGGCCGATGGCCTTGAACTTATCCTCAGCCGGGATCATCTTGCTGTTTTGCGGACGCACGCGCTTAAGGTGAATGGCATCAAACTCGCACTTGGTCGTGCAGATGCCGCAGCCGATGCACTTGTTCGGATCGACAACGCTGCGGCCGCAGCTCAGGCAGCGGGACGCCTCGGAGCGGATCTGCTCTTCGGTGAACGTCACACGGTCGTCCTGCATGGTGCGCACCTTCTTGCTGTCGATGGCAACGGCAGCACGCGCGGGCTTTTTGATCTTCTCGGTCGGCAGAACGATATCGTCCTTGTTGAGCTCCTTGAACTCGCGGGTGTTACGGTGGATCGTCAGGGTCTGGCCCTTGTTGACAAAGCGGTGGATGGACACCGCGCCCTCGCGGCCGGTCGCGATCGCGTCGATTGTGTACTTCGGGCCGGTGGCGCAGTCGCCGCCGACGAAGATGTCGGGCTCGTTGGACTGGAACGTCACGGTGTCATGTGCGATCAGGCGGCCGTCGGCCGTCTCTGCCGCGGTGCCGGCCAGAACATCGCCGTAGACCGAGCGCTGGCCGATGGCGACCAGAACATTGGAGCACGGGACGGTGATGGTCTCATTCTCGTCATAGACCGGGGCGAACTTTCCGCTCGCGTCGCGGACGGACACGCAGCGCATCAGCTCGATGCCGGTGACCTTGCCGCCCTTGCCGAGGATGGCCTTCGGCGCCCAGGAGTTGTTGATGACGACGCCGTCAGCGATGCCGGCGTTCTTCTCATCCGGCACGGTCGGCATCTCTTCGTCCTTCTCGAGGCAGTACATGTTCACGCTGCCCTTGGTCAGACGCAGGGCCGCGCGCGCCACATCGATGGCCGCGTTGCCGCCGCCGATGACGACCACGTCGCCCGTGAGCTTCTTGAGCTTGCCGGCGTTGACTTCACGCAGGAAGTCAAGGCCGCTCTTGACGCCGGTGAGATCCTCGCCGACGATGTTGAGCTTCGCCGCCTGCTGCAGAACGACCGCGACGTAGAACGCCTGGTAACCCTCTTCGCGCAGCTGCTGGATGGTGATGTCCTTGCCGACTTCGACGCCGCATTTAAACTCCACACCCATCTCGCGCAGCACATCGATCTCGGACTTGACAACGTCCTTGCCGATGCGGAAGCTCGGGATACCGTTGACGAGCATACCGCCAGGCACGGCTTCCTTCTCGAACACGACCGGGCTGTAGCCCTCGATGGCCAGGAAGTAGGCGCAGGACATGCCGGCCGGGCCGCCGCCGATGATGGCGATCTTCTGGTCAAATTTCTCGTGCGTGCAGGAGTTCATGGGCGGCACGTAGCGGTGCTCGGCCTTCATGTCCTGCTCGGCGATGAACTTTTTGATCTCGTCGATGGCTAGCGGCTCGTCGACGGTGCCGCGGGTGCAGGCATCCTCGCAGTACTTTCTGCAGATGCTGCCGCAGACGGCCGGGAACGGATTATCCTTCTTGATGAGCTTGAGCGCGTCGGCATAGCGGCCGTCGCCCGCCATCTTGATGTAGCCCTGGATGGCGATGTGCGCCGGGCAGGCGGCCTTGCAGGGCGCCGTGCCGGTCGGCCAGGTCTGGATGCAGCCGTTCTCGTTGCGGTAATTCTTGTTCCAGTGATCCTCGCCCCACTTGGTGTCGTCCGGCAGCTCGTGGTGCGGATACTGGATGGGGCCTTCCTTCGTGCAGAGCTTTTGACCCAGGCGGACAGCGCCGGCCGGGCAGGTCTCGACGCACTTGCCGCAGGCAACGCACTTCTCGGGGTCACTCTCAGCCACATAAGCGGAGGCGGACAGATTCGGCGTATTGAACAGCTGCGAGGTGCGCAGCGCATTGCAGACGCCGACAGCACAATTGCAGATGCCGAAGATCTTGTTCTCGCCGTCGATGTTCGTGATCTGGTGGACATAGCCGCGATCCTCGGCCTTCTGGAGGATCTCCATGGCCTCTTCATAGGTGATGTCGCGGCCGTGGTTCGTCTCACGGCAGTAGTCGGCGAAGTCACCAACGCCGATGCACCACTCGCCTTCCACATCGCCGGAGCCCTCGCCGCGGATGCGCTGCTGCTTGCGGCAGGAGCACACGGACACGCCGATGCGGCCCTCGTACTTCTTCAGCCAGTGGGACAGGTGCTCGATCGGCAGAGACTTGCTCTCGGCCGGGATCGCCTTTTCGACCGGGATGACGTGCATGCCGATGCCAGCGCCTCCGGGAGGAACCATCTCGGTAATACCCGCCAGCGGCAGATAGGCCATGCGCTCAAAGAAATCAGCCGTCTCCGGGAACATATCCGCCTGCTCGGGATTGATCATCATGATCTCGGCGCTGCCGGGAACGAACATGTCCAGTACCCAGCGCTTTTCATGGTTCGGATTCTTGCCGTCGAGATTCTCCCAATGGAACTCGACCAGGCCGCTCTCGCTGAGCGCCTGCAGCGCCTTCTCCAGATAGGCTCTGTCAAACTGCGGGTTCTTCTTTGCGAGCTGCTCGATCGTGAGCGGCACGCGCTTTTTCATCGTCAGGGCGATATCGAGGATATCGTCCGCCATCTTCTCGTCATACTTCACCGCCGTGAACTTGAGGGCGGAGTTGATGCCCAGATACTCCGGAGAATCCGGCGTGATCTTATCCTTTCCCAACAACACCGTCGCGCGATCCGTGATTACTTTTCCGAGCTTTGCAATTTTCTCGTCTTTTGTCATGTTCTCGCTTCCTTCTTCTTTAGATTGCAGTCAAACGACATCCGCCCGTTCCGACACAAGAACGGATTCGGATGCAGCCATGTTAATTAATTAACCCTGCAATGTCAAGGAGTCCGGAGTATTTTTGAAACAAGTCACAAAAAATCTGCAAAGAAATTGCGAATAGATTTTTTTGCGTGTTGAATCGAGGAGACAAACATCGTATAATGTTTGAAAAACAAGAACATTTTTCGTCAGGAGTGTTATGGATGCAAGATTCTACCCGAAAGTTCAAAGAGGAAGTCGCGGAAGCCGCGATCTCCCTGTTCAAGCGCAACGGATACAACAACGTGACCGTAAACGAGATCTGCAAGGAATGCGGCATCTCCCGCTCCGTGTTCTACTCCTCGTTCAACGGCAAGCGCAGCATTCTGGAATACATGGTGGAAAAACCGCAGCACAACGATGATGCGAGCTTTATGAAATTTGCGCACGCAGACAATGACTTCGAGCGCATCTGGCAGCTGTTTGACCGCTTCATTGCCATCGCCTATGATTTCGGCCCCGAGCTCACGAGCACGCTGTTCATCATGCAGTTCGAATCCCCCGAGGGGATCCGCGCAGCTGTGCACGCGCTCGATGATCTGTTTGCGACACTGGCCACAAACTGCGCCAAATCAGGCATTATCGACTCCAAAGAGCCGCCGGATCTGCTGTCGCGCATCGCAACGGATCTGATCTGCCACGAGCTGTATGTCTGGTCCAGCCAGAAAGGAAACTTCTCGCTGCGCGCACGCGCGCGGCAGTACGCCGAGATCGCCTACCACGTCAAGCCGGAATACCGCATGCCGGCCGAGCAGCGCGACGCACTATGACTGCAAGGCTCCCCCGTCAAAAACGCCTGCGCAGCCGCTCTTAGCTTTGGACAAAACAGAATTTGCGCATATCCTTCTGCGTAAAAAGCCAGCGGCAAGGCATTTGTTCCAGCCGCTGGTTTTTTCATTTGTATCAATCATAAACGTGCAGACAAACCGATGCCGAAAAAAATTCAAAGCTGCGCTGCAAAAGCGCCATCCGATCACGTTAATTAATTCACGAGATCATTATAGCAGAAGCAAATATACAACGCAAGTACTGTTTTCTCACACGCATGGACTTTTCAGCGGCTTTTTGCGGTGCAAAAACAGCTGCCGGAATCCCTTTAAGATCCGGCAGCTGTTACGTGAAGTATGATATTGGGCTATGAGGTCATTCCCACTCGACAAAGCCTAACCAATTTTGCTTAGAGATTATTCTCTGTCGTATTCGTGGTGCTTTTGATTATTTGATGTGTCCATATTATCCGGCCTATATGGGCTAATGTTATCAGTTTGTTATCGGGGTTGATAACACTCGCCCTAAAACTGTGGATAATAGCAAAATACGCTGATTCAAATTATAAATTAATACATCTCCATCGGAGATTGTTGCCTTAAATGCCGAAATTGCACCTGCAATGGTGTTACCACTGGTTTCATCAATTTCGCCTTCATAGGAAATTTGCACGGTATCACCAACCTTGACAATTCCACAATCTACATAACGGGAGATGCAAAGGTCATTTAGCAGAACCTTGTAGGTGATACCGTCCGCCGGCTTCTTACACAGGATAGAATCATCCACCACGATATATTCTTCTGTAATCTCAATGATTGTACCGGCTACCGAGTTTCTGTACGGTTCATACTCTACTTCAGTGGAATTCTCTTTCGCATAATGGATAATCCTGCTTGCAGCATCCTCGCCGATGTTGAATAGATACTGCCAATCAAATGCGTTTGTCCACAGATAGCCGTCTTCCGTCACATACAGAGCAACTTTGTAAACACCCAGTGCTTCGGAAGTAATCGTAAAACTGAGGTAACTTCTGTCACCAACCGTCCATGTTTGGTCTTCAACGAAAGGGGCGTTCCTACATTCGGACAGAACTTCCCACACATAATCGTCACTGCTCAATGCAAAACGTTTGCTATCAGGAGTATTGTCTCCCTCAGAAAAGCGCTGAAGCTCCACGACCTCGGACAGATTTACGGCATCCATAAGCTCACCAAGGGTGTTCGGAGGAGCATACTCGTCATTTTGAAAGACATAATAACTGTCCTCCATCTTTACGGCTATAAACTGACTTTGAGCAATATCCTTCAGTGCATATGCTTCAAACTCGGCAGAATATTTTTTTCCATTATTGACTTCATCATATCCAACCACAGTGTAGTTGCCAATACTCTCGCCAATCCATGTTCTGATACCGCACGGCCTTTTCCATGATACTCAATACCGTCAATTTTGACATTCCTATATTTTTCATATACAGTCTGATACTCCCATGGCCATACAATTGCAGATTCGCTGGCTCGGATAGAAAAGTCCTTGTATCTGCCGTCGGTTCCCTCCGGTGTTACATTTTCCCGAAATAGCGATGGGAGGATTGCCGCCCCTACAATTACAAGCACTGCAAAGCATGCTGCCAAGGAACCCCATTTTAACCAATGTTTCTTATTTTTCTTCTTGCACTTAGCTGCGTCGGCGACAAGATCGTCATCAATTTGCCCGATGGCATTTGCGATTCTCGGTGTTTTCATATTTCAACGCCCTCCTTAATCAAGTAATCTTTCAGCTTGTTTCGGGTGTAGAACAACATATTTTTGACCTTACTCTCAGTAAAAGAATAGCGCTTTGCAATCTCCCTTATAGAATCGAAATAAAAATACTTGCGGATGAAGACATTTCTGACATATTCCTCCTGACTGCGAAGAAACGTACTGATCAGCTCACCTACATCCTCGTCGCTCACATCGGGAGCATATCGTTCATCCGGCAATACTGCCGCAAGCTCGTCCAAGGATAAAATGATCTCCGCTGACCGTTTCTTTCGCTTCATAAACTCCAGTCGCTTCAAAGAGAGATTTCGTGCAATCTTGCAGATAAAGGGCATGAAATTGTGCGGTCTTGTAGGCGGAATGGTGTTCCACACACTCACATAAGTATCATTAACGCATTCCTCAGAATCTTCGTGATTATTTAGAATGTTATAGGCAATACTGTGGCAGAGTTTTCCGTACTTTGTATCCGTCTCCTTGATCGCCTGTTCATCTCTATTAAAGTAGAGTTCTATGATTCTCAGATCATCCATGTTGTTCACCTCCCTCATTTGACCTAAAAGCGCTTTCACCTATTAAGTACGTTTTTTGCGGCGATGGTCTTAAAAAATAACTCTTTTAGAATTATACCATAAATCTTTGATTTTTCGGTCATATACATAAAAACGGCGGCAAGGTTTTCCTCGCCGCCGCTCCGGCTTAACTGTAAATCAGTTCTGCATTTACAATCTCTATTGATCTACTATGAATGTTATTCATTTTACCAACCCATTCCATTTGATTTTCCATCTTTAGCTGCTCGGTCACTCCCTCACGATTCACCATCTGCTCTACCAGTCGAAGAAACATATCTTCCGCCTGTTCGTTAATATCCGCTAGATAGCCGTTCAGCTTGCCGCTTGTGAGCAGGTTAGTGTAAAGCACCTTGCGGTGCTGTTTGAGATAGCGCAAATGTCGCTGTCCCCATACGCCGATAAGTCTATTTTCTTTTTCGGCGGGTAAGGACAGGCAGGGGAGAAGATAATCTCCCTGCCGTACATAAGCGCCGCCCATTTCTTCAAAAATTGTCTTTGACATTGTCTTTTTCTACCTTTCGTAATCTTTATTTTTAGAGCGTTTTCCACGCTCCGGTGACTGTTGTTCACGAGCCGAAATCGGCTCATAATAAATACTTTTTTCCTGCTTTTTGAATTTTTCAAGAATACCGCTGATAAACTCCTTGACCTTTTGTGGCGCAATCTTTAACGCCTCAAGGTATGGTCTGCACTTTTCGGTCAGCTCCCGCAGCGCAGTTGTTAACTTTGAAACCTCGCTTTGCAGCGACCATATTTGACGGGACAGATTTTTATTTTCCTCTCTCAACCGCTGTGCTTCAGATTCCGCCGAGTAGCTGCGCTTTGCCAGCGTTGTCAGCTTTTCGTAGTCCTCGGCCGATACCGTGTATTTGCCCGTGAAAGACTTTTTGCCAGAGCTGTCGATCTCCGTAAAAGTCATAAACGCCTTGTGGTTGTCGTTATATCGGACTTGTTCAGCGGCAATCTTCTGTTCAATATCCGCCAGCCTTTTTTCGTCCTGCTGGATTTTATATCCAAGAGAAGTCAGATTTTCTGCTGTACTCCCTCTCTCGCCACGGTCAAAGCCCTCAAATCCTGCTTCTTTCATATATTCGTAAAACTTATCCTGTAAAATGCTGTACGAGGCACGGTAGACGGATTTTCCTTTACTATTGAGTACGGGATTTCCGTTTTCGTCCAACGCTTTTTCTGATTTCCATTTCTTTGAATGACTGACCTGATGGATTACCTCTTTCACTATTCCCACCAGCGCCGGATCTTTACAGCGTTTCGACCAGCGCACCTCTTTATCCACCACGGGCAGCGCCATAATGTGCAGATGGTAGTGATAAACCGGCTTTCCGTACTTTTCAGTCATAGCGATATTCAGCTCGTCAGCGTGCATTACGGCTGAAATAATATTGTCCTTTCCGTAGAGTTTTTCTGCAAAATGGAACGCTTCTTCATAGAATCGGCAGGCGAAATCATAGCCGCCGTTCCTCTCGAAATAGTCTGTATTCACATCCAAAATCATCTCGTTAAAGACTGTTGCGTCTGCTTTCAGTCCCTTTAAGGATACCACTCCGTCCGCAATCAGCCTGTCCAGATGTTCGTTGTAGGTCAACTCGCCACAGCCTTGAAAATGAACATTCATGGGCGTGCGGGATAGGTTAACATTCATATTTTCATAGCTTTCATTTTTTCTCGATGTGACGTTCAAACTTTCCAACGCTCGCTCTCGTCCGCTTTTCCACACGGGCAACGCTGAAATCTCCCTTCGGCATTCGTATCCCTCCCTTCATTTTGCGATATTGTGGGGCAGCGCAGTTACGCACCTTTTTCAAAGTGCGTAACCCACTATGACACTTTCAACCTAACGGTTGCAAAGATGTCGTGGGCTCTCCGAGGGGGTTATGGGGCGTTGCCCCGTTGTCTGCGGACAACTCCCCAGCAAGGGCTGGTCTCGCCTGCCGGCTCGGTCGGTGCTTCTGAGCCACAGAGGTGTCCACCGGACACCCGCACCCTTTGAAAAGGACGCCCTTGCAACCCCGTCCAAACTTTATTACTTCCCGAAAAAGGAACATTGCAAGGTTGCAGGTGTGCCAGCTTTTGCAATGTTGCAACCTTGAAAAGCCTCACTCTGTTTTTTCGGGAAGCTGCCAGTACCACTGACTGCCTTCCTTAACCGATTGGACATTCAGCGCTTTCTTCGCCTCGTCCAGCACACGCTTGGAAATGCCTGCCGCCTGTGCTTTCTTCAGCAATGCCTGCTGTGGATATTTGCCCTTTGAAAGATATTCAAGGATTAAATTTTCCGCCTGTTCGGATTTCTTTTCTCTCGGAATCCCGCTGAGTAAATCGTCCACTGATATATCGTAATGACCAAGCCAGCGGAATCCGTTTTCCTTGTCCAGCTCAAAAGCAATCGGCTCGCCTTCGGGTGCAAGAGAGGACTTGTCCTGCACCATTACTCTGACCTGTGGATTGTCTTTGATTCTTCCGACAATCAGAACGCTTCTCGCCGAAGCCTGAAAGTCAATGGAGCCAAGTCCACGGTAGGAAGATTTATTTCCGCTTCCTTTATTCATATGACCGACGAGTAGAACTGCACAGTCATATTTTTCTGCGATTCGTCCAATCTGTGCCATCACATTACGGACTTCGTTGGCGTTGTTCATATTGATATTCGCTCCCACATACGCCTGAATCGGATCAAGAATTACCACCCTTGCGCCGACTTCTATGATTGCTTTTTCAATGCGCTCGTCCAGCATACTAAGCGCCGCCTCCGATTCGTCTATGACTTTAATTTGTGTACAGTCCGCTTCGCCGCTTCCAGTCTCGGTTTGATGGTATCTTCCAGTCCGTCCTCAGCCGTTTGATAGATAATTCTTACAGCCTCACGCTCGGTATCGTCGTAGGGCAGTGCTTCTCCTTTGGAGAGAAGCGCCGCCAGTCTTAACGCTAAAGTTGTTTTGCCCTCGCCGGGATCGCCCTGAATGATTGTGATTTTCCCGTATGGGATATACGGATACCAAAGCCAATTTACTTCCTTGCTCTGTACTTCTTCCATACTGATAATTTTCAGTTCAGCCATTCCTGCCACCGCCTTTCAGAAGAAAAGCATTGATATTTCCGTTTTGATTGGTTATACTGTAATTAGTTACATGGAGTGACTGCCTATCATCTGCGCCAACAGATGTGTTACGAGGCGGTCATTTCTTTTTGCTTATTCATTCTGTTCCTCTCCTTTCAAGCCGCCGAGAATGACGGAAATCAATTCAATAACATCGAGCAGTTCATCATTTACACCGTTTCCCGCTTCAATCCTTTGTAGTTCCGCAAGGACGGCGGCAAGCTCCTGTTTCAGAGCCTTATACACCCTCGGGTTGCCCTGCACCACCACATCCTGATTAAGACAGCGACGGTAACAGTATTCCTGCTTCGGCAATCCCGATAAGGCGACCGCCTTGTTAATGCGTTCATTTTCTTCGGGCGATACCCGAAATCCCACCGTGATATTTCTCCAACGGTTTTTGTTGTCTCTGTTCTTAGCTGACATTTTCAAAATCTCCTTTCCCTAAGTCGTCTAACCGCTCCGCCATTTCCGTCTGTTTGGACGGGAACAGGTGGGCGTACTGATAAGTGATTTCAATACTTTCATGTCCTACACGGTCGGCAATCGCTACCGCTGAAAAACCCATATCGATCAGCAAACTTATTTGGCTGTGACGAAGGTCGTGAATACGGATACGCTTCACGCCTGCGGCTTTCGCACCTCTGTCCATCTCGTGATGAAGGTAGCTTTTCGTTACTGTAAAGATACGGTCTTTCTTTTTGAGGCCGTAGAGCATACCGAGATACTCCTGCATCTCCTCACAGAGAAAATGCGGCATTTTGATAGTGCGGTTGCTTTTCTTTGTTTTCGGCGTGGTAATCACATCTTCACCGTGTAAGCGCTGATAGGACTTATTGATCGTGACCGTTTCCTTGTCAAAATCGAAGTCCGCAGGAGTCAGCGCCAGCAGCTCGCCCTCACGGATACCGCACCAGTAGAGCATTTCAAATGCGTAAAAGGAAACAGGCTTGTCCATCATCTCAAAGGCAAACTTCTTATATTCCTCTTTCGTCCAGAACAGCATTTCTCTGTGTTCCTCGCTGCCCATATTCCCCACCTTTGCGGCGGGATTGGAGCGCAGCTCGTAGTAGCGCACAGCGTGGTTGAATATAGCCAAAAGCTGATTGTGCAGCGTCTTCAAATAGGTCTGCGAATAGGGCTTTTTCTTCTCGTCACGATAGGCAAGCATTTCATTCTGCCAAGTGATGATCTCCTTTGTGGAAATCTCGCTGATTTTCAGCTTGCCGAAAAAGGGCAGTATCTTCGTGCGGATAATATGCTCCTTCGTCAGCCAAGTGTTTTCCTTCAGACGATTTTTCACATCTCGAATATACAGCTCCGTGAAAAGCCTCAAAGCTCATATCAAGGTCGGAGGAATTCTGCAACTGGAACATCCGCTCCCATTCCTGCGCTTCTTTCTTTGTGGCAAAGCCACGCTTGCATTTCTGTTTGCGCTCACCTTTCCAGTTCACATACCTTACCGTTGTCCTCGTTTTTGAATACCGGCATTATTCCTTCTCCTTTCCGGCTCCGTAGAGCCTTTCATAAAAATACTGGCGGTTAACACGCCCCGCAATCGTAATAAATCCCTTTCTTTCAGCTCCTCGTTCAGCTTCCTGATGAGCTTATAGGCATAGGGCTTGGATACATTCAGTTCCTGCGCCACATCGTCGGCACGGATAAACCTGTTTTCCATATACATCACCTTCCCTTCTGTTTTTAGTTTCATTTATTTCGTGTCGGAATACTTTCTTGCCGCCTTCCGATTTGCCCGGGCGGGTACGCCATTACCGTGACGCACGACTGATATTAAGCTTATTTGCTTAATGATATTTCATCATACTAAGCATATTTGCTTTTGTCAAGCGGTTTGAGAGAAAATATTAAACTTTTTTGTTTCGTTTTCTCTTGACTTTTACTAAACATATCTGCTATACTAAATACACTACATAAAGCAAGGAGCGATAACACTATGGCTATTGGTGAGAGAATCCATTTTTTCAGGCTTCTGCGTGGTATGACGCAAAAATATCTTGGTACGGCTGTCGGTTTTCCCGAAAGGAGCGCCGATGTACGCTTGGCGCAATATGAAACAGGCTCTCGCAAACCAAAGGCGGATTTAACGGCTGCACTGGCGCAGGCGCTTGATGTTTCCCCACAGGCTCTTGATGTCCCTGACATTGACAGTCAGATTGGTCTCATGCACACCTTATTTACCCTTGAAGATGTTTATGGGCTGACCGTCAGCGAAGCGGACGGAGAAGTTTGCCTGAAGGTCAACAAGGATAAGGGCAAAGAGGCTTACGAGCTGCTGCAAATGCTCTATGCCTGGAAAGAGCAGGCGGACAAGCTCTCTGCCGGTGAAATCAGCAAGGACGATTACGACCGCTGGCGTTACTACTATCCGAAATACGATACCACGCAG
>VOFB01001193.1_pt1 | contig 85791 bp, 73 predicted proteins | sample 5384141 | NCBI WGS metagenome assembly VOFB01 (sample SAMN12384721, study PRJNA508395) | human gut metagenome | isolation source: healthy gut A | host: Homo sapiens | reverse complement strand
ACAGTACAGAACCGTAAACAACCTCATGGGTTGGCTTACATTCATCATTGCGGCAACGGTTTATTGCCTGACAATAGAACTGACCGCAAGACATTGCCCGCCCGGCGCAAACTGGAAGTCGGTCACCCGCCCGGCGCACCGTTCTTCATGCTAGTAGCCAACCTGTTCTCCAATTTGCCTCCGATGCCTCCACCGTTGCTAAGATGGTGAACTACATGAGTGCGCTGATGAGCGGCGCCTGTATCCTGTTCCTCTTCTGGAGCATCACGCATCTGGTACGCAAACTCGTGGTGACAGACGAAAACAATATCACACGCGGACAGATGGCCACCATCATGGGTAGCGGTCTGGTGGGCGCACTCGCCTACACGTTCAGCGATACCTTCTGGTTCAGTGCTGTGGAAGGCGAGGTTTATGCCTTCTCCTCACTGTTCACCGCCGTGGTATTCTGGCTGATACTGAAGTGGGAGGACGTTGCCAACGAGCCTCACAGCGACCGCTGGCTGATTCTTATCGCCTACCTGACCGGCCTGAGTATCGGCGTGCACTTGCTGAACCTGCTCTGCCTGCCCGCCATCGTACTGGTATATTACTACAAGAAGGTACCCGATGCCAATGCGAAAGGCTCCCTGCTGGCATTGCTCGCTTCGGGCATACTGGTTGCAGCCGTGCTCTACGGCATCGTGCCGGGTATCGTGAAAGTGGGCGGCTGGTTCGAACTGCTCTTCGTCAACACGCTGGGCATGTCCTTCAACACGGGTGTCATCGTATATATCATCCTGTTGGCAGCCTGCCTCATCTGGGGTATCTACGAAAGCTATACCGAACGCAACAAGGCACGTATGGCACTCTCGTTCATACTCACCATCGCCATGCTGGGTATCCCGTTCTACGGACACGGTACCAGCTCGGTAGTTATCGGTGTCATTGTCATTGCCGCATTGTGGCTCTACCTCCGTCCGAAGACGCAGGCAGCCGTCAAAGAGAAATTCCGCGTATCGGCACGCACGCTGAACACCTCGCTGCTCTGCACCATGATGATTGTCATCGGATATTCCTCGTATGCACTTATCGTCATCCGCTCCACCGCCAACACGCCGATGGACCAGAACTCTCCGGAGGACATCTTCACACTGGGCGAATACCTGGGACGCGAGCAGTATGGCACACGCCCGTTGTTCTATGGCCCTGCCTTTTCCTCGCAAGTGGCGCTGGACGTGAAAGACGGTTACTGCGAACCGCGCATCAAGTACAACGGCACGAAGTTCATCCGCAAGGAGAAAGCTACGCCCGACGAAAAGGATTCGTACATCGAAATCCCCGGACGCATTGAGTACGAATACGCCCAGAACATGCTGTTCCCGCGTATGTACAGCAGTGCCCATACACAACAATACCATGCCTGGCAGGACATCAAGGGTTACGATGTGCCCTATGACAAATGCGGCAACATGATTATGGTAAACATGCCCACACAGTGGGAAAACATCAAGTTCTTCTTCTCCTACCAGCTCAACTTCATGTACTGGCGCTACTTCATGTGGAACTTCGCCGGACGCCAGAACGACATACAAGGCAGCGGAGAAATTGAACACGGCAACTGGATTACCGGTATCCCGTTCATCGACAACTGGCTGGTGGGCGACCAGAGCCTCTTGCCTCAGGAACTGAAAGACAACAAGGGACACAACGTATTCTACTGCCTACCCCTGCTGCTAGGTATCATCGGCCTGCTATGGCAAGCCTACCGTGGGCAGAAAGGCATCCAGCAATTCTGGGTGGTCTTCTTCCTCTTCTTCATGACCGGTATTGCCATCGTGCTCTACCTGAACCAGACTCCGAGCCAACCGCGCGAACGTGACTATGCCTACGCCGGTTCGTTCTACGCCTTCGCCATCTGGATTGGTATGGGTGTGGCAGGACTCGTCCGTCTGCTTCAAGACTATGCCAAGATGAAGGAACTGCCTGCTGCCGCCATCGTTTCCGTAGCCTGCCTCTTTGTCCCCGTGCAGATGGCAAGCCAGACTTGGGACGACCACGACCGCAGCGACCGCTACATGGCACGCGACTTCGGCCAGAACTACCTGATGTCCCTGCAAGAAAGCGGCAACCCGATTATCTATACCAATGGTGACAACGATACCTTCCCCCTCGTGGTACAACCAGGAGACCGAAGGTTTCCGTACCGACGCCCGTACCTGCAACCTCTCGTACCTGCAGACCGATTGGTACATCGACCAGATGAAGCGCCCCGCCTACGACAGTCCTTCTCTCCCCATCACCTGGGACCGTATGGAGTACGTAGAAGGCACCAACGAATACGTCCCCATCCAGCCTGAGTACAAGAAAAGCATCGACCAGCTCTATGCCGAAGCCGAGAAGCAGGCACTGGACGGTAATCCCGAAGCACTAGTCAATGTAAAGAAAGAATTCGGTGACAACCCGTATGAGCTAAAGAATATCCTCAAGAACTGGGTGCGCAACAAGAATCAGGACTTGAAGGTGATTCCTACCGACAGCATCGTCATCAAGGTAGACAAGGAAGCCGTGCGCCGCAGCGGCATGATGATACCGGGCGACTCAATCCCCGACTACATGCACATTTCGCTGAAAGGCAAACGCGCCCTCTACAAGAGCGAGTTGATGATGCTCGAAATGCTGAGCGAGGCCAACTGGGAACGCCCCATCTATATCGCTGTCAGCGTAGGCAGGGAGAACCAGCTGAATATGGAAAACCACTTCGTTCAGGAAGGTCTTGCCTATCGTTTCACTCCGTTCGACACCAGTAAGACGGGCGTGACAATAGACTCCGAAAAGATGTACGACAACCTGATGAACAAGTTCAAGTTCGGTGGCATCGACAAGCCGGGCATCTATATCGACGAGAACGCAATGCGCATGTGTCACTCTCACCGTCGCATCTTCTCCCAACTCGTGCAGCAGCTGATGCGTGAGGGCAAGAAAGACAAGGCAAAAGCCGCCCTGGACTATGCCGAAAAGATGATTCCCGCCTACAACGTGCCTTACGACTGGCAGAACGGTGCCGTACAGATGGCGGAAGCCTACTACCAACTGGGCGAAACCGCCAAGGCGGACGAGATGATGAAAGCCCTTGCTGACAAGGCTGTAGAGTACCTGACCTGGTATCTGAGCCTGGACGACAACCGCTTCATGATTTCTACCCGTGAATTTGAATACCACTGGGCTGTACTCGATGCCGAGGTGAAGGCCATGAAGAAGTACAACTCCAAGCTCGCCGAAATCTACGAGCCGAAGGTGGAAGAACTGTATAATATGTATGTGGACAGAATGAAGGAGTGAGAATAAGGATTAGGGATTAAAGGATTAGGGATTAGCCTGTGCAGTTCATCACTAATCATTAACCCCTAATCCTTAACCCCTAATCCTTAAAATCCCTAATCCTTAAAATCCCTAATCCCTTAATCCTTAATCACGTGTTTATAGAACAACCTCCTGAGTTTTTTCGCAAACTATATCCCGGTGCAGTCTGGAGGATGGACCCCAATGAAAAAGCCGTTTATCTGACTTTCGACGATGGCCCTATCCCCGAAGTAACTCCCTGGGTGCTCGACCTGCTGGATAAGCACAACATCAAAGCCACCTTCTTCATGGTAGGTGACAACATACGGAAGCATCCGGACGAATTCCGGATGGTCGTTGAGCGTGGGCACCGCATCGGTAACCACACCTTCAACCATATCCGCCGCAGGAAAACCGTTGCGGTTCATGTACCCATTGCCTCAACGCTTGTCCTACAAAAGCGCTAGAAGCGCCTTTCAGGCTCAATTCCGCCAAATGTCTCTCTTACCTGACCATTGAATACCGTGGAGAACTTCCGCCCGATACGGGGCAAAAAATGGGCAAAATGATCTACGGCTGCGACGAATGTCAACGTGCCTGTCCATGGAACCGCTTCGCGACTCCTTCACGGACAATAGAATTCTCCCCTTCCGCCTCCCTGCTGACCATGCGGAAGGAAGACTGGCACCGCCTCTCGGAAGAACAATACAGGACACTGTTCAAGGGCAGCGCAGTGAAAAGGGTCAAGTATCAGGGACTCATGCGAAACATCCGGTCCGCGAAAAAGTAAGTGACCGAAGTTCTGAAAACACGCCGCACGGTCTGAATAAGCAAAATTTAGCAACCATATTGTTCTCCCGCCTCATTATTTTTCATAAATTTGCAGCGGACTCTTCCGCAGAAAGCCTTCGGGTGGTTAGTGGGGAGAGCTGTTTATATAGAGAAGACGTTTACAAGCGTTTGTCTTTCGTGTTTCAAAACTTCGCAGTTTTTTTCATATCACCAGAAAGATGAATAGCAACAAAGACGTCCTCCTGATGTGTATTTATATACATCCGTGCCTCTCTTTGCCGAAACAAAGGGAGGTTACGGGTGTTGTACATATCGGCGTGGGCTTTCTGCGTTGTTCGTTCTTGATGATTGGCATTGCGAAGGCCTTGAACACGGAACGGACGAAGGTGAGAGATTCCCACGCCTCTTTTATATATTCTCGCCGGTATTACAATAATCCGTTCCTCCAACGGGAATCCGGGGGACGCACACTTGCAGAATGACATGATTCATGCGGGACAACTTATCGAACGCACGCTTCACGAACAAGGACGTACTGTTACCTGGTTCGCCAGTCAGCTATGCTGCACACGCCCCAACGTCTACAAGATCTTCCGGAAAGAGAATATCGACATCCACCTGCTCTGGCGCATCTCCTGCATCCTCAACCACGACTTCTTCCACGATTTATCCGACAGCATCAGTACGGGCAGCTCCTCCGGTGTATCCAAATAGGATACAATTCCGTATCCTCCTTGGAACTATGTTTTCTCCTGCTGGTATAGTCCTTTCGCATACCTTTGCAAGCATATTAACATATAATCACAAAGGGATATGAAAACGAAAAAACTGATTTTAGTTATTTTCCTCACCTTTATCGGTGCAATCGGAGCGTACGCACAGAAAACAAATGTAAGAATGCAGGAAACACAGGCACGTCTACTGGATGTCACCTCAAACGCTTATGTAAAGCCGCTAACCGTGGAGTTGCAGATAGACAAATCGAAAGGACGCATCAAAGACGAATGGACGCTCACCAGAGAACAAGCCGAACAGGAGATGAATGGCGACCTGGTCAACATCCGCAGCTATGCAATCTATATGTCTTCGCAAAAACATAATGCAGACGTGATAGTGGCAGCCACATTCAACGTCAAAACCAATGACGACGGGAACGGGTATAAAGTGACCGTCATCGGCTATCCGGCCACCTTTATCAACTGGAAGACGGCAGAAGCCTCGGACTACGAATGGATCCGTATGGAAAAAACTCTCACAACAGCCGACAAAGACAAGATAGCCGCCGTCATCAAATAACAACCGTTATCAAATAAACAGACAACAAGTATTAATAATCAAATAGAATTTCAACATGAAAAAACTATTATCATTGGCAGCCGCATTCTTACTGTGTGCAGGCGTGCAAGCACAGATTGTATCATCCAGAAGTGTCAGCATCAAATCCGCTCAGAAACAGCCTTCTGAAACACAATGGTTCCTGCGTGGCGGATTGAATGTCATGAAAATGACCGGAGACGGAGCGGAAGACACCGGCAGCAAACTCGGTTACAACTTTGTTTACGGTTTCCAGAAGCCATTAGGGAGTGTAGGTACGTACTGGGGAATGGAGTTCGGACTCGGTTCCCGCGGCTGGAAGGTCGAAGAAAACGAAAGCGACTACGAATACAGCCTAAGCTTAATGGCTCACAACGTACAGGTTTCTCCGTTTACTTTCGGATATAAATACAACATTACGGATGCTCTGGCAGTCGACGCACATCTCGGCGCTTACGTAAGTTGCGACTATGTAGGTAAGATTAAAGAAAAAGAATCCTATCAGGGAGACAGTGAAGAAACAAGCGTCAACATGGGCGACTGGGAAGACTGGAAGCGGGTGGATGCAGGCATGAATATCGGTGTCGGTATATGGTACGACCGTTTCAACCTGGATTTCACTTATCAGCGCGGCTTTATCAAAACATGGGAGTGTAACACCAGCAATGTCCTGATTCGTCTGGGTGTAGCTTTCTAAGTGAAGTACAATCAAACCTCAATTACACATATATCCAGCGTTCACGTCTTTCTCTCTCAACAGGGAGAAGGGGTGAATGCTGTTTTTCTTAAAAACAACGGAGTATGATGACCAAACAACGATTCCTTGCAATTATCTATCTACTGATAGGGATAATACTGCCCGCCATAGCGCAGACGTTTACGGAACAGAAGAAAACTTATCCTGTCAGTGCCGACGGCAGCAAATACGTAGTCAGCGGGTTTACTTCTTTCAGCCCGGCAAGCGATGAGCATATCTACGCCAACGCGCTATTGTGGACGGTGGAGAACGTCTGTCCGAAGCTACGTGAAGGAATAACGGAAGCCAACGTACCGGCCAAAAGTTTCAGTTGCGACCTGGTACTCGCCTCGCAAGCAGATTCAAAGCAGAACAACACCTATTATTGCAAAGCCATTTTCCGGGTAGCGGAAGGCAAGCTGGTCTACTATCTCTCTGATGTCCTGATAGAATCGTCGGTACTTGTAATGAAGAAAGTCACCGCCATGGAGAAACTGCAACCGGAGAAGAAAGCGTCGCACAAGGAGATAATGGATGATTTCGTACAGGTGGAATCGCAAATGCTCAACCGGATGTTCGACTTCATCGCCACACATCAACTTTCACCGATCACCCATTGGAACGAGATCAGTATCGGTAAACCGGTGAAAGGTATGACCGAGGATGAATGCCGCCTGGCTTTCGGCAAACCGCAAACGGTTCTGGAATCAAACGGAGAAGTGCAGTGGATGTACTCCAGCTCCTTTTATGTTTTCTTCAAGAACGGACGTGTGGAAACAATTATCAAATAAGTTTAGAAACATATAGATAATCTATAAGAAAAAGAAGCATCAATTGAATATTCACTACGTACGCCTATATACAAAAAAGAATAGCTGCTTTATCACAAGACAGCTATTCTACATAATTAATGTAAGCTAAATCATCTTTCAAAGAATTTATGATCCGACTTACTCTAAACTCGCTTGCTTACATATATTCAAAACATGTTATTTATTCTAGTATCTTTCATGTCGCTGTATCTTTAGTATTAAGTCATTCTACATTCCAGCATATAACTTGTTTCATTGGTGTTCCATTACAATATCAACCGCATACCCGTAACTTTTTCCGGCAAACTGGCCTCCATTTTCCCATTTCTTATCAAAAATGCCATACATAAATCCGTCTACTTTATGATCTTTCCATGTTCCATCATCTTTAAACTCAAAGAATGGTAATCCTGCTTTTGTAAACTGCAAATCAGCAACATACGTGATATTTCCTCCCCAAGTTAATACATTAGCCGCTTTATCATACGCACAGAGATAAATGTAATTAGGAGAGATAAATCCCAAATACTGATTATCAAAGTTGATAACCAGCCGTCCGTCAGTCAATACAGCTTTAAAAGGTACACCATTATTGAGCGGAACATCTTTTGCTATCAAATCATACACTCCCTTCTCATCTGTTGCCGTAAAGGTACAACTACCCGTATAACGTTTTCCGTCATTACGGGTATGCATCATAGTATATGTACCGGACAATCCTCGCTGAACACAAGTCGCCGACCATTCATTTTTCCCACTCTGAACGGTCAACGTCCCTTCCCGATAATCCGTACCGTCCAACATAGGAGAAACCACCACATGAAGCTGATCGCCTTTCAATTCATAAGTCAGCCATTCGGCAGTAGATTGAATACTATATTCGCGCCGGGTATGCAAAGTGAAAACAGCTTCACCCCCTTGCATAAGAAAATCCTTTGTACCTTCTACATCACAAATAAAAGTATCGCCCAACTGGGTCACGGGAACTTGCAATATATCTTCCCCGGATTGTATGACCACCATTGTGGTACGACTGGATATAGAAAGATTAGCCTCAACAACCAAACTGACTTCCTGATCGGACACACTGGCTACCTTACACCAAGCGACATCCGAGGTGGCACTTACCTGTTTACCGCCTGACAGTTCAATAGTTCCTGTGCCACCATTCGCAGAAAACTTAACATCCGACCTTATCGCCTTTAATGCTACATCCGCCGTATCCTTATCATCACTACAACCAATAGCCGACAAGCATAGCACACAAAGTAATATAGAATATATTTTTCTCATAGTCATTCCTTTTTTTATTCATGTTTAACAAGAGTGATAAATGCAAAACGAGATTCGGCATAAGCCTTATATTCACCCGCCTTGCTCCACAGAATCATACCGCGAGTTACAAAATCAGCTTTCCTTCCGTCGTCTACAAACTCATATTCGTTGTCAGAACCTTCTTTCAGTTTGCCGTACATACCATTCACAAAATCAGTTCCTCCATACGTCAGGCTTCCGGGATTCACCATCCAAATGCTCAAATAAGCTTCACTACCGTCCGTCAACTTCTGATTCAGGAGCTCCATACGCCGTTCTGCCTTATTATAAATCATTGTCAGATCAATCGGCAACATACCTTTAATTGTATAACTTTTCATATCCTCTTTCTTCACTAACTCGATTTCCAGAGACAATACAGGAGTATTCTCACCACGTCGGTAATTCATCGTATACTTACCCAAATATTGCGCGTAAATGATATATTCCGGATCATAATCCACTTTCAACACAACATCCGGAGCATTTTCAGCTACCAGTGTTTCATTTGCAGCCGACCAAGTAAAGCGGTGCAGCTCTTTGCCACCAACTTCCACCGGAAGATAAAACTGTATTCCTGTCGCCGTCGGCATGAAAGAAGTAGACGTTTTCTGTCCGTCATATACCACATTAAATGTATGGGAATCCGTATAAAGCAGAGCCAGTTCTTTCCCATTCATCATGCCACTGAACCCCAATACCCCTTCCAAACGGTTCATTTCTTCATCCACTCGGATAGCAGCAGCCAGATAAGGTGTAGCATCTTCCGCCAGACGGGTCATACGAATTATATTTTTCGTTTTCTTCCCTCGAAGGACAATCTCATTCTCAGTATGCGAGCGCAAAAGAAATTCATAATCACCCTCATACCCTTTGCCCGTTCCTGCTCCTCCGGATATATCCGAATCAGAGAAATAATGGAACAAGCTATTATAAGTGTCAAAGTTAAGGGTCGGTCCGATATCCTTCTTAATAGAAAAAAGGCTCTCTTCCGTTTCCTCCGGTTTCCCAAAAGCGTCAGTAGAAATAGTCACTTTATCCCCTCCTTTAAACTTCATAATGTAGTTGAAACCACCATATATCTGCGAAGAATGCGGATAATACTCCATTAACCACCCGTGCTCGGAACTTACCAGCAAATTATGATATTCTTGAACGGCTTCTTCTACCCGCTGGGCAACAGGTTTATCGTATACATCATCTACATCCTGCACACACGAAAAGCAGACAGTGGCAAATGCCAGTAAAGTATAAATCAGTTTTTTCATATTCTCAGCGTTTGTTTTAATAAATATGATCCAAATCCAGTTCACTAATCTCATTAGTACGACGTGCAATCACTTTGCGAAGCAGATCAAGGTCCACTTGCCAGGAATCTTTCATATACTTCTTCACCATTGCCAGCTTTTGGTCAATGATCGGTTTACCTTTTTCTCCAGCCAGAGTCATAACATTTTCCCACTGTGCTTCCGGATAAGTCAGGAAACAGGCTGTCACTTCAGCAATATCCTCACTCGGTTTACTACCGGCATACGGTGTGACAAATCCCAAAGGAGCGACCTCTGCCAATTTACGGTTCTGCCAACCGGTAGGTGTATAATTACCTGCACTAATCTTATCATAATCTACCGGATAATTTTTTTTCTGATGCAGAATGTGGGCAAACTCATGATGCATCACCTTGAAGTAATATTCATTCATGCGGTCAACATTCGTCAAATCCAGCCAGTTCCCCATATACAAAGTCACTTTCAGTCCGCCTTCGGCAGTTCCCAGTGTATACGTCCCCTTATCCCACGAAGCAGAACCTATAAGATGAATAACTTTCGGAGCACAAGCACGTGTAAAATCAAGACCTCCCACTTCATCATAGGCCTCCAGCCAGCAATGTTTCACTATCTTCGCCAATTTCACACTCAACCAAAAGTCCGTAGGTACAAGATTGTGCGTATAATCGGATTCAATATGTTCCATTCTGTATTTAAAGTCGATGTTATAGGGATTGACGTAGTTTTCGAGTAACCAGCGGTCAAACTCACTCTTTTCTTTCTCTGATGCATCAAAAATACTCTGGTCTTCCAAGTCATCGTCCTGGCAGGCGAAGAAGTTGCTGCTCACCAGAATACAAAGCAAATATATATACCAATTTTTCATAATCAATTCTTTATTATCTAACATTAAACTATCTTGGATTAGGCTGCATACCAGCCTCTACGACAGACGCCGGAATTTGAACAGCTTTACGGAGGTCGTGAGCTTTCAGCACAATAGGAGATTCATTCTCTATATTATGGGAAATCTCAATACCGAAACGCTTAATATCCTGCCACCTTTCCCCTTCGTGCACCGTCTCAATACGACGGGCATGAATGACTGCTTTCAGCAAATTTGTCTGTAATCCTGCTTCCAGAGCAAACTTGGGATCAAGTGGTTTACCGTTAGTCGTAGGATCTACTGTCTCATAAAAAAGATTCAGTTCATCTTTGTCGGGTACTTTAGTAGCCGCCTTAATACGATACCAATACTGTAAATCGTTCACTGCCTTATCATATTGCTTAGAGAGCACATAAGCCTCAGCACGATTCAACAATGTCTTATCAGTGGTAAAAGCAAACGCAACCTGACGTCCATAATAACTACCTGTAATGGCATTGGCAATCTCTTTAAACTGGTCCATTTTAGGAACAAAAATAGACTGGTCACCATATCCCAAGACTGTTTCATATACTTTCAAACTACCATAAGGCCCCTTCGACCAGATAGTCTGTTTCTCACAAATCTCACGGCTATGACCGTAGCGATAAGCCGATTTATAGTTACTCCCCCACCATGACATCGTTTGCTGTAACATCAGATTAGTCGGTTCGTCGCTACTAATGTATGCCAGCGTATATTCCATAGAACTGGGAAATTGAGCATATCCTCCCATATTTCTCAACACAGATGACGGGTCCTCACCAATAGCCTCCGTAGCATAACGAATCGCCTTGTCGAACTTATTATAAAACAAATTGAATTGTGCGGCAAAAGCATAGGCTGCATTCTGATTGAAGTGATATAAGGGAATATCATAGGCCTCGGAACTAATCAGCGGTAATCCTTCTTCAATATCTTTATCAATCATGGCATACGTCTCTGCCAATGTACCACGCTCATATTGTACACCGACATTTGTTTCGGGAGCAGTGATATAGGGTATTCCCAGATTAGTATCTGCATCATCCCCATAAGCCATACAGAATATTTTGGCTAAAGCAAAATGCCCATAGGCACGACACATCAGCGCTTCCCCCTTATAAGGCTGCGCCTCCTCCGGATCTCCCAGTTCTTCAATCGCCTGCAATGCCTGGTTAGCAGCAGCAATCGCACTATAACATCCATTCCATAAATACCTTGGCGTATCTTGATTGATATCGGTCATTTCTTCCCAATAGTAACCCTGCATCAGTATATTGGAAGGAAAACCATATTTTTCTCCATTGTCCATACGGTTGTCCGACATAAATTCTTCCATTTGTATGGATGAAGCTGTAGAATAGGCAGACATCAGCAAATCTTTCACTTTTCTCACAGAGTTCAATTCCGTACGCTGATCGGGCATGGTATCCAGATAACTTTCACATGAAGTAATCATGCACGTCAATGCGAGTGCCAGCAATAATATTATTTTATTTCTTGTTTTCATACGCTTTCAACTATTTAAAATCCAACTTTCAATGTCAAAGTAAACTGCTTGGGCACAGGTGCCGACACACCACCGGAACGGAAGAATTCGGGGTCCTGCCCATTCAATTTCGAGTCTGCATAAAGCAGGGCAAGGTTCGTACCCTGTATTTTCAATCCGACACTACTGATAGGGGTAGACTTCAGCCATTCTTTCGGAAAATCATAAGAAAGAGAAACCTCTTTCAAGCGGACGAAAGCACCACTGGCAATGCGTGCAGTAGAATAGTTATACGAGTTGTAGGCAATACTCAGGTTCGCATATTGATTGCGTTCAAAAGAACTGGCCATTACAGGGATGTCCGTCACCTTTTCATCACCCGGCAACACCCAACGGTTCTTGAAATCTTTCGGAGTGGCATCCAAGTCACTATACGACGAACGGAACATCGGGTCCAAGCGGACTTTGTTACCACCGGAGTAAGTGACAAATACATTTAAGCGGAAATTCTTATAGGTAAAGATATTACCAATACTTCCTGTTATAGTCGGATCGGTAGGACCTTCATATTTAAGGAAATCCACATCTGTCGATTGTTGCAGGTTCAGACTGCCATAGTTTGCTTTCGTTACGGTTTTTCCGTTAAAACTGAATATCGGAAAGCCATCCGAATCCAATCCTTCGAACGGAATAGAAAACAAACCGCGCACCGGATAACCTTCACGGGCAAACCCAACGCCGGAGATCAAGTCGAATACACGCGAACGTGACTTGAAATCGGTTACTTCCGTCTTATTATATCCGAATATGAAATCGGTAGACCATTGGAAGTTACGGCTTTCGATATTGCGGGTAGAGAGAGTAAATTCAAAGCCATGGGACTTCATAGAAGCTACGTTTGCCATACGTTCTACCGATCCACCGACACCTTGAGTTGTAATTGCACCGATCAAATCATAATTATCACGTTTGTACCACGCAGCTTCAAGATTGATACGGTTGTCAAGAAATCCCATATCCAAACCGATATTCATCTCATGCTTCTTTTCGTAGGTCAAATCACTGTTTTCAAGATCTACAATCTGTAATCCCGATTCAGAAACACCTGCCGACGGACGCCAAGGGGTATAGCTGTTAATAATAATCTTGGAGTTTGACACATTACTCGGACCTACATCAGCCGTCAAACTATACGAGGCTTTCAATGTAAAATGAGATAAAGCAGGTTCTAGTTTCTTGAAAAACTCCTCTTCATGCATATTCCATGCACCGGCAATATTCCAAGTAGGCAACCAGCGGGCAGAGCGTGACTTTCCCAAACGGTTGGAGCCTTCATAACGACCTGTGCCTGTAATAATATACCGTCCCTTATATGAGTAAGTGGCAGTTCCGAAGAAAGCTACGTTACGTTTCTTGGTATTAGTAAGGTCATAATAGTTTGTATTACCCTCGCGCAGTTTCTTGAAAGCAAGGTAATCAAAGAAAGGAATTTCACCGTTTTCATACTGCATCCCCCAGCCGTCAAAGCTATTTGCCGTACGATTTTGAGCATTCGATTCCATACCTGCATAAACGTTGACAATATGCGTATCATTAAACACATCATTATATGAAGCAGCAGCACGGAAGTCATAGCTCAGCATCTTATATTGCGCTGTATTATAAAAACCTCCCTTAGGCAAGATAGACACCGGAAGTGCATAAGGATCATCCGGATCTTTATACAGCCATGAGTTACGGTTGATAATCGTGCCATCTCCCATAGCCCGGTATGCCAATGCCTGGTTTGAGTTTTCGCGTATTTTGTGTTCTTGTGATGTGGCGGAATACTTCAAGGCGCCTAAAGCGCTCAGTTCCAGTTTGCGGAAAAGTTTCCATTTCAATTCCGCCTGAAACTTCAAATCGATAACGTCCAAAGAGATATTGTTGGCATTCAGTTCGTTGAAAATATTAAAATCAGAATAGTTACGCATATAATACTCGTTCGGATCAAGGGTTCTGGAAGTGTTCAGAGCATAACTATAAGGATTGATATCAAATCCACGGCTCACTGTGCCGGAAGCTGCATCAGAACTCTGTCCCAATGTTCCCGGAGCTTTCTGCTGACGATAAGAAGCATTGGCAATCACGTTGAGCGACAAGTCTTTGACTATCTTATAACTATTATTCAAATTAGCCGTGTATCGTTGCACCTTATTTTGCAACATCCAGCCGGGATCGACCATAGCACTTACTGAGACATAAGAAGTGGATTTCTCCGTACCGGTAGCATAACTGACGGAGTGATTCATCATAATGGCATTACTGAAAAGCAAGTCGAACCAATCGGTATTTCTATATTCGGCTTCGCGCAGATAAGCATTCTGAGCTTCAGGAGTTTGAGCAAGACCATACATTCCGTTGGTTTTGTCATACCAGTTATTCAACTGATACATTTTCCCATACACACCACTATTGGAAGCACGATACACGCTGGCAAAGTTCAAATCACCTTTATCACGCATTTCTTTATAAATTCCCATTTGGTCTTGAGAATTCATCAGGTTAAAGTTACGGTAAGACGGCTTCATCCGCATAGTAAACTCACCCGTGTAACTCAACCTACTTGTACCCGCCTTACCCTGCTTAGTAGTAACAACAATCACACCCGACATTGCACGCGCTCCGTAAATAGAAGTTGCCGAACCGTCTTTCAATATTTGAAAACTCTCAATGTCATCTGCATTCAACCCCGCAATAGCCGAACTAATCAAAGTAACCGCATCTCCCGAAGATAATTGATCGGCACTGACTTCTACGACATCGTCCATAATAACGCCATCTACTACCCACAATGGTTTGGAATTACCATAAATTGACGTGGCACCACGAACCCTGATTTTAGGAGCTGTACCAAAGGTACCGGATACGTTTTGAACAGATACGCCGGCAGACCGGCCTTCCAGTCCACGGCTAATATCAGGCAGACCATCCAGCTTTACACTTGCCGCTGTCAAACGATCGGCCGCACCAGTAAAAAGACGCTTGTCTACTTTTGTCATACCTGTAACCACGACTTCGTCCAGTACTTCGGCATCCGGCTGCATAACGATTTTCATCGTCCCCGGTTTAATGGATACTTCTTGCGCTTTCATCCCGATGTAGCTGATTTTCAAAGTTCTAGCAGAACTTGGTACATTGCTGATCGTGAACTTTCCGTCTACATTGGTAGTAGTTCCGATAGCTGTGCCCTTTACTAGTACGGATGCCCCTACAACAGGCTGATTGTCTTCTTCTGAAATGACAACCCCTGTGATTGTTTTAGGTGTTTGGGCAATCGCCAGACCGATTCCTGCTAATAAGCAGGCCAATAACAACACAAATCTTTTTTTCATACGCTCACTAGATATTTGGTTAATATAATAGTTGTCTATTTGCTTGTATGCTTTTTGCAAAAATAAGCACATTTTATTAAAAACAAAACAAAACAATGAAAAATATATCAATTTGTTTGCAAGTTAATTTGAAAGAACTCTAGCGAATTCAATTCTCATGAATCCACGTATATTATGTGCTTATTAACATTTTGTTATTATTAATAAGGTATATGATTATTCTAAGTACCCATAAAACCGAAATATCTTCTAAAAGAACAAGTTTAATTATATCGAAAATTTGCACTTATTATTTTAGGGAATTTAAGACCGGACAATTTGTGATGAGAGTAAATCGTGATGAAAAACATCTACATAATTTCTGAAATACCTTTCCTCAAATATAAAAATAACCAGTTAAAGGTGAACCACTTTCGCCTCTTTTACCTGTGCAGGGAATGCAGCACCCACAAATATCTTACCGTTTGCACCGCTACGGTCAGTTGTAGGATCTACGTAAGTGATATAGCCATTTGCAGCATCTGCCACAACCGCACCGTCCGGTTCACGCAATACAAGTCCTGTAGTTACCGGCATTGCTTCTTTCAAATTGGTATATGAAACAACTGTTTTATTTAGATAAGAACCTGCATCCAAGGAGATGACGCGTGTTTCCACCACGTTAGAATCTCCACGGACCACCAGCGGATAAAACTCCAGCTTCACCGTGAAACGCAGCGGACCATTATCAAGGATTTCCTGTGTGCGATAGCAGTAAGGATAGATAATAGTGTCACCTGCCATCAAAGCGGCAACGCCGGCGCCCAACGTGGGACCTACGGCATAGCAATCCATACCGTATCCATGATCGATATGGTAAGAGATGGCATTCTGCAATTCGGAAGCGGCTTTCGGATCTGTCTTTCTTCAGTTCGGCTATCTTGGCACGCTTTTCAGGATTAAGTTCTTCAGCATACAGAGATTCCAAAATCGGCTCCGTAGTATTATACTTCGTAAAAAGATCATAGCCAAAACCACGTTCTCCACGAGCCTGCAATGCAGGACCATAAGCACGGTAACCGCCCAGGTCATTCTCCCAGGCCATGTCGTCCAGACGTTCGGGATAGTATTTACCGCAAGCAATGACATCAAAAGGTGCCGGTGTGCCCGGTTGAATGGTATAAGTAACCGCACTGTTTGCCCCTACCGTAACGGGGAAGACCACCTTCTCATCATACGTCACCTGATAAGGCACTTGCTGCCCGTCGACATTCAGCACCACAATCTGTGCGGTGTCTGCCAGATTCAGAAGGTTTGAGATTTCGGTCATGGACACCTCTACCATCTCATCGGAACGGTCCATCGCTAACGGATTGGTTACCGTAACAGTCACTATCTTGCTATCGTTGCAAGCAAGACAGCAGAGGGCCGCCATACATAATAAAAGAAAGTTTCTCATATAATCATTGCTTTTTCCTAATCAGTTGTATAACTTTCTTTTAGGCGCGGATTTCGCGGATTATACGGATTTTCCTTATCCTTTCCGCGAAATCCGCGTAATCCGCGCCCAAAAGAAAAAGGTGACAAGTGACATTATCCTGCCACTTTATCACCTTCTCAATTATCCTTAAATTTATTTCGGTTGCTTTCCGATATAAGCCAAGATACCTCCGTCTACATAGAGGATGTGACCATTTACCGCATTAGAGGCTTCCGATGCCAGGAACACTGCAGGACCGGTAAGTTCTTCCGGAGCCAGCCAGCGGCCTGCCGGAGTCTTGGCGCAGATGAACGAGTCGAACGGGTGACGGCTTCCGTCTGCCTGCTTTTCACGCAGCGGAGCAGTCTGCGGAGTAGCGATGTAACCCGGACCGATACCATTACATTGGATGTTATATTCACCATATTCAGAGCAGATATTGCGAGTCAGCATCTTCAAGCCACCCTTGGCAGCGGCATAGGCAGATACAGTCTCACGACCCAGCTCGGACATCATAGAGCAGATATTGATAATCTTACCGGGCCCCTCTTCATCATAGCAGGCAGAACAGCCTTGGAAACGATGAACGGAGCATTGAGGTCGATGTCGATTACACGACGGAAGTCAGCAGCTTCCATTTCGTGCATAGGAACACGGCGGATGATGCCGGCATTGTTTACGAGGATATCAACAGAGCCTACTTCCTTTTCAATCTGGGCTACCATGGCCTGAACAGCAGGTTCGTCTGTCACATCACATACATAACCGCGTGCCTTGATACCCTTTTCAGTATAGGCAGCCAAGCCTTTGTCTACCAACTCCTGGTTGATATCGTTGAAACAGATAGTTGCTCCTTGCTCTGCAAAAGCTGAAGCGATAGCAAAACCGATACCATAAGAAGCACCTGTAACAAGGGCTACTTTACCTTCCAAAGAAAATCCATACGACGGCTGTGCACATGTGCCGGCATCGTATTCCATACACTACCCGGAGCAAGTTCGGTCATACCCATCTGCAACTGGCAGGTAGGCAATACCTGATTCACCAGCATCTTATTTATATTACGATGGTTGGAACCTTCCAGGCTGCCCATTTCAGCAACTACAGCATCAGCCTTCGTCACTTTCTTATCGGGATAGTTGCGATGAGCAGTCAGTGAGTTGAAGTAGAACTTGGCGGGATTCTTTTCATCCTTGCTTTCGAAAGTTACTTCACGATCGCCCGAACCCAGATAAAGAGCCTCCTTATAATCAAATTCGAATACAGCGTTGCCGGCCTTTACGACACCGGGGCCGCCTACGTTAAAAATACCCATTTCACGACGGGTCAGGAAGAAAGGAGCCTTCAACGGATCGATAGCTTCAAGTGTCAGTACCTCTCCTACCGGAAGCGCACCGCCTACAACCATACGGTCGTACATGGAATATACCATATTCACTTCATTGGGGACAAATATCTTTTCGATTAAGAAATCTCTGCGAATTCTTGTAGTATCATAGCTTTTTGCGTCTTCGGGATGCGCTGCATAGCGAATTTCATAGTTCGTTTTCATACCTTATTTATTTATAGTTATTGAATAAGCTCTCTATTCTACGTGCACTTCGTTTACGTACACGATGTAACTTATGCCCAAATAAAAATATAACAGGAATCATCATTGATGAGGAAAGCCGGGAACCATTGACAGGTGCTTCTGTCACAGTGAAAGGCAGTCGGCAAGGCTGTATTTCAGATCTGGATGGAAAGTTTAGTCTTCAACCAACCCTCCCCGGACAGCAAATGCTGGTTATTTCTTACATAGGATACCAAACTATCGAAGTGCCTGCCCGGCATAATATGATGGAAATCCGGTTGCGTCCGAACGTGAACGAACTGGATGAAGTAGTAGTGCAGGTAGCGTATGGCACTGTCCTCAAAAGATCAATTACCGGGGCTGTTTCCGTAGTGGACAGTAAGCAAATCGAAATGCGTCCGGTCAGTTCTGTTATCTCCGTGCTCAACGGAGCAGTACCGGGGCTACAGACAATTGACGGAGTGGGGCAGCCTGGTATCGAAGCGGAAGTCCGGATCCGGGGATACAGTTCGGTGAACGGAAGCAATAAGCCGCTTTACGTGGTAGACGGTATGCCCTATACGGGATGGATCACCGATCTTAATCCGGCAGACATAGAAAGCGTCAGCGTACTGAAAGATGCTGCTTCATGCGCATTGTACGGTAGCCGGGCTTCGAATGGTGTGATTTTAATTACCACCAAAAAGGCGAAGAAACAGGGAGTTTCTCTTCAACTGGACATTCGCCACGGCTTCAGCGCGCGTGGACAGGGTGATTACGAACGTATGAATGCCAATCAATTCATGGAAACGATGTGGCAGGGGTATCGCAACCAGCTTATCAGCAACGGCAGTAGTCCCGAAGAAGCGACCATCGCCACCAACAATGACATTATCAGCAAAGTAGGAATCAACATCTATAACAAAGCCGATAATGCCCTTTTCGATGCAAACGGTCATCTGGCATCCGACGCCCGGATACTGGACGGATATAAGGACGATCTCGACTGGTATTCTCCCTACACACGTAACGGTCACCGCCAGGAATACAACCTAAGCGGAGAATCCGGCAATGAAAAGAACCGGATCCGTTTCTCGCTAGGCTATCTTAATGAAGACGGATATACCAGGAAAAGTGATTTCAATCGTCTTAGCGGCTCACTCAACGCTGACTTCACCCCACGCCCATGGCTAAAAACGGGCTTGTCGCTCGGAGGCACTCACCAGAAAACGAACTGGGATATAGGAGCCGCCGGAAGTGCGCAATCCAATAACCTGTCGAATGCATTTTACTTTGCACGGAGAATAGCACCTATCTATCCGGTGCACCTCCACTATACAGAGGATGTATTTGCCAGCGACGGCTCATTGCTTCATTCCAAAGGAGATTATATCCTGAACGAAGAAGGCGGAAAACAATATGATGACGGTTCGGAAAGCCGTTCGGAATCGGATGCCGCCAGCAATGGACGCCATCTACTGTGGGAAAGCGAAAAGAACAAGTTGTGGAACGCTGCCAATACCTTGCAAGGAAATGCCTATGTGGACGTTTCTTTCCTACGCGATTTTACATTCTCATTGAAAGGCAATATCAGCCTGCGCAATATCGAGGACAGCCAATACGGAAATGCGGAAATAGGCGCTTACAAGGACACTGGTTTTATCAGCAAGATCGATCAGGAATATAAGGAATACACCCTGCAACAGCTACTGGCATGGAAACACCAGTTCGGCAGGCATTTCGTAGAATGGATGGTGGGGCACGAGAACTATGATTACAAGCTTAATTTCGACGCCATACAGAAAAAGAATGAGAGCTTTCCCGGAATAGACGAACTTTCAAATTTCACCACCACAACTTACAGTGAGGGATATAAAGACACCTATCGTACAGAGGGTCACTTCACACGGGCCCGGTATGACTACAACGAAACTTATTTTGCCGAAGCTTCTTTCCGGCGCGACGGTTCCTCCATCTTCCATACAGACCATCGCTGGGGTAACTTTTGGAGCGTAGGTATCGGCTGGATGCTTTCCAACGAAGCGTTCCTGAAAAACGTGTCGTGGCTGAACCGCCTCAAGTTACGGGTTTCTTACGGGCAAGTGGGAAACGATAACTTCGGAAGCAGTAATGGCCTGTACCAGTGGATGTCTCTCTACGGCTCTGCCGTCAACGGTGGAGAAGCCGCTTACTACAAAGTGCAGAACGAAAACCCGGAACTAAAATGGGAAACGAATTCTTCGCTGAATATCGGTCTGGAAACTCGTCTTTTCAACCGTGTGAACCTAAGTTTCGAATACTATAACAAGCATTCGGACGACTTGCTGTTCAAGTTTATCCAACCACTATCTGCCGGTGCCACTGACTCATCGACAGGCCTTTCCACCGTCTGGCGAAACATTGGAGACGTTTCCAATAAAGGATGGGAATTCTCTGCCGACGGGGATATCATCCGCAACCGGGAATGGGAATGGAATGTAGGTTTGAACCTTTCCAAAGTGAAAAACAAGATCGGAAAACTGCCGGATAAAGATCGGGAAGAGGGAATTACGAACGGAGATTTCCAGAAGTTCAAAGAGGGACACAGCATTTATGAATTCTGGCTGTACCAGTATGCTGGCGTAGACCAGATGACAGGTCGCAGTGTATATCTGCCGGACTTCAACGCTTATTACATTGCCGGAGAGGATGGAAAAACACCCGTAAACGGAGAAGAGAGCACCGAAGGTAAAAATCCGATTCCGACAGACAGTTGGGTAGACATCAACGGACAATATTATACAGGCGACCCGAGATATGCACGCAAAGACTGGTCGGGCAGTTCATTACCGAAGATAAACGGCTCGGTCACCACCTCTCTCCGCTGGAAAGACCTGACTCTGTCCGCCCTGATGATTTTCAGTTGCGGTTCCAAAGTCTTCGACCAGCCTTATCAGACTCTGACATCGGTAGGCGTACATTCATTGACTCCCGATTTACTGAATGCATGGACAGCAATCCCCGAAGGCATGACGCCCACATCGCCCAACCGTCTCGATCCATCGGGTATTCCGCAAGTGAATCTGGATGCAACGATCAATGGATATAACAGCCAGAAAGCATCTACACGCTATATTGTAAGCGGTGACTATCTAAGCATCAAGAACATCACCCTCTCCTATCGCCTGCCCGCCACATGGAGCAAACGATTGACACTCGGCGGCATCCGTTTGCATGCTGCCATAGAGAATGTCGCCCTGTTCAGCAAACGCAAAGGGCTGAACCCGGTACAGACTTTTGACGGAATCGTCAACAATTATACGAGTATCGCCCGTGTTTTCTCGTTCGGAGTCAACATTAACTTATAGCCTTATGAAGAAAAAAGCCATACACATGAAATTCCTGAATCACTCCATAGGATTCTGCCTGCTCCTGACGCTGTTGTGTTACTCCTGCGCCAGCGACTATCTGGATACCGCCCCTACCAATCAGGTATCTCCTGCCGATTTATTCAAGGATGAAGCGTACGCTGCCTATGCTGTCAGCGGATTGGAGAAGTTGATGAAAACCACTTACCCCACTAATAAACTCGATGGCGTGTCATTCAACGGTGAAGGATCTGTCAAACTGATGTATGCCGAGTATCAGGGGGCTGACATGTATTGTCCCCGCAACAATTTCTATACGATATTCAACGGGGCTTCTCATGCCATACCTACCAGTAGTTACACGGAGTATATGTGGCATTATTACTACAAAGTAATCAGTAATGCCAACGCTATTATAAATTATGTCGACCCCGAAGGTAGTCATAAATTCAAATATATTTATGCGCAGGCACTAACCTACCGTGCCTATTGTTACCTGCAACTGCTGCAGTTCTACTCGCCACGCTGGTGCGATTCGCAAAACGGCAGTGCTGAAGGGGTGGTTCTCCGGCTCAATACATCTTCTACCGGCGACTGTCCTCTTTCTTCTATGCTGGCCTGTTACGAACAGATTTACAACGACCTTAACCAGGCCATCACCTATTATCAGGCATCCGGAATTGCCCGCAAAGAAGACGAGAATCACAAAATCAATGTGAATGCCGCTTACGCCACCTATGCCCGTGCCGCACTCACCCGTGAGGATTGGAGTACTGCCGCCCATTACGCTGCACTAGCACGTGCCGGTTATCCGCTTATGAATGCCGATGAATATTTCGACGGATTCAGTACCGTCAACCGCGAATGGATATGGAGTATCTATGACAGTGAAGAAGAATCGCTGGGAAACTCATCCCTCGCCGCACGCCTTGCATACAACTCCTCCTCTACTCTTGTATGCACTTATCCGGCCTGTATCAACCGTGAACAGTACGATGCATTACCGGAAAGTGATATCCGCAGGGGACTTTTTCTCGATCCGCTCGAATATACTTATAACACGGGTGGTATAACAAACAATGGTCTGGGCGGAAGTGCACTCACCAGTTACGCCCAAGGGTTGCATCCCGACCTGAATACTTCGGCAAAAATATACGCTTATATGTCGTTCAAATTTAAGTGTATCGACAAAGTAGGTGCCATGCCTTTCAATCTTTTCCGCAGTTCGGAGATGTATCTCATCGAAGCAGAAGCCAACTGCCACCTGACGCCTTCAAAAGAAGCGGAAGCAAGGCAATTACTGAAAGAACTGATCCGCGACAGCGGACGCGACCCTCAATATACTTGCGACAAGAGCGGTCAGGCACTGCTCGACGAAATAAAGTTCTACCGCCGCATCGAACTATGGGGCGAAGGATTCAGCTGGTTTGACTTCAAACGGCGCAAAGACACCATCGTACGCCACACCTTCGAAGACGGAGGAAACTACATGACCAACGCAGCCGTAACTATCAACCCGGAAGACGCCAACAACTGGATGTGGGTGATTCCCGCCAAAGAATACGAATATAACAATGCCATAAATAAACAATAAGAACACTGTAAATCCATAGTAATCAAGATGAAAATAGTCAGGTATATCAGTATATGTTTGTTGTTCACCTTTATCGGATCTCTCCTTCCAACCAAGGCGCAGGACAATCCGTACAAGATAGACCACTCTCTTTATCTACTTTATGAGGAGGCAACTAAACACCGTAACAACGCAACCGGACTGGAAATAGCTGATACTATCTATACCAAAGCCATCCGGATCAACGATAAAAAGGCACAATGCCTCGCTCTTACCATTCCGGTAATCTACTATTTCAATAATGGGAAAACGGAATTACTGGAGAAAGCAATCAGCAGGCTTCAGGAGATATCCCGAAAGAACAACTACCTGCAATATTACTACTTTGGCAGCATCTACAAAGTTAATTACCTGATGAACACAGGTAATACCCTGCGTGCGCTCCAGGAGGCTGAATTGACTAAAGAACAGGCATTTGCCGACGACTATCCCTACGGTATCTCCACTTGCCTGCGAATGATGGGAAACATTTACTTTGCGCGCAGGGAAAACCGGACGGCACTGGATTACTACCAACAATCGCTGGTATACACACAGGAGAAGCTCCCTGAGCAGGATATATCTTATATATACTGGAACATATCCATGCTCCAACAAAACCTGAAACAATATGAAGCAGCCTACGAAAATGCCGAGAAAGGAATCAAGTGTGCCAAGACTTCAACCAACAAATATGCCTGTATGCTGCGTAAATGCACACTTTTATACGCGCTCGACAGGGAGGAGGAATTCAAAAGCTATTATCAGGAATGTTTAAAAGCGACCGAAAAACATGGTGAAACCAGAAGGAATGAACTGAATAAGTTGAAGATATACAATTATATACTCAACCAACAATATGATAAAGCGCATGCTCTCGCCGACTCCACCTCTATCTTACATGAGAGAATAGCTTTTCAGGCAAATATTTACGCAAAAGAGCAGAAGTACAAAGACGCTTACCAAGCGCTTCAGAAGCTCCAGAGTTTACAGGATTCTCTGAACCAACTCATACAGACTGCCGACCTGTCGGAACTGAATGTGCGTATCGGCAACGAACAACTGAAAAGAAAAGCGCAAGCCTTGCAGCTGGAAAACACACAATTAAACCTGCAAAAGACAACGCTCGAACTGCAGCAAACGAAATCGCAAGTGGAAATCGAGAAGATGAACGCCGAAAATAACGAGCTACTACTAAAAAACCGTAACCTGGAGCTCGCACAATTCAAAGCGGAAACCGAACGTACACAGAGTCTTATGGTAGCTAAACAGGCAGAATCCGAACGCCAGCTGATGATATTGAAATTCATCCTGATATTCTTCTGTTTCTTTGCCATAGCCCTCACGCTCTACCTTTATCTACGCAGAAAATCAATCAGACAACTGCAAGAGAAGAACGAAGAACTGACGATTGCCCGCGACCGTGCCGAACAGGCAGACAAGATGAAGACTCATTTCATGCAGAACATGAGCCACGAAATCCGTACCCCGCTCAATGCCATCGTAGGATTCTCACAATTATTATCCAACCCGGATCTGCCATTGGAAGATGAGGAAAAGCTAGAATTCAGCTCGCTCGTCCAACACAACTCCGAACTGCTCACCACGCTTGTCAACGATATTCTTGACCTTTCCGCACTGGAAAGCGGCAAATACACCATGAACCTGACTTCCTGCCATTGCAACGAAATGTGCAGGCTCATACTCTCTACCGTAATGGATCGAAAAGCGGAAGGAGTGAAGCTTTATTATACCTCCGAAGTGGCAGACGATTTCCAGATCACCACAGATGAACAACGCCTGCAACAAGTGCTTATCAACTTCCTTACCAACGCAGAGAAGCACACAGAAAAAGGGGAAATCCATCTGCATTGTTCACTGACCGAGTATCCCGACAGAATCACGTTCTCTGTCAGCGACACCGGGCCGGGCATCCCTGCCGACAAGATGGATAGTGTATTCGAACGCTTCAAGAAGTTGGATGAGTTCAAACAGGGATCAGGACTGGGACTGAATATATGCCGCACCATAGCCGAACGATTACATGGAGAAGTCAAAGTAGACAAGAGCTACACCAATGGCGCACGTTTTCTGCTTATACTTCCAGAACTTGGACAAACAGAACCAAAACCTGTTGTGCTACCATTACACCATAGTCCAAACTTATGCACTTTCTGTTAAAAAGCGGTGCAAAGATAGAGGTTTGCAAGCAAACCTCCAAATATTTCGTTCACTTTTTTATATTCTATCGAATGAATCATGCATTATTACTTCGCAATCAGCAATAATAGTTCTTCTTTGCCGCGCTGAACCAGCAGGTATTTCTCATCCAGCAGGTCAGCAGATGTAATTACCTGATCAAAGGCCTCTAATTTCTCCTTATTCAGCGAAACGCCTCCGCCTTGCACCAACTTACGCATCTCTCCTTTCGAAGCAAAAACGGCTGCATTATCAACGAATAAATCAATCGCCTTCACTCCTCCTGTCAATACGTCACGGGAAATCTCGAATTGAGGCACTCCTTCGAATACAGCAAGCAACGTATCTTCGTCCAGTTTCCGCAATGCATCCGAAGTTGCATTACCGAATAATATGTTAGACGCGTCCACCGCTGCATTATAGTCTTCTTCAGAATGAACCATAATAGTCACCTCTTTTGCCAAACGTTTCTGGAGAATACGCAAGTGCGGAGCTTTCTGATGTTCTGCAATTAATGCCTCGATTTCTTCTTTTTCGATCGAAGTGAAGATCTTAATATAACGTTCGGCGTCGGAGTCACTTACATTCAACCAGAACTGATAGAATTTATAAGGGGAAGTATATCGGGGATCCAACCAAATATTACCAGACTCAGTCTTACCAAACTTACCACCGTCGGCCTTTGTAATCAGCGGACAAGTCAGTGCAAACACTTCACCGCCATTGGTACGACGAATCAGCTCGGCCCCGGTAGTAATATTACCCCATTGATCCGAACCACCCATCTGAAGCTTGCACCCTTTTGTCTCATACAAATGAAGAAAATCGTAGCCTTGAAGCAGCTGATAAGTGAACTCAGTAAATGAAAGTCCATCACGCGCCTCGCCGTTCAAACGACGCTTCACTGAGTCTTTAGCCATCATATAGTTTACAGTGATGTGCTTACCTACTTCGCGAACAAAATCGAGGAAGGTGAAGTCTTTCATCCAATCGTAATTGTTCACCAGCTCAGCACGATTAGGTACATCCGACTCGAAGTCGAGGAACTTGGCAAGTTGATTCTTAATGCATGCCTGATTGTGACGCAGTGTTTCTTCATCCAGCAGGTTACGTTCTGCCGATTTGCCTGAAGGGTCACCAATCATGCCTGTAGCGCCACCGATCAGTGCTAACGGCTTGTGACCGCAGCGTTGGAAATGACGAAGAATCATCACTCCACAAAGGTGACCAATGTGTAGCGAATCGGCAGTCGGGTCGATACCCAAGTAGGCAGTCACCTGCTCTTTGATTAACAACTCTTCTGTTCCCGGCATGATGTCCTGCAACATGCCACGCCATCTCAATTCTTCTACAAAATTCATCGTATTACTCTTTTATTATTAGTTTTTTTATTGTATTTCAATCCCGTGAGGGGCAAAAGTACGACTCTTTCTCGGAAGATACAACTCTTACGCCCTAAAAAAGACATTTTGGATATTCCGGCGAATCACCTCACACAACGCTTCCACTTCTACCCCACGCACCCTGGCTGCCTGACACAGGATATCTTCAATATCTAGCAAGCTGTCATCCGTTTCCAAAAATAGGCGTTCATCGGGGACTATCTGCATCGTTTCATCGGGATAATATTCCCCAAAAGAAAGATAAAACCCTTTCTTCAACAACTGTACCGCCTGCTCCGGTTTTCCACGAAAGCCATGCCATATCCAAGGTTGTTGGGGGCGAGATTCTTTTTTCACACCCAGCAGTTCTTCCATTGCTTTCACGCAGTGAATAATCAACGGCAAACCGAGCTTTTCCGACAACTTTACCTGTTCCTTAAACACCGCTAACTGAAGCTCCATCGGAGCTTTTGCCAATTTATCCAGCCCCGCCTCTCCTACAGCTACAAACTGCTTTCTCTGTAGCTGCTGTTGAAGAAAGCTCAATTGCTGACTGACATTACTCTCTCTCACCTCCCAAGGATGAATACCAATAGAATAATAAGATCCTCTACCCACAGCCACTTCCACATTCTCTGCCAGAGGCATATACAATGGAGAGTCTGCCAATAACGGATAATTGATGATGGATTTTCCTTGGGTATCAACTTCCTGTTTATGAGTATGGATATCTAAAATATCAGTCACATTCTTTTTCATTTTCTATTTCTCGTTTCAGTTGTCTCAAGGCACGGGATCATAACCGGAACCACCCCAGGGATGGCATCGCAGAATACGCCGCACAGCAAGATAAAGCCCCTTTATAGGACCATGTTTCTTAATTGCTTCGAGCGCATACGCTGAACAAGTAGGCGTGAACCGACAAGAGGGAGGAGTAAGGGGTGAAATACAAATCCGGTAAAAATAGATGGGAACAAGCAGGAAGAAGGAAAATACCTTTCTCAAAATTCCCGTAACGAATACCCACGCGGTAGATATCCGGGAGCTATGGGCTTTCATAAGGATAGTTTTTCGGAGATACGCGAAAGCGCTATTTTCATTTTCTCTTCCAGCTCGGCAGTAGCAGTAAGCTCGTCCGACAGATAGATAAAGGCAACGGCTAACCGTTGCTCCCGGCGTTGCAGTTCATCCACCAGAAGAGACTTGTTCTTCCGGTAGGCTTCACGTATCTGGCGTTTCACCCGGTTGCGCTTCACCGCCCGTTTAAAACGACGTTTCGATACACTGATCAATATGGAAGCCGGAGCCTCGCCTTGTTCGACAGGCATATATACAACGCGTATCGGAAAGATGGAAAACGACTTCGAAACACCGCCTTCAAACATCTTTCCGATCAGAATTTTACTATTCAGCCTTTCGGCTTTGCACAAAGTATATATACCCACTCTGTTTATTTATTGTTTTCCTTGATAAACATGTCAAGTGCGGCAGTCATAGACGGAGCTTGCACCGTAGGGGCTTCGAGATCCAGACGGAGTCCTGCATCGCGTACAGCCTGTGCGGTAGTAGAACCGAACGTACCGATTTTGATTTCTTTCTGGTCAAAATCAGGGAAGTTCTTCTTCAAAGAAGTTACTCCTGCAGGACTGAAAAACACCAACATGTCATAATCGAATTCTTCGTCGGGTGTAAAGTCATTGCTTACAGTGCGATACATCACAGCTTCGGTATGCTGTATGCCGTTCTTGTCAAGCAGTGTTTTTCACGTCGTCATTATGTACGTCTGACATCGGGACAAGATATTTCTCCGTTTTATGCTTTACAATAGAAGGCACCAGGTCCTCAATCTTTCCCGTTGCACCAAAGAAGATCTTACGTTTACGGTATTGCACATACTTTTGATGTACAATGCAACAGCTTCTGTCACACAGAAATACTTCATAGTTTCGGGAATTGTTACGCGCAATTCAGTACACAAGTGAAAGAATGGTCAATAGCATGACGAGAAGTGAATATTACGGCAGTGTGGTCGAGAATCGAAATTTTCTGTTGCCGAAATTCTTTCGCCGAAAGACTTTCAACCTTGATAAAGGGCCGGAAATCTATTTTTACGCCATACTTCTCTGCAATGTCGTAATAGGGAGATTTCTCTGACGCAGGCTTAGGCTGCGACACTAGTACTTTTTTAATTTTCAACGTCCTAAAATTTTATTAGCAATATATTGTTAATTTGAATCATTCCTTGATAGAGTAGCAGACAAGGTACTATTTCAAGAGCGCAAAAGTACAAAATTAATAGGAAAAGTGCGCCAAATTGATGAAAAAAAAGCTTTATCCACTTATAAAACATCAATATTTTAGTAAAAATTAGAATTATGGTTCCAATTATGAGCAAATTGGTGAGACTCAGGTCGAAATAAACTAGGAAGAGTACGAACGGAAAAAGGGCGAATCCTGCGTAATATATGAGCGTAGAATAAGATTCCAACCATATATTTGTCCTGTTTTTATCAAAGAATGTCCAACCTATAAACATATAAAGCAACCATTTCAGTAAGAAGTAAGCGAGGCAAAAACCAACGTAAATACCCAGCAAAAGGAGGGGGATACATGGTCCATCAGAGCAGGACATGTATCATGAAAATAGTTGAGAAAGTAATCCCCGACAATACGCACGTCTGCACTACAAGCACAAGAAGATAACGCACATCAGCCGCTGTAGAACTATCAAAAATACTCGTCCGTTCACGATGCAGCACAAAGTCTTTTACTTGCTGGGAGAGAAATTTCTTTCCGCGTGCCAAAGCTATGGAAGAAAGGAAGAAGCAAGCCAGTAAGGTTAGCGCTATGGCATCATCTGTACGGGGAGAGTAGGAGATAGGAGTTCCTTCAAAGCCAGAATCAACCTCTTGTACAGCATGAAGATCGGCCAACTGCAGGCTATCACTGTCTGCCTTTGCCGGACTAATCTGTTTCGCTGCTGGAGAAGAGACAAGGTATCCGTGTTCTGGGAACTTAGTGTATCACCTATCATATAGCTGCAAATTTACGAATGGAGATATCCCATACAGGCGTTGAATAAAGCAGCTCCACAGCTTCCTCCGGCGTCTGCGCCACTTTCCATATATCACCGTGCTGGCGGCGCATAAAGTTTTCGTCGATTGCTTTTTCAAGCATTTCGAGTAACGGATCAAAGATCTGTTTACATTGAGAATCACAATCGGATTGAGATAGAGTCCCAGTTGTTTCCAGGTGATAATTTCAAGCAGTTCTTCCAACGTTCCGCAGCCACCCGGCAAAGCTATCACCGCATCACTCAAATCTGCCATTTTCTGTTTGCGTTCGTGCATGGATTCTACCTCGATCAGCTCTGTCAGTCCAGTATGATGCCAGTTTTGTTCCACCATGAAGCGGGGAATCACTCCGGTCACTTCACCGCCATTTTTCAACACCGCATCGGCCACAGAGCACATCAGGCCAATACTGCCGGCTCCATTAATCAAACGGATATGATGATCGGCAAGCAGTCGCCCGAGAGTCTCGGCTGCGGTAAAGTAAACAGGATCTATTTGGTGCTGGAAGCGCTATATACGCATACGGAATTTATCTGGTTCATCACTCTTTACGGGGTTTATGGTTGTAACGAGTGCAAAAGTACAAAAAAACATAGAATAACAGACTATAGTTCAAACTAACTAAAATGTAAATTGATAAGAGATAGATGGCAGTGCACCATACAAATACATTTTATGCATGCCAATATCAGAGAAATCATAGTCATCTCTACTCGTATAGATAGTAAACACATTTTTTCTGTTATATACATTCATCACAGAAAGAATCAATCGACCTCTTTTGCCAGTTTTACAAGTCATGGATAAATTCAATTCATGAAAGGCAGGAGCACGATAACCATTTCTTGTAGAATAGATATAGAAAGCTGTACCGTTCACCCGGTAATGAGCAATAGGCAATGTCAGATTCATCCCTGAATTGTACGAGAAGGTAGCTGCAAAAGCACACCTCCGCTTACGTCCGGCCTCATAATTCAGAAATATCTTCAAGCTATGTGGACGATCATAGACAGGCGGATATTCTTTATCTCCAAGAGTAGCAATATAATTCCGGGCACGTGAAAAGGTATAGCTAATCCATCCGGTTAGCCGCCCACTGTTTTTAGATATATAAAATTCCGCTCCATAGGCCTTTGAGTAACCAGTAGTCAACTGTGTTTCTATCTGATTATTCAAAAAGATATTCGCATTATCTACAAAATCAACGATATGGTTGGTCTTTCTATAATAAGTCTCCAGAGAGAGAGTATACATTCCTTTCGCCAGGCTTCTCTCATATCCCAAAGCCACTTGCTTCATCACTGCAGGTTTCAGTTGTCCATTAGCAGGTATCCACATATCAGAAGGAATACCCACAGAGGAATTAGACAACATATGCAGGTTTTGTGAAGACTGCGTGAAAGCCGCGTGCAAACGGTTTCCGGTTCCGGGGAAGTAGAACAACTCGGCTCTCGGTTCAGGTATTATGTAACACTTTTGTTTGAGTTCTCCAACTTTAGGAGTGTAAAAAACAGGTAAACGGATTCCCCCATTCAACTGCCATGCCGATGAAATTTTATAAGTCGCTTCTCCATAGGCTGCCATATCCAATAAAGACCGCCTGTCCATCCGGTAGGGAACAACATTACTAAAATCCCCCCAACTGCTAATACTTCCGGGCATTGTGGTAAACACATGCGCAGAGAGTCCGCTCCTGATATGTAACGCATTATTAACAGCATAATCCGCATCATACTTCAATTGATAAGATTGGATATTCGATTTCCACAAGAACTTCATTCCATCCGTTATTGATTTATAGCGATAATAATAATTACTAAAAATAGCACTGAAGTTTCCCGACAATTGATCTGTCCAGACGCGGTTCCATCGAAAAGTAGCGGTAGTATTTCCCCAGTTCATGCCATAACCGCGTACCAGCTGATTAAAAAAAGTATGATCGCCGCCATTATATACTGAAAAGAAAATCCGGTTCCGGTCATTTAATGTAGAATTAATTTTGGCGTTTACATCATAAAAGCTCATTTTAGTACCACGAAACTGTTTCAGTACGTTAAGTACAGCTCCCGGATAAGCAAATCTACCAGCTACCAGGTAAGATGTTTTCCCTTTCTTTATCGGACCTTCCAACTGGATTTTAGAAGCGATAACTCCAATTGTAGCACTCCGGTGTTTCTCCTGATTGTTTCCTTCGCGCATTTTGACATCAATAACAGACGAAGTTCTTCCACCATACTTCAATGGAAAATAAGATTTATAAAGACTCACTTGCTGTATAGCGTCGTTATTGAACACAGAAAAGAAAGACAATGCATGATTCGGGTTATAAACCATTGCCTCATCCAGCAATATCAAGTTACCCCATTGATTACTCCCTCGAACAGATATATTATTGGAACCTTCATTGCCACTAATGACTCCCGGAAGATATTGTAATGACTTCAATACATCAGGTTCACTTCCTAAAGTGGGAAGTGCCTGAATATCTTTCTGGTTCAATGTCAACTGTCCTCCTGCTTTCTGATTTCCCATTACCTCTACATCACTTAGTTGATAGTTATCGGGCATCAAAGCAAAATTATGAACCGAATTTGCAGTCAGAGTCAACGTATCCATTTGGGTTACATAGCCCAGCATCGAACATCTTAAGACACAACGTCCACCTTTAATACGAATGGAATATAGCCCATACGTATTGGCAGCTACTCCTGTTCTCGACATCAGGTCTCCAATGTTAGCATCCGAGAGCACTTCTCCGGTTTTTCTGTCGGTCACACGACCTCTGACAGTAATCGTCTGAGCATTACATATGGTGAAATTTCCACAGCAGGATAATATAAATAATAACAGGTATTTTTCCATCAAATCCTATGTTTCTTATAAAAATAGATTTCAGAGATAGCACTGACACGGAATATTCCATAAGCACCATTATCAATGTTACTTTTTACAGAGGTCGGACGCGGAGAGAAAGTTCCACCATCCGAACGTATTTGCTTAATCATTTGATCAAACACCTGATAGCAATTTTCAGATATGGACTGCATTTTTATCCAAATGGAATCACTTACAGGATAGCTAAACCCCGGACGATTAGGGAGTACAAACTGCTCTCCCTCGCTCACAACATAGTCTATCACATTTTCCGCCAAATATTCATCATCCAAAATAGAATATGGCCAACCGGCACTATTCGTTGTTCCATAATATAGATTATAAACAGATGCGACACGAAGCACTTTTGAAGAACAAAAATCTGTTTTAAGCAAATAATAGTTATGCTCTTCAGGAGGATTATAAAAACTGATACATGGAGTTTCATTAGGTTCACCTTCTCCAGTATCAATACGTTTCATTACTATTTTGTCTATTGGAGTTTTAGGCACCATCCGCTCACATGCTGTATATTCCTTTCCTTTGTATTTGATATGAAGTTCGTAGGTATGATTTTCAACTCCATAAATCTTATTAGTAACATAAAGTCCACCAGGCGTTTCACCAGGAAGCCATTTCATATAAACAGTAACATCTTTATCTCTATAGTGATCATAAAATCGAAAATCCTGATAACCAGTCAATTTGGCATTCTGTAATGTATCTCTTATACCTGTTGTCAAATCAACAATAACAATTTCTGCATCATTAATCCTATCAAAACTACGATTTTCAGGGTATTTCAGTTTAGTTGACGGTTTACTTAATACAAAATAATAGGGTGGGGGTTCATCGGTTATCACTCCATCAAATACTATGGCATCTTCCGGGATCGGCATACCTACATCAAACGGCTCCTCACAAGCAATACAAAGATATAAAGCCTGCATTAGAAACAGATAAGTTATCTTATTCAGATTAAAGTAAAGTCTCATCTTTTATCTTTTGTGTTATAGTTCATACTCCAATAGTCTGGACAATTCTTCATAGCTGTTTGTGACGTACACCAAACGATCATTAATTATGATGGTAGGAGTAGCCATCAGCCCCCTTTCTACTAACTGATTGATGACCTTATCCATCTCCTTATATTTGTCAGAAGAATGTAAGTAGGCATCAAATTCTGTCATATTCAATCTTTTAGACTTTGCTAAGTTATATATAAAAGCGGAATCTGCTACTCCTGAATAGTTAAATATAGTATCATGAAAAGTCCAGAATTGTTTTTGCTCACCAGCAGCCTCACATGCCAAAGCTGCTAACGAAGGAGCATCTGCAAAATGCACAAAACCAAATTTAACCCGCTCTTTATAATTATCATAGAGCTTGGACAATGTCTTTTCAAATTGTACACAGCGCTCACAATTATAATCAGAGGCAACAATAAAAGAAACAGGAGAGTCTAAATTCCCCCTATAATATACACACAAATCCCTCACAACACATTCCGGCTGTTTTGGAGGATATAAAAATCTTTTAATATCCGCCTTTTGATATAAAGAATCAACCAATGCCTGAACAATCCGACTCCGAAGTTTCTGTTGATAAGATAGTTTCTCCTCCAAAGAACCTTTCACTAACGGGATTAATTCACCTTTTACATAAAAGCTTTGTGTATTAAATCCATATCGTTTTTTCAAACTATCCTGCCCTACACATATTTTCTGCTGAACAAACCAATCGATAAACTCTTCCAAAGACATGTTTTCTTTTTTGGCTGCATCTTCTAACAGTTTCTGTTTGATCAGACCTGCAAGTACCCGACTTTTGATTTCATACGCTGTATTCAATATATCAAAAATCTCTTGTTTACTTTGAGACGCCAATTCTGAAAGAAGAATCTGTTCTCCATTCACTTCTGCAACAACATCATTCTTATTTATAACAGGAGTATTGCAAGCAATAAAAAGAAAAGAGAAGAGAAAGAAATACAATATTTTCATGTCTATGTGCTAATTAAATCAATTCTTATTGGTAAGTTTTACCAATAAGAATTGATTATAAACAAATTAATAATTAGATAGCTGATCGCACCAATTTTGTGAAATTGGTTTTATCCGTATTAAGGCATACGTGATATCTTGTATTTCGATCCAGCTGGACTCCATAATATGTACCATGCGGTTCATATTGGTTTTGGGGTCCTAACCAAACTTGTGCCCAATTCTTATTATTATGATCTTCATCATCAAAATACAAATTACCTGAAGCCATTTCAGCAGGAGCAATGACCCCATAATTAATACCTGCAGGTCCCACTGGAATATCGCCCCATTTAGTCATATTCCTATTTATATTCCATGCCAATGTAGCATTAGAATCTAATTTAGACATTCCAGAAATATGCATTACATCATAATAATTAGGATCATCAGACCACACGCCATTATGACCACCATCTTCCGTATCATGATAACGGACCAATGTCATGGTCTCTAAAGGTACATCCTCAAACAAAAAGACTCCCCCCGGATAACGAAATCCCGCATCCACCATACAAAATTCGAGACGCATATTATCTCCACCATCAACATACGTATCTCCAACATTACCACTTACGCTAGTTTTACTATTTCCGTTTTCACAATCAATTTTTATTGATAAATACTTGTAATTACCACAAGAACCAACCCTGAAAACTCCGACCCTAGGCGATGTTGCACCATAAGCCGTACGCATTACCTTCTCTTTAGCAACTTCCATACGTCCCATAATTTCCGCGATATAATTGTCCTTCAAAACCTGAATAGAATCTTCATCACCCAAAGTTTCGCATTTTAGACCATTATCACTCACTTCCAACGTACCTAGCTCATACTCATTGTTCAAGCCGTTCAATTCGGATTCCGTATCTAATAATACAGAATTCCCCGCACAAGAGCAGCACAAAGCCACCATTGCTCCCAAAATCAATAATTTTTCTTTCATCTTGGTTAAATTTAGATTTGTTTTTATTTAAGAGAGAAAACTCAGAAAAGTATTTTTACCCAAATACATAATGACAATATCCATCTAACAGGATAAATTAATTATTCATCCCATTCTACATTTTTGGAATAGTCATAATAACAGTTAATGTAAATGCCAACTAAGCAACATCTACGAACTCCTCCAGAAGTTATTAGGAAAAATAGAAATAGAATGCGAGTGCATTTGAATAGCAATCTTCAAAGTAACCTGACATTTCTCGGTTTGCTCCATCATATATATACCTATATTTGATTGGAATAAAATACCTGACAATAAAAAGAATAGAAGTTTCGTTTCCATAATGCCTGTGTGTTAAAGATTTATGCCAAAGGTATGCAGGTATAAGGAAAGGAACGAATTTTACTTGGTAACAGAAGTAACAGTATCACACAAAATAAGTAACAAGAGGTAACACACAGAAATTACCTCACAAATAATCCAAATAATATATTTGAATAGTTCAAAAGACACTTTTTCTTCGTCAGCCATTTCTTCCATCATACTCTCTCTAAAAAAAATCTTGGACTTCTAAAATAAGAAGTCCAAGAGCTTTTCTCACAGAGAATACATCTATCACAGATTTCTCATCTACTAACAGGTGTATCACATTGTTGCTGAATGAACTTTATTATCCGAACTATAAAATCGTTCGAACACCCTACCAGTAGTATTTCAGCACACAATTAAAAAAAGTGATTTTAATTTTACGTTTCAATATACCTTAATGAGCCTTTCACAAGGCTTATTAAGCCCACGAATAAAAGTTAACCGATTCTTTCCCCTTTCGGTCATCTAAATCGTCATTTCAGCAATGCGCCATATATTTCAACAGCGGGGCTTCATCAGTTAATGATTTAGGTATATCATCATTATGTTAGTTGCAAATAATATATATTTCAAAGATTTATTCTAATTCAAAATCTCCAGTAAAAGCCTCCTTTGGAAGTTGTATTTCCAAAGTATATTTACCTTTTTGCTCACTGGTAAGATCAATATTAATTTTATCTACATTCCATTCGGTAGATGAATAAACAACTTCATCTGTTTCTGCATTCTTTATAATTACAGTTACAGTAGGAACAGTAGAAAGAAGGTCAATAGACAACAATGAGTTTTCAATACAAGCATCAGGAGTAACAGGGATAGACCGATGTTGTACCTCAGTTTTATTTTTTAGTCTGATTCGACGCGCAGATGTCATTTCATTCGCAAAAGAGAACATACTTACTTGAAGTAAAATAGCCAACAATAAAAGAGGTAAAAATTTAGCTTTCATAATAAATGGGTTTAAAATTTAGCTCCAAAAATACACAGATGCAGCAAAAGAAACGATTTTTACGTGGTAACAATGGTAACAAGACCCTATTTAAAAAAAAGATAAGCAGAGATTAAGCATTACATATCACTGATTATCAGCTCCAAATACACGTTCGAAAAGTTGAGCATCGACTTTATTCTTTATGCGATTTTTACGTGTTTTAAGAGCATCTGAAGTTGCATCCATCAACTCCATCATGACAGTTTTTGAACAATAAAGCAATGAAAGGACACAATAAAAGACATCATCACCAGTCAATGTTGGGTAGCGCTCTTTCAAATTTACCATCACATCAACAAATGCATTAGAAATAGTAGAACGTATATCCTTCCTTAAACTACGCATCGCCAACAACTGTTTAGGAGTTGCCTTTTCCAATGTCTCTAATTGATCGTAGCAATCGGTAGTTTTCAGTACCGATACACACAATTGGATTTGTTGTTCTGTCAACTCTGACCTTTTCTTATCTATATGCTCTTTATTAGATTCTGAAACCTCTTCGTCTTTCAACAGCATAGTATCGACTCTCTTTTGAGTTAATTCATGTTGCAAAGCTATATAATACTTCTTTCTTTTTCTATCATTCCACATAAAACAAAAGACACATATAATCATCAAAAAGAAAAATACAGCAACTAAAGTAAAAACCAACGTTTTAGCATGTTCTGACAATAACCTTTTATGCTCTTCTAATTGATGTTTATCCATAAGCCGATTAAGTTCCTCATTATCGGTCATTATCTGAATTGAATCATAAAGAACTTTGTATATATCCATATTCTCTGTTGCAACTTTCCACTCCCCTTTTTTCTTTGCTATTTGATACATTCCATCATAACAAACAGCTTTTCCATAAATATCAAGTTGGCTCATATTCTTATTATAAAAATAGCTGGCAGAATCAAGCTGATTCAAGTTCAACATAATTTGGGCTTTTGACAAACAAGCATTAACAGCACCCTCCCCTTGTATCATAATTGCCTTCGATACATATTGATTTGCCAGAATATAATCTTTTTTTTCATTATAAACCATAGCAAAATCATGATAAAGAGCCCCTATCAAGCTAGAGTCTTTATCCGCCAATGCACAATCAAGCGCTTGCTGATAATAAAACAATGCGCTATCCTTCCTATTTTGCAACAAAAACATACGCGCAATACCTCGCATTGGATATATTTGTCCACTTTTTCCTTTTAATATCTGATAAGCAGCGCGATAAGCTTCCATTGCTACATTATCTAATTCATCTTTTTCATAACAGTCCGCAAGATTATCATAAATCATTGCTAAGAATTCATCCCTAACAGGCATCAACCGAATTGCCGTCAGATACTCGTCTACAGCAAATGAAGTATACCCCTTCTCACCATAAGTAGCTCCCCAATAATAATGAGCTTTTGCAGCACGTACACTTTTCTTCTTATCACCATAGTATTCAACAGCCGTTTTTATCAGCGAGTCATCTCCTAAAGCAATATAATTTTTATGCCTTGCTTGCGTAAGCAATAGCGCATAAAGTGCTCTGTCAGCACATGGTAATTTCTGTGGGGAGGAAATTGATTCCAAAATGGATAATGCACTATCAGGATATATTTCCATCAATGAGTCAGCAGATAGTAGCAATGGACTCTTCACCGAAGAAGAGCAGGAAGATAGAGAGACAGACATCAGAATGCTACCTACGCTGACAAGTAAACTAAAGAACAACAATAAATAGCGTTTAGGATAACAACATCTTGTTTTCATTAGGCAGTCCGTTTATTTACAGGTCAAAAGTAGCAAATTCTGGCAAAAGAAGTTTAATATCCAAAAGATATTTATTTAAATATAACTTATTTAAAATCAAGAGCCACAACCTCATATCCTACTAGAAGGAGTTGAGATTGTGGCTCTTATCGAATGAGCTAAGCTCCTCGCTTTCAGACTGTTTTACAGACTAAAAGCTGCTTTAATCTTATCAACGTAGTCGAGTTTCTCCCATGTAAAGAGTTCCACTTCCACTGTTTTGTCACCTTCATAACGAGAAGAAAACTTCTTCGTTACCACTTGTGGTTCGCGTCCCATGTGACCATAAGCTGCCGTTTCCTGATAAATAGGATTACGAAGTTTCAGACGTTCCTCGATTGCTTTCGGACGAAGATCGAACAGCTGATCGATAACGCGTGCAATCTCGCCATCAGTCATGTTCACATGAGAACGGCCGTAAGTATCCACAAAAATATTAATCGGACGAGCCACACCGATAGCATAGCTTACCTGTACAAGCATTTCGTCGGCCACACCGGCTGCAACCATATTCTTAGCGATATGACGAGCTGCATAAGCAGCGCTACGGTCCACCTTACTGGGGTCTTTTCCTGAGAACGCCCCACCACCGTGAGCACCTTTTCCACCGTATGTATCCACAATAATCTTACGGCCGGTCAAACCGGTATCTCCATGAGGACCGCCAATCACGAACTTACCTGTAGGATTCACATGATAAATGATCTTGTCATTAAACAGAGCCAGCACTTTATCGTGATGAATAGAAGCAATGACACGAGGCATCAGAATTTCAATCACATCACGGCGGATGATAGACAGCATTTCTTCGTCAGCTTTCAGCTGGGCGGCTTGAGTCATTCTCCGGTTGGATAAAGTCATCATGTTGGGTAGAAACCACGATCGTATCAATGCGTACCGGCTTGCCGTTATCATCGTATTCAATAGTAACCTGGCTCTTGGCGTCGGGACGAAGATAAGTCATTACCTTCCCTTCGCGACGAATTTCGGCCAGCACTTGCAGAATGCGGTGTGCCAGATCAAGAGAAAGCGGCATGTAGTTTTCCGTTTCGTTCGTTGCGTAGCCGAACATCATACCTTGGTCGCCCGCACCCTGGTTCATAGGATCCTCGCGCTCCACGCCACGGTTGATATCCGCACTTTGTTCATGAATGGCAGAAAGTACACCGCAGGAGTTTCCTTCGAACATGTACTCGCCTTTGGTATAACCGATTTTCTTAATCACCTCGCGCGCGATGAGTTGTAGGTCAACGTACGCTTTTGTTTTCACTTCACCCGCTAATACCACTTGTCCGGTAGTTACTAGTGTTTCGCAAGCTACTTTCGAACTGGGGTCGTAAGCCAACAGTTTGTCAAGCACGGCATCCGATATCTGATCGGCTACCTTGTCGGGGTGTCCTTCTGACACCGATTCGGATGTAAATAAGTATCCCATCTTTCTAAATTAAGAATTAAAAAATAAGAATTAAAAGATGAGAGAGAGTAGGAGAGGTGAGTGCTGCAAAGGATAAACCGAAAGGCGTCAACGAGTCGTGTTTTAGCATTTTTTTCTGTGGTTGCAAGCTACTCAAATCTGTCCACACTTTCATTTCGGTTGCAAAGATAAAGAGATTTCGGAGATTATGAGTATCTTTGGGCGGTATTTAACACATATAATAGATTTATAATGATTCTAAATAAGAAATTAAAAACGCTTTTGGTGCTGGCTCTTTATATAGGCTTCACGATTGCTATCTACGCCATTGTTTGCCATTTCTGCCTTATTTACCGGTCTTTATTGCGGAGAAAAAGAAGAAGTAAGCTCCTTTATCGTTTTTCCAAGTACCGGATGCACTAATCCGGGAGCAATTTCCGCCAGTGGTTTCATGACGAAGTCACGTTCTGCCATCAACGGATGGGGGAGGATCAACTTTGCTCCTGAAGGAGAAGTGGTGGAAAGTATCAAATCACCATAAAGCAACAGATCAATATCAATCAGGCGGTCGCTATATATGCCGTTGACGGATTTCTTCGTACGTCCCAATTCCTGTTCAATCGCCTGCGTTCTCTGTAAAACGTCTATGGGAGCCAATTCGGTATCTACACAAACCGCTGCATTCAGGAAACTGTTTTCAGAAGCAAAGCCCCACGGAGCAGTAACGTAAAAAGCAGACAGGGAAACAACTTTCCCTACCTGCTCTTCTATTTTCTGCACGGCATCCCGGAGATTCTGTTCTTTATCACCAAGGTTAGTACCGAGTCCTACATATACTTCCGCCATTATTTGTCCAAAATCAGCATTGCATCGCCATAAGTGCCGAAACGGTAACCTTCTTTCAATGCTACGTGATAAGCGTCCATTACCTGCTCGTATCCGCCGAAAGCGGCTACAATCATCAGGAGTGTAGAAAGAGGCATATGAAATTGGAAATCATCGAGTTGGCTACGGTAAATTCGTACGGCGGGAAGATAAACTTATTTGTCCAACCTTCAAATTCCTTGAGATGTCCGTCAGTGCTGACTGCACTCTCAATAGCACGCATCACTGTCGTACCTACCGCACATACATTTCTACCGTTATCTTTGGCACGATTCACGGTTTTCACCGCCGCTTCGTCCACAAGCATCTTGTTCCGAATCCATCTTATGCTTCGTCAAGTCCTCTACGTCAATGTCGCGGAAGTTACCCAAACCAGCGTGTAGCGTAATATATGCAAAGTCGACACCCTTAATTTCAAGACGCTTCATCAATTCACGACTGAAGTGCAAGCTAGCAGTCGGAGCAGTCACCGCGCCTCTTTCTTCGCAAAGATAGACTGGAAGCGTTCGGCATCTTCCGGTTCTACGGGACGATTGATAATAGAGTGGGGGAGCGGAGTTTCGCCCAAAGCATACAAAGCCTTCTTTGAATTCGTCATGAGGTCCGTCATACAGGAAACGAAGCGTACGACCACGAGAAGTGGTATTATCAATTACTTCGGCCACCATTGAATCATCCGGACCGAAATACAGCTTGTTACCGATACGGATCTTACGCGCCGGATCGACCAATACATCCCACAGACGAAGCTCTTCATTCAACTCACGCAAAAGGAACACTTCAATACGGGCACCAGTCTTCTCCTTGTTGCCATACAAACGCGCAGGAAAAACTTTCGTATCATTAAAAATGAACACATCTTTATCATCAAAGTAGTTCAAAACATCCTTGAACATCCTGTGCTCAATTTTACCTGTATTACGATGCAATACCATCAAACGAGACTCATCTCTATACTTCGTAGGATGTAGAGCGATCTTATCCTCGGGTAACTTAAATTTGAATTGTGATAGCTTCATATCTATTCCTTATTACGTTAATTATTATCTTCATCGTTTTCTATCTCCTGCCCGTCGATCCACTCTTTAAAGTGTGCGGGATTCAAACAGTCTTCCAAACGGACATCGCCTACACGGGTACGAATCAACCCTGTGAGATGAGCCCCGCTATGGAGCGCCTCGCCAATGTCGCGTGCCAAGTGCGCGGATATAAGTCCCCTTGCTGCATACGACACGGATCCGAATCATCGGTTCCGGTTCTTCCAGGCGGCATTCCAACAATTCAATCTCGTCGATAACAAGCTGTTTCGCTTTAGTTCGACTTCCTCACCTTTCCGTGCCAGCTCATAAGCACGCTTACCGTCTACCATACAGGCGGAGAAAGCAGGAGGTACTTGTTCTATCGTTCCGATAAAGTGCGTCAACACTTCTTCCACCAGTTCCCTCGTGATATGTCGGTAGGGTAGGTGGCATCTATCTCATGCTCCAAATCATACGACGGGGTAGTAGCACCCAACCGGAGTGTCGCAACGTACTCCTTCGTGTGATATTGAAACTCTTCTATTCGCTTCGTAGCCTTGCCTGTGCATACAATCATCACCCCCGTTGCAAGAGGGTCCAACGTGCCGGCATGGCCGACCTTTAGTTTTTTCACTCCCTATCCGGCGACAGATATGATAGCGGGCGTGCCCTACCACTTTAAATGAAGTCCAGCCAAGAGGTTTATTAAAAAACAGTACTTCGCCTTTTTTAAAATTCATCAGCCAATTTCTAAGTTGTATCCAAGCAGCAGCATTACCAGAATGGTTCCGCCAACAATAATTCTATACCAGCCAAACGCCTTAAAGCCATATTTCGTAACAAAGCTAATAAAGAACTTGATAGCCAGCAAAGCAACGACAAAAGCCACCACATTACCGATAATAAGTGCCGGCATGTTGTTGACAAGAATCTCGGTGCCACCATCCAGGAAGAGTTTCAACACCTTGTAACCGGTTGCCGCAAACATAGTTGGCACGGCAAGAAAGAATGAAAATTCGGCAGCATCCTTACGAGTCAGCTTCTGGGCCATACCTCCGACAATGGTAGCCATCGAACGGGATACTCCCGGTATCATAGCAATACACTGAAACAAACCGATATTGAATGCCTTTTTTTCAGTCAGCACGGTATCTTCACTTCCCTTCGAAAAAATCTTATCGCAAAACAGCATGAATATACCACCGATTACCAGCATCACTGCCACTATCGCTACACTTTCCAGCATCTCGTCTATCTTATCGCTAAACAGGAAACCCAAAATTGCAGCAGGAATAAAAGCAACCAGCAGTTTCCAGTAAAAATCGAATTTATGCAGAAAACACTTCAAAGCGGAAGCGCCTGCAGGAGCCGGTGTATGGTTCAACCGGAAAAAGCGTTTCCAGTAAAGGCAGACAACTGAAAGAATTGCGCCAAACTGAATAATTACAGTAAATGCTTTTACAAATTCTGTACTTTCTACTCCTAATATGTTTTGTGTAATAATCATGTGTCCTGTAGAAGAAACCGGTAGAAACTCTGTCAACCCTTCTACAATAGCAATAATAATCGTCTCAAATGTTGTTAAATCCCCCATCTTTATTCTTCTGTTTTTTGTGTTTTAGGTTTGCGCAATACCGCATAAATCATCGACAAGAAACCGAACAGGCAAACGACAGGCGCCACCTTAATTCTACGTGCACTGAAAATATCGGGTTCAAAAGAGGTTTCGGACGACGTAGGTCCCGTCATCAATAGAAACCCCGATAATAACAATCGCCATCCCTACCGCTAGCAAGATAAAGTTCACTTTATCAAAGGCAAATTTCTGCTTGTCAGACATAGTTTGTTTAATTATAAATTACTAATTTCAATCATTCCCTTAATCTATCAGTCGGTTGTTACGGATGCTAATCACACGCAAACACAGGTTTGCCGTCAGCCATTCGCCATCCGCTAAATATAGTACAGGCTGTTTGCTTTCATTCTCAAGTATTTATTCATGGAGAAATAGGCGCATAGCCACGTTATTACAATTCCAAACGCCAATACGCTTGCACAGACTATCAACATGACTTCAGGCGTGATGACCTGAAGCAATTCCTGTTCGTACGTCACGGCACAATAAGCGGTCCCCATCAATATGGAATCGGCAACGATGGCTGCCAATATCCCGCTCCATACATTCTTTCGAAGGAATGGCCCCCGGATGAATCCCCAACTCGCTCCTACCAACTTCATGGTGTGAATGAGGAAGCGCTTGGAGTATATAGCAAGCCTTATCGTATTGTTTATCAAAGCAAAGGAGATAAAAGTAAGCACTACCGCCAAAGCCAGTAATACCAGACTGATATTCCGTATGTTATCATTCACAGCATCAATCAGCTCCTTCCGGTAGAGCACATCCTGTATGTTGGTGTTCTTTTTAACCATTTTCTCAATCTTCGCAATACTGTCGGAATTAGCATAATCGGAATGGAGCTTTATTTCAATAGAAGCGGTGAAAGGATTATAACCCAGAAACTCTTCAGGATCAGTTCCCATAGCTTCGGTCTGCTCCTTCAATGCCTGTTTTTTAGAGATATATTCGGATTGTTTCACGAAAGGTTCCTGATTCAGCTTCTTCTGCAGTTTCAGGATATCCGCCTCTTTCATATCGTCGCTAATGAGAATGGAGAAACTGATATTCTCGCGGACATATACGGAAAGATTGTGCGCCGTCAATACGAAGAAGACAACCAGCCCCAGCAACAGCAACACTAATGTTGTACTGATACTCGACGTGATGAACTGCATGTCGAAAATCGAACCTGACTTATATTTGTTTTGATTTCCCATGCGTTATCTTTTTTTTCGGAATACATAAATCATTGAACTGCTGCGTTCTTTCCTTCCCAAAGCATTGAACCAGGCCAACGTCCCGGCAAACACCCCTTTCAGGAAACTGCATGAACTGCCACGATGTTTCTCGCTCAACATAGATACGTAAAACGCATCGAACGGCATCGGATGACGTGCAGCCATAATAAAGCCATGCCGGGAAGCCAACTGTTGGATAGTGCCCGGAGTGAAATGCCAAGATGTCGCGGGACATCATAAGCCGCCCAATACTCGCCGTAGCGTTTGGCATCATAAGAAGAGCAGTTGGGTACTGCCACAATCAATACTCCTTTTTCTGTCAGCAATTCGCGAAGCGTTTCCCAAGTCTCATTCAAAGATTCGAGATGCTCCATCACATGCCAGAGAGTGATAACATCAAAACTAGCAGGAGCAAACTCTTTCAGAGCCGATTCAGGCTTTACATCCAGTTCGAAATGTTCCTTTGCAAACTCACGTGCCTGCGGGCTTTTCTCCACTGCCTCCACTTTCCAGCCACGACGCACCATCGTATCGGCAAAATAACCGGTACCCGTACCTATATCGAGCAAACGCCCCGTCTTGCGATGCGCCTCCTTAGCTACCAGCCGCGCCTTGCGGCCCAGCATATAGGAACGTACATAGTGATAAACGGAATTCATCGCGCCCTTGCGCGTATCAGTGTGGGAGATATAATCGGGAGTCTCATAATACTTACCTATCTCAGCCTCTACGGGAACACCTTGCGTGAACGTAAATCCGCAATCTTCACACGAATACAGTTCAAACTGTTCGCCCGAAGCATAAAAATCCGTACAAGTCATGACGCGTTTCAAGTGCGTACTGCCACACACCGGACAAGCATTTATACTGAGTTTCTCCATTAATTTCTAAGCAAAATTAAGTGCTGCCTCAAACCACAAGACAACACTATACCCGAATTTGGTGCAAAGAAACAAATAAAAAGTGATGGATTGGAATAATTTCTAATTCCATATCAGGGTAACAAACGTCGTATATATAAAACACCAGTAATACCCCGACACAAGTTGAACATATTTGGTCAATTCGTATCAGGGTAAGAGATTTACCTGATTCACGTTTCTTTGAAATCTCTCATCTGCATCATCTGATAACCTCTGCTTATCAGCATTATTCATAGCACCCCATTTATCAGACCAAAATCTGAATCTCGACATTTCCCCATACTTCTTATCATATATACCATGGTTTAATATCTGAAATTGAATACTAGGAGACGTCATAGAAACATTAAATCCATAATTATCAATATCATGAAACATCACTTTTGTTTGAGATTTTTTCCATTTACATTTATAAAGCTGTATGTTGATCTGCAAAATAGATTATAGAAATATTCCCAGGGATCTTCTTTCAACGTAAGATTTCTAAAGAACTCATCTTGACGAGGCAGACTTTTATATTCTAAAATTTTTTTTTCATTCGGTCCCAAAATAATGGGCAAAGAATCACTAAGTGACAAATAAAGGCTATCCTGACCATCTACAACAGCATAATGTTTTTTAGTACTTGATGACAGGTAAACAACGGAATCTGTATTGTTTTTCAGATACATTTGTCCATATACGTTCTTTATCATTGTAGTATTCTGGTTCTCATTCCAAAGCAAATTCCGTTTTATACTATCCACATTACAACTTAAATAGGAATCGCTCAACTCAACATCATGAGACATAACCCCCATCTGTACTGGGCATCCTTTCACATATCCCGAAAAATATGGCCACAATTCGGTAATATTAAAATATGTGCCCCATCCCCTAAGCAATGAAGTATCTATTAATATTTTCTTCTCTCCAAGTTTGGAAACAACCAAAAGCCAACTCTTTCCCCCGTCTCCTTCTACCACAAGATTGCCCGAATAACTAGACGCCTCTATCATTTCCTTTGCAGACATCGGTGCCTCATCCAATTCTATAAAACAGAGATACTTATCCTTGTACTTAATGATCTTTGAAGGATATTCAAATTTTAAATCTGCCGGACAATCAGCTGCTTGAATACTGTATATATGGTTGGAATCATTAATAGCCAACTCATATAATACTACATATTCATTAGCAATCAAGCCACTATCCACAAGCAATTTGGCTTGCGCTTCCACCGCTTGCTGAACTTTGTTTATAGTAGGCTGTTTACAGCCTACTATAACAAATAATAATATCAAATTTAGAAACGTAGTTCTCATTACTTCATAAATTTATCATTCAACTTATCTAACAACGTTTTACTCGTATCTATTTTATATTCATTATTCCCAATACGTGAATTTTCACTATTGTAGAAAAATAATACTTTACTATCCCTGTGATAGACAGTACCTGTCTTTATTTTCAAATTTTTCATATCTTGGTCAGAAGCTTGGGCATTATATGGATGTGAATGCATATCTATCACTTTATCTCCTTTTACATTCAATTCACTCTGTTTATCAGCAAACACACTATCTTCTCTACCCGAAGTTCCGATAAGAGCCGTTTTATCTCTCCTTATCATTATATGATAGTAATGGCCTACCTCTTCCTTTTTTGTCCCGTCTGGTCGACAACTACGCGATTGTTCTCCTGATGATCCTGCAAGTAGTAGTGATACTTCTTATCGGACAGCGTAACATGTCCGGCATCAGTGAGCAACAACTCCTGTACACCATTTTCATAGACCACATTCCCGCAATAGTCCGTTGTGGTGGTAGTGTTTCCTGCCTTGTGCACTGTGCACAGCTTCGTGCCGTTCACTGCATACGTATAAGAGTACTACCATCCTTGAATGTGACTTTACTTGGCAAATTTAAACAATTATATTGAATAGCAATTATCTTTTATTCAAATCTTTGTCTATTTGATGGTTGCGAGCGTCGTATATATAAAACATCAGTAATGCCCTGACACAAGTTGAACATATTTGGTCAATTCGTATCAGGGTAAGACACTATCTGTTTTATCGAACAATAATATAAAAAACTACCCTGACACCTAAAAATATTTCTATAACATGTCAAGGTAGTAATCAATTTATAAATCAGGCAATTTTACAAGTTTTTCAAAATTTGTTTTCCATATTTCGAGCTCAAATAGGATTCCATCAACATCCACATTTAAGGATGCGATAACCTCAACTCCATCAATATCCTTAAATTGAAATTCGCTAATTTGTTTACCAAATTTTCTACTTTCAATTATTTTTCCCTGTGGAAACAAATATAAACCACCCATTTCCCCATCATCCATTGGACATACTAATAATCCATTTTTCCAATCTTCAGACATTTTTAAAGAGGACTTATGAACAAGTAGTTCAATAAGTTGCTCCTCTTGCTTAGTCGGTATTCTATAAAACTTCATGTATTCTTCCTATATTAAATGTACCATCAGAAAGTTTAAAAACTGTATACTGTATATTTCGGCCACTTATTCTAATAACCTGATTAAAAGGTCTACCCGCAACCACTTGTGAAGAAACAGTTTCAAAATGAGTTCGTATCATTGACTGCACTAATGATCTGTCCAAGCCTAAAGCGTCCGTATGCCGAAAAGTGTGATATACTTGATTTGCATTACCTCCAAATCGAATAACAGGAGTCGTTACATTTTTTTGTCCACGTACTGCATTTATTAATGCATTTCCTGATTTAATAAACGGAACTGGTATAATTGTTTGCATTGCAGGCTGTAACATCCCTGCAACAGCATCTGATTGATTTTCCGTTCTCACATATTCCATTCCATGAGTTGTGCAAAGCTCTTGAAATTTAGTATCTGCAATATATGCATTCCATTGTTTTTCAACTGCTAGATTTCTACCGGTATTTCTGCCATTCCAATCAAATCTTCGATTTACTGTGGCCCCAACCTCATCACCAGAATGTTCTACCTGAGTACTTACAAAATACTCTCCACCTATATCCTTTAAAATTTGATCCCCGCCATTAAACAGTTTATATAACCATGCTCCAAATTTAGTTGAAAAACACCCTGTCGGATCAACATAATTTGTGGGACTATCTACACAATATGCATACGGTGACCAACTATAATACATCTCCGCCATCGGATCCACCGCATTCCACCTTCCAATCGCTACATCATAATACCTCGCCCCATAATCGTACCAATTCAATCCATTCTTCGTATCAAGCTCCTTACCGTTGTACTTGTAAGGCTGAATACTCTTCTCCGCTGAAGCAAACGTGCCTCCGAACGGATAGTAATGGTTTACCTCTTCCTTTTGCCCCGTCTGATCTACAACTACGCGATTGTTTCCCTGATGATCCTGCAAGTAGTAGTGATACTTCTTATCGGACAACGTAATATGTCCGGCATCAGTGAGCAACAACTTCTGTGCACCATTTTCATAGATCACATTGCCGCAATAATCCGTTGTACTGGTAGTATCGCCTATCGTATGCACCGTGCGCAGCTTCGTGCCATTCACTGCATACGTATAAGTAATGGTACTGTCATCCTGGAACGTGACTTTACTTGGCGAATTTAAACAATTATATTGAATATCAGTAATTTTCTTGTTTAAATCTTTGGTCATGTTGCCATTCTTGTCATAGGTGTATTCATTGTCCTGCTTCACGGCATCCTTGAATTCGAACCCGTTGTTGTAAGCCGACGATGTGGCGGCATCATCCACACGTGTCAGCCAGTTGCCATCAAGGGTGAGCGTCAGGTCGTCAATCAAACCGTAGGATGAAGTGCCTGTGCGTCCGTTACGACGGAGTGAAGTGAGGTTGCTCTGCCTGTTATACGTGTAGGAGGTGTCATAGTTTGCACTGGGAGATCCGTTCCACAAATACCCCGCAGCAGTCAACCGTGACATTTCGTCGTAGCTGAAGCGGTATCCATGCACTCCTGTGTCGCCTGCGGCTTTCCAGCTCATGGCAGATATGTTACCATTGTAGCAAGCTCTGCTTCCGCCGTATGAGTCGTTGTAATGCAAGGTCTGGTTGAACAACGTATCGGTAGTCAGTGTCTTCATCCATGAGCGGACATTATAGGTATAGTCTGTTGTAAGAGCAGAGTTGCCATGGCGTTTACTGCTCTTGATTCGTCCCAAGTCATCATAGGTGTTTTCAACGAGAGTCACTTCCTCATTCGTATTCAGCTTATGCTTTGTCGTTAAAAGACGTCCTGCGTGGTCATACTCGTACGTACATACTTCCGTTTGTGTGCTATATCCTGTGGCGGTATGAACATGTTGCCGCTTCAGGGGGTCTCCCGTAAAGCTGTAAGCTACGTATTCTTCCTCTATGCCTCCCATGTGATTCGTCGCCCGGCTTTGGATGATGCGTCCGCGTTCGTCATAGTAGAAAGCGGCATAATCATATCCGGTCACACCGGTAGCATCCAGACGGGCTGTAACTGTTCCTGTCAACAATCCTTTGCTACTTTCCGTATAGCAGGTACCATAACCCGAGGGAGGTGTGACATAGTTCAGAGACGTGGGTACTCCGTGCTTGCCGATGAAAGAATAATCATCGTAGTAGTTCACTGTATACACTACAGGATTCGTCAGCGGGATATTTTCGAGAATATAGCCATGAAAGGCAGTGCCTGTATCATCCCGTCGCGCTTTCACATCGATTTCACACAAAGGGAAGTCAGCGTAATAATAAGAATTGTGGCAAATGCCCGTGAGTACCGGACGATTCAATTCATCGCTAAGAGAGAAAGCCCATTCTCCACGAACACGTTGCTCGCCATCCTGCGAAAGCACCTGGTGGTCGCCATGATCGTAAATGTAATAGATGGCGTCACGCTCCGGAAGTTTTTTGTAAACACAGCGGTGAAGGAAGTCATAGTGATAGGAGTAACTACTCTGTGTTTGATAAGGTCCTTCGGGCTCATTCATTTGGTAGTAAGTTACAAAGGGCGGATAAACATTCACCAAATCATCGTGGTTGTCATATTCATAATAAGCGAAACAAGGATCAGGACCGTCCATGCGTCCCGCCAGAATTGTACGTCCGAATCCATCTTTAAACTCATAAGCCTGATTCCCGTCTTCATCGGTAGTACAGACTCCCAAGAAATTGCCGGAGGGAGTCATATAATAAGACGAGGGAAAGGATCGGGGATTACGTGTGATATATTGGTAACTTACAGGATGCTCTGCCCATGCCTCACCCGCCCCATGCTGCGCAACCGGCCTGTTCAAGGGAGAGGCTTCATACGTGGTCTGTAGGTACGGACGTACATCACCGCCTGCCAATGAGCTTGCACCACTTTGTAAGGAAGAGAGGGTCATGTAATTGCCATTTCCCGCCGACTTGGCAGGAAGCCAGGTGCGTAACTTGCGTCCCTGATCATCATACTCTTGTAATGAGACAAGATCTTTCCTGTCGGGCGTAATGCCGCAATCTACCGTTTGTGAGGGACGGCCCAGACCGTCAAAGTATACTACCTGTTCACGGCAACCGCTATGGTCGGGCGAGGTGTAAGTACGTGTGCTAATATAGTTCTGTGAAGTGCTCACCTGCGACATGCATAAAAGAGAGCACAATAAGAGCGAAAGAAGTAAATATATTCGTTTCATAAGTTTGTACATATTTTGTTTATTAGTTACGGTAATGATAATCATATTCCTGCACGACGCGTTTCTTGCTTTCATCCACGACGTTACCTTCGTAATAGTAATTCGCCTTCAGGCGCCCCAGTCCATCGTAGTCGTAATACGAAGTCTTCCCTGAAGGATCGGAGATTGAGGTAACACCCACCAACGGAAGATGAGTAAAAGTGGTAACATGTGCTTCCGAGAGAGACGTATGGTTGCGCAATGCCTTTAGCTTGGCGGTATCAGGAGTAGTGCTCTTTGCCAATGCGGAGGATGTCATGCCAAAGACGGAGGACACGGCGGTTTCCACCTGCTCTAGAGTGGCATTCTTGATTTCGGCAATAAGATAGCGATCACCATATCCCCATAGATAGACCGTATGTAACTTATCCTTAGAAACTACTTCGCGGGGATTTCCGTTGGAAGAGTAAACGAGGACTTCGCTGTAGTGTGAACTCGGATCGTAAATTGTCTGATAAAATCGGGCAGGCAATATCAGCGTATCCCCACTTTCTGTAGGAAACTCTCCGAATTCACGTCTATTGCCTTCATAATTATAAGAGTTTTGATTCTGTATCTCTTTCAACACGGGGTTAAATATGTGTTTTTCCACCATTTTGCGAACAATATCCGGGGTTGTACCAGTTCGCGCGATAGCCGGATATTCCCAATTAGTCTCCCGATGTAGGCCTCCTGCATTCCGTTCTTTCCATCGCATCCGGTTGCCGGAGAGATAGGTGTAGTGTTCTGTATCTGTAATACCAGTTTCCGATTCGTCATAAGTGGTTACTTTACGTTCGTATAGAAGTGAGTGTCCAAGCATCTGACAGGTAGAAGTATAGAAATTACCAAGAACAGCGGTTGCAGGGACGAATGATGGGGTTCCGTATGAATTGGAATATTCCCAATCTATCACCGACGAGCCACCGTAACGCCAAATCAGTGATTCGCGCCGCTTCAGTTTATATTCACGCCCGTTGCTCATGTAGTCAGTCTGTTCTTTTAATAGATTATAACGATATTTCTCTCCTTCATACCAGAGCACATTGCCATAGTACTGCGGTTTCTCGAAAAAGGCGGTGTCATTCTGCATTGCTTCATAGATGTCATATTGATAGACAGTCTTTCCATTGCAATTTTCAGGACTAAATTGGGTTGCACCATCCTTTAAATAATAGACTGTAACTTCGGGATAGACCACTGCGGGACGGCCGTTCAGAAGCCGCTGGAAGTTGAATGCACTGAACGTACATTCCCACTCCCAGGTGTAAACAGGATATCCTCCTGACGGACTATAACTCATGAAGGGATTGGATTTGAAGGATCGATATTGTCCATTCGGATCAAGTCCCAGAACCATGTTCAGTACCGACATTGGAAGGTCGGTCGATTGATAGTTCATATAAGTCTGAATGGTAGGATCGAGGGTTGGTTCGCCTGCGCCTGTATGGTAGTAGCGTCCGATTTCCCAGCCGTTTTCTTCGTATTCGGTTTTCCCGTAACAGTAGTGTTTGGAATCGCTTCGTACACCTTCTGCCGTATAGTTGACGATTTCACGAATCCTGAAACCTGTAGCCTCGGTCTTCACGCGCTTTTTTTTATCGTGAATATAGTCTCCATCATCATCTGTGAATGAGAAGAACTTGTGGTTCTCAAAGTCAAACTCTGTGTAGCCTCCTGTCGGATAGGTCAATTTGCGGAGTACACAATGGCTTTCAGGGCCGGCAGGTTTACGTGTGTTGTAGGGCACATTAGAGAGTCTCACTTTATCCAAAGGAGACAAATCATTTTCGTCTTTTGGTACGTCTGTTACAAAAGAGCTACTGGCTCTGGACACATCAAAGCCCACGAACAGATTCATATAGGCCACGTCATAATTGTTGCTGCGAAAATTCAGGTTACCCCAATGGTCTGTTCCACCAAAGTTGGCATACGAAGATGTATATCCACACCGATAAGTCTCGGATGATGCATCATTACCACCAAGCAGAGTGACGCAGTCAAGCATGCTGAAAGGCGACTTTGATAAACTGCTAGATTGCAAAGTGCCCTGATGCTGTTCCAGGTTGATGGTCCGCACAAGTCTGTCTCCGTCTTTTATACTGATACTTTGGGCATAATTATAATATTCACTGTTTGTACCATCCTTATAATTGATGCGGATGGTGGTGGTACCATAAGTGACGGAAGTCAGAAGCTTCATCTGATATGCATGCTGCCGTGTATAAGTATGTACAGTGACGTCAAATACATCCGGACTACACCCTAACTCATAAAAATGATGGAAACGTACTGCCGGTTCTGCCTGCTGATACCCAAAGTTAGAATGAATACTCTTGCCATAATCAAAAGTAATAAGTTCCGAAGAATGGGGCAGACGGATAGAGGTTAGTTGCCAGGACACATAAGTGGTGTTGTAGGGAGTAATCGTACACCCCGTTCCTCTAAAGGTGGTATCGGCACCGGTGAAAGCATACTCAACACCCTGTTCGTCCACCACTTTAAAAGATATAATCTTTCTATCCCTAGTAGCATGGGTTATCTTCACATCACGTCCACCTGAAACTACATATTCGATTTTGCCGTCATAGGTTTTTCTGATAACGAATTCGAAGGAACTACCATCAGGAAGGATAGCGGTAAATAGGTCGGACTTTAGTTCCAACGTGTTCAGGTATTCTTCCGATAAGTTCCTATATGACTCTCCAAACTTGTCGGTATCCAGTTTAAAGTCTGTAAGTTCATCGGGCATGCATTCTATGCTTCGCGATATGCAACTGCTGATAGATAATGCCCAGCCACGGCCGAACACGTCATAGTTGTAGCCGGGATGGAACGGAGCCGGATTGTATTTCAAGCTCAAAGGCAACCGATAGCCGTGATGATCGATGTCGAACAAGGGAATAGATATGTCGGGCACCCCCATGGCAGGATTCACGGCCACATCTCCATACATTTTGAAGGCTGCCGCCTGCGGAGAAGTGGGGACAGAAAGGGGAACGTATGGAGCTGTAGAAGCTGCATGTGCCGTAAAAGGAAAGAGTGCAGCGAAAAATGATAGTATAAAAATTAATCGTTTCATATTTTGTTTTTGTTATATAAATGGTTAAAAACGGAGGAAATAGCATTTAGTTTGAGTCTTAATCTGTGTTGAAATATTGGTTTGAAATTCTGCAGATTCCAGACTCCGGAATCTGCAGAATTATAAAATGATAGAACTATTGAAAAATTACAAATTCATCGCATTAGCGCCCAATACGCCAGCCAAAGCCGAAGCCACTGCGATAACCACCTTCAGGATCATATCCCATACTGATTTCTTCATTGCCATAATTTACCTCCTTTCTGTTTTTTAATGTGTTGTGTTACTCTGTGTTCTTCCGTGTTTTCTGTTTTGATAGCAAACTCCTCAAGTTCCTTGAATTCCTTTGCCACCTCAAAACACGGGCACTGTTTAATCCACTCTTCCGGCTCTATCTCACCGTTTCCATTAAGATCCGGCGAAAGATCCCGATGTCCGCATACCCGGCAGCCAGAGAATTTCTCTTGCAGTTGCCCAACGAGTTGCCGAAGTGTGGCTCGCTGTGCCGGAGTCCGGGTATCTGCCGGGCGTCCCCGGCAGTCCAGACCACCTTCATAGCAGATACCTATCGAGTGAGCGTTGAAACCTTTCGCATGTGCTCCGATGCGTTCGATGGGGCGGGTGAGGTGCACCGTTCCATCCTTGCGGATGTAGTAGTGATAGCCTGTTCCGTTGAATCCGCGGCGCCGGTGCAACCGGTCCAAATCTTCCGGAGAGAGCGTACAATCCCCCCGCGTGGCACTACAGTGCACCACGATTAAGTTAATAATTCGCATGTTAGTGGATAATTAGTTTAGTTTACTAGTCTAGTTAAAAAGCTCCGTTTAGTCGTTTAGTCAGCCATTTGTGTTTGTGTTGCGACCTACGTGCAGACTATGCTGCCGGATCCGGTGCTTCTCCACCGCCGTCGCCGGAACCACCGCTGCCGGAGCCACCACCATCAGGTTTACCACTATCTCCGCCACCGGAAGCCGAAGTATCGGCAAGGTCGAAACGGACACACTTGGCACCCGTCACCAAAGAACGGGTAGCGGTGGTACGGTCGGGATTCTTGGTGTAGTTGGGCAGGAAGCGGACGGTAAGGGAAGCTTGGGCGGCAGATACTTTTTCCGGCACCTCCACACCTTTACCGTTGGACTTCATCACCATACGGAAAGTTCCGAAGCCGTCGAGCGTTACACTTTCCGATGCCTGCAGATGCTGTGCAGACACTGTCACCAGGTTATCAAGCGTGTTCTTCACGTCACCCGTGGATAGAGACGAGTAAGCGGCTATCTCTTTGGCGAGTTGGGCGGTTGACACATTGGCCGTGTAAATCACACGGGGATGAAATAATTTCTTTTTGTTCTTGTCCTCCAGAACTGACTGGAAGGGTTTGTACAATACTGGCATAATTGTAATAGTTTTTACGTGTTAATAAATTAGTTTAGTTTTGTCCTCAAGCTTAATGACATTGCAAAGATACGAGCATTATTCAGACTGACCTAATCATTTTTTCAAAGTGCGTTCATAAATTAATTAATTACGCTCAAAAGATAATGTCCCGGCAATTTGATCTTCCCATTACTCCCACGGATGTTGCTGAATCCCTTCCACACCGGGTTTCCGATAGCTCCGAAGTTGCTTTTCAGAATAATGGCGTATTGCTCGGAAGGCGGAATCTTATAAGAGCGAAGGTTCTCCAGCAGTCCCTCGAAGTTACGCTGCGTGCCGTCGGACGGTGGTTGCAGATTGTCGATCTCTTCCTGTGTCATCACCTTCCTTCTTTTCAAAATTTTTCCTCCTCCGTTCTCTCCTTGAGGAGAGTCAGAGAGGTGGTTTAATTTGTTTTGGTTTGTTTTAATTTGTTTTTCTTTGTTTTGTGTACCCAATGTCGACATTTCGGCTTCCGATGTTGCAGAATCGGTGGTTGATGTTACAGTATCAGCAGTTGGTGTTACATCACAGCCTGTTTTGTTATCAGCATCCTCCGCACTGTTTTTGCTGTTTGGAGAAGTGTGGTACGATGCAAGCTCTTCCGCTTCCAACAGGCAGTAGGCGGGGGCTATCAACGAGCTGCTGCGCCGCTTGGTGATAAAGAGATACTGCCGTTGGATATCGGCGGAAGTCAGGATGCCGTATTGCCGGAAAAGCCCGGAATCAAACAGTCCACACTCCACGGCCAGGGCGATGATACGTTTCACATCATCAAGATCCGTATTGTAAAGGCTGTCCGTCAGTTCGTCGTAAAACTCATCACTGGCAGGGATATAATATCCTTTTCCGGCATAGATGTACGACAGCGTTTCTACCAATGTGGCAAAAGCGGCATCACCTTCCCGTTTCATGACACGACGCACTATACGGTCGTGCATGAAACTGGTGCTCATGGGGAAATAATCCAACCCCTGTTTTATTCTTCCCATAGTGCGCGTAGTTTTTCCTTTTCCTGCTTCCGGCGGATACTGTCCGACACCACTTGCCGGGCATGACGGATAAGGAACATCCGCAAAGCGTAGTCCTTCACCTCGGTTATCACCGGATAGGAAACAGATTTGTTTTCAAATAATATACTTTTATCCTGATTGCGATGTCTGCGTGCGTTTGCCTTACGACATTCTTTGCAGTAGTTGTCCGTAGTACGGGTACGTTGGTTCATATAAAAGGCTTCCTGTGGAAGCTCCCGCTTGCAACATCCGCAGATGCATAGAGATTTGTTCATAATGGTTTCCATATTGCTTTTCCGTTTTTATAGTTTTCATATTTAAATATTTGTTTGTATATTGAAGATATATCGCTGGCGCGCAGGACATATAGTTGCTGTATATTGGAGATATATCGGCTGCACATTGGGTATATAGTTGCTACACGCAGGATATATAGATCTTATATGCAAGATATATAGACGCTGCAAGCAGGCTTACTATTACTTCTGCCCGTCCGGCACGGTTTCCTTAAAAAGGCGGTGAATGAGGTATTTTGCAACATTTCGTAAACTTTTTGTTGTTTCTCATGGTTTTTCTATTTAAAATTTATATTTTTGAAATATATTTGTGATTTCGTTGCTACAAATATAAAACAGATTTCATAAAGAAAACAAAAGATTTTGGAAATTAACTTTCAAAAAGTAGATAACAGATTATCAATGAGCAATTAACGAGTTTATGAATTTTTACATCAAAAATAAACGATCATAAAATGGATACATTTTTAGATGTCACAGGAATTGTGAAGCGTGCCAAACAGGTGCTAAACTTCAAGAACGACAGCGAATTAGCTGAATATTTAGGAGTCTCACGTGCCACAGTATCCAACCGGCTGCGTTTGGAAACACCTTCCACCAGCACCTCGTACGTCTTGCCCACGCAACGGGCATTCGCCTCGGCAGAGAGACGGTTTTGCAAGGCGATGATTTCATTCAGACGGCGAATCTTCACCTCCTCGGGCACATCGTCCGGCAGGTACTTGGAAGCATGCGTACCGGGGCGTTCGCTGTACTTGAACATGAAGGCGGAATCGTATCCGCACTCCTCCATCAGCGAGAGGGAAAGCTGGTGGTCCTCCTCCGTCTCACTATGGAAACCGGAGAATATATCCGTAGATAAGCCACAATCGGGGATGATGCGGCGGATGGCTGCCACGCGGTCCATATACCACTCGCGGTCGTACTTGCGGTTCATCAGCTTCAGGATGCGGCTGCTCCCACTCTGTACCGGCAGGTGGATGTGCTTACATACGTTGGGCATGTCGGCAATGACCTGGAGAGTTTCGTCGCTCATGTCTTTAGGGTGCGAGGTAGTGAAACGGATACGTACGCCCGGCGCTGCCTCTGCCACGGTGCGCAGCAGCATTGGGAAAGTAATCGTCTCTCCGTCCGGCTTCTCGAAGCGGTAGGAATTGACGTTCTGTCCCAGCAGGGTGACTTCCTTATAACCCTTTGCCACGAGGTCGGCCACTTCATTGAGGATGCTTTCCACATCACGGCTACGCTCACGGCCACGGGTGTAGGGAACGATGCAGTAGGTACAGAAATTGTTGCAACCACGCATAATGGACACGAAGCCGGAGATGTGGTTTCCGCAGATGCGCGAGGGAATGACATCCCGATAGGTCTCTGTAGTGGAAAGCTCCACGTTGATGGCTTTCTCACCGGCCTCTACCGAGGCAATCAGTTCGGGCAGAGTAAGATAGGCATCCGGCCCCACCACCAGGTCCACATGATGGTTGGTGATTAAGTCGTCCTTCACACGCTCTGCCATACAGCCCAGCACACCCACTATCAAGCCGCGTTTCTTCTTCTTGAGCGAGTGGAAAAACTCCAGACGGTTCAGAATCTTCTGCTCCGCATTGTCGCGGATGGAACAGGTATTCATAAACACGGCATCGGCTTCCTCCAGGGTGTCGGCCACCGAATATCCCGCCATCTGCATGACGGATGCAATCACTTCACTGTCGGCCACATTCATCTGGCAGCCGTAAGTTTCGATAAACAACTTCTTGTTGTCATCAGCAGTTGCAGATTTAAAGTCTGCTCCCGTTACTTTTTCCATAATCAGTTCATTTAAAATCAGTTTATATCATAAGTTGGTATCTGTCATTCGGAGCGCAAAGATACTTCTTCCCTCCCAATAAACGGATGAAATGAAAGAAAAATGCCATTACAAGTTGTCAATCTGCGCCTTATCAGCTAATTTATGTTAAGAGAGCAAACATTTTCCGAGTGTTAATTTGGCATAGAGCAAATTAATTCACAAATTTGTGGAATGAAAGAAACATTAGATTTTTTCATAGTTAAGGTTTAGGTTAAAAAAATTAAGGGGAGCTGTGAAGCTGCCCTTTTTTATTACCAATTCCTTGGCTGTAATCAGATTAAATAATTAACTTTGCCCAAAAGCAAAGATAAGAGATAATTGCACTATCTTTGGGTGGAAAATCAAAAAGAATATGGAAGATGTCTTCAAGTTTCTGTTAGTTGCGGCTGTCATAGTAATCGGACTCGTCAAGCAGTTTAAGAAAGAAGCAAATAAAAATGCTGACAAGAGTCCCGACATACCTATGCCCGACGTTGACAACCCACTGCCCGAATACTGGGGCGGAGATACTTACGGAGGCTTTATTCCCGAAGGCCCCAAGCCGGCAGAAACGCCCAAGCCGGTATCCAAACCGTCTGCCAAATCCAAGCACACTTCCATAAAGGCTTCCCCTCCCTCCCCGGCATCCCGTCCGCAAGAATCCGATGAAGTAACGTCCGAATACGGCATCCACTCGGCAGAAGAAGCGAGGAAAGCCATCATCTGGTCAGAAATACTTCAACGGAAATATTAAAGACAGTCGATAATTGCAGAACCAATTACGAGCCCCTTCAGAATCTTTACACGAAAAAATAACTATTTATATTATGGCACTCAATTACATTTCGGCAGCAGAAGCTGCGAGCCTCATCAAACATGGCTACAACATCGGCTTGAGCGGATTTACCCCCGCAGGAACAGCCAAAGCCGTTACGGCTGAATTAGCAAAAATCGCGGAAGCAGAACATGCAAAAGGAAACCCGTTCCAGATAGGTATCTTCACCGGTGCTTCTACCGGAGATTCCTGCGACGGTATCCTTTCACGCGCCAAAGCTATCCGCTACCGTGCTCCTTACACCACCAACGCCGATTTCCGCAAAGCCGTGAACAACGGTGAAATAGCCTACAACGACATCCACCTTTCACAGATGGCTCAGGAAGTCCGTTACGGTTTCATGGGAAAAGTGAATGTTGCCATCATCGAGGCATGCGAGGTTACTCCCGACGGCAAAATCTACCTGACGGCAGCCGGCGGTATCGCTCCGACTGTCTGCCGCCTGGCCGACCAGATTATCGTGGAACTGAATGCCGCACACAGCAAGAGCGCCATGGGCTTGCACGACGTCTACGAACCCCTCGACCCGCCCTGCCGCCGCGAAATCCCCATCTACAAGCCGAGCGACCGCATCGGCCTGCCCTACATCCAGGTAGACCCGAAAAAGATTGTCGGCGTAGTGGAGACCAACTGGCCGGACGAAGCGCGTTCTTTCGCCGCCGCCGACCCGCTGACCGACAAAATCGGACAGAATGTGGCCGACTTCCTTGCCGCCGACATGAAACGCGGAATCATTCCGCCTACCTTCCTGCCGCTGCAATCCGGTGTGGGCAACATTGCCAATGCCGTATTGGGTGCTTTGGGACGTGACAAGACCATCCCGCCGTTTGAAATGTACACAGAAGTCATCCAGAACTCCGTTATCGGACTTATCCGCGAAGGCCGCGTGAAATTCGGCAGCGCCTGCTCACTGACCGTAACGAACGATTGTCTGGAAGGCATCTACCAGGATATGGATTTCTTCCGCGACAAGCTGGTGCTCCGTCCGTCGGAAATCTCCAACAGCCCGGAAGTGGTGCGCCGTCTCGGTGTTATCTCTATCAACACCGCCATCGAAGCCGACATCTACGGCAACGTGAACTCCACGCACATCGGCGGTACCAAGATGATGAACGGCATCGGCGGAAGCGGCGACTTCACGCAATGCTTATATCTCTATCTTCACTTGTCCGTCCGTTGCCAAGGAAGGTAAAATCTCGGCTATCGTACCGATGGTTTCGCACATGGACCACACGGAGCATGACGTCAACATCATCATCACCGAACAAGGTGTGGCCGACCTCCGCGGCAAGAGCCCGAAAGAACGTGCACAAGCCATCATCGAAAACCCGGAATTTTTGGCATGAACAAAGTTCCGTCCACCCCACCAACGGGAAGTGATTTATACAACATCTGAAACACTTCTGTTTGCGAGTACGCATATTTTAGAAAGTCCACCAGCAGGGCAGGAGAGAGGTAATTATAATTGGACAGTCCGCAACCGTCGGCAATCTTATAATCTTTCGGGTCATGCCCCAAGCGGCGGATCAGCTTCATTATTTCGACAATACCATCTTCGGCAGCTACTTGCTTCTTTCCCGTAGCCTGCGCTCCCAGGCGACAGAGAAATGCTTCCGCATTGAGGTTATCACTCTCTTTCATCAGTTGGTTCAGCACTTTCTGCACAGAAGTGTTCCAGCAAGCCATACGCTCTACTCTCACACTGTCGCGAGGTAATTCGGCAAAGCCATACGACTGGGGAGTCGTGATTCCTTTCCCACGAAGGCGTTCCAGGAAAGTGTGCATAAAGAAACGGGGAGAATCATAGATGTTGACATCATCTTTTCGAATCGAAGTGACATTACCCGAAATAAGGAGGTTGTTTCCATTCGTCAGCCAGTCTCTTGTGAAAGAGAATTTCCCGGCAGAAGAGGTACGTGTTTTCGTCTGATTCGTCACTGTATAATAAGAAGACAGAGGCTGGCAGGAAACACTTGCCGTATCGCCCTGCACCGTGGATGGAACTACGGAAACCTGTACAGTCCCCTTGCAGAACATCAGCGGAGAGAGATAAGGCTGATAACCCGCAGGTGTATCGTCCCACGCCCATCCGCTGCCCCAATAAAGGGAGTCTTTCATTGAAACGTCACCATAGACCTGCCCGTTAATAACCGAAAAAGGGAAAGTGATTACCTCTTCTATCAATGAATCCATCGACTGGCTGTTAAATTCAGGATCGAATCCCCCTACTACATACAGATTGCCTTGCAGTGTATCGTGCTCTATCACACCATCGTGCCATACTTCCGTGCGGAAAGGCTCGTTGGCTTCGGGGCGGGAGAGTGCGGTAATAGCCGTCAGCAGCTTCATGGTAGAGGCAGGACGGGAAAGTTTCTCCGCACGATAGTTATAAAGCGATTTCTTAGCCGTCAGATCGTAGACGGATATGCCGACCTCGGATGCTTCGGGGAGCATCTTCTTGATAAGCGAATCTATCCGGGAGAAATTTTGTTGTCCCCAAAGTGGCAACAAACAAACTGAAAGGGCGACCAACAAAAGACTTTTTTTCATACAATACAGTTTATGACATCAACAAATGATAGTATCTTACCTCTATATCTATTTCAAGTTTTTCTCTACCTGTCCAAGAAGCGAACCGGAGCCATAGCCGGACCATACATCCTGAATTTTTCCATCAGGGGCAATCAATACATAATGAGGGATACCCCGTACCTGATAGTTTAGGGCAAGACCGGTGCGTCCTTTACGAAGTTCGTTCCACTGGTTACCGCCCATTCCTTTCGTCTTGATATACTCTTTCCAACGTGCTTTCGGGTCCTCACTAATACTAATTACAGTCATTTTATCCTTATACAGATCCATCACCTTCTCCATTTCGGGTATCGACTCCACGCAAGGACCACACCCGCTACTCCAGAAATCGAGTAAGATGAATTTTCCTTTGAATTCGGAAATATGACGGAGAGAATCATTCGCATCATACAAGTCTCCATCCACCATCATATCTCCAATCCCTACTGTAGTGGGAGGATAAACATAGGTTGTAATCTCCTGTCCGTCATCTGTTTGTTTATCGGCTTCGGACATTCGGGCATAGAGTTTTTTTACCTCTTCTTTATAAGGCATGATGGTTTCATATTTCATCATGGAAGCAAATAACAATAATCTGTCCATCCACACCGGAGAGACGGGCGCTTCTTCCATGTATTCCATTTCCTTTTTCCAGATTTCCTGCTGCAACGGCATTGACAGTTTCCGGATAGAATCTATTTTGGCCCAGGCCTGGCTTTCAAACTCCCGGTCGCCCGGATGGTCTATGAACATCATCCGTTGCCAGTCATATTCTGCTGCCATGTATTGCATCAGTTCTTTCTGTTGGGCCATCGCGCAAGCCGTAAAGCGGTTTTCTTCCTGCTGTTCCGGCACATCGCTTACTACTTCCCATGTTTTCACCAGTTTGTCCTGCCCCTTGATTTCGATGTATTCTCCCGGTGCGATCCACACTTCCAGCCATGTACCCGGGAAGCCCCGATTATCAGACATAATCAGCATTTTCCGTGTGGTAGAAACCGTGTCGCGGAAAGAGAACTGTCCATTCATAAGCGTATCTCTCCATACACAGTTGAGAATACTTCCGTCTTCCTCATACAGGCCGATCACAATGCTGTCGGGAAGATTGGCCAATTCGCCCTGAATCAAATATTCATTGGCGGCAACTGACGCTTTACGATTAAATGTACAATGACACATCACCATACAAACTATTGCCAATAAGGCCGGAGTGATTATATATTTTCTCATCATATATTCGATTTATCAGTGAGATACCCCCTCATCAATGAATCAGATAGGTATCTTCATCAATGAACGATGTCAGATATCGGAATCCGTTTATAGAGCTTCCCGGAAGATTTCTCCTACCGTAGGATGCGGGAAAACAATCTTTTTCCATTGCGCTGCCGTCAATCCGAGCTCAATGGCAGTGCCCGCAAGAGTGATAATCTCCGAAGCCGGATTTCCCAACACATGAGCGCCAATCACCCGCTGCTGTTCATCCAGCAATACTTTGCAGACTCCGTTCACGCCTTCATTCTCCGCCACAAAACGGCCGGAGTAAGCCATCGGAAGTTTGATAACCTGATAATTGATTCCTTTCGTTGAGGCCGACTCCTCCGTTTCACCCACTCCTGCAATCTCCGGATTGGTATAGACAACGCCCGGAATAGCCCGATAACTCATGGCATCTTCCTTTCCCAAGATAGAATGTACGGCAACTTCTGCTTCACGAACAGCCGTATGGGCGAGCAAAGAGAATCCTGTCAGGTCACCACAAACATACACGTCCGGCACAGAAGTCTGCATCTTTTCATTAACTCTGATAGCACCACGCTCCGTCTGCTCCAAATTCAGGTTTTCGAGCCCGAAACCTTTTGTCACAGGACGACGGCCGACACTCATCAACAGCTTCTCCGCTACCACACTGCCACTTCCTTCCGCATTCTCATAAGAGACAACAGCAGCTCCTTCCATCTGCGACAGGCCGACAACTTTCGTACTAAGCAGGAATTTAATGCCTCGCTTTGCATATTCCGCACGCAGCAAAGCTGAAAGCTCCTTATCCATTCCACCCAGGATTTCGTCCATCATCTCAACCACCGTCACCTGTACTCCCAAACTATTGAAGAACGACGCAAACTCCATACCGATTACCCCGCCACCAACAATAGCCAAAGAAGCCGGCAATTCTTTACTGTCCAAAGCATCCCTGTGCGTCCAGTAGTTCACCGCGTCCACTCCCGGAATAGGGGGAATGAAAGTTTCCGAGCCTGTACAAAGTATCAGGTTCTCCCCTTCGTAAATTTCCTCCCCGCAGCGAACCGTATTTTTATCAATGATCTGCGCTTCTCCCGATACGATTGTAACATTGTTGGCAGTCAGCTTCGCTTTCACTCCCAGCACCAGTTTACGCACTACCTTACTTTTACGAGCTATTATCTTAGGCAAATCGAAAGAGACTTCCGGGATATTGACTGCATACTTCGATGCATGTTTTGCACTGTCATAAGTCTTTGCCGAATACAACAATGTTTTCGTAGGAATACAGCCTTCGTTCAGACAGACGCCACCCAGACTATTCTTTTCGATAAGCAATACACTCAAACCGGCTTTGCCGGCAGCTTCGGCAGCCGTATATCCCGCAGGACCGCCACCGATGATAATCACTTGGTATTTCATAGTATATAATCAGTTACTCTTTTATCTTCTTTTCAAACATTCTCTTTTCGAGTAGTTCTGCAAATTCCTGTTCCTTGACAGGCATCACCGAAACAAACTTTCCTTTTCCGTATTCTATCAGGATATAATCCGTCACCGAGAAACGGCCGAACTTCATGGAATGGTATTTCCTGACTGTGGTGATTTCGGAAAGCGGAATAACCTTCTTACGAATAAAACGGCCGCGTGAAACCTCCAGGTTACCGTCTGTAGTCAACGTATAAGTAGTATGTATAATCTGTTCGATCACTACAATCAGCATCAGCATAAACAGCACAGCTACCAAGATATATTTACACCACAAAGCACCGACGGCATTTACAGTAAGCACTGCCAAGAGGAAATACTGGTACCAGGCGATGCGGGCATGAAAAATTCGATTCATTTTGTCAGATTTTTGCCTGCAAGGTAGCAATTTTATGAATTAGTGACAACGAAAAGTACAACGAAGTAACTTATTTTGTAGCTTTGCGGTGAGAAATAACAAGATTATGGTAAGAAAATTCGATTTCCTCGTTATCGGCTCCGGAATTGCCGGTATGAGTTTTGCGCTGAAAGTGGCGCACAAAGGTAAAGTTGCTCTTATCTGTAAAAGTGGGCTGGAAGAGGCCAATACGTACTTCGCACAGGGTGGGGTAGCGTCTGTGACCAACCTTCTGGTAGACAATTTCGACAAGCACATTGAAGACACCATGAACGCCGGCGACTGGATCAGCGACCGTGCCGCAGTGGAGAAAGTAGTGCGCGAAGCGCCCGCGCAAATTGAGGAACTAATCAAATGGGGCGTGGACTTCGACAAAAATGAGAAAGGAGAATTTGACCTGCACCGCGAAGGGGGACACTCTGAATTCCGTATCCTTCACCACAAAGACAATACGGGAGCTGAAATACAGGATAGCCTGATCAAAGCCGTGCAACGGCATCCCAATATCACGGTAATCGAGAACCAGTTTGCTATTGAAATACTGACCCAACATCATCTGGGAGGTCACTGTTACCCGCCAGACACCGGACATCAAATGCTACGGTGCTTATATCCTCGACCCGAAGACCGGAAAAGTAGATACCTATCTTGCCAAAGTGACTTTGATGGCCACCGGTGGAGTAGGAGCTGTTTACAAAACGACAACCAATCCGCTAGTCGCCACGGGAGACGGCATCGCTATGGTTTACCGCGCCAAAGGTACGGTGAAAGATATGGAATTTGTACAGTTCCACCCTACCGCCCTTTATCATCCGGGTGATCGTCCTTCTTTCCTGATTACGGAAGCAATGCGCGGCTACGGTGGCGTACTCCGTACTATGGACGGCAAGGAATTCATGCAGAAATACGACCCGCCGTCTCTCGCTTGCTCCCCGCGCGACATCGTGGCACGTGCCATTGACAACGAGATGAAGAATCGCGGAGACGATCATGTATATTTGGACGTCACCCACAAAGATCCCGAAGAAACAAAGAAACATTTCCCCAATATCTACGAGAAATGTCTGAGTCTGGGCATCGACATCACTAAAGATTATATCCCGGTAGCTCCGGCCGCCCACTATCTCTGTGGCGGTATCCTGGTAGACCTGAACGGACAGTCTTCTATCGAGCGTCTATATGCAGTAGGAGAGTGTTCTTGCACAGGATTGCACGGCGGTAACCGCCTGGCTTCCAACTCTTTGATAGAAGCCGTGGTATATGCCGATGCAGCTGCCAAGCACAGTCTGCAAGTTGTCGATCAATATTCTTATAACGAAGATATTCCCGAATGGAACGATGAAGGAACCCGCTCTCCGGAGGAAATGGTACTCATTACACAGAGCATGAAGGAAGTGAATCAGATTATGAGTACGTATGTAGGTATTGTCCGCAGCGACCTTCGCTTGAAACGTGCCTGGGACAGACTGGACATTATCTACGAAGAGACTGAAAGCCTGTTCAAACGTAGTGTCGCTTCCAGAGAAATCTGTGAATTGCGCAATATGGTGAATGTGGGATATCTGATTATGCCTTGTACTCCTCAAAGAAACTATACTATACACTTATGAGAATATAATACACTTCAATACACCGCATATTTATCTATAAATCAAATGTTTAAATAGTAACAACATATAAATACGAATATCTCTGCCTCTTCTAAAATCATTCCCCAATATCATCCTCTTAAAACATGTTCTTGAGCATGTGTACACCTCTTTGAGAATATAGTAAACGCTTTCCTGTCTCTCATCTCATACTTTTGTTCACAGAAATAATCACTAATCGAAATATTATGGATATAGCTAAAAGATGTGAGCAGAACCCCCTACTGGCTCCAAAAGATTTAAAAGCGGGAATCAACGGAATGGAAATTACATGTTTGTTAAATCCCGGAGTTTTCAAATATCAAGGCAAAATTTGGTTACTTTTGCGCGTCGCAGAGAGACCTATACAGAAAGAAGGAATTATCAGTTTTCCTATATATAATGAAAAAGGAAAAATAGAAGTGGTTTCGTTTTTAAAGAATGATCCCGATTTGGATGCTTCAGACCCACGCGTTATCGGTTACAAAGGAAAGAATTATCTGACTACGATGTCTTACTTACGATTGGTTTCAAGTACCGACGGTATTCACTTCAAAGATGAACCGGAATTTCCACCTATTTTCGGAAAAGGAGAGCTGGAAGCATTCGGTATTGAGGATTGCCGTGTTGCAACAACCGAAGATGGTTTTTACCTTACTTTCACAGAAGTATCGTCGGTAGCTGTAGGGGTCGGACTGATTCACACCAATGATTGGAAAAACTATACACGGCATGGAATGATATTCCCACCGCATAATAAAGATTGTGCATTATTCGAACAGAAGATAGGTGACAAGTATTTCGCTCTTCATCGCCCGAGCAGTCCCGAACTTGGTGGCAATTATATATGGTTGGCAGAATCGCCCGACCGCTTGCATTGGGGAAATCACAAATGTGTGGCAACCACTCGTGACGGAATGTGGGATTGCGCACGTGTAGGGGCAGGGGCAGCTCCAATAAAGACAGAAGAAGGCTGGCTGGAGATTTATCATGGAGCCGATTTTAATCACCGTTATTGCTTGGGGGCTTTATTACTCGATTTAAATGACCCGTCGAAAGTCATTGCAAGAAGCGAAGAACCTATCATGGAACCTATCGCCGCTTATGAGCAAACAGGTTTCTTCGGAAATGTAGTTTTCACTAATGGGCATTTGGTGGACGGCGATACGATAACCATGTATTATGGAGCAAGCGATGAAGTGATTTGTAAGGCAGAGCTTTCCATTTCAGAGATATTAAACGTATTAAAACAGACACAAAAGAAGTAATGAATAAACTGAAAAAAGAATATCTGTTCTTTAAGCAACAGGAACCTAACATGAGAACACTGTTGGTTACCAATATGCTTTATGCATTGGTACTACCGATAGTAGAAATCTTTGTGGGAGCCTATATCATGAGGAACACGAGCGATCCGGTGATGGTTGCTTTTTATCAGCTGGCAATGTATATAGGCATCATTACTACCTCTCTTGTTAACGGCTATCTGCTAAAGAAATACAGTGTGAAGACACTTTATTCGGTAGGAATCCTGGTAAGTGGCATTTCCATGTTCGGTATGATGACCATCAAGTCACTTGGCTTCATCGAACTTGGTCTGGCCGGCTTTTTAATGGGAGCAGCTTCTGGTTTCTTTTGGACCAACCGATACCTGCTGGCTCTCTATAATACCAACGACAACAGCCGTAACTATTTCTTCGGACTAGAGTCTTTCTTCTTTTCTATTACCTCCATCGGTGTTCCTTTAATTATAGGCGCATTTATCAGCCAGATAGATGGAAAAGAAGTTTTCGGATTCCTCTTCAATATCAATACCTCTTACTGTGTAGTTACGATGGCAGCAGTAGTCATTACCGTTATCGCCTGCATGACACTGTGGAAAGGTAAATTCGAGAACCCTAAAGAAACGAACTTCCTCTATTTCCGCTTCAACATACTTTGGAAAAAGATGCTGTGGCTAGCCGCATTGAAAGGAATGGTTCAAGGTTTTTTAGTAACGGCACCGGCTATATTGGTATTGAAGCTGGTAGGAGAAGAAGGAGCGTTAGGATTGATTCAGGGAGTTAGCGGAGCACTGACCGCTGTCCTGGTGTATGTATTAGGACGTATGGCCCGCCCGCAAGACCGTTTGAAAATATTTGTAGGAGGACTAATCGTATTCTTTGCCGGTACACTATTCAACGGTATTCTCTTCTCTGCTACGGGAGTGATCCTTTTCGTCCTTTGCAAAGTGATATTCCAGCCTTTGTTCGACCTGGCTTACTTCCCCATTATGATGAGAACAATTGATGCAGTTGCAAAAATTGAGAATAGAAACGAATATGCATATATCCTAAGCCATGAGTTCGGCCTTTTCCTTGGAAGAGCTTTCGGTTTACTACTGTTTATCTTCCTTGCTTATTGTGTATCGCAGGATTTTGCATTGAAATATGCGCTGGTGATTGTTGCCGGATTACAATTAGCGGCATATCCTTTAGCTAAGAATATTACTAATCAAACTGATACTATTGAACATGAAAATGACAAGTAAAGGTGTTTTTGTACTTATGACCGTTTGTCTCCTGGCATCTTGCTCGGGCAACGAAAATAACTTTGGTGAAAAGGTAAAACAGGTTTCCATCCATAGGGTAGACTCTATGCCTGATATGCCTGAAACTTATAAAATGCTGGACTGGAAGCAAAAAGCCCAAAAGTATGACCAGTTTATCTTTGACTGGAATAATAAAAGCGAAGTCGGACCATTAATCTGGTTAGATGACGCCCGCAGAAATATGGACCAGACTACATTTGGCTTATATACTGCCATTAAAGATATTCGTCAGGGAAAAAATGCCAATAACGGAGAGTTCCATGAAAGTCTGAACTCATTGGCAGCTATTCTTGGTGCCGGCCTTGTAGGGATTGACAAGACGAATCAAGACGGATATAACTATGTAAAAATGGTGCAGAATTATTTCAACTCTGATAACGGCTGGAATATAGTCATGAACAATACGACTCCGTCAGTAGCCCTTTTAGGAGGAGGCTATGGCCGCGACTGGTGGTATGATGTATTACCCAATGCCTTATATTATGCTATTTGCGATGTTTTCCCCAATGTAGACGGGGCAGAGAAGATACAAAAAAGTATTGCGGAGCAGTTTGTTAAAGCAGATTCTGTATTGAATGGAAATTACGACTATTCTTATTTTGACTATGCACAAATGAAAGGAATGGTTAATAATATTCCATTGCAACAAGACGCCGCCGGTGGGCATGCTTATGTATTGTTGTGTGCTTATCATAAGTTTGGCGATCCACGTTATCTGCAACATAGTAAAAGTGCCATCGAAGCCCTGCTTGCCCAAAAAGAAAGCCGTTTTTACGAGGCCCTTTTACCACTCGGAGTTTATACGGCAGCCTATTTGAATGCAGTAGAAGGAGCCAACTATGATGTAGCCAAACTTCTTGATTGGGTATTTGACGGATGTAAAAGCCCTACGGGAAGAACCGGTTGGGGAATTATTGTAGGAAAATGGGGTGACTATGATGTAAGCGGTCTGCAAGGAAGTATCACAGACGGCGGAGGATATGCATTCCTCATGAACAGTATCAAACCTGCCTGGCCTTTCATTCCGATGGTGAAATATCAGCCTCAATATGCAAAAGCTATCGGCAAGTGGATGTTGAACAATGCAAGTGCATGTCGTTTGTTCTATCCGGGGGAAATAGATGAAACACATCAATGGGCTCCTGAATTGAAGGACATTACTTATGATAATGTTTCTTATGAAGGTTTACGAAAAACGGATGACTATGGAAAAGCATCATTAAAAGGGGTTAGTCCGGTTGCAATCGGCGATGGTCCCAAATGGATAAAAGGTAATCCGACGGAGAGCATGTTCAGCGTTTACAGTTCTTCTCCTGTTGGTATTTTGGGGGCCATTGTTTGTCAAACGAACGTGGAAGGTATTCTTCGGCTGGATTGTAATGTCACAGACTTCTATACAGAGAAACCTTATCCGGTCTATCTCTATTATAACCCTCATAAAGAGACCAAAACCATTACTTATCAAGCTACCCAACCATGCGATTTGTTTGATATTGTTGCCAAAGAATATATAGCAAAAAATATAAAGACAAATGGCTCCGTTGAGATCCCGGCCAACGACGCAAGAGTAATTGTGGAACTTCCCGCCGGAACAGAATTAGAACTGAAAGATGGTAAGATTATTGCGAATAAACAAAATATCATTTCATATAATTAAATCTAAGTGTATAAACTATGAGTAAGCATTTATTATTCATTCTTATTCTTGCTGTTTGCACAAATGTCTTTGCACAGCAAACCAAGAGTATTTCGGGTGTGGTATACGACAGTAATACCGGAGAGGCTTTAATTGGAGTTTCTGTTCTTGAAGTGGGAACGACCAATGGTACTATCACTGATTTTGACGGTAAATATACATTAAAAGTATCGTCAAATAAAGTTTCATTCTCGTATGTCGGTTTTAAAACTGAAATTGTAAACGTAACAAATAGCGGAACGTACAATGTAAATCTAGTGTCTGATAATAAATTGGATGAGGTTGTAGTTATTGGTTACGGTACTCAAAGAAAGAGTGACCTTACCGGTGCTTTGGCTTCTATAAGTAGTAAGGATATTAAGAACTATGCAGTGTCCAATGCATCCGAACTACTAACAGGTAAGGCAGCCGGCGTATTTGTTGCCGCCAGTTCCGGCCAGCCGGGATCGGATGCAGTGATCCGCGTGAGAGGTTTAGGGACCGTCAATGACAACAATCCATTGTATGTAGTTGATGGACAGTTCATGGATAACATCAGCAGCCTGAATCCATCTGATATTGAACGTATGGAAGTATTAAAAGATGCTTCAGCCTGCGCTATCTATGGTTCGAGAGGTTCTAATGGAGTAATCCTCATTACTACCAAGGGAGGGGTGAAAGGTGAAACGACTGTAACATTAGATGCTTATGTAGGTGTAAAAAACAGTTATAAAGCATTGAACATGATGAACAGCGACCAATACTACAACTTCATCATGAAAGCGTATGAAAACGATGCAAGCTTTCAAAACTCAATGAAGGATAAGTTTACCAATCAGTATCAGAAAGGCTATAATACCAACTGGTGGAATGAAGTAACCCGTACAGCTTTCAACCAGAACTATAATCTAAGCATCCGTAAGGGGACAGATAATTCGAGATCTTCTTTAAGTTTAGGATATGTAGACGATCAGGGTGCGATTATCACTACTGAATTCAAGAGACTTTCACTTAAGGCGAATCTTGAATATGATATCAACAAATTTATCACTGTTGGCGCCAATGTCAATCTGGCAAAGATAAGAAAACGTGACGCAGGAGCAATTCCTTCATTCGATTTCATTCAAAAAGCTGATCCTTTTACCCCTGTTATCAGCCCGTTGGTAGATCCGTCTTCTGAAAATTACGAATATAACAAATATGCGCCTACCGAGTGGTCTTACGACCCTAATCCGGTAGCCATGCTCGAACTTCCTAATAGATACAATGACATATTCAATGTATTTGGTAATGTGTTTGCCCAAATCAAATTGTATAAAGGATTGAGCTATCGGGTACAGTATAGTTTCGAAAGATACCATGATACTTTCAAAGACTTCCGTCCTGTCTATTCGTCTACTTTTTCGGAAGATAACTTAGCGAATCAGGAAAGTAAATATAATAAAGAAACTCAATTGAATAATAATAGCGCTGTTACTTCTAATTATCAGGTGGAACAACGCCTTAATTACAACACGACAATAGGCAGGCATAAATTGGATGCAATGGTTGCCATGACTTATGAGAAGAACAGCAGCGAAGGCATTAATGCATTTAAGAGAAAGGCTTTAGGTAACGATGAAATCTATCAGATACTTGATGCACAAACAGCCGGAGATAACACCTCGGGAGGTAAAGAAACATCTTCTATGTTGTCGTACCTGGGACGTATCAACTATGTATATGATGACAGATACCTTGCTACAGTCAATTTCCGTGCCGATGGTTCTTCAAGATTTGCCAAACGTAACCGTTGGGGCTATTTCCCATCAGTTTCATTAGGTTGGAGAGTGAGCAATGAAGAATTCTTTAAGAACCTGAACATTGAAAATACAATTTCCAATTTAAAACTGCGTGTAGGTTGGGGACAGAATGGTAACCAACGAATCGACAGAGACGCACCTCTTACGTTGATTGGTACCAATAATGAAAATCAATGGTACTTTGGAAACGGATACTCACAAGGTTACGTCCCGACTTATGTGGGAAATGCAGATATTAAATGGGAAACCAGCCAGCAAACCAATGTCGGTTTAGATATGTCTTTCTTTAAAAACAGCCTTGATGTAAGTATGGACTTTTATGTAAAGAAAACAAGTGACATGTTGCTGAATATGCCTATTCCTTCTTTTGGCGCCTTCCCTAACAGCCCCTTCTTCAATGCAGGAGACTTGAAGAATACCGGTTTCGAAATAGTAGTCAACTACCGTAACCAGATAGGAAAAGACTTTAATTACAATGTAGGGCTGAACATGTCTACTTATAAGACAGAGGTAACCAAACTTACATCGGAATATTTGAGTGGAAATACTAGCCGTACGTATGTAGGAGGTCCTATCGGACGTTTCTGGGGGTACAAACAAATAGGAATATTCCAGAATCAGGAAGAGATAGACAATTATGTGGATAAGAATGGTACCAAGATTCAGCCTAATGCACAACCGGGTGATTTTAAGTTTGCCAAATTAGGAGAATCAGGCGAATTGAATGATGATGATGACCGTACTTTTATCGGTGATCCTAATCCGGACCTCATTTATGGTTTCAACTTAGGATTCAGTTATAAGAACTTTGATGTAAGTATGGCATTCCAGGGAACTATTGGAAATGACATCTGGAACGTTGCTAAAGGAAGCCTTGCTTCAGCAGGACGCCAGAATGCGTTGGCGGATGCTTACACAAAAGCATGGACAAAAGACGGGGATTTGGATGCTGTATATCCACGCATAACCAACTCTGACTCTAACAATAATATGAGAGGTTCTTCTTTCTATGTGGAGAACGGTTCTTACCTGCGTTTGCAGAATATGCAAATAGGTTATACACTGCCGAGTCACATTTGCCAGAAGAGCAAACTGTTTTCAAGTTGTAGATTCTATGTGAGCGGTCAGAATATATTTACTTTAACCGGTTATTCCGGACTTGATCCGGAACTGGGTATCAATAACCCATTGGATATGGGAGTGGATACTACACGTTATCCGTCTTCACGTACATTCACTTTTGGAGTTAATTTGCAATTTTAAATCTAGCTAAAAAGACATTACATTATGAGAAAAATATTATTTATAATATGCTGGGCTCTTGCCGGAGTGGGGTTGTATAGCTGCTCTCTCGACGAACCAAGTTATGGTAAAACCACAAGCGATAATTATTATCAGAAGGAAAGCGATATTGAACAAGCCTTGACTGGAGCTTATCTTCAATTACGTACAACTTGGAATGAATATGCATTAAATCATTATTTTGTGGGTGATTGCAGCACCGATGATGCTCTAAAAGGAGGAGGAAATGACGGTGACCGTGCCGAAGTACGCGACTTGTCCGACTTTACGATCTACACAACCAATGGTGAAGTAGGACGTCGTTGGGAGATTCTGTACAGATTAATCAATCGCTGTAACGATGTGATTTATTATGCTCCTGATGCAATAGGAAACGAAGAACTATTGAAACGTTATGCAAACGAGGCTAAAGCATTGAGAGCATTCGGGTACTATTGTCTGGTCACTACATTCGGAGAAGTGCCTCTAATCACTACGCCGATGCAACCCGCTGAAATACTGCAAATACCCCGCTCCCCATTGGAGAAGGTATATGAATGTATTGTGAATGATTTAACCGATGCCTCCGCACTTCCTGCAAAAGGAGATTACTCTGAAGGTGATGCTTATCGTGCAACACGTGGCTTTGCTAAAACAATGCTTGCTAAAACATACATGTTCAAAGGTGATTTTACCTCTGCCGAAACGGTACTTCATGATATTATTGAAGTGGACAAAGACTATACATTGTTGAGTGATTACGGCATGAACTGGCGCACTGAATATGAAAACAGTTCGGAATCAGTATTTGAGATTGCCAACAAAGTATATGACAAAAACATAGCCACAGGTACCAATGTCCCTCACTTCTTCACAAGCAGACGCATCTCCGGTTATCAAGGATATGGATTTCACGTACCAACCCAAGATCTCCATGATGCCTTTGACGCAGATGACCCACGTATTACTTATGTATTCACACAAACTGGTGATAGATATAAAGGTGATACTGAAGCGCAGGACAATGCTGAATCTCCAAGCGGTTATCATGATTACAAGATGACTGTGCCAGCAGTAGAAAAAACAGGTTTCGACGTCTGGATGATTAGTTACAACATTCGTTTAATCCGTTATTCCGATGTTCTCTTGATGTATGCCGAAGTATTAAACGAAAATGGAAAACCAGGGCTTGCACTTCCTTACCTGAATGATGTAAGAGAAAGAGCCCGCAAAACTAATCCGATAGATCCGAGAAGAGATCAACAGGCGTATATTCCTGCTACAACAACTAATACACTGCCCGACATAACAGAAACCGACCAAGAGCGCCTGAAAGAAATCATCTGGAAGGAACGTCGTTGTGAATTGGCAATGGAAGGATGGAGACGGGATGACCTGATGAGACAAAAACGTTTCGGAACCGTTATGCGTGCTTATGCAACCAAATATAATACATCGAAAGGTGCCAATTTTAGGGACGACAGAGATTATCTGTTTCCGATACCGCAAGGTGAAAGGGATAAGAGCAACAATATTCTTTCCCAAAATCCGGGTTTTTAATATGAATAAAATGAGGGGGCGGATTTTATAATCCGCCCTTTTTTAACAACCAACTGACCATGAAAAAGACATTATTATTTCTCGTAGCAGGTTTTTTCTTTCTCAACAACCTGCCGGCACAAAAGCCGATAGAACAAAAAGAGATCCGCTTAGTACAGTATATGCCCAATGTACCTTTCCCCTATAAAATGAAAAACTGGAAAGATATAGCCACGAAACAGGACAGACTATTTTACGATTTCAACGCCAAAGGACAGAACTTACCTCTTATCTGGTGGGACGATTCGCAAGTAAACTTTCCATTCCGCACTTTCGGACTTCCAAGCTACGTAGATAAAAGACGGTTAGGAGGAAATTCTTATGAATCTCTTCCCACTATGGGCTCACTCATTAGTGCAAGTCTGATAGGAGTAGACAAAAGCAATGATGACGGAAAAGATTATGTATCAATGATACGGCAATTCTTCAACAAGAAGAATGGAACCAATCTTATATTGAACGGACTCGACAGGAAAGCCGGAGAAAGTTTCTGGTATGAGATATGGCCGGCAATGGCTTATTCGATGCTGGTAGATTTATATCCTCAAAAAACAGAGATGCAGGAGCCGATGAAGATCACTGTCGACAATTGGTATGCTGCTATTCAAGACTTGAGTGAAGGTAGAGAATATCCGGACTTCAACTTCACCGCCTTCAACTTTAAGAACCGTAAAGGGTACTATAATAAAGTATGGCGTGAACCGGATGCAGCCGCAGGACTTGCTTGGTTGCAATACATCTCCTGGATTAAATACGGAGATAAAAAGTATCTGAATGCTACACGCCAATGCATGGCATTCTTGCAAAACCGTCCCCAGAAAGAAGGTACTTTCTATGAGATAATGATGCCCTATGGGGCTTATCTGGCAGTGCGCATGAATGCAGAACTTGGAACTGCTTATGATGAGCTGAAAATGCTGAACTGGTGCTTCGACGGTAATAATTCAGACCGTGACGGATGGGGAGTGATGTGTGAGCGTTGGAACAAATACGACGTACACGGATTGGTAGGACAAAAAAAGGATGAACAATATGCTTTTGCCATGAACACCTTTTCACAAGCTGCCGCACTTGTCCCAATTGTAAAATACAACCCGGCTTATGCTTCCACAATAGGCAAGTGGATGCTGAACCTGGCAAACGCCTGCCGCTTATTTTATGCAGACGAGCACCCCCGCAACCGTCAGTCAAGTTCTATCTGGGAAGGTGATCCTCAACACGTCATTTGTTATGAAGGATTGAGGAAGGATTTGTATCATGGCAATCACTTTGAACCGTTCCAGGGATTATTGTCCGATGAGGGTCCCTATGCTATTGGGGATCAAGTAAAAACCATGTCTTCAGCTACAGATATTTGCTTGTATGGCTCGGCCTGGGTGGGTATGCTAGCCTCTATTGTAGATACTACTAATGTGGAATGTATTCTTCAACTGGATTGTAATGCCACAGATTTTTATTCCACAAGAAAATATCCTACTTACCTTTTATTCAATCCTTACTTTGAAGCCAAAGAGGTAACCTTGAATCAACACTTTACGGAACCTACGGACTTGTACGATCTGGTATCCAAAAAATACATAAAGAAAAATTGTACCGGCGAAACAAGCATTATCCTGAACCCGGACAATGCCGTAACTATTGTTTGTATTCCTGCTTCCGCTAAAAAAACAAAGAAACATGGTAAATTGATTGTTGACGGTGAAATCGTAGATTATCGTTTGTAATTTTGACTATTCCACAATTGTATAAGTCCTCCGTTACCGATGAAAATATGCGCGGAATAAAATAAATTCCTTATATTTGCTATTATCCTAACCGTATAAATAACATTCATTTACATGAGAAACATCTTATACGCACAATTATTTTTTATTCTGATTATTGCATTTGTCACTTCCACAAAGTCTTATGCTTTTAATGTGGCAAAACACATATCAAATGTTAACGGACTGACAAATAATTCAGTAAACTGTATTTTGGAAGATGCAGAACATACAATCTGGATTGGGACATGGGATGGACTGAATGCATATAATGGAAGAGAAATTACGACATTCAGATATAGCAAAAACAATCCGAATTCTATAAGTAATAACGTTATCCGCCAGATTATCGAATGTAAGGGCAGTTTATGGATAGCAACAGATAATGGAATCAATCGGTTAGATAAACGAACCCGTCAGATAACAAGGTATTATTTAAGAACAGATAATAAAGTACCCAATCAGGAAAAGTCTTTTATTTTAGGAAAGAGTGCGGCAGGAGATATTATCTGCCTCATAAAGGGGCTGGGGTTCTTTGTCTACAATGATTCTGAAGATGAGTTTAATCCGATTAACACAGACTTTGCAAGTCATATAAAGGATTATTCCGTGAGTGATTCCGATCGTATGCTTTTCCTTTTAAATAATGGAAATACCGTGCATCTGACTTACAATCTACTCGTTAACGGAGGAAAACAGAGTGATTTACGCACAGTCGACATACAGACGCCTGTAGATAAGATATTTCTGTCGAAAGACAGATTTATCTTAAACAAAGACAACAAACTTTTCCTTTTAAATCCCGACTTTACAGTTTCCCAATGCATTGAGCTGGATAGTAGCAAACCTGTATCGCAGGTTATTTTAGCAGAGAACAAGATGTACGTCAGCTTTATAGAAGGGGGATGTATTCATTATGATTTAAAAAAGAATACTTTTACCTACCTGAACGAACTATCCAGTCAGTTATCAGTCTTCACTCTTTATTCCGGTAGTCAGAACATATTGTGGATAGGAACGGACGGACAAGGATTAATTCAACTTTATCATTACGACTCTTTATTTGAAACCGTTCACACCAGTCACCCTGTGAGATGTTTTTGTGAAGATGAAGATGGTAATATTCTGATAGGAACAAAAGGAAGCGGAATAAAACTGTTGAATCCTGCAACGAAAGAATTGACAGATTATCTGAATGAGAGTAAAGGATTGATTTCCAATTCTGTCTATGCCTTGAGGAGAAATAAAGCGAATGACATTTTTATCGGAACGGAAGGAACCGGAATCAATATATTGAATGCTGCTACGGGACGATTGGAAAAGCTAGAGATACCTGACAAATACCCGCCTTTCAAGGCTGTGTACAACATTTATTTTACGAACAATGATTCTCTTTTATGGGTGGGAACATCAGGATATGGTTTAATCAAAATAAATATTTCCAGAGAGCAAGGTCGTTATCACGTTAAAGGATTCAGGCAATATAATTCGTCGGATAAGAATATCTCATTGAATAACGATGTTGTTTATGCCATTACATCCGATCCGGAAAACAATATGTTATGGTTTGGCACACGTGGCGGAGGCTTGAACTGTATCAACATGAAAGATAACAGCATAAAATCATTGGAGGATATGGACAGTCGGATTTTACTGACCAATAATGATGTATTGTGCTTACTGCGTGATGATGCCAATATATGGATAGGAACAAGTTATGGACTGAACGAATTGAAAAAGGAGGAGAATGATTTTCGCCTGATACAATATGCCGACGAGAAATTGAATAATAAAACAATTCATGGAATATTAAAAGACCACGAAGAAAAGATATGGATCAGTACCAACCAGGGATTGTCTAGCCTGAATGTAAAAAACAATAAAATAGATAATTATACCTTGAATGACGGATTGCAGAATGATGAATTCTCGGATGGAGCTTTCTTCAAGGATCATCGTGATTTCTTGTACTTTGGAGGAGTAAGCGGGTTTAGTTATTTCAATCCTCGAAATATACATTTGCGCAAGTTTAATCCTCCACTTATATTAAGTAGTTTGAAGATATATAATACGGTACAGGACATTAATGAACGTATCAGAAAAGGAGTGTTAAAACTTAGCTATGAAGAAAGATTCATGACTTTCAATTTCATAGCCAAAGACTTTATTAATAATGAAAACTGTGAATATGCTTATCGCTTGAAAAACCACTCGGATGATTGGGTGGGGATGGGTAATAACCCGAATATTATCTTTACCCAACTTCCTCCGGGTGAGTACCAGCTTGAAGTGAAGAGCACGAATGGCGACAAAGTATGGGGAAATAACATTTATCGCTTAACTATAAAAGTAGGTTATCCGTGGTGGCTTAGTGTTCCTGCATTGATTATCTATGCCATATTGTGCATTATTATCTTCTACATCACAAAGTCTGTTATCAAAAATCGCATACGGTTAAGCCGCCAGGTTCTTATAGCCCAGGTAGAGAAACGGCATGAACAGAAGATTTATGAATCCCGGCTCAATTTCTTCACCAATGTGGCACATGAATTCTTTACCCCCCTAACTTTGATTTATACACCTGCACAGCACTTGTTGGAACAGGACGGTGTAGATGGTAGTACAAAGAAATATCTCCAAATAATAAAGAATAATGCCGAAAGGATGCAGAAGCTGATTAGTGAGTTGATGGAGTTTCGTAAAAACTAAATCGAGCAATATGGATTTGCATCCTGAAAATGTGAACGTAAAATCATTGATGGAATATGCTTCCAACAATTATGTGGATATCCTGAAAGAGAATAAAATAGACTTCAAGGTAGAGACTCATGATACGTCAGAGATCTATTCCGACCGCAATGCTTTGGAAAAAATTATATTCAATTTACTGTCGAATGCGTTCAAATATACTCCTCGTTATGGATATATTCATGTTGAAATATCACAAAATGAGCCTGATAAAACCTTATACTTGCTCGTAAGAAATTCCGGCAAGGGGTTAACCGAGCAACAGATGGCAGAGATATTTGATAAGTATAAGATATTTGATACTCCCAAATTGGGTAACTCTGTAAGCAATGGCATAGGTTTAAATCTAACCAAGAGTCTGGTTGAATTATTAGGCGGGCAGATAAGTGTAAATAGTGAACTGGGAAAAAGTGTTGAATTTTCAGTCGTGATTCCTTCTCTACCATCCGATCATTCACTTGTTGTAACGGATGAAAAAGATTCGTTGCAGAAAGAAAAGAACGGGCAGGATCACTTATCCCCTCGCAAAGATACTGTCATACTGATAGTGGAAGATGAAAAGAATATCAGAGACCTGCTGAAAGATGTCCTCTTTGATTATGTGATACACGAAGCAAAAGACGGCGTGGAGGCTTTGAAAGAGATAGAACATAATCATCCTGATATTATTATAAGTGATATTGTCATGCCCAATATGGACGGCTTGAGCTTGATTAATAAATTGAAATCCGATTTGAAAACAAGTTATATTCCGATCATAGGAATATCGGCAAAGGCTTCTGTAGAAGACCAGATTAATGCCTTTAACCATGGTGCGGATGCTTATATCGTCAAACCATTTCACCCGAGGCAGGTGATATCCACCATAGAGAATCTGCTGTCGAGACAAATGCTTTTAAAGGACTATTTCAATTCCAGCATGTCTTCTGTGAAAGTGAAAGACGGGATTGTTCTTCATCCGGAAGACGAAGAGTTAATACAGAATGTAACAGACTTCATAAAGAATAATATAGATGATGAGTTATTAAGCCCTTCTTCTATTGCCGAATTTGTAGGAGTGAGCAAAGCTACCTTATATCGGAAGTTCAAAGAAATAATAGATAAGACTCCGAGTGAATTTGTACGAGGCATCAGACTGGAATATGCAGCCAAGTTATTAAGGACAACCAAGTTGACCGTATCCGAGATTATGTTTAAATGTGGATTCTCTAATAAATCTTATTTCTATCGGGAGTTTTTAAAGCAATACGGTGTATCTCCCAAAGATTACCGGAATCAATAGATAATACAAAAAAGGCTATCCGAAAAATAGGTAGGGATATTCCTAAAATAAGAAAATTTAAGGCAACTAACTCATTGCAAGTCAGTTGCCTTTTTTGTATCTTTAAGCAGGGATATTCAGTAAATGTACCTTTTCCATATAAGAACTATCCATCCTATTTATTTTTCTAATATTGTAAATTCAAGTATTTTACTTCAATTTTATTTATCTTCTAAAGAGATAGCATGAACATTAATGCTGTAAATCCTAGAAAGAAAATCTGCACGAACCTTAGGAAAATCCAAGTCTTTTCTCCGTAGAATACTAAGTTCAAGGTACTTTTGTTCAATATCAATACCAAGAAATCGACGTTTCAAAAGATTAGCCGTGACACCAGTAGTACTACTACCGGCAAAAGGATCTAATATCCATGCCCCAGGCCTAGTACTAGCTGCAATAACCCTAGCTAATAAATTTATCGGTTTTTGAGTAGGATGTTTACCGTGTATCTTTTCCCATCCCTCAATAGCAGACAAATTCCAAACATCTGTCATCTGATGATTAGCATTACTCATTTTCATAAAATCATAATTATAATAATGAGAAACATTATTATTTTTACGAGCCCAAATAATGTATTCTGCCGAGTATGTAAAATAACGACACGAGATATTAGGAGGAGGGTTAGTTTTCACCCACGTAATGCAGTTAAGAATTTTAAACCCAAGTTCAGTTAACTGATTAGCTACAGAAAAAATATTATGATAAGTCCCTGATATCCAAATTGTACCATTATCTTTAAGTTTGTCACGACAATCAGCAATCCATTTATAATTAAAATTATCAATGGATTCTTTGCCAAAACTACGATCCCAATCTCCTTTATCTACACAAACAATTTTACCAGATTGTACAGAAATCCCTCCATTCGAAAGAAAATAAGGAGGATCAGCAAAAATCATATCAAATTGAAAATCAAACTGTGACAAAAGTTGTCGACAATCGCCAAGTAAAAGAGTAAATGCTCCATCCGATGATTTATAATATGATTTTAAGGGCATTATACGAATTTATTCAGTACGTAAATTAAGTACCCAATTTATCCAACTAATCACTGTACTGGAACGGCGATAATATAAATTTTCAGACATGCGGTAAAGTTCGCAATGCCTCATGATATCTATTACCTCCTCTTTAGATGGGATATTAGCATTATCAATATAACTCTTCAATGTCTGTCTAAAAGGACTATGGCTAAGAATCAATTCTGCCACCCGAAGATGTCGGCTTCGCAATGGCAATTTAAAAATTTGTTTCCCTAAATTCGATAGTTTATAATTGTAGATACTCCCTTTTTTATACCGCTGAATTAAACCCAAATAAACACCTGCATTCGCATAATAATCTGACTGGCGCTCATCAAAACTATATATTTTTGCTATACCATATTTATTAAACGCTTTATTATCCGAATTCATAATTTCACAAAGGTTGATAATGCGTTCCAACGAATCTGCTTGTGGGAATTGAATTTGCGGTTCCTTGACAACTGGAATACGCTTTGGTATCTCAAGTATATCCTGTAAGGTTATCACATCGTTCTCAATACGATATTTTTTATATTGCACTCTCTTTAAGGAATTATAATTACCTATTTCTTCAAAAGCATATTCAAATAAATAATATGTACCATTACTATACAATAAAAATACAGGTCTGATAGGCTTAGTTATCTTATTAGTCCATAATCTAAAAGGATAGTAAAGTTGGCGTACCAAAAAATCTGTAGAAAGAGAACTTTTAGCTTCAATCAAACACAAAGAATTTGTTCCTTCATAACCTCCATCAATCTCTATCTGTGAGTTACTTACATCCACTAAAAGAGAAGTATCTTCACCTGACAAACAATTGACACTAAATGAGAAACTTCCAGCTCCCATTCGCCCATTTACCGTAGGCAACAAGGTCGGTTCATTCAAGAAATCCCTGAGAATATCCGAAACATATATGCTATTAATAGCCGTAGCCTCACTTGTGATATTATTAAAATCAATAGACTCAATAAATGCAGGTGAAGAAACAGGCATACTATCTGTACTATCAAAGACTTTCTCTCTATCAGATAATGCAAAATCATGATACAAGTCCATTGCACCAATAATATAGCTTCCTCGTGTAATTGGCAAAATAGACAAAGAATTATCTATAAATATCTGGGGTCTATTGACACTATGATCGTGTTTAGTCATCAAACGAGGCTCCCAAAATTCTTTAATTTGTTGTGCTGTTATAATATACTTTCCTTCATCTTTTATAGTTTGCAGAATAGGATATTTATTAAAAATTTTCGTCCAATTAGTGTCTATCTTACTTGCATTATTCATAATTTCTTATTAATACTTCAGAGACCTGTCCCCTCTTTTCAGCATCTGAATTGATGGATCGAATGGCCTTTATTTCAGTTATGTTATAGTTCTTATATAAATCAAGAATCAAATCAGTACATGAGTTTGATAAGAGAAACTTTGCCTTCTTTGCATGCAGCCAATCACAAACATTTCTCAACCGTTCTTGTTCTGTACGATCAAATCCTCCCTGAGTATATCCCGTAAATGAAGAACTGTTTGATAACGGATCATAAGGAGGATCGAGATAAACGAAATCACCTTTAGAAACGTTATGTAAAGCCTCCTCGAAATCACCATTCATTATTAAGACGTTGGAATTATTCAAATATAAGGAGACAGCTTTTATAGTTATCTCATTGACTATATTAGGATTCTTATATCTACCAAAAGGAGTATTAAATTCCCCAGAGCTATTCACTCGAAATAAACCATTATAACAAGTTTTATTTAGAAATATAATTCGCGAAGCTCTTTCTATGTTTGTTAATGCCGAAAATTTCTCTCTATCTCTATCCAGACTCCGAATCTCATAAAAATAGTCTGCTTCATTTTTATGTTTTTTCAAATCCGCTATCAGTTCTAATGGATTTTCTTTTATTACAGTATAAAGGTTTATTAATTCAGCATTAAAATCATTGATAATGGCATTTTTTGGCTGTATATGAAAAAGTAACGCTCCTCCACCAATAAAAGGCTCGTAGTAAGTTGCAAATTTTGAAGGCAAATACTTTTCAATTTCTGAAAGTATCTGCCTCTTTCCTCCAACCCACTTTACAAAGGGAACTACAAGTTTATTAGTTCTTCTTGATGACATACAACTGCAATTTGTAGCAAAGATAGATAATCCATTTGAAACTTGGAGAGTTTTAATCTTTTTATTTCTGAGCTTCCTTACCGATTTCAATGTAACCGCAGTTACGGCACTGCCATACCACTTCGCCTTCTTTAGCGAATACAGTCATATTTTCGATATTGTTCACGAAAGCCAGATATCTTTCTTCGTGACCTTTTTCTGCGATGGAGATATTGCGGTACATAGCAGCAATCATCGGGAAACCTTCCTGTTCTGCCACATCAGCAAAGTGAGGATAATCAGTAGACCATTCTTCATGTTCGCCCGCTGCGGCAGCGCGAAGAT
>VOFB01001381.1_pt1 | contig 85982 bp, 80 predicted proteins | sample 5384141 | NCBI WGS metagenome assembly VOFB01 (sample SAMN12384721, study PRJNA508395) | human gut metagenome | isolation source: healthy gut A | host: Homo sapiens | reverse complement strand
GATCGTGAGCGTCAAACGCAACGATATTGGAAACGCCCATATTCTGAAGCTCCTGAAGTGCTACAGCGCAGTCAAGCGACTCTCTGTAGTTTCTTCTGTGCTGTCTTCCGCCGTAAAGTATAGGTGTGATAACGTTGATACGGTGAGCCTTACCGCCGATAGCCTGTATGATACGCTTGAGATTCTGGAAGTGATCGTCGGGCGACATACGGTTCATTTTGCCGAACAGCGGATATTCAAGGCTGTAATTGCCGAAGTCGGCAATAATATAAACATCATAACCTCTTACAGTATTCTTGATAAGAGCCTTACCGTCACCGGAAGAAAATCTGGGGCATTCATTCTCAATGAGAAAATTATCATAATCGTAGCCTGCTTCCCTTGACCATGTTACAAGGTAATCGTTGACCTTCTTGCCAAGCTCCTCAGAACCGGGTATAGCAATAAGTCCGAGCGGAGCTACTCTCTCCGAGTGATTAAAAATAATATCTCTTGCAGATGCTGTCATTTACAAATTCCTTTCTATATTCAACAATTAACCGATATTTTATACAACACGAAAACGAGGGAATCAATCTCTCGTTCTCGCTTATATGCAATTATTCGTACAGAGGGTACTTTCTGCAGATTTCAGTTACTGTTTCTCTTACCTTGTCGGCGCTGTTGTCAAAGTCGGTCGCAGTAAGATAGATGCACTGTGCAATCTGCTTCATATCGTCTTCCTTTAATCCTCTTGTAGTAACCGCAGGTGTACCGATGCGCACGCCGCTCGTTACGAAAGGACTCTGAGGATCGTTGGGTATAGCATTCTTGTTAACTGTGATATACACCTCGTCGAGCTTCTTCTCAAGCTCTTTACCCGTGATATTGAAAGGCTGGAGGTCAACAAGCATAAGGTGGTTGTCTGTACCGCCCGATACAAGATTGAATCCCTTTTCAAGCAGAGAATCGGCAAGAACGGATGCGTTCTTCACAATCTGCTTTGCATACTCGGTAAATTCGGGCTTCAGCGCCTCGCCGAAGCAAACAGCCTTAGCGGCGATAACGTGCATTAAAGGTCCGCCCTGTATGCCGGGGAATATAGCCTTGTTGATCTTCTTTGCAAGCTCCTCGTCATTTGTAAGGATAAGTCCGCCGCGAGGTCCTCTCAGCGTCTTATGCGTTGTAGTAGTCACAACGTCTGCATAAGGCACGGGCGACATATGCTGACCGCCTGCAACAAGACCTGCAATGTGCGCCATATCTACCATAAGATATGCGCCAACTTCCTTAGCAATAGCCGAGAGCTTTTCAAAATCAATTGCTCTGGGATATGCGCTCGCACCCGCAACAATCATCTTCGGCTTATGTACCTTTGCAAGTGCAAGTATATTGTCGTAATTCAGTCTGCCAGTTTCCTCATCAAGTCCGTAAGGTACGAAGTTGAAGTATTTGCCCGAAATGTTTACGGGAGAACCGTGTGTAAGGTGTCCGCCGTGAGCAAGGCTCATACCCATTACCGTGTCGCCGGGATTCAGCAGTGCAAAATAAACCGCCGTGTTAGCCTGTGCGCCGGAGTGAGCCTGTACATTCGCATACTTTGCTCCGAACAGCTTGCAGGCACGTTCAATAGCGATATTCTCAACTATATCAACGTCCTCGCATCCGCCGTAATAACGCTTGCCGGGGTATCCCTCAGCATACTTGTTCGTAAGAACGCTTCCCATAGCCGCCATAACAGCAGGAGAAACGATATTCTCACTTGCAATAAGCTCAAGATTTCTTTTCTGACGGGCAAGCTCCTTGTCCATTGCGTCAGCAACATCGGGATCTATTCCCTTGAGAAAGCCGATCGTGTCAACTAAATTACTGTACATTTCATTTTTCCTTTCGGTTATTTTAAGCACGCTCTCAGAGCGGCTTTAATTACTTCTGCTTGGAAGTGAAGCCTTCCCAGTCCTTAAGGAACCTGTCAATACCGTTGTCGGTAAGGGGGTGCTTAAGCATCTGGAGAAGTACGTTCATAGGAACGGTTGCAATATCACATCCGAGTCTTGCCGCCTGTGTAACGTGCATCGGGTTACGGATAGATGCGGCGATGATCTCTGTTTCAATGCCCTGTGCATTGAATATGTCAACGATCTCTTCGATAAGGTTCATGCCTTCCATGCCTATATCGTCAAGTCTGCCGATGAACGGGCTGACAAATGTAGCTCCTGCTCTTGCGGCAAGAAGCGCCTGAGCGGCTGAGAACACAAGAGTAACGTTTGTCTTTATGCCCTTTGCTGTAAGCTGCTTGCAGGCCTTAAGACCCTCCTCGCACATAGGGAGCTTTATAACGATATTCTTATGTATAGCGGCAAGTGGCAGAGCCTCCTCAACCATCTTGTCTGCTTCAAGCGAAATTACTTCGGCGGAAACAGGACCGTCTACGATTTCTGTGATTTCCTTTACTACCTGCTTGAAATCTCTTCCCTCTTTAGCGATAAGAGAGGGGTTTGTGGTAACACCGCAGATAATGCCCATATCATTGGCACGTCTGATGTCATCAACGTTGGCTGTGTCGATAAAAAGTTTCATAGGTACTCCTTTCCGGTTAACCGGACTTAACATAATATTCCTACGGATTACAGCAACACACAAAAGCCGTATTCCGTTACTGACAATATTGCAAATTATACATCAAGTGAAGCCAGCTCGTCAAAGTTTGCCTTCATAGCGGGATACAGCTTCTTGTAAAGCGCATATACCTTTTCGTACTTGGCACTGTTTTCAGCTATAGGCTCCTGTATCTTTTCGGGCTTGATTACCGCTTTGCACGCCTCGGGAACAGAACTGTATATACCTGCGCCTACTGCCGCAAGAAGTGCAACGCCGAGTGCGGGGCCTTCCTTGTTTGCTGTAGTCTTTACGTTGCAGGCATAAAGATCTGCGAGCATCTGCCGCCACAGCGGTGATGTTCCGCCGCCGCCGCAAGCCATCATATCATCAATGCTTATATTCATCTCACGCATAACCTCAACACAGTCACGCAGTGAATAGGAAACACCTTCCATAACGGCTCTGAGCATATCCTTCTTCTTGTGCATTGTGGAAAGACCTACAAATGCACCTCTTACGTTGGGGTCAAGGTGAGGTGTTCTCTCGCCGTTGAGATACGGCATATAGAGCAGTCTGTTTGCACCTATCGGCACACTGCCGGCTTCCTTATCCATAAGGTAGTACGGGTCAACACCCATAGAAGCGGCTGTTTCCATCTCGCTCCACGCAAAATTATCCCTGAACCACTTGAGCGACAGACCTGCGGACTGAGTAACGCCCATAACGTGCCAGCATCCCGGCACAGCACAGCAGAATGTATGTACTCTGCCCTTGGGGTCGATAGATATATCGGAAGTATGAGCAAACACAACGCCGCTTGAACCGATTGTTGTGAAAGCCTTACCGTCCTCTACTACGCCTGTTCCGACAGCGGCAGCCGCATTATCACCTGCACCGCCGACTACGGGCGTACCCTCCTTAAGACCTGTAGCCTGCGCTACAGCCTTTGTAACGGTACCTGTTATCTCAGGGCTTTCATAAACCTTGGCAAGAAGCGACTTGTCGATGCCGAGCTTTGTCAGCACCTCGTCAGACCAGCATCTGCCGGGAATATCAAGCAGCTGCATACCCGATGCGTCTGAAACCTCGGTAGCAAACTCGCCCGTGAGCATAAATCTTATATAGTCCTTGGGGAGAAGAATATGACGGCACTTTTCGTAATTTTCAGGCTCGTTATTCTTTACCCACATTATCTTTGCGGCTGTAAAGCCTGTTATAGCAGGGTTTGCGGTGATAGCGATAAGTCTGTCGTGACCTACCTTTTCGGTGATCTCGACAACTTCCTTGCCTGTACGCTGATCGCACCAGATAATGCTGTTTCTTATTACCTTGTTATCCTTGTCCAACATTACAAGTCCGTGCATCTGTCCCGAAAGACCTACGCCCTTTATCTCGTCTGCGGGAACTCCGCTCTTTGCAACTACGTCACGGATACTGTTAACGCAGGCGTTCCACCAGTCCGCAGGATCCTGCTCGGCATAGCCGTTGCAGGGAGTGTAAAGAGGATAATCGTAAAGCGCCGATGCAACAGGTGTGCCGTCCTCGCTGAAAAGCACTGTTTTTGTACCGGACGTACCTATATCGACACCGAGTATGTATGCCATATCTTTTCTCCTTATTTTAAAAAAACTTCATAGAATTTTACCGTGCAAAATCTTACACGCTCCTTACATAATTATAATCCATCACAACGCAGTTTGTCAATAGAGAAAACCGAAATATCGTCATTAAAAACGCCACCGCCGCCCGTTGAACTCAGCGGTCGGCAAAAGCGGTTGCATGATGCCGACGAAATGGTTACAATCTTGTAACTTTTATTTACTTTGAGGGAAAATATTATATAATTTAATCAGAAAATACATTATTCCGTGGACAATCAGATGCTTTGAATTGTATTATATGCGAATACAGTACACGATTTGCTTACTGCGAAAGGAGCTATTTATGAAACGAAAATTTACATCCCTCACATTAACAAGCGCAATACTCATATCAGCACTCTCACTCTCAGCTTGTCAGTCAAATCAGACCTACGAAACAACGGATCTTATGACAGGCATCAAAGCCGCAAGCCACGAAACCGTAAAACCCGACGATGCTTTTAAAAGCGCATACGGCAATTTCTCTGTCGAACTGCTTAAGAAATGCTTTTACGGCAAATCAAACACTCTTATCTCTCCCCTGTCGGTATCATCCGCACTCGCAATGACAGCAAACGGTGCAAACGGTCAGACCAAAGATGAAATGGAAAAGGTACTCGGGAGCGGAATGCCCCTTGACGAACTGAACAAATATCTTTCATCATTCAGCGGCTCGCTTACATCAGGCGAGAACTTCAAGCTGAAAAACGCAAATTCGATATGGTTCAGAGATGAAGAAAACAGGCTTACCGTTGAAAAGGACTTTTTGCAGAAAAATGCGGATTATTTCGGTGCGGCGATATACAAGCGTGCATTTGACAACGCAACGTGCAAAGAGATTAACAATTGGGTAAGCGACAATACCGACGGTATGATAGACAAAATACTTGACAACATCCCCGATGAAGCGATAATGTATCTTATAAACGCCGTCAGCTTTGATGCAGAATGGGGAAATGTCTACAAGGAAAATGATATTGCGGACGGAAAATTCACAAATTCCGAAGACAAGCTGATGAATGTCACCATGATGCATTCAACCGAAAGCATTTATCTTGAAAGCGACGGCTGTAAAGGCTTTATAAAACAGTATAAGGGCGGAAAATACAGCTTTGCGGCTTTACTTCCCGATAATGATATAGCCTCCTTCATATCCTCCTTATCCGGAGAAAAGCTCTGCAGGATATTAAGCAGTACCGAAAGCTGCAGCGTAGAAACAAAGCTCCCGAAATTCAGCAATGAATATTCAGACACACTGAACAACGCTTTGTCACAACTTGGTATGCCGACAGCATTTGACGAAAACAATGCGGATTTTTCGGGCATCGGCAAATCAACTGTAGGCAATATATCCATCGGCAAAGTCATTCACAAGACTAAAATCGAGGTAAACGAGAAAGGTACTAAGGCAGGTGCCGCCGCTCTTGTAGAAATGGTTGACAATGCGTGTGCTATTAACGAAAAGCAGGTAATCCTGGACCGCCCGTTTATGTATATGATACTCGACAACGAAACGATGCTGCCACTTTTCGCAGGCATATATACAGGCGTATAACGCACAGAAATTGTATAATCTGCATAATCCGAGCTATAATATTTTCTTGACTTTTGGAGTATGTATGCTATAATTTAATTAGCAGAAAACAACAAATCTTTCAGGAAAGGCTGGATGTACAAATGGCAAAGCGCAGAATAGGTATACTGACGAGCGGAGGCGACTGCCCCGGACTTAACGCTACTATAAGAGGTGCGGCAAAAGCTTGTTACTCCATGTTCGGCGAGGACAACGTTGAGATAGTCGGCATATCCAACGGTTTCCACGGTCTGATCCATAATAACTGCCGTATAATGAAGCCGGAGGATTTTTCCGGCATACTCACTCAGGGCGGAACGATACTCGGCACAAAGCGTACACCGTATAAGATGATGCAGGTAATCGAAGCCGACAACATAGACAAGGTCGCTGAAATGAAAGCCACCTATAAACAGCAGAAGCTCGACTGCATACTGACGCTCGGCGGCAACGGAACTCATAAGACCGCAAATCTTCTTTCCGAAGAGGGTCTGAATATAATCGGACTTCCCAAGACAATAGATAACGATATATGGGGAACAGATGTTACATTCGGCTTCCATACCGCAGTAGATATTGCGACTGAGGTCGTTGACAGAATACACACCACCGCCACCTCCCACAGACGTATTATGGTAATCGAGATAATGGGCAACAAGGCAGGCTGGCTGACGCTTTATTCCGGTATTGCAGGCGGTGCGGATATTATTCTTATCCCTGAGATCCCTTATGATATTGATAAGGTCATCGACGCTTGCGAAAAACGTGCGCAGTCCGGAAAGACATTCTCGATAATTGCGGTCGCAGAGGGCGCAATGGATATTGCGGAAGCCGCTATGAAGAAAAAGGAACGTGCGAAAAAGCGTGCCGAAGCGGGTGAAACAACAGTTACAAACCGCATAGCAAAGCAAATTGAAGCCGCAACAGGCTTTGAGTCAAGAACAGTTGTTCCCGGTCATATATTAAGAGGCGGTTCGCCCTCCGCTTATGACAGAGTGCTTGCAACAAAGTTCGGCGCAAGAGCCGCAATGCTTATAAAGCAGGAAAAATACGGCTACACGGTCGCAAAAATCGGCAGTAAGATTTCCGAAAACAAGCTGTCCGATGTAACGATGAAGACAAAGTTCGTTCCAGAAAATGATGAGCTTGTCATCACAGGAAAAAGCATCGGCGTATCTTTCGGCGACTAAGCGGCTGTGAGCCGCTTCAAATTCGCCGTTCTGACGGATTAATTTAGGATCAACCTCCGTTACCGGCGGAATTACACAAAGCAATAAAGCAGATAAGCGGTCACAGCATTTTGCTGTGACCGCTTTAATAATATGTATTGCACCTGAAACTCTCGTCCCATAATAATACAGCCCGACAAAACCAAAAGCCCTCCGAGTTTTTCTCAAAGGGCTTTTAAAATACGGAAAATTTATTCTGTCATGAATATCTCCGACGCACCGCCGAATATCTCACGGGAAAGCTCGGCAGACATATCGGGGTTATCCTTTCTGATGCGCTCGCACCGCTCAAGATAACCGACTATATCAACATTGTTTACCGTCTTTTTGCTTGTTCCCGAAATTATGCGGTCAACGGCAGCTGCCGCCTCCTTATAGAAGTCGCTTTCAAGCATACGCTCGGAAATATCGGCATTTTTATCGGCGCACACAGGCAGATACCGGCTTTCATAGTCAATTATATAGCAATCTGTGCATTTTACAAATATCTCCTCTGCTCTGCTTATCAGATTCTCTTTCTCGGATATAAATTCCGTATCGTCAAAAGGACGGATTCTTCCTGTAATATCCAATCTGTTCAGCGGTAGATATGTTTTCCTTAATATTATATTTTTCCCGTATTTTGCTTTTACGGTTCTTGCAAAATCGGAAATCGCTTTTTCAATAAATTTGCTGTCATCATTTTCCTTGAACGGCTCGAAAACCTCATCGTCTGTCATAAAGGCTCTGTAAGCCATAGAACAGCATAATTCATCAATTGATGCGACATATGCCGACCTATGCCTGTAAATCGGCTTCACAATATCCGAAAAATCGACTAAAAGCCAGTCGCCGTGCGAATTTGCAAAGTATGAGCGTGTAAGCTCGGTAAAAACAGCCGACTTGTCGTCAATATAGCTCAGATCAATATCCGCAGGTTTCTCCGAACATACTGTCAGAGCCGAATAACCGCTTATCACACTGCCCTTTACCGCACCGTCCGCAAGCTCTGAAATGTCGCCGCCGTCCGCCCTGCCAAAAACATCAAGAATCACAGGTCTGTGTTTTTCGTAATATTTACGGGCAAGCTGTGCCACCGCATCCTTGTCTGTGCCTGCCATCCACAGCCTTGCGCACTTGAGATAGAAGCTAAGATCCTTAGTCGAAAGCACGCAGTTTCTGATAATCCCATTTTTGTTGTAAAATGATTCCAGTGCCTTGGCTAGATCGCTTTGTGCATATAATCCGAGCCTTATGATCTCATCAATATCCGCATTCGCAATATCGCCCTTGCGTATAGCGCAGATGCCGTTATAAACCCGCTTCAACACTGCGTTTCTGCCGAAATCATAGCAAGCCCTTATCTCATTGAACGTGACAAGCTCACTGGTTTTCAGCCTGAGAATATCCTTGAATTCCGCACAGATAAAGTCACGGCTCAGCCTGCTTATAAAGTAGTCTACGGCATTGCTTGTGCTAAAGAAGAAGCTGTCCGCCTTGCCTGCCTTTATTATATCAAAGTTTTCAGCCACTTCCGTGAGCCATATTTCAGGGTCGTAGGCAAGCGAGTTGACATAGTTTGCCTTATTGCCGGAGCATATACTTTTGGCAATCAGCGAAATGTTATTGCGGAAATGCTCGTCACGGCATACCGCATAGCTTCTTCCCCTTTTGTTTATCACGCCGGGATAGAACCGTGATATGTCAATGACCTTCGGGGAAACACGTCTTATAAAGTAGTTCTCCATATCAAGAAGCAGCCTGAAGTTGCACGAGCGGTCGGCCGAGCGTACATATCGTCCGTTGACATAGTACAGCTTGGGATCCGTTATGCGTACAAGTATAATCTTCTCCCTGTCGTACACAGCGGTAACCGAATCAATGAACTTGTCAAGCAGAGGCTTCCACACCGCTTCATCCTTTATATCGAGCCGTTTCAGCTGACTTTTGTTTTCCTCGTAGAAACGTGATTGTATAAACGCTTTTCCGCCCGAATAAAGCGAATCTCCGAGCCTGTAAACAGGCGTGGAAACAGCGTAATAAAGGTCTGTTATAAGCGCATCCGCCTTGTTTTCGGCAAGGTATTCGTCATAGCCTTTGGAAAGATTGTAGTAAAGAGGCACAACACCGTCACGGAAGTATTTCTCGTCAACATCGCAGTGCGCTCCGTTCATAGTAAGCTGAGATATGAACAGATGCGAACGGTCGGTTTCAACATCGTTGTCGTCCTTGAAAAGCTCAGAAATCAGTGCCGAGCCGAGAAGTGCAAACGAATGCTGCTCAGGCTTCTCTGCATATCTTGCAAGCTCTATTTTACTGCCAAGTGCCGTTGCCACCTGCTTTTTAAGCGTATCGTATACCGACAGCCCGAAATAACGTGCATTATCATCGGACAAAAGCACCGCTCTGTGTTCCGTGCCGTAATCCTTGAACGCATAAGGAATGTATCCGCAAAGGTCGGTATTCACCTTACCTGTTGCGGTATCACGCTTGAGCCTTACACAAAGTAACGCTCCTATCTTCTCAAAGCGTGTCGCAGGGTCAGCAGGAATAAGCGAGCCGAGCGAATAAGCCACAGGAACACGTCTTCCGTCTGCGCACTCTATAACATCATATTCGGCAATGGCGTTAAGTCCGTTGCCGATAATTATATCTGCTCCGCTCTCCGCAGCCTTTACCGCCTGATTTCTCCACTTAGGCTTTACCGCAGGCGTATGACGTTCATTCCATGAGCAGAAGAAGAATATGTACTCTGCGCCCGCTTTTCTGAGTTGTGACACATACTGCGATATATCCTTGTTCACTGTCGCAGAAATGAATCCGACATTTATATTGTTGATATTTACTATGCTGAACTTTTCTCCGCCCTGTGTGCAGTCGTTCTCGGTTATAACCGTAAGGGGATACTTTTCAAGCGACTGCGGCGCTCTCTGCAGAAGTCCTGCGTTGACGGCAAGTGCGTCTATTCCGCTCTTGCATACAGCGTCGGCAATCGTTGACGGGCAGTTGATGACACGGCTGTCCTCGAATGTATACGCCTTTTTATCGTTAATATCCGTATCAAGCATCGCAACGGAAAAATCAAACGAACCGAATATTCCGCCGAGCGATGAAAAAGCCTCGTCAAAAACGGGCATTCCCTTTGCCGCATTTTTCTGCATTTCAGCCGAAACGGTAATATCGCCGCCTATCATCACGGTGCATTTATGGTGATCGTTGCAAAGCCTGCCGTCCTTGCCGGCAAAGCGCCTTGCATTATAATCACCTGCCGTTTTTCTTATCATCGAATGGTCGAACTGCACTGCCTTAGCGCCTTTGGATTTGGGAAGAACGGCTTCGGCGGGAGCAGAAGAAACGCCCAGCTTTTCCATATGACCGGTCATTATAAAACTGCGTACAACAAACGAAACCTTACCGCTTTTTGTGAAGCTGTCAAGCCTGCAGGAATTCTTCCCGCTGTAGCACACAAAAGAATATTTTCCGCTTTCATTCGAATCGGCATAGATCTTGAATCCGTCACACTGCGAGTTGTATCTCCATGACAATGTGCATATACCGTCGCTTCCGACTATTGCGGTTAGTCTGCGTGGGGTTTCAAGCGGACACGCTATGACGATTTCGGACTCTCCGAAAAAATTATCCGGACCGTACGCAATTCTGAACGCCTTGACCTTATACTGCATAGGAACGCCGTTTGCACGTTTTTTCATCACGGCAGTAGTGCCTTTTACGTTAATTACACCGACAAAATGATTCTTGCCGACAGGCGACGCAAACACACGGTATCCGTCAGCATATTCAATTTTATTCCAGATAAGCTCTACTACTCCCTCTCCCGTCTTTACGGTAACGGGGAATTTCGGCTGTCTTTCACGAAGTTGCATGAAGTTCATAAGCTATCCTCTCAAAATCAGATATTGCTGAGTATCCAGTTGACAAACGAGGCCCTCTCGCTGTCTACGGGCGTTTCGCTCTGCCGTGTTTTCGGCTTGTCTGTGATTTGCTTGTAATATTCGTTCAGCTTGTCAAAATTCCTGTAGAAATTATAATAACCGCCGATATAATGCTGAACATCGTCTATTCTTATTCTGTAGCTGTCATGACGCACGCAGAAAGTATATACTACCGATTCCGGCACCTTCATATACATTGCAATCTCGGGATAAAGATAGCCGCCAAGCATATAATGCGCACGTCGGTAAATCGTCCTTATAAACGCTTCAAAGTTGAATCTCTGCATATATGACACATATATATTCTTCTCTTTTATCCTCTCATAAAGGCTGAAAGCCGCCATAAGAAGCTCAAGGAATGTATGGAAGGTCGTATCCTGATTGAAAATCTTGTTCAGATTATCGTTTGCATTCTTAAGACCGAAGTTCAGATAGCGTTCCTTCGGGTCGTGGATAGTGACCTCGTTTACCGCATACGCTATCCAGTGGTCGCAAAAACGTGTATAATCATTCTTGATGAAATAATCGAGCGCTTTTTCTGCGGCATCAAGATAACGGTTGTCTTTTGTGATACTGTACGCTCTTGCAAGCGCAAATGTCGCCTCGCCGTCATAGTACACGATTCTGTCACGTTCCTTGCGCTGAAAATCTGGGAAGGATAAAACGTGATAATAGCTGCCGTCCTCTTCCTGCATATCAAGAACAGAGTTTGCAAGACTTGCGGATAGGCGTGATCGCTGTCGGAATATTCTATGCTCTGCATAAGGAAGTCTATCGTGCCAATCTTTTGATTTTATTATCGTCAGATAGTACCGTGCCGTTCTTATAGTTTATAAGTCCGCAGCAATTGAGCTGCGCTTCAAGAAGTGCGGTTTCAAAGCCTGTATCGAAGCTGACGCCTTTTTTGAAGAAAAATTCACGGCTTGAGCGTATTTCTTCTTCAAATTCCGCACGGGTACAGATCTTATTGAAGAAAAATTCAGCTGTTTACACAGTCAACCTTTACCCACAGCGGAACAATATCATTATCCGAAACGTACTTTTCGGCACTGTTCATAGCCGAGGCGAATGCCGACGAAAAGTCCTCACCTTCTCCGGTGAACAAATCGGCGGTATGGCTCCCGTCTGTTATGCTGATAAATACAATGTCGTGTCTGAAAAGCGTGCCGTGTTTATAATTGCCCAGTTCTCCCGAAAGATAAGGGTCATTGGTTATGAAATCCTTAAGAAGTTTTTTCTTTGCTCTGAACAGCTTTAAATTACTGCCGATAGGGGTTTTTGCACTCATAGGGTATCCTCCCTGAAGCATATAGATATTTTAATTAGTATACCATGCTTCACAAAAAATGTCAAATGAATTAATTGACCTTTTCGGCTCGGAGTAGTATAATAATGATACAAAAACAAAAGGAAGTGTCGGAATGGATAACAGTAAATACAGAAATTTTGCGGAGAAAAACAAGGAAGATATTATTTCTCTGCTGTCAATGCTTGTAGAAGTGCCGAGCATAGAAGGAAAAGCGGAAGAAAATTTTCCCTTCGGAAAAGAGCCTGCAAAAGCACTCGGAATAATACTTGACAAAGCCGAAGAAATGGGCTTTACGGTAAATAACCATGACAATTATTACGCAACGGCCGACTATCTTCCCGATGGTGAAAGCAAGCCTTCTCTTGCGGTGCTGTGCCACCTTGACGTTGTTCCTGCCGGAAAGGGCTGGACGTATGATCCCTTCAAGGTCACCGAAAAGGACGGTATCCTCTACGGCAGAGGTGTTACCGACGATAAAGGACCTGCGGTATCCGCACTTTACGCTCTGTACAGCATAAAAGAGCTTGGGGTAAAGCTTTCAAAGGGTGTACGGCTGATATTCGGTACAAACGAGGAAAACGGCTCTGCCGATATTGAATATTATCTCAGAAATGACGAAATGCCTTCGATGGTATTTACTCCCGACGCTTCCTATCCGCTTATAAACTGCGAAAAAGGTATGGCAAGGACACAGTACACGGCACAAATGAGCAATGACGACATTTTGGAAATCAGCGGCGGACAGGTGATAAACGCCGTTCCTGCCGAGTGTTACGCAGTTCTCGCTTCAAAGCACGAGGAGGCTGTTTGTTCATATATCGCAAATAACAAGAACAACTGTTGCTTTACCGCAGAACAGACAGAGAGCGGTATAAAAGTTATCTGCAAGGGCGAATCTGCTCACGCATCTACTCCGCAAAAGGCAAAAAATGCAATAACGGCAATGCTCGAAATGCTTGTGATGCTTGATATAAAGAACGAAACAAAAAAACTGCTCGGTGATATTCTGAAACGTTATCCATACGGAGAAACAGACGGCTCTTCCTTAGGGATAGCCTGCGAGGATAAATCGGGTGCGCTTACCTGCGTTTTAAGCCTTATAAACGCTGAAAACGGCAGACTTGACTTTAATACCGACATAAGATTTCCGATGAGTATGACGTTATCTCAACTGAAAAGCAAACTGGAAAATGCCGTAGACGGCACGGGTATTTCAATAGCGGAGTTTACAGGCACAAACGCTCATTATGCCTCTCCCGACAGCTTTCTTGTAAAGACGCTTCTTGATGTATACGAGGAGCATACCGGCAAAAAAGGCGAATGTATAGCTATCGGCGGAGGAACTTATGTACACGGAATCGAGGGCGGTGTCGCCTTCGGCGTTGAACATCCCGACACGGATTACAGGATACACGGTGCGGATGAATTCGTGCCTGTTGAGGAGCTTCTCGACAACACGGTAATTTTCGCAAAAGCAATAGAAAGGCTCTGTCGGTAATTTTAAGCCCGTCACTTTCATAGAATGTAAAAACTCTTTGAAAGGACGGGCATTTTATGTGCTTGAATTTTTGCAGATTATTTAAAACGGAAAGCAAGGAGCATACTTTCAGCGAAGCCGAAGAAATGCGTTCACGGCTGGAGTATCTTCAAAGCAGGCTTGAAAAGACACGTCAGCTTTTCGATATGGAAACAGACCCCGAAAAAATCGAGGCAATCGTCTATGAAGAAAAGGCGATACTTATAAGACTTGACCATCTGATAAAGAACGCAAAGGAGCGTAATATTACCATAAGTTACTGCGACAGGATATGAGATTTCCATTCGGATATGAGCCGGTCAAGCGAGAAAGCGGCGTTTGCTGGGCTGGTTGACGGCAGTTTTACGGCTTCTATTCCGACATTGTCACGGCAATATCGCTTATACATATTATAGGAGGTCGCACCGTTTGCAAAAATTCTTGTAACGGAAGTTTCGGCTACAAGTCCCGCTATATCGTTAGGGACTACCGAGCTTATGGTGGCATCGGACGAGCCTGTTATTTCACACGAACCGATAACATCCCATACGGCTATATTATGGCTTAACAGCATCAGTTTCTTCTGCTGTACCGTTACAGGCAGGTCGCAACTAAGAACCGCCGACATCACCTTCCAGAAACGGTTCTGAGGGTGTCCGTAGAAAAACTGTGCCTCCCGTGACTTCACGGACGGAAACGAGCCTAATATAAGTATACGGCTGTTTTTATCGTACACGGGCGGGATATTGTGATATTGCGTCATAAGCGTCGCTCCTTTTATCATTATCACATTCAGAATAGCACAAAACAGCATTAATTGCAAGATGAACCGGGATAAACGAGATTACATATTACCGAAAATGCGTTTTTACAGCGCTTTATCCGGCTTTTCTGGCTGACATCCGATAATGAAACGGTAAAAGAGCCTTACGGCAAAAACAAAAGCATAACTGCAATATATCAAGAAAAACGTAATTATTTGCAACAGGCAGAAATAAAATGAAACCGTAAGAGAGAAATAGAGAGAAACAGCGATATTTAAAGAGATTTAAAGAGAAACAGATATATATTTAGATTTTGCATGAAAAATCGTTTGACAAAAGGCTGACGGATGGCTATAATATTAAACGTTGTGAAAATAATCAAACAGAGGTCAAACCTCAAGAGTAATTGAAAGGAAGAATCAGAATGTCAACATTTATGCCTAATGCTGAAACAGTTGAACGTAAGTGGTATATTCTCGATGCAGCAGGAAAGCCCCTCGGCCGTGTTGCTGCAAAGGCTGCTCACATTCTCCGTGGTAAGCACAAGCCCACATACGCACCTCACTGCGACTGTGGCGATCATGTAATCATAATTAACTGCGCAAAGGCAGTTTTAACAGGCAACAAGCTTGAGAACAAGTACTACAGATGGCACACCGGCTACATCGGCGGTCTTAAGGAAGTACAGTACAGCAAGCTCATGAGCGAGAAGCCCGAAAAGGCTATGCAGCTCGCAATTGAGGGTATGCTCCCCAACAACACACTTGGCAGAAAGGCCGCAACAAGAATGCGTCTTTATGCAGGTGCAGAGCACAAGAACGGCGCTCAGAAGCCCGAAGAATTCAAATATTAAGGAGGGATAACAATGTACGAATCAAAGCCTTATTACTACGGAACAGGTAGAAGAAAGCACTCAGTTGCCAGAGTACGTGTTTATCCCGGCAGCGGTGTTATTACTGTAAACGGTCGTGGCATCGACGATTATTTCGGTCTTGAGACATTAAAGCTCATCGTTCGTCAGCCTCTCGCTCTTACAGGAACAACAGAGAAGTTTGACATTGTCTGCACAGTTGCAGGCGGCGGTGTTACAGGTCAGGCAGGCGCTATCCGCCACGGACTTTCAAGAGCTTTACTTCAGTACAGCGACGAACTTCGTCCCGTACTCAAGAAGGCAGGCTTCTTAACTCGTGACCCCAGAATGAAGGAAAGAAAGAAGTACGGCTTAAAGGCTGCACGTCGTGCTCCCCAGTTCTCAAAGAGATAATCACTGCCCTATACATCGGATTTTATCGGATGTGGGCTTTAAGATTTACTCGTATCGGATGCGAGACAATTTAATGACAACTACCCTCTCCGAGATTTCGGGGAGGGTTTTGTGTTACCTGGGTGTGATTTTCTTGACTTTTGGGCTGTTTTATAGTATTATTAATTAGATAAACGTATATCAAGGGTGAACACAATGGATATAAAAATAACACCGTCAAGGCTCAGCGGAAAGCTGATAGTGCCGCCGTCAAAGAGCATTTCTCACAGGATGCTAATATGTGCGGCTTTTTGTGACGGTATAACGCATATAGATAACCTTCTTGAGTGCATGGATCTGCACGCAACAATAAACGCATTAACGGCACTCGGCGCAAAAATAAACGGTAAAGACGGCAGTTATGACATTACGGGAATAACTCAGCCCTCAAAAAAAGCCGCTGTAGATTGCTTTGAAAGCGGCTCAACGCTAAGATTTATGATACCGATATTCTCGGCTTTCGGCTGTGAAGCGGAATTTACAGGCAGAGGAAAACTCCCGGAAAGACCTATAACGCCGCTGATCAAGCCTATGACGGAAAACGGCGCTGTGTTCGAAACGCTTTCGATGCCGTACAAAGTCAAGGGCAAGTTAAGCGGCGGAAAGTATTATATTGACGGAAGTGTTTCATCGCAGTTTATAACAGGGCTTCTGTTCGCACTCTCTGTACTTTCAAAGGACAGCGAGATAATTCTTACCACCCGTCTTGAGTCGAAGCCTTATGTCAATATTACAATAGATTGTATGAAGCAGTTCGGGGTCGGGGTTTGCGAAACAGAGAACGGTTATTTTATAAAAGGCGGTCAGAAGTATCAGCCGCATAATTGCACGGTGGAGGCCGATATGTCGCAAAGTGCGTTTTTCTTGCGGCAAACTGTGCAGGCTCGGATATAGAGCTTACAAATCTCAACCTGAACAGCGTGCAGGGCGATAAGGCAATAGTTGACATTGCCGAAAAATTCAGAAACGGCGGCGATCTGTCGGTAATAGACGCATCGGATATTCCAGACCTTGTTCCTGCGATTGCGGTGATGATGAGCTTTTGGAAAAAGCCGTGCAGGATAATCAACTGCGAGAGATTACGCATCAAGGAATGCGACCGTCTTTCCGCCACCACAGAGCTTATAAACGATTTAGGCGGTAAAGCAATTTCTACGGAAAACAGCATTGAAATATTCCCTGTTGAAGCGTTCAAGGGCGGTACGGTACGCAATTATAACGATCACAGGATAGCAATGGCAGGCGCTGTTGCGGCTACGAGATCAACAGGCGAGGTAATTATAAAAGGCGCAGAATGCACAAAAAAAATCCTATCCGGGATTTTTTGACGATTTCAGGGCGCTCGGAGGTATAGCAGATGTCATCAGCGTTTAAATTCGGAGAGCTTTCGGTTTCAATATTCGGTGAATCGCACGGAAAGGCTATCGGTGTTGTGATAGACGGGCTTCCAGGCGGAATCGGAATCGACTTTGACGCTGTGCTTGACTTTATGGCAAGACGTGCGCCGAAGAAAGACGGCACAAGCACAATGCGCAGTGAGAAGGATTTCCCGAATGTAGTATCGGGAATGGTGGACGGTGTGCTGACAGGCACTCCCCTTTGCGCTGTGATACAGAATACAGATCAGCATTCGGCTGATTATAAGAGCGTGAGCCACCTTGCACGGCCCGGTCACGCCGATTATACGGGATATGTGCGTTATAACGGCAGTAACGATCTGCGTGGCGGCGGACATTTTTCGGGAAGAATTACCGCACCGCTGGTTTTTGCGGGAGCGATAGCATCGCAGATACTCGAAAGCAAGGGGATAACCACAGGAGCGCATATCCTGTCGATAATGGACGCAGGCGATGAACGCTTTGACCCTGTGAACGTGAATGCCGAGCAATTAAAGCAGGTCAGAAGCCGCTATCTTCCGCTTATCAACACCAACGTTGAGCAGCAGATGAGAGATGTTATAGCAGGTGCGGCGGCAAAGCTCGATTCGGTAGGCGGAATTATCGAATATGCGGCGGTCGGACTTCCTGCAGGCATAGGCTCGCCTATGTTCGACGGCATCGAAAACAGGATTTCACAAGCGGTATTCGGCGTGCCTGCTGTCAAGGGCATTGAATTCGGCGCAGGCTTTGATGTTGCGAATTTGTATGGCAGTAACAACAATGACGAGTTCTGCATTGAAAATGGCGAAATCAGGACAAGGACGAATAACCACGGAGGCATTTTAGGCGGTATCACTAGCGGTATGCCTATAGTATTCCGTGTTGCGATGAAGCCTACCCCGTCAATCGCCCGTCCGCAGAAAACAGTTGATTATACCACTATGACGGAAGAAACGCTGAGCATCAAGGGCAGGCACGATCCCTGCATCGTTCCGAGGGCTGTACCCTGCATTGAGTCGGCGGCAAACCTTGCGATTTTATCTTATGTTATCTGACGTTCATATCTGAAAGGAGGAGCAATATGAGTATACCGGTCCCTAAATACACGCTCTATGACCGCAAGGACATTGAGGTGCTTGTGGCATATATTCTGTACAAGGTCGGCAGTATCACAAAAGACGAGCTTATGCGATGCACGGTCGACCACGATTTTGTAATGTATTTCGATCTTATCTGCTGTCTTTTCGATATGGAAGATAAGGGTCTTATAATCTGCGAAAAAGCCGGCAATGACGAAACCTGTCTGCCAACGGCGAAGAGCGAATATCTCGCTATCGAGCTTGCTTACACTATCCCCCTTTCGATAAGGGAGGACACGATATACTACGCAAAGAAAATCACTTCACATTCACGGCTCGAAAAAACCGTCAAGACCGAGATAGTAAAGGTCGAGCAAGGCGGCTATCAGCTTTGCATACGGTTTATAAACGAGATGGGCGGAACGGATCTTATGGAGCTTAAAATCTACGCTCCGACAAAGGAAAGCGCCGAACAGATGGAAAAGAGGGTTTTCGACAATCCTGTGGGTGCGTACAGAAACGTACTGAATTCATTTATTCAAGGGTATCTCACCGTATCGGAAAAGGAGATACAGGAAGTGCTTGATGATACGAAGATTTAAAAATGCATATAAAAACAGCGTCCGTGCGGCTTTACACGGGCGCTGTTTTTATAATCCTACTTTTTACCGCAACAACCGGGCGAACACATACCCTTGTACATTTCGATTTTCCTGTCAAGGCGGGAAAGCGTACTCTGCATTTCTTCAATCCTGCTTATAAGTGCCTCACGCTGTTCGATGAGTATCGCCATACGGGCTTCTGCGGTAGAGTCGCCCTCTTTGAAAAGCGTCATATATTCTATAAGTGCCTCAATGGGAAGTCCTGCATTTCGCATACACTTGATAAACTCTACAGATTTGCAGGAATTATCGTCATAGTCACGCAGACCGCTCTTTGTTCTCGGAACAGGGGGCAGTAAGCCGATACGTTCATAGTAGCGGAGCGTGTCGGTTGAAATATCGTACTTTTTGCTGACTTCTGAAATAGTCATAATATATGATATGCACCCCAAAAGTTAGACACATTTGGAGGTGCATATTTTTATGGGCAAAACAGGAAGAAAAAACAAAACGTACTCGACAGAATTCAAAGTCAATGTTATAATGGATATGCGGGAACATCATATGGGATATAGAGAAACGGCAAGAAAGTATAGCCTTGTACGGCAGTCAGAAGCCTCAGCAGCCAGTATGGTCCAAAGATGGGAACGCGTATTTTTGGAAGAAGGAGCCGAAGGTCTTATGAAAGAAAGACGAGGCAAGGCTTGTTCCGCTAGCGGAACAAGGAAAGGAAGACCGCCGAAGCTGGATAAAAAGGTCGAGGAAGATTTAATCGCCGAAAATCAACGTTTGAGAATGGAGATAGAATACTTAAAAAAACTGAGTGCCTTAGTTCTTGCGGACGAGCGAAAGAACGGGAAAAGGCGGAAATAATTTCTGAACTAAGGCAAAGATATCCGTTGAAAGACCTGTTGCAAATATCGGGAATGGCTCGTAGCACATTCTATTACTATCTGAGTCATCCAATCAAGGATAAATACGAATGTGAAAAGCAGGAGATAACAGCTATATTCAACGCCAACAAAGGCAGATATGGCTACCGTAGAGTACTGATGATAATGCGTAAAAAGGGGTATGTGATCAACCACAAAACCGTTTTTAAGCTGATGAAGTTGCTCGGTCTGAAAGGTAAACAACGCAAAAACGGAAAATACAATTCGTACAAAGGCGAGGTTGGCAAGATTGCAGAAAATCTTTTAAAGCGAGATTTCAAGGCAGAAAAACCATTTGAGAAGCTGACGACAGATGTAACTCAATTCAATGTTTGTGATACAAAGGTTTATCTGTCTCCTGTGATGGATCTATTCAACCGAGAGGTTATTTCCTACTCCATTTCATTAAGTCCTAATCTGGAACAAGTCAGAGAAATGCTCGATGGCTTGTTTGGCAAACTGCCTGATGGTGCAACTCCGTTGTTTCATTCAGATCAAGGGTGGCAGTATCAGCACACAGAATACCAACGCCTATTAGCTGAACACAACATTAAGCAAAGTATGTCCAGAAAAGGAAACTGTATGGACAACGGTGCAATGGAAAACTTCTTCGGCAGGCTTAAGGTTGAGATGTTTTATGGCGAAAAATTTGAAAGCGTTAACGCTTTCATTGATGAATTGAAGAAATACATTCATTACTACAACAATGAAAGAATTTCTCTCAAACTAAAAGGAATGAGCCCGGTACAATTCCGAACTCATTCTCAAAATACTTAATACATTTTTGTCTAAACTTTGGGGTTCACTTCATATATCACGTCCTTTCGGTTTATCTATATTATCACATGGAGTTAACTCCATGTCAAGAGGGGAAAAGAAAAACTGCCGAAAGATCGGCAGTTCAGATTGTAAAAAAAAGGTTATTGTTTGATATACTTCTATTATATCATTTAGTTTTGCTTACGATAGCAAACTACCGATAGTTCTGTTTGTCGGACAGCACTTCTCGGGTTCGCTATTCAAATAGATGCACCTGTCGATATTAACGAGGGAAAGAACCAAAGAGACTAGGTGCAAGTCTGAGCCTCGCTTACGCAAGGCTCGTGCACTCCGCTAAAGCTCCGCTGGACTTGACAGTCCAGTGAAGCAGAGCGAAACGTCCGAGTGCTTGCGTAAGCAAGACTCAGCCCTATACTCTTATGTTCTCTCCCTCGTGGTTCCCTCTTTCCTTACTCACACCCCCACCCCGTCGGGGTGTTGGCTAAACTCGAATAACCACCCGAACATTGTATATTCTGTCGATACAGTGACGCTTAACGCTACACGTCCGCAGGTTAGTACATATATCTCAGGTTAGCGGCGTTTTTTTAAGGGTAAATGTCAGTGCAGTTGTAACGATACACTCACGAAATTATTAATACCTTGTCGGTACTGAAACTGTTTTCGGCTGTGTTGGTGATATATTTCACTGCGTGGTTTTAACAATCAGTTTTCAAAAATTATGCTTTGATATTCAGAACGTGTCCTGTTACTCCGGCAGGCGGAATATCGGCGCTGTTGATAAGATCAACCACCTCTGCCCCGCTTTGCTCGATGCTGTCGATGCTCTTTGACAGCATTGCTGTGGAAACGCTCTGTGCTACGTTGGCCTGTGCCATACTGACAGACATACTCGCAATGTAAGAAGTAAGATCCATAATAAGACCTCCTTTAAGCTATCAATCGGTAATGATAGTCTTTTCTCTTATCTCTTTTTCTACCATATCGCAGAAATCAGATACCGACATTGTACCGATATCGCCACGCTTGCGGCAACGGATAGAAACGTTTTCTGTTTCAACCTCCTTATCGCCTATAACAAGCATATAAGGAATCTTCTGAAGCTGTGCTTCACGAATCTTGAAGCCTATCTTCTCGCTTCTGCCGTCAACCTCTACTCTTATGCCACGCTTCTTAAGCTCTGCGGCAACCTTTGATGTAAACTCGTTGTGACGGTCGGCAATAGGCATAAGCTCAACCTGTACGGGAGCAAGCCATATCGGGAACGCACCTGCAAAATGTTCGGTCAGGATACCGATAAATCTTTCGATAGAGCCGAATACAACACGGTGAATCATAATAGGTCTGTGCTTTTCGCCATCCGCACCTGTGTATTCAAGTTCAAATCTCATAGGCAGCTGGAAGTCAAGCTGGATAGTACCGCACTGCCACGTTCTGCCGAGAGAGTCTTCAAGATGGAAGTCAATCTTAGGACCGTAGAATGCACCGTCGCCCTCGTTTACAACGTAAGGAAGTCCAAGACTGTCAAGAGCCTTACGCAGACCCTCTGTAGCCATATCCCAGTCTTCCTGACTGCCCATACTGTCTTCGGGCTGTGTTGAAAGCTCAACGTGATACTTGAATCCGAACAGCTTGTAAACCTCGTCAATAAGTCTTACAACGCCCTTTATCTCGTCCGTAATCTGATCGGGAGTCATAAAGATATGTGCATCGTCCTGTGTGAAGCATCTAACACGCATAAGGCCGTGAAGTGCGCCTGACTTTTCGTGACGGTGAACAAGTCCGAGTTCGCCCATTCTAATAGGTAAATCTCTGTATGAACGGGGCTTTGACTTGTATACAAGTATTCCGCCCGGGCAGTTCATAGGCTTTATGGCAAACTCTGTACCGTCAATTACAGTAGTATACATATTCTCTTTGTAATGATCCCAGTGACCCGATGTTTCCCAAAGCTGACGGTTGAGCATTATAGGAGTGGAAATCTCAACATAGCCGTCACGGGTGTGTATCTGACGCCAGTAATCAATAAGAGTATTCTTGAGCGTCATACCCTTAGGTAAGAAGAACGGGAATCCGGGACCCTCGTCCATAATAGTGAACAGCTCAAGCTCCTTGCCGAGCTTTCTGTGGTCACGCTTCTTCGCTTCTTCAATCATATTGAGGTATGCCTCAAGCTCTGATGCCTTGGGGAATGCTGTGGCATAGATACGGGAGAGCATCTTGTTCTTTTCACTGCCTCTCCAGTAAGCGCCTGTGCAACTTGTCAGCTTGAATGCCTTTACATAGCCTGTTGACATAAGGTGAGGACCTGCACATAAATCTGTGAATTCACCCTGCTTATAGAAGGATATAGGTTCGTTCTTGCCTGCGTGTTCCTCGCAAAGCTCAACCTTGTAAGGCTCGTCAATCTCCTTGAGATACTTAATAGCATCTGCAGGAGCCATTTCAAACTGTTCGAGCTTTAAATCTTCCTTTACTATCTTCTTCATCTCTGCTTCGATAGCCTCGAGATCTTCGGGCATAAAGGGAGTATCTTTATCAAAATCGTAATAGAATCCGTTATCTATAGCAGGACCTATCGCCAGCTTTACCTCAGGGTAAAGTCTTTTGACAGCCTGTGCCAGAATGTGAGATGCAGTGTGACGGAACGCTTTCTTACCGTCTTCATCGTCAAATGTAAGTATTTCAAGTGTGCAGTCGCTGTCAATTACAGTACGCAGATCCTTGATCTCGCCGTCAATCTTTGCAACGCAAGCCGCCTTTGCAAGACGAGAGCTTATTTCCTTTGCAACGTCAAATACGGAACAAGCACTTTCAAGTTCCTTTACGCTGCCGTCTTTCAGTGTAACTTTTATCATTGTTTTTCCTCCGTTAAGCCGCCATACGAGAGCGGTCTTTAGTAGTGTATAAAAACACAAGTTAATTATAACACCGCAATAACAAAATGTCAAACAGTTTTGAAAACAACATCAATATTTGCCTTGCGTGCCTGTGAGTGCTGAAATTTTCTTTCTATCCTGTAAAGCCTGCCGTCTTTGACAAACCTTGCGCCCGTCTGACGAAAATGAAAGTCAACGCCTGCATCTATGCACTGCTCTCTGATGCTGAGAATCCAGTCATAATTACATTCTCTCGCTTCGTTTCCGGATTCGCCGCCGACAACCACCTCAGTTATCTGCGACTTATCGAGATACGGGCTTAAATCAATATGTTCGAGCAAAGGCTCGCATATAATCGACTTGTGTTTTATCGGGGCTTTAAGAAAAATCGGCAGGCGAAAATCTGCCATTTTCTGATTTTCACAGGTACAGCAGATATGAACATTGTTGTATCCCTCGCCCCAATCGGCAGGGGTACACTTCGAAAATCTGTGGATACGCTTTGTGATTATCAGAAATGTTACCTCAGGACGCTGTCTTATCATCTGCCAGCACTCCTCACGCCATTTATCCGCCTCGTCAAGAAAGAAGTCGGAGGTGAAACAGGTATAAATGATATTGCCGTCCGGAACCATTTTATAATTACCGTATTTATAACGCTCGGCAGGAGCGTAAAACGTTTTGTTTTTCACTACTGCCGTGCTGTCTATATCGTATTGTGCGTCACGTCTGTAGACGTAACAGTTTTTACATCCGTCGCTGATTTTCCTACAACCGTGCCACGGATTCCAAGTATCGTTCATAATTTCAAGTTAAGATGAACATTACACTATTTCAAGTATCATAGTGTTGAGCTTCTCGCTGAATTTATCATCCAGTGTTACGGGTGTTTCTGTGCCGTCAGACATACGCTTGAGCTTAGCGGATTTGGTATTCATCTCATCGCCGCCTATTACCATACAGTAAGTAGCGCCGATTTTATTTGCGTACTTCATCTGTGCCTTGAAGCTTCTGCCGGAAATATCACACTCAGCCCAGAAGCCTTCCTCACGGAGCTTCTGAACAAGTTCCATTGCGTATATGCTTGTTTCATCGTCAAATGAAGCTATATAAAGGTCGCACTTCTTTTCAGGCTCAAATTCCAGCTTCTGATTTTCCATTACCATTATGATACGCTCAAGACCCATAGCGAATCCGAGTCCGGGAACACTGTTTCCGCCTATTTCTTCTACAAGTCCGTTGTATCTGCCGCCTGCACATACAGCGCCCTGCGAACCGATCTCATTCGAGATAAATTCAAATACGGTATTTGTGTAGTAGTCAAGTCCACGCACTATCAGAGGATTTACGGTATATGATACCCGAGTACATCAAGACGTTTCTTTACATTTTCGAAGTGTTCTCTGCAATCATCGCAAAGATAATCGAGTATCATGGGAGCGTCCTTCTTGAAGCTGCTGCAAATCTCGCTCTTGCAGTCGAGCAATCTCATAGGGTTGCGGTCAAGTCTTTCAAGGCAGGTGCCGCAAAGCTGATCCTTATACTGAGAATAATATTCCTTCAGCGCCTTGTGGTATTCAGCACGGCACTTCGGACAGCCTATGCTGTTTATCTCAAGACTTATGTTCTTTACGCCAAGACTTTTGATAATGTCATTTGCAAGTGCGATAACTTCAGCATCTGCCGCAGGTGAAGCAGTGCCGAAATATTCGATTCCGACCTGGTTGAATTCACGAAGGCGGCCGCTCTGCGGAGCTTCATATCTGAAGCAACGTGTGAAATAATATGTTTTAAGCGGAAGCACATCATTAAGAAGTCCATTTTCGATAACGGCACGGACAGCACCTGCCGTACCCTCAGGCTTCAGCGTTATGCTTCTGCCCTTCTTATCGTTGAAGGTGTACATTTCCTTCTGTACAACGTCGGTAGTGCCGCCTACTCCTCGCTGGAAAAGCTCGGTGTGTTCAAACGTAGGTGTACGGATCTCCTTACAGCCGTATGCCTCTGCTACATTTCTTGCAATTTTCTCAACAGTGTGCCATTTATATATTTCCTTTGGCAGTTTATCTTCGGTTCCTCTGGGTTTTTTGGTTAGTAACTCCATCTTTTTGTTGTCCTTTCGTTTTTCTGCATAAAAAAGGCGTACATAAGTACGCCTGCATAATTACTTTATCCTCTGACAATTTCACGCCAGTCAAGATCGCCTCTTTCAAGAGCGTGAATAAGCGCTTCAGCTGTAGCTATATTCGTAGCAAGCGGAATATTATGAACGTCGCAAAGACGCAAAAGATTCATTTCATTAGGCTCGTACGCTTTAGCATTTAAAGGATCTCTGAAGAAAATCAGCACATCTATCTCATTACATGAAATTCGTGCGGCTATCTGCTGATCTCCCCCCTGAGATCCGCTGAGATAACGCTGAATATGAAGCCCTGTTGCCTCTGATACGAGCTTGCCGGTAGTAGCGGTAGCGCATAGATTATGTCGGCTAAGTACGCCGCAATACGCTATACAGAACTGAACCATCAATTCCTTCTTTGAATCATGAGCAATTAGTGCAATATTCATATTATACCTCTTTTTCTTAACTTTTCGTACCGTCCCTGATGTTATCAGTTGATATTGATAGTAAGCGGTACTTCTTCCCCAAGTATTCTCCTTGCGATAGCGGCGTAAGCCTTAGCACCGGGACAAGTCGGAGGTAAAGGCATACCCTTTGCTCCGCACACCTTGATATTGTTGTCCTCAGGCACAACGCCAAGAAGCTGTATACCTACAGAGTCCATAACTTCATCAAGGTCGTAGAGAATTTCCTCGTCCTTGAAGTTCTGGCTTACCTTATTTATGATAAGTCTTTGATTTGTACAGTTCTTTACATATAAGAAGTCAGAAAGAATAGCACCGTCACGGACGCATACTGTATCGGGCGTAGTAACCATAAGTATCAGTTCAGCCGCCTTGATAACGCTGAACACCGAGCTTCCTACACCTGCCGTGTCGATGATTATGTAATCGAAATGCTGACGCATTTCTTCGCAAACTCCCATAATCTTTTCGGGGTTTATGTCCATGAACGGGTTTCTCGTAGCACAGACAAGATATAAGTTCTCTACTGTTTCAACCTTTGTTGTTGCAGTAAGAATGTCTATCTTTCCTTCAAGGTACTCACCTATATCATGCTTTACTTTATCCTTGATGCCGAGCATTATATCAAGACATCTTAATCCGAAGTCGAGCTCAACGAGAAGTGTTCTTTTGCCTAATGCGGCTAACCCACGAGCAACGTTAGCCGAAGTGGTGGATTTACCTGTTCCGCCCTTACCTGCGGTTACTGCTATAATCTGTGACATAAAATTCGCTCTCCTTGCGCTGATACGCATAATTTGCTTATCATTGTTCTAATTGTTTTTATTGTACCATAAAAGCGAGCATAAATAAAGACTTTTAAGTGAAAAAAATAAAAATTTGTTAAATCAATATGTTTTACACTCGTTTTTTTGTGCATACTGCATAATAATTGTCAGTTGTTTGTGTTGCTTGAGGTATCTGAATTGTTTTTATCAGCCTCTCCCCTTGCAGGTCTTCCCGGAGTGTTGGTACTCTGACCGCCCCACGGAAGAATAATATCGCCCTTTTCGTTTGTAACCGGCTTATAGTTATTGTAGAAATATGACTCGATGATATTTCTAACCATAAGTCTGGAGAACTCGCCCTTTTCAAGAACGATACCGAAACATATCTGTGGGTCTTCTGCGGGATAATATCCGAGAATAGTTGAGTTGAACGTATCTGTGGTTACCTGAGGCGTACCTGTTTTTATCGCTACGCCGTAGGGCAGATCCGCAAGCTGTGTTATACCTGAGCCCATAGGCCACTGTACATCGTCCGCAACCATTATCATACCTTCACGCACTACCTGAAATATATGCTTATCGGCATCTATTTTATACGCTACAGTAGGCTCAGTTTTCTTTATTGTCTTTGTGCCGTCATAGCTTGTGACGCTGTCTACGAGATACGGCTGATAGCGTGTACCGTCGTTTGCGAGTGTAAGTGCTATCACAGCGAGATTAAGAGGTGTTACGGTCGTTTCGAGCTGTCCTATACCTGCCTGTATAGTCGAGCCGGGCGTCCATGTTCCGCCGAGCGATTCAATGTATTCGGGCGTACTCATATTGCCTGTCGCCCCGCCTATTTCAAGGTTGAGGTCCTGACCGACACCGAACCATCCTGCTACCTTAGCAAGATAATCAATGCCCATCTGACGAGCCATATCATAGAAATAGATATTACACGAATATCTCAGTGCGGTTCTTACCGTAACATCGCCGACAAAGCCCATGATACAACCCGGCTGATAGTCGTCATAATATGTGTAGATACCGCCGCAGTAAACCTCCGTGTTCTCGTTGGCAATACCCGAAACAAGTGCGGCGGTCGCCGTTATTGTCTTGAAGGCTGAACCGGGACGATAAAGACCGTATATACATCTGTTGTAGGTCGGATTCGGGTCTTTCGGATTATTGATAAGATCGATATAATTATTAATATCATAGTTTGGATAGTTCGCCATTGCAAGAACGGCACCGGTCTTTGCGTCAAGTACAACTACGCCGCCTGCGTCCACCTTGTTTCCTCGTGTAGGATCATTATTGTAATGGAGCCATTTTATATGGTTTTCAAGAATCGCCTGAACATCGTTCTGAAAATCGCTTTCTATAGTCAGCCTTACGGAATTGCCTGCCGTTGCCGCCTTTGTTATTTCGTCTGAAACCACCATACCCGATGAATTTCTTGTTATGGAGCGTATTCCGTTCTGACCTCTGAGAGTGCTTTCCATAGCGCTCTCAATGCCCCATTTACCCGTGGTATCGTTAAGGCTGTAGCCTTTATCTGACAATTCAGCATATTCTTCCGCCGAAATAGCACCTATTCTTCCGACTACCTGAGGAATGAAATCCTTGCCGTCATACTGACGTATGGCTTCTTCTATTATATCAATGCCGCCAAGCATAAAGCTCTGCTCTTTGAGTTCTATTACTGTCTGAACGGAAACATCCTCAGCCAAAGTATAGCGGTTCTGATAAGAGAAATCACGGATAAGCATTTCATAGCGTACACCTGCAATGTACCTTCGCATTTCCTGTCCGTATGAATCTGAAATTTCAAATTTCTCGTACAGTGCATTCATGCAGTTTTCCGCTGTTGCATAAACTCCAAGCTCCAGCTTTGAACGCAGCGTATCTATTTCGTCATCATCGCCCGTAAACTTATAAGGCGCAGTTTTGCTGACAGGCAGAGTGTCTATCCACTTCTGATCATTATTCTGAAGTATTTTCAGCGTTTTTGCAATGACATCGTTTTCTGTGCCTGATTTAAAGAACGCCTTCTGCACGATAATCTTATATACCAGTCTGTTGGTATTTACTACCTTGCCGTCCTTGGTGAAAATCTGACCTCGTGCCGCCTGCACAGTCTGATTTGCCGTATATGTGTTTGCTGTCTGGTCTTTATAATACTCACCGTCAACTATCTGTATCTGCAAAAGCTCTATAGTGCACGCAAAGGATAATAACACAACAACAAGTACAAAAACCAGATTTCTTATCTGTCTGCTAAGTTTGCTCACTCCGCCCTCCGTTAATATCTTACTTTGTCTTCATCGTCTTCGACATCTTCAAAAGCGGTCAGAATATCATCGGTATTATTTTCGACTCCCAGTTTTTTGTTTATCTGTCTGATTATCAAATAAAGCGGTGCGGACAGAATTACGGTCGCTATTAAAGCGGGAAGCACATAATTAATCAGCACTACATCAATCTCGGGGTTTCTCCATATTATATATTTGAATAATAGCTCCGCTGACTGCACCAGAATAACTGCGGTCAGATTCATCCAGAGAAAGTTCAGAATATTTCTGTGAATAAGGTTTACAACAAGCAGAGTAACAAAAAGACAGCACGGCATCAGCCATATCGACGTAAACCCGAACAGCGAGCCCATCGCAAGATCGTGCATCATCCCTGCAAAAGCCGCAAAGACAGCACCGCTCAGTTCTTCGCTGAAAAACGATACTGCCACAGCTGTCGTAAGCGTAAGATAGGGCTGCCATGACGCAAACGGCATAGTCACTTCAATTGTGTATGACACCAGCAAAACAAGTGAAAAAAGCACCCACTTTGCAATACTTTTAAAAATCTCTCTGCGTGTCATGGCAGAATATCTGAGAATTCTGAATTTCATCAGTCAACAACACCCTGCCCTTTGAAATCTGTTATTACAACGCAATCGGTTATTGTACGGACATCGACAGCAGGCTTTATAACCGCATGAACGGAAAGTCCGTTTTCGTCATCGTATACCTTTTCGACAGTTCCGATAAGAAGATTTCCCGGGAAAACAACACCGGCAACGGATTTTACTATCTCGCCTTTCTTGATGCCGCTGTTCTTTGTGATATAGCTCATAAGGCAGTTACCCTCACTTGCATTCTTTATATCGTTGTCAAGTATACCGGTAACCTTGCTGTCAAAGGTCATTACACCTACGTTTATCTCATCGGAGAGTATGGTAGATACCTTTGCGTAATTTGGCGCTATCTCGCTCACCATACCTATAAGTCCGTTTGATGTCATTACAGGGTCGTAAAGCGAAATCCCGTCATCCGAGCCTCTGTCGATTGTGAAGCCTGCATACGCATCATTAGAATTATGTGCGATTATATTACAGGGTGCGGAAAATTCAAAATCAGAGTTTTCTTCTTTTATCTTCAGTATTTCTTTAAGCTGATCATTTTCGTGCTTGACATTTTCAAGCTCGATTATCTGACGGTATTGTTCATTGAGCTTGTCTTTAAGCTCCTCGTTCTCAGACTTATATCTGTCTGCATTTGCAAATTTGTCCAAAGTGCCTTCAACCCACTGCGATACGGCATTTGAAACTGTAACAAACGGCTTTGCTATTGTTGACAGCACATTTTCGGGGAAGGTAGAAAAACCGCCCGAAACCGCAGCATAAATAACAACGCCAAGCACCAACGCAAAAGCGCAAACTATTATTTTGAATTTAAAGCCTTTAAAAAAGTCACGCATACAATACCTTTCAGTGCTGTCTGAATACGTTTATATAACACATTATGACTAACTGTAAAAAACAGTTAGTCATAAGGACTATATTTTCGGATAATCAATATCTTGTATCATCGTCTGTGAGAACGTCAATCAGCTTGTCAATGTTCTCAAGAACCTTACCTGTACCGTCAGCCACGCAGTCAAGGGGCCTTTCGGCAACCTTTACCGGCATACCTGTTTCGGCGTGGATAAGAAGATCAAGACCTTTAAGCAGTGCGCCGCCGCCTGCAAGCATTATTCCCTGATCTATTATATCTGCGGCAAGCTCCGGAGGGGTCTTTTCAAGAGTTACCTTTATTGCCTCAATCACATGGCTGAGAGGCTCTGAAAGCGCTTCTCTTATCTCTTCGGATGTTACGGTAATGTTTTCGGGTAAACCGTTCAGAAGGTTTCTGCCCTTTATATCCATTGAAGGCTCATTGTCTGCATAGGGATATGCGGAGCCTATTGCAATCTTTATATTCTCGGCTGTTCTTTCACCGATAAGCAGGTTATATTTCTTCTTGATGTAGTTTATGATAGATGAATCAAACTCATCGCCTGCTACTCTTACGGAACGTGATGTTACAATACCGCCGAGCGAAATAACCGCTACTTCGCTTGTGCCGCCACCGATGTCAACTATCATACTGCCGGTAGGATCGGCTACCGGAAGTCCTGCGCCTATAGCGGCCGCCATAGGTTCTTCAATGATAGAAACACGCTTTGCACCTGCGTTCTGTGTTGCCTCTTTTACCGCTCTGCGTTCAACAGCTGTAACGCCCGAAGGAATGCAGATGATAACTCTTACTCTTGAGCCTGCAAAGGCTCTGCCTTTAAGAGCTTTTCTGATAAACTCCTGAAGCATACTTGTTGTCATATCAAAATCAGCGATAACGCCGTCCTTAAGAGGTCTTACAGCTACTATAGAGCCGGGTGTACGGCCTATAACGTCCTTAGCCTCCTGACCGACATAACGCACTCTGTCCATTTTTACATCAACTGCAACAACGCTGGGCTCTCTTATTATAATGCCCTTTCCTCTCATATAAACAAGCGTGTTGGCTGTGCCTAAGTCTATACCTATATCTTTTGAAAACATTCGTCAAACCTCCGGGTGTTTCGTATTTACAATTCGATATTTATTATACCACTTTTTGAAAAAGCATACAACAAAAATGCCGAATTAAATATTCATAAATAATCGTCCGAATTTATCGGATATTTATGCAATTTGCATTACATCCGACCTGTAGAGCCGAATCCGCCCATGCCACGCTCTGTATCATCAAGTTCATCGCACAATCCGTACTCGCATAAATCCACAGGCATTATGACAAGCTGAGCGATACGCTCTCCGTTTTTAACGGTATACGGCTCATCGGAATGATTTATAACGGAAATCTTTACCTCTCCTCTGTAGTCGCTATCGATAACGCCGACGCAGTTTGCAAGCGAAACGCCGAATTTTGAGGAAAGTCCGCTCCTTGCGAACACAAAACCGCCGTATCCTGTCGGTACAGCAATCGCAAGTCCCGTCGGTATCAGTTTCCTGTCGCCCGGCATCAGCACAACATCATCATCTATGCAGGCACACAAATCCGCACCTGCGCTTGTCGCAGTCGCACGCTCAGGTAACTTTGCCTTGCTGTTCAGCTTTTTCACATTTATGAACATTATTGAACTCCTCTGTAGTATAATCCTCTTGTGAGCTTTCCGTCGGGCTTTATATCGTCAAGATACATTTCAAGCACTTCTCCCGTATCGGTTTCGTCGGTGAATTTGAGCAATACAAAATCGAACTTTGCAAGCTCAGATTGTCTGTCGCTGAGATACAGTTTGTCGGGGTTCAATATCTCGACAGTGTTCTCACTGCACATACACGGCATATTATTTCCCTGCCTGTCGGTTATATAATGCGGACAATCCGCTCTTTTGGTTTTTCCGCAGGGCTTGCCGTTGTTTATCGGACATCTTCTCGTTATCATAAGAGGAAGTCTGCCGTAGCCGACTATTCCTGTCTTTATCTCACTGTCTGCACAAAGTGACACCGCATCGCTCATAAGCAGTTCAAACGAAAGTGCGGTATCGCTCAGTCCCATTTTTTCGTACTCTCTGAGCGAATAGCGGTTTGTGATATTGAGTCTTGACATACCGTGCGCCTTCATACCGAGCTTTCTTGCTATTCCTATATGCGAAAGCGTATGAACGGCAATATGCTCGTATCCCTGTTTTTTCAGCAGGGACAGCTTTTTCAATACATCGCTTTCACAATCGGCAAGAAATACCGGAGGAACAACGATTATTCTGAATTTATCAGGTGTAGCTTCGTCAAGCAGACCCATAGGAGCGTAAATATAAGAATATTCATCCTCCTGCAGTACCTGCTCAAGCTGTAAGGCTGTATTTACCTCACATCTGAATTCGGGGCGTATCTTTTTTCCGTCCTTGCTGTCAAGTGGAATATAAGGCGATATTCTGTAATGATGAGAATTCTTTTCGAGTATCTTCCCGCTTACGTTTTCAATTGCTTTTCTTCTAAGCTCGTTAAGCTGAGCCGCCGAAACGGATAACCCGTCATCAACATTTACGGTGATATTTCCCGGAAAATATACGGTACCGCCAAGCTTAGTACATTGATTTTCAAGATATTCCGCAGTAACCGCTCTGTTTACCGCCTTTTCGGGAATATCGCCTACAGCGGACGAACTTACGCCGCAAGCCGACAGCTTATAGCAAACAGGCTGTCCGCTTTTTACGTTAACGGTAATATCGGCTGGAAAGCGTCTGAAAGGCTTATGATAATACTGTTTCATAGCGGAAAGCACCTTGGACGTTGCCGATGTCACATCGTCTTTAGTGCGGACACCCTGCATATTTTTGAAATCATCATCAAAATATCCGCTTGTAAATCCGCTTCTCGAAAATACGTTTTTAAGCGATATAAGGTCGGGCGTACCGCCGTCAAGAGCCACCCTGCAGGCATTTACGGCACCTGCAACGTATTCCGGACGCTTCATTCTTCCCTCAATCTTGAACGAGGTGATACCTGCTTTCGCAAGCTCAGGCAATTTTTCCGTCAATGACAAATCCTTAAGCGACAGCACATTGTGCCTGTCGCCGCTTGTAAAATCAAGTCGGCACGGCTGAGCGCACAATCCTCTGTTACCGCTTCGTCCGCCGAGTACACTGCTCATATAGCACTGACCGCTTATGCAGACGCACAGCGCACCGTGTACGAAAAGCTCTGTTTCAATGTCACAGCTTTCCGTTATTGCCTTTATCTGTGCAAATGATAATTCCCTGCCCAGAACAACACGGGTAAATCCAAGTTCTTTCGCCATTATAGCGCCCTCGGGCGAATTGACCGTCATCTGCGTTGAAGCGTGTAAGGGAAGCTCCGGCACAATTTGCCGGGAAAGCCTTGCAACGCCCATATCCTGCACTATGAATGCGTCAACGTCCGCTTTTGCACAGTTTTCTATCGCTTTTGCAAGCAAGGGTATCTCCCTGTCAAATACAAGGGTATTCAGCGTAACATACACCTTAACACCGCTGTAATGACAAAAACGTACCGCATCGCACAACTGCTCTGCGGTAAAGTTATCTGCATTTTTTCTTGCGGAGAAGTATTCTTCTCCAAGGTATACTGCGTCTGCACCGGCACTTACTGCCGCTGTCAGACTTTCCATTGCTCCGCACGGAGCTAAAATTTCACTCATAATGTCATCTGACCGTCGTTTACAATCTCGTTCATCTGTGCGCTGAGCTCGGCATATTTCTTTCTCAGTGCCGATAACTCATCGTTCAGGTCCTTGACCTCTGCGTTACGCTGATTTGCGTATTCATCAAAGGTTTTTTCGTATGTATCCACAGTGCCTTGCAGTTTATCAATCTGAGCCAGCAACAGCTCATCCTGACCGCTCTTTGAAACCAGATTTTCATGGTCTGTTCTCAGCTTTTCAAGCAATTCCTCTGTGTGTCTGTTCTTTTCTGTAAGTTCTGCCAGCCTTGATTTAAGCGCCTCGTTCTCAGCCGATGAAGAATCGGCATTTTCGCTTGAAACTCTGAGTGTTTCGTTTTCCGCTTTCAACTCGTCCACTTGATTTTTCAGCTGTGCATTTTCATTTTTCAATGCGTTATCCGCATTTTCCGCCTTTTCGGAAAGCGCTGTGTTTTCGGCTGTAAGCTCATCAATGCGTGTGCCCAGCTGTTCGATTTCATCAGCGCCGATTTCAGTAAGCGAATCCTTTTCCGCAGTAAGAGCGGTAACCTGCTCTTTCAGTCTATCGTTCTCGGACCTTAGCGCAAGCAAATCCGATTTCTGAGCCTCAGCTCCCGCAAGCTGTTCTTTAAGTGCGGCAAGCTCACTTTGTGCCTCAGACGCAGTTATTCTAAGCGATGCAAGCTCGGTGTCGGAATCGGAAAGCTGCTTTTCAAGCTCCTCTGCTCTTTTTTCGCAGGCAAGAGATTTTGCCTGTATCTCCTGCGAAAGCTGCTGAGCCTTTATCACAACGTTTCTGTTATCGTAATTTTCATCGGCTATATCGAGCGCCGCAAGCATTACAATATCGGTAAGTGACATTGACGCCGCCATCGCACTCAGTTTATCTATCCTTTTCTGAAGATTCTCCGCAGTTTCGTACATTCTGTTCGGATCTTCGCTTTTCAAGTAAAAATCGTGTCCGCTTATAGATATTTTTACTTTTTCCATATACCCTCCGGGATTTATTTATAAAACTTATTTTTTGTTATCAATATTGCAACAATGACGGCAAGAATTACGGATATCAGAACCGGGAACCAGGTATACGGAAGCGGCAGATCCAGAACATTCATACCGTAAAAGCTGAATACCATCGTGGGCACGGACATTACTATCGTAATAACCGTAAGCACCTTCATTACAATATTCAGATTGTTTGATATTACGCTTGCAAATGCGTCCATTGTACCCGAAAGTATGTTTGAATAGATATTGCTCATCTCGATTGCCTGCTTTACTTCGATCAGTACGTCTTCAAGAAGTTCCTGATCTTCCTCGTACAGCTTTATTACTCTGCCTCTCAATATCTTTTCAAGCACTGTTTCGGTAGATTTAAGCGATGTTGAGAAATATACAAGTGATTTCTCAAGTCCGAGAAGCTGTATAAGCTCCTTGTTCTTCATTGATTTGTGCAGCTGCTGTTCAACATAGTTCGACAGCTTATCTATCTGCTTAAGATACAGGAGATACTTTCCTGCGATTCTTAACAGCATATGAAATACAAATCTTGTTTTGAACTGGGTCTGTATGCCTTTTACTATGCCTTTTGTAAATTCGTCTATTATGATGTTTTCTTTAAGGCAGACCGTTACAACATGGCTGTCCGTTATAATGATGCCCATAGGCATTGTGTAATAGCTTATCGTATCGTCCTTATCCTGAACCTTTTCCGCAACGGGATAGTCAAGGACTATGAGCGTCTGACCGTCATCGCTTTCAATACGGGAGGTTTCTTCCTCATCGAGTGCAGAACGGATAAAATCACGGTCGATGTTCAGTTCCTCCTGAAGCGAGGAAATCTCTGTTTCTGTGGGTGCAACGGCAGATACCCAGCATCCGGGCTCCATTGTGTCAAGCTCAACAATTGTGTTTTCAACTGTCTTGTAATATTTAAGCATAACGTACCTCTTTTCTGCACAGGAAGCCGTTATGCGACGACTGCTGTGCTGTATTATTTTTCAGTTATTCGTTTCCCGCTGGGGTCCGCAGTCATCGTCTTTCACCTCTTTTGACAGTTTTATTGCATAACCGTATTTATTTTACCACACTTTTTACGGTTTGACAACAGTTTTCGTTTCGTTTTGAAAATTTTTTTCCTGCTCTTTTTTCTCCGCCTGAATACGACTGTAGATACATCCGCAGTAATTCTGCCGGTATAATCCGTACTGTGCCGAAAGCTCTATGGAACGCTTATATCCGTTGCGTTTTTTAAAATCAGAATAAAGATACGGTATTTTATATTCATCGCTGAGCCTACTACCAAGCTCGTTCAGCTTTGCGGCATTTTTATGAGGGCTTACCGAAAGCGTGGTGCAGAAATACTCGAAGTCCAGTTCTTTTGCAAGCCTTGCCGTTTCTCTCAGACGTATCTCATAGCACAAAAAGCACCTTTCCCCGCCTTCAGCGATATTCTCCATACCCTTTGCCATATCAAAGAATATCTGCGGGGAATAATCGCCGTCAATCATCTTCACGGGATACCTGAACGGCTTTTCGGCTATCAGACGTTTCAGCTCGTTTTTACGCTTTTCGTATTCTTCCTTTTCGGTGATATTCGGATTGTAGAAAAACACGGTGATATTGAAATGCTCCGCAAGATATTCGAGCACATAACTGCTGCACGGTGCACAGCAGGCGTGAAGCAGAAGAGTAGGCGCATGGTTGAGCGATGCGATTATCCTGTCCGTTTCAAGCTGATAATTAGTCATCGGTTTTTACCAGCTTTTCTTCGGCTATCTGTCGCAGTTCATCAAGCGAGCCTTCCCTGACGGTATTTTCATCTATGATAAAAAGATACCCATCGTGAGTTACGATATAGGCGCTTGATTTATAGAAATCAACAGACGCCACAGCCGTCCAGTCCGCTATAGCTTTAGCCGCACCGCCGTTTTTCAAAACGATACTGCCGGCTGTTATTTCTATCGCATCATATTTGTTTTTTGAGTTGATGCCGAAAATCTCATTTGTGTATTTCTTCAGTGCAAAGGCAACCGCAAGCATTGCGGCGGCGATAAGCAGAAGGCAGACAACCACAGCAAGAAGAAACATCCACATCTGCGTTACAGCCGCAAGTACTACTCCTGCGACAGCGATAAGAACCATCGCCGCAAGATAACAGATCATATAAATTCCGGACGATTTGTTTTTTCTGAAAATGGTGTATTTAACAAATTCACTGACATTTTCTTTGGTATATTTAAGTTCGGATTCTATCATTTCAAACTCCCTTCATCGTAAGAGAAATACGCTTTTTGGCAGGGTCAATATCAAGCACCTTTACCTTTACAATATCCCCGACCTTTACAACCTCAAGAGGATGCTTTATATATTTGTCGCATATCTGCGAGATATGTACAAGTCCGTCCTGATGAACTCCTATATCAACGAATACGCCGAAATCAATAACATTTCTAACTGTACCGTCAAGTATCATACCGGGCTTAAGGCTGTTAATATCCGCTACATCCGTTCTCAGCAGGGGCGGCGGCAGTTCATCTCTGGGATCTCTGCCGGGCTTTGCAAGCTCGTTTGCTATATCGCTCAGAGTCATCTCACCTATACCCAGCTCTTCCGACAGCTTCTTTACACCGATGGCTCTGACCTGCTCTTTTATTGACGGAATGCCGCCCGAAACATCTGCAAGTTTGAATCCGCACTTATCAAGAAGTGCTTCTGCCGCCTTATAGCTTTCGGGGTGTACCGAGGTGTTGTCAAGCGGATATTTACCGCCGTGTATACGCATAAAGCCTGCGCACTGTTCGTAAGCCTTCTTGCCGAGTTTCGACACCTTCAAAAGCTCCTTACGGTTAGTGAACACACCGTTTTCCTCTCTGTATGTAACTATGTTCTTTGCAACGGCGGAATTGATACCTGCAACATAGCCAAGCAGTGAAACAGACGCTGTGTTAAGATCCACGCCGACGCTGTTTACACTGTCCTCTACTACTCCGCCCAGAGCGTCCGACAGTTTTGCGGGCGGCATATCGTGCTGATACTGACCTACACCGATTGCTTTCGGGTCTATCTTAACAAGCTCTGCAAGCGGATCCTGAAGCCGTCTTGCGATAGATACGGCACTACGCAGTGAAACATCATATTCGGGGAATTCCTCAGCCGCCAGCTTGCTTGCCGAGTATACGCTTGCGCCTGCCTCGGATACGACCATATAGCTTACCTTTCGGTCAATCTTCTTTAAAAGATCTGCCATAAACACTTCGCTCTCGTGGCTTGCCGTACCGTTTCCTATAGCGATAATATCGACCTTGTGCTTTTCGATAAGGTTTTTGATTATTCTTTCCGCTCCCGCAATATCGCTCTTCGGGGGTGTCGGATACACTACCGATGTGTCAAGAACCTTGCCTGTAGCGTCAACAACGGCTACCTTACAGCCTGTTCTGTAGCCGGGATCGAAGCCGAGAGCAACGCTGTTCTTCACAGGCGGCTGCATAAGAAGCTGTCTTAGGTTGTCCGAAAATGTGTGTATACTGCTGTCACACGCTTTCTCGGTAAGCTCGTTTCTGAGACGTCTTTCAAGCGAAGGGTGAATAAGACGTTTGAAGCTGTCGTCACAAGCTGAGCGCACCAGCCGTCCGCAATCGTTTTCCGCTTTCACATACGCTCTGTAAATATGCTTCATAACATACTGTTCTTCCGGTTCAATGCTGACCTTGAGCGCATCCTCACGTTCTCCTCTGTCAAGTGCGAGAAGTCTGTGCGGAGGTATCTTACACGCAAGCTCGCTGTAATCATAATAATTCTTATAAACGGTTTCAGCTTTTTCATCGGTAGCTTTTGATACTATCAGTGCATGACCCGTATACTCAGCATACAGCTTTTTACGAAGATCCGCATCATCCGAAACCGTTTCGGAAATAATGTCCAATGCTCCGTTTATGGCATCGTCAACGGTTTCAACGCCCTTTTCTTCACTTATATATTTCTCTGCTTCGGCAGTGGGAGAAGCGAGCGTCTGAGCGAGTATGAAATCGGCAAGGGGCTGAAGTCCTTTTTCTTTTGCTATGCCTGCTCTGGTCTTACGCTTGGGCTTGAAGGGTCTGTAGATGTCCTCGACTTCAGCAAGCGTCTTTGCGTTTAAAAGATCCTGCGTAATCTTGTCGGTAAGATTTCCTCCGCTTTCGATAAGCGACTTTACTTCTTCTTTTCTGCTTTCAAGATTACGAAGGTATGTCAGCCTTTCGCTGAGTTCTCGCAAAAGCTGATCGTCAAGTCCTCCCGTCATCTCTTTTCTGTAGCGAGAAATAAACGGGATTGTATTGCCGCCATCGATCAGCTTTACCGTGTTTTCTACCTGCGTATTTCTTATCTTGAATTCTTCAGCCAACTGCTTTAAAATATCCATTGCTTATCTCCGTTTTCTCAGAATAATTTTCCTACGATTTCAAATACGGGTCCGTGCTGCCACAGGAACGTGCTTAGCTGTATTTCAAATCCCTCGCCCTGATTGCAGGCAAAGTCGATAGGCTTCATCTTGGGCAGACCGTATCCCGAAAGAAGATTCATAATAACGCCTGAATGCGTGATAACAGCGGCTGATGTAACCTCGTTTGCCATCATATCCTTGAATATTTCTTCAAGGCCTTCAAGGCATCTTAATGTAAAATGTCCGTAGCTTTCACCATTCGGAGGTGCGGCATCATATCCGCCCTTCAGCCATTCAAGATACTTTTCATCGCTCTGAAGCTCGGCTTGCGTTTTTCCTTCGTATTCCCCGAAGTCAAGCTCTGCGATACCGTCTATGCGCTTAAGCAGACGTTCGGGATAAATAATATCGGCGGTCTGCAAGCAACGCTTGAGAGGGCTGGAATAAACCTTCTGTACCTTAGGGTAAACGTCAAGAGCCGCAAGCGACGATATAGCATCTTCCCCCTCTTCGCAAAGCGGCAGATCCGTTGTTCCTATATATTTTCCTTCAAGATTTCCACGAGTGATTCCGTGACGGATAAGATAAAGTCTGTAATTCTTCATTTTTTACTTCCTTTCGGTTGATTTTTACTGATAATTATGCCGATTACGGCGATTTTTGTTTTATTATAGAGTTATTACATAAAAAAGCACTTGATTTTTTGTATAAAATCACGCTTTACAATAGGGAATAACTCCGTTATAATATACTGTATGAATATTGTCAGAATCAGAGGGTTATATCATATAATGAATACCGATTTTCCAAGAATACTTTCCCTGCTCCGCAAAGAACGTGGACTTACACAAAAACAGGTTGCCGCAGATCTTGGCATCGCTCAGGCACTCCTGTCACATTATGAAAAAGGCAAACGTGAATGTGGTCTTGAGTTCCTTGTAAAAGCGGCTGACTACTATAACGTTTCTACTGACTATCTGCTCGGTCGTTCGCCCGTTTCCAACGGCGGTATAATTACCGAAAGCGATATTCCCGACGGAAACTCGTCCGGTGATTCAAAATCGGGCGACATTATGCTTGCACTTAACAAAAAGCTGATAACTAACAGCATTGAAGTGATTTTCTCGATTTTGCAAAAAATCAAATCATCAAAGCTCAGCAAGAGCGTTTCATCAATGCTTACGCTTTCCGTATACAAAGCGTTCAGGATAACATATAATGCAAACAGAAAGAACGACGATAATCTTTTCGGCGTATCGCCCACTTCCGCACTCCATCTTATAGATTCTGCAATCTGCCTTGAAGTCGGTGCCGCCGCAGACGCCGCAAACGATGCAGACAACGCACCGTCAATAACGACAAATTCGATAGAAGCCGAATATGACAAGCAAGGAACAGCGCTTTTAAGCCTTATCAAGAACGCAGAAAAGCGTTTAGACCGTATAAATACAGATTAACACCACTGCAGAAAGGGACTTTATATGAAAAAAATCGTTTCCGTAATCATAGCGTTATCTGTGACAGTAACAGCCTTAGCTGTTATAATCGACAAGCTGTACAAAAAAGCCCTGTCGGGAATGCCCGCAGCTGCGGACAATTTCAGGTCCTGAGGTCTTTAAAGAAATCCGTAAGCAGCTTTGCACATTCATCCTGCAAAACTCTGCTTCTCACCATCGGACGATGGTTGAACGGATAATCGAATATTTCCATGAGCGAGGCGCAAGCCCCGCCCTTTTCATCAAAAGCACCGTAAACCAGCCTTTTTATACGGGAATTGATTATAGCGCCCGCACACATAGGACAAGGTTCAAGAGTAACATATAATGTACATTCCGTAAGCCGCCACGAGTTCATAGCTTTGGCGGCTTGTTCTATTGCGATTATCTCCGCATGAGCTGTCGGCATCTGCTCGGTTTCACGCATATTATACCCTTCACCGATTATTCTCCCGTCCTTGTCAACTACGATGGCGCCTACAGGACACTCACCTTTTTCCGCCGCCTTTTTTGCGAGTTCGATACAGAGAGTCATATATTCTTCATCAGCAGTCACAGTAACACCTCCGGAAGATAATCATACGATTTAAATTATACTACAAAAAGAGTTTAAAATCAATATTAAAAGCAATTCTCTTTGATAATCCGTGTTCCCTGCTTGCGAGCATAAATTTCAATATGTGACAAATTTCTGAATAATTGACACACGGCAAGGAATAATATGTTTGCAAGATCAAAAACCGTTTCTTCAGAAAGGAATGACTATATAATGAAAGCTACGGGAATAGTAAGACGTATTGACGACCTCGGAAGAGTCGTTATACCTAAAGAGATAAGGCGAACAATGAGAATAAGAGAAGGCACACCGCTTGAAATATATACAAGTGTAGACGGAGAGGTAATTTTCCGTAAATACTCCCCTGTCGGAGAAATTTCAGGTACGGCGGATCAGTACGCAGATGTATTGTACAAAGTCGGAGGGATGCCTACAGTTATATGCGACCGTGACCACGTTATAGCCGCATCCGGCATTCAGAAAAAAGAAGTGCTTGAACGCAGGGTATCAAGCTCGCTTGAAGACCTTATCGAGCAAAGGAAATCTCTTTACCGTACAGCGGACGGTGTAAAAATGAACCCTATCGAAGGTGTAGATCGCTTTGCCGTTGCCTGTGCGCCGATAATGGCAGACGGAGATGTCAACGGAGCAGTCATCATGCTGTCGGATAAGGAAAATTCGGCTGTTGACGACAAAACAAAGGCTCTTGTCGAAGCAGCCGCAATGTATTTCGGAAAACAGATGGAAGATGTCTGAAAAAAATGTACCCACAGGCGAAAATATCGCTTGTGGGTATAATTTTTGCTTATTTTCCGAACATCATATCAGTAAATTTAACTACATACTCGTTCCAGAATGTCATATCGTGACCGCCGCCGCTTTCAAGGTAAACGTGAGGTATATTGTTAGTGTCCAAAAACTTATGAAACTGCCTGTTATTCTCAAGCAAAAAGTCCTCTGTGCCGCAAGCCATATATATCTGCGGTATTTTCTTATTTTCTTGTGAAAGCCGCTTTACAAGAATCTCAGGATTGTTATCACTTGAGACAACTTCGTCAAGGTTTCCGAAGCATTCATGGTAATATGCGTAATTTGCCACACCGTTGTCACCGCCGTCCTTCATACCTGCTATTTCATGAACAATAAGGGCGGATGACATTGCGCACACCTTACCGAATGTATCGGGATAAGTGAATGCAGTATGAAGCGCACCGAAGCCGCCCATTGAATACCCCATTATCGCAGTATCCTCTGCAGTCTGTGCAAGCCCGAATGTATTTCGTATATAGTCGATAAGCTCTTCACCGACATAAGTGCAATACTTATGCCCTGTAGATAATCCGTCAAGCCAGAATGAGTTTTCGCCGTGAGGAATCACTACGGCAAAATTGTATTTTTCCGAAATATATTCCGGTATCCAGTTGTTGCCGTCCTGTGTGTAACCATGCAGAATGAACAGTGTTTTCATATTCTGCTTATCATAAACCCCACCATAATTGCGCTTATCATCGGGAATATACATTTTGAATGAAGTATGACGGTTGAGCGAATGCGAAAAGAAACGTATATCAATCTGCGACATAAAAATACCTCCGTCTAATATTAAATAATAGCACATTCTATCTGTTACTATCAATCTAAAAATCAGGCTGAACGCCAAAATCGTTATTTCCGAGTTATTTCAAAAGCACGGAAACGTATTTCCGTGCTTAAGTATATATCTTATTTATATCTGTACAGCGAAATCTTCTCAAAGCCGTCAAGAAGATCATCTGTATAATCGAACGCCTTCGCAACTCCCTTTGCAACGCACTCTATCGGATCGTCTGCAACATAGCACGCTGCTCCCACTGCTTCCGTTACAAGATCCGTGAAGCCCTTGAGCATTGCACCGCCGCCTGTCAGCACTATGCCGTTTGTCAGAATATCGCCCACAAGCTCTGGAGGGGTCTGCTCAAATACTTCCTTTATCTTATCGACTATCTCCATTACGCTGTCATGGAGAAAATCGTACATATCCTTATCGCTGATCTCAACACTTTCGGGAAGGCCTTTTATAAGATGTCTGCCCTTTACGGTTATTTTCACATCGCCTGTCGGATTATATACGTTGGCGATTTCTTTTTTTGCCTGCTCTGCCGTCTTTTCACCGATAAGTATTTTGTATTTCATCGTAACGCCTCTTATGATGGCCGCATCAAACTTATTACCTGCCATCTTAAGCGAACAGCTTTTTACAATACCGTTGAACGAAACAACCGCAATATCAGCCGTTCCTCCGCCGACATCGACAACCATTGTGCCGTTAGGCTTTGAAATATCAATACCTGCACCGAGCAGTGCGGCAATAGGTTCTTCTATAATAAATACTTTTCTTGCACCGGCACAAAGCGCAGCCTCAACTACAGCTCTGTTTTCGACATCGGTAACAGACGAAGGGACGCAAAGAATAATTCTCGGCTTTACAATTCGTCCGATAACCTTTCTGATAAATTCGATTATCATTGCTTCCGTCATCTCATTATCAGAGATAACACCGTCTTTGAGCGGTTTTACCGCAACAATATATTCTGGCGTTCTGCCTATCATTTTGTACGCTTCGTTTCCTACTGCAAGAACACAGTGTTTCTTTTTATCATAAGCAACAACAGACGGCTCGTTGACAACGATACCCTTGTTTCCAAGCGTAATTATAACATTCGCAGTGCCTAAATCAATTCCAATATCAGTAGCAGACATACTCGTAATCCTTTCCGTTTACAAATAATTATTTTCTATCAAAGCCAAAAGGCTATCCTTATCGTTTTCGCAATTTCCGTTTACAACCTGTTCAAGCAAGAAATTGAGAGCCTGCCCGATTTCTTTACCCGTAAAGCCAAGCTTCGAAATATCGGAACCGTTGACTTTAAGCTGTTTAAGGCTCATAGGCGGTTCGTTTTGAAGAAACTCCCTTGTATGCTTTTCGATGCTGTCAAAAAGCGCTTTTTCGCCGAAATATGCAGGTGATTTTCCGCAGGTGTCATAATAATGCACCTTTATCAGTTTAATAAAACGCTCCGCACCGTAACGTGCAACGCCTCTTCTTATACTGAGAATATCATCGTTAATAACTATACCATGATTTTCGATTAAAAACAATACCTCGTCTTTAATTTTATTGCTGAAACGCAATCTTTCAAGTATTTTTTCGGCAATTTTACAGCTGACATCGGCATGACCGTAAAAATGGCCTGCACCATCCTTCATAAAAAAGCTGTCAGGCTTGCCTATATCGTGCAAAAGCATTGTAAGGCGAGCTTCTACAGTAGGCTCAGCAGCAGCTACGGTAGCAGCTATATGACCGTAAACCGTCTTATCGTGATACTTTGAATGCTGTTCAAAGCCTATGCACGGATACATCTCGGGAATAATCTCGCAGATAACATCGCTGTAATTACGGAGAATGTCATAGCAATCGCCGGTAAGTATTCCGCACAGCTCACTATTTATCCGCTCCGCAGAAATAAATGAAAGCAGGAATTTCTGTCTGTGAATAGCGTCCGATGTTTCCTTATCAATGCTAAAACCATAACGTGACGCAAAACGCAATGCACGAAGAATCCTTAAACCATCGTCGTCAAAGCGTTTCATCGGATCTCCGACGCATCTTATAATGCCGTTTTTCAGGTCCTCTGCCCCGCCGTACAAATCGACCATACCGACCTTATCATTATACGCTATGGCATTAATCGTGAGATCCCTTCTTGCAAGGTCATCGGCAAGATTCGGAGTAAATCCGACTCCTCGCCTCTCTCGATATCAGATCTCTGAACACCACGAAGAAGACAACCGATGTTGTCACCAGCCTCAGCATAGTCAAGAATCTTTCTGAACATTTCGATACCTGTGCAAACTGTTGAACGGATTTCGTCATGAAGACCAACCATTTCAACTGTATCGTTAGTGTTAAGCTTACCTCTCTCTACTCTACCTGTAGCAACTGTACCACGACCTGTGATTGTGAATACATCCTCAACAGGCATAAGGAAAGGAAGGTCTGACTTACGGTCAGGAGTTGGGATATACTCATCAACTGCATCCATGAGTTCCTTAATGCAATCGCAAGCAGGATCGTCATTTGATGTAGCCTCAAGAGCCTTAAGAGCTGAACCCTTGATGATTGGGCACTCGTCGTCGAAATCATACTCAGCAAGTGTTTCACGAACTTCCATCTCTACGAGTTCAAGGAGTTCTGGGTCATCAACTTGGTCAGTCTTGTTAAGGAATACGATGATTGCTGGAACGCCTACCTGACGAGCAAGGAGAAGGTGTTCTTTAGTCTGAGCCATAGGACCGTCAGTTGCAGCGATAACAAGGATAGCACCATCCATCTGAGCAGCACCTGTGATCATGTTCTTGATATAGTCAGCATGGCCCGGGCAGTCAACGTGAGCATAGTGACGCTTGTCTGTTTCATACTCAACGTGAGCTGTGTTGATTGTGATACCACGCTCTCTCTCTTCAGGAGCCTTATCGATATCTGCATAGTCCTCAAACTTTGCATAGCCCTTGTTTGCAAGATACTTTGTGATAGCAGCAGTAAGAGTAGTCTTACCGTGGTCTACGTGACCGATTGTACCAATGTTTACGTGGGGCTTGGTACGTTCAAATTTCTGCTTGCCATTGGAATTTTCCTCCTTAAAATTTACAATAGAAAAATTGTCAAAGATATTCTATCAAATAAGAATAGAAATATCAAGAGTTTTTTATAAAATTATATGCAACTAATTAGTCTTTCTTAGCTCTTTCACTAATGATAGACTCACTAATTGACTTAGGAACAGGCTCGTAACCGTCCGGCTCCATTGTGTACTGACCACGACCCTGAGTCTTTGAACGAAGGTCATTAACGTAGCCAAACATTTCTGAAAGCGGAACTCTTGCATTAATCTGCTTAGCACCTGCTCTGTCTTCCATACCCTGAATCTGTCCACGACGAGAGTTAAGGTCACCGATAACATCGCCCATATATTCTTCAGGAACGATAACTGTAACCTTCATCATTGGTTCGAGTATGATTGGGTTAGCCCTCTTAGCAGCATCCTTAAATGCCATAGAACCTGCGATCTTAAATGCCATTTCTGATGAGTCGACTTCGTGATAAGAACCATCATAAAGCTCAACTCTAACGTCAACAACGTTGTAGCCTGCAAGGATACCACTCTTCATAGCACCCTGAATACCTGCGTCAACTGCGGGGATATATTCCTTAGGAATAGAACCGCCGACGATTTGGTTTACAAATTCGTAACCCTTGCCGATACCATTTTCATCAAGGTTAGGCATAATACGAATCTTAACGTGACCGTACTGACCCTTACCACCTGACTGACTCTTATACTTAAGGTCAAGGTCTGAAGAGCTTTCCTGCTGGATTGTTTCCTTATATGCAACCTGAGGAGCACCGACATTAGCCTCAACCTTAAATTCACGGAGAAGACTGTCAACAATGATTTCGAGGTGGAGTTCACCCATACCTGCGATGATTGTCTGGCCTGTTTCTTCGTCTGTATAAGCCTTGAAAGTAGGATCTTCTTCTGCAAGCTTTGCAAGAGCGATACCCATCTTTTCCTGACCTGCTTTTGTCTTCGGCTCAATAGCAACACGAATTACAGGATCAGGGAAATTCATTGATTCGAGAACGATTGGATGATCTTCGTCGCAAAGAGTATCACCTGTTGTAGTATTTTTAAGACCAACGGCAGCAGCGATGTCACCTGAATAAGCTACAGGAATATCCTCTCTGTGGTTAGCGTGCATAAGAAGGATTCTGCCCATTCTTTCCTTTTGGTCCTTAACAGAGTTAAGGCAAGAGAGTACCGGCAGCAATCTGACCTGAATATACACGGAAGAAACAAATCTTACCAACAAACGGGTCAGTAGCAATCTTGAATGCGAGAGCTGCGAATGGCTCGTCATCAGATGAATGACGGAATTCTTCCTCTTCTGTATCAGGATTTACACCCTTGATTGAGTCAACGTCGGTAGGAGCCGGCATATAGTCAACAATTGCATCAAGGAGTGGCTGAACACCCATATTACGATAAGCTGTACCGCAGCAAACAGGAACCATTGAGTTTGCGATAGTAGATCTACGGATAACCTTCTTGATTTCGTCGACAGTAATAGCGTCTTCGCCCTCTTCAAAGTATTTTTCCATAAGGTCCTCATCCATCTCAGCAACATGCTCAACAAGCTCAGTTCTGTACTTTGCAGCGAGTTCCTTCATATCATCAGGGATTTCTCTGATTTCAAATTTCATACCCTTTTCTTTATCAGGATCGATATAGATAACGGCATGGTTTTCTACGAGGTCAATAATACCCTCAAAGGTATCCTCACTTCCGATCGGAAGCTGAATCGGAAGAGCATTACATTTAAAACGGTCTTTAACCATATTAAGAACATGTAGAAGTCAGCACCCATAATATCCATCTTATTAACGAATATCATACGCGGTACTTTATATTCATCAGCCTGACGCCATACAGTTTCTGACTGGGGCTCAACGCCGCCTTTAGCGCATAGGACTGTTACAGATCCGTCAAGAACTCGCAGCGAACGCTCAACTTCAACAGTAAAGTCAACGTGTCCGGGAGTATCGATGATATTGATTCTGTGCTTCTTCCAGAAACAAGAATGCAGTTGTAGCAGCAGAGGTGATTGTGATACCACGCTCTTTTTCCTGAACCATCCAGTCCATTGTGGAAGCACCGTCGTGTGTCTCACCATTTTATGGTTTACGCCGGTATAATACAGGATACGCTCAGTGGTTGTAGTTTTACCTGCATCAATATGAGCCATAATGCCAATATTTCTTGTCTTCTCAAGAGATACTTGTCTTGACATAATACCCTCCTATTAATATCTGAAATGAGCAAATGCTTTGTTTGCTTCTGCCATCTTGTGTGTATCGTCGCACTTCTTAACTGCGCCGCCTGTCTTATTGACAGCGTCCATAATTTCAGCAGCAAGACGTTCTCTCATAGTTCTCTCTGAACGCTGACGAGCGTAAAGAGTAATCCAACGAAGACCTAAAGTCTGTCTTCTTTCAGGACGAACCTCATGAGGAACCTGGTAAGTAGCACCGCCGACACGGCGAGCCTTTACCTCGAGTACAGGCATTACGTTTTCCATTGCAGCTTCAAAAGTCTCTAATGGGTCGTTGCCTGTTTTTTCCTTAATGATGTCGAATGCGTCGTAAACGATTTTCTGAGCGACGCCCTTCTTTCCATCAAGCATGATGCTGTTGATAAGTCTGGTTACAAGCTTTGAATTGTAAAGCGGATCAGGTAATACATCACGCTTAGCGATTTGGCCTCTTCTTGGCATCTTCGCTTCCCTCCTTCATAATTTTTAATGAGTTCATAGGTACTCGGTTTTTCCGTGGAGTCAACAAAAGGTCATATACGCTGTAATTATATATAGGTATATAAACTATTGTTATCCATTAAAATAAGGCTTATTTCTTAGCAGCCTTTGGCTTCTTTGCACCGTACTTAGAACGGCTCTGCATTCTGCCGTTTACACCCTGTGTATCAAGTGTACCACGAATAATATGGTAACGTACACCAGGAAGGTCCTTAACACGGCCGCCACGAATCATAACTACAGAGTGTTCCTGAAGGTTATGACCAACGCCCGGAATGTATGCAGATACTTCAATACCGTTAGTAAGACGAACTCTGGCAATCTTTCTGAGAGCTGAGTTAGGCTTTTTAGGTGTAGCGGTCTTTACTGCAGTACAAACGCCACGCTTTTGAGGTGAGTTGTTATCTGTAACAACATTTTTCTTAGTGTTTAAGCCCTTTAAAAGTGCAGGTGTCTTTGACTTCTTTTCGATAGTCTTACGACCTGTTCTTACGAGCTGATTAAAGGTAGGCAATAGTTTATCTCCTTTCAAAAATTATTTTATACGCTGTGTGCGTATAAGTCATACGCCGAAAATCGGCATATCAATTAAACGCACACCTCGGGGCAAGCCAAAGCTTACCCCGAAATGTTGTATTATTTGCTAAAAGTTGCATAAAAATTTGTTGATTATATACAAACTTATCTCACACGATTTAGCATTATACCACTACTGCATAGTGTTTGTCAAGAGTTCTTGCAATTGTTCAAGATTTAAAATTTCATCGCTGTTTTCAGCGGCAAAATAACTCGGAACAACATCAACCTTACGGAATACGTCCATACCGGTACCGGCAGGAATGAGCTTACCGATAATAACATTTTCCTTAAGACCGATAAGCGGGTCGCTCTTGCCTCTGATAGCGGCATCGGTAAGAACTCTTGTTGTTTCCTGGAAGGAAGCGGCTGAAAGGAATGAATCCGTAGCAAGAGAAGCCTTTGTAATACCCATAAGAATAGGAATATATGTTGCTTTCTTAAGATTTTCCTCACCAGCTTTAATTCTTGCGTCAATCTTGTCGTTTGCTTCGTCAACAGCCGAAACATCAACCATTGTGCCTGCAACAAGATCGGTGTCACCTGCTTCGTCAACAGTACATTTCTTAAGCATCTGACGAACAATAACTTCGATATGCTTATCGTTGATATCAACACCCTGTGTACGATATGCAAACTGAACTTCCTTAATAAGGTAGTTATAAACAGCCTCTTCACCGAGAATTGCAAGAACATCGTGCGGATTAACAGCACCGAGAGTAAGCTCAGTACCCTTTGTAATATGAGCACCCTCTACGATATTTTCGCAAAGTCTTGCACCGTAAGGAATAAGATATTTCTTCTCCTCGGCAGTATCTTTATTATAAACGATAACGTGACGGCTCTTTTTGATTTCCTCAAAACGAACATCACCTTCGATTTCAGAAAGGATAGCAAGCATGCTTTGGGACTTTCTTGCCTCAAAGAGTTCCTCAACACGAGGAAGACCCTGTGTAATATCTTCAGCCGGCTATACCACCGGTATGGAATGTTCTCATAGTAAGCTGAGTACCAGGCTCACCGATAGACTGAGCGGCAATGATACCAACTGCTTCGCCGATTGTACATCTTCCGTTTGCAAGTGAAGAACCATAGCACTTTGCGCAGACGCCGTGTTCTGCGTGACAGGTAAGAACTGAACGAATTTTAACGGTCTTTACGCCCGATGCAACTATCATCTTGGCATCGGCTTCCGTTATCAGCATCCTTTGAAACGAGGAACTTCACCGTGTCATCAGTGAAATCTTCGGCAAGGTCAAATCTGCCTGTAAGACGTTCTTCAAGCGACTCATAAACACGGCCTTCACATCCATAAATTTGTCGATACCGTCATGACATCCGCAGTCATCAGTTCTTACGATAACTTCCTGTGATACGTCAACAAGACGTCTTGTAAGGTAACCTGAGTCGGCTGTTCTTAACGCCGTATCGGCAAGACCCTTTCTCGCACCTCTTGAAGAAATGAAGTATTCGAGGATGTTAAGACCTTCACGGTAGTTAGCTCTGATCGGGATTTCAATCGTTTCACCCGATGTATTTGCGATAAGTCCACGCATACCTGCAAGCTGTCTTATCTGGTTTGTACTACCACGGGCTCCTGAGTCTGCCATCATATAGATGGGGTTATAATCGTCAAGACCCTTTGTCAGTGCAACTGTAACATCTGTTGTAGCCTGGTTCCATACTGAAAGCACTGCAGATTTTCTTTCGGCATTCGAAATGAAACCGTTGTTGAAATACTCGTTGATTTCCTGAACCTGTGCATCCGCATTTGCAAGAATATCCTTTTTCTCGGGCGGTATTGTAGCATCGCATACAGCTACTGTGATTGCCGCCTTTGTCGAGTATTTGTAACCCATTGCTTTTATTTTATCAAGAACCTGTGCTGTCATAGGTGTTCCGTGAACCTTAAGGCACTTGTCGATGATTTTTCCAAGCTCTTTCTTTCTTTACCTTGAAGCCGATTTCGAGATCAAACTTCTTTTCAGGATCGTTTCTGTCAACGAAGCCAAGATCCTGAGGAATATGCTCGTTGAAAAGAATACGTCCTACAGTAGCATCGATTATCTTTGTTTCGGGATGATCTCCGCCTACATCCTTGGTAACTCTAACCTTGATAGCCGAGTGGATCGTAATATCGCCTTCATTGTAAGCCATAATAGCCTCGTTGAAGTCACGGAATACTTTACCCTCGCCCTTTTCGCCGGGCTTGTCGATAGTAAGATAATAAGAACCGAGTACCATATCCTGAGTAGGAACTGTAACAGGACGGCCGTCTGAAGGCTTCAGCAGGTTCTTTGCGGCAAGCATAAGTGTTCTTGCCTCGTTCTGTGCTTCCTCAGACAGAGGCAGATGCACTGCCATCTGGTCACCGTCAAAGTCTGCGTTGAACGCTGTACAAACCAGCGGATGAAGCTTGATTGCACGACCCTCGACCAGTACCGGCATAAATGCCTGAATTCCGAGTCTGTGCAGTGTAGGGGCACGGTTGAGCATTACGGGGTGATCCTTGATAACTTCTTCAAGAGCATCCCATACAGCAGGATCCTTAGCCTGCTCTACCATCTTTCTTGCACTCTTTATATTGTTAGCGATACCACGCTTGTCAAGTTCCTTCATTACAAAGGGCTTGAACAGTTCAATAGCCATTTCTTTAGGAAGACCGCACTGGTGCATCTTGAGTTCGGGACCTACAACGATAACCGAACGTCCTGAATAGTCAACACGCTTACCGAGAAGGTTCTGACGGAAACGTCCCTGCTTACCCTTAAGCATATCCGAAAGAGATTTCAGAGGACGGTTTGAAGGGCCTGTAACCGCTCTGCCGTGTCTGCCGTTGTCGATAAGAGCGTCAACAGCTTCCTGAAGCATTCTCTTTTCGTTTCTAACGATGATGTCGGGTGCGTGAAGCTCCTTCATCTTTGTAAGACGGTTGTTTCTGTTGATAACACGTCTGTACAGATCGTTAAGGTCGGAAGTGGCGAATCTGCCGCCGTCCAGCATAACCATAGGACGCAGATCCGGAGGAATTACGGGTATGCAGTCGAGTATCATCCATTCGGGACGGTTACCGCTGAGTCTGAATGCCTCAACAACATCAAGTCTTTTTAATAACTTTACTCTCTTCTGACCCTGCTGAGTATCCTCAAGCTCTTTCTTAAGCTCCTCGGACAGCTTGTCAAGGTCGATTTCGCAAAGAAGCTCCTTGATAGCTTCGGCGCCCATCTCGGCTCTGAAATCATCCTCATAACGCTCTCTCATATCAGCATACTCTTTTTCTGTGAGTATCTGCTTCTTTGTGAGAACTGTATCGCCGGGATCGACAACTATATACTTTGTAAAGTAAAGAACTTCTTCAAGTCTCTTGGGTGATATATCAAGTACCTGACCGATACGGCTGGGCGTACCTTTAAAATACCAGATATGCGATACGGGAGCCGCAAGCTCTATGTGACCCATACGCTCACGTCTTACCTTGTTGCGTGTTACTTCAACGCCGCAACGCTCACATATTTTACCTTTGAAACGGATTCTCTTATATTTACCGCAGGAACACTCCCAGTCCTTTGTAGGACCAAATATCTTTTCGCAGTACAGACCGCCTCTTTCGGGCTTCTGTGTTCTGTAGTTGATTGTTTCGGGACGCTCAACAACGCCGTAGCTCCATGCACGGATCTGATCCGGAGAAGCAAGACCGATCTTCATTGAATCAAATGTTTTATATGCCAATTTACAGACCTCAATTCTTTCTATAGAAGTTTATGTGTGATAACACACGCTTTTCTGTCAATGCCTATGCTTAAATCATCGTCTGATTATTCGTCAAACGAGTCGTCAGCGTCATTTTCGTTGAAGTCGATGTCAAAATCATCTTCATCGTCCTTATCGGCATAGAATTCGCTGTCTTCGTCTATATCCTTAGTTGTGAAACCGTCATCAAGAGAGCCGTCCTCGGCTACATACTCAAATGTATCCTCGCCTGCTGCCTGACCGTATTCATCGTCTTCTTCATAAGTCTGTCTGAGATCAATCTCATTCTTGTCAGCATCAAGTACCTTGATGTCAAGACCAAGTGACTGAAGCTCCTTGAACAGAACCTTGAAGCTCTCGGGAACGCCTGCCTTAGGAACGGATCGCCCTTGAACGATTGCCTCGTAAGTTTTAACACGTCCTACTATATCGTCCGACTTTACAGTAAGGATTTCCTGAAGTGTATAAGCCGCACCGTAAGCCTCAAGTGCCCAAACTTCCATCTCACCGAAACGCTGTCCGCCGAACTGAGCCTTACCGCCGAGTGGCTGCTGTGTTACCAGTGAGTAAGGACCGGTTGAACGTGCGTGAATCTTATCGTCAACGAGGTGATGGAGCTTGAGGTAGTACATATAACCTACTGTTACAGGGCTGTCGAACTTCTCGCCTGTACGACCGTCTGTAAGCTGTGTCTTGCAGTCAGAACGCATAGGAATCTTAGAGAAGTCTATCCTTGCGGAATCCTTATCCTTGTAGTTTTCACGTTCAGCCTCAGCCTTTTCAAAGCAAGCTCTGATGTCGGCCTCGTGAGCACCGTCAAATACAGGGGTCATTATCTGCCAGTCAAGTGCCTTACAAGCATAACCGAGGTGAACCTCAAGAACCTGACCGATGTTCATTCGTGAAGGAACGCCGAGCGGGGTTCAGTACAATATCAAGCGGTGTACCGTCGGGAAGGAAAGGCATATCCTCCTGCTTTAAGATACGGGAAACGACACCCTTGTTACCGTGACGACCCGCCATCTTATCGCCGACAGAAATCTTACGCTTCTGTGCGATGTAGCATCTTACCACCATATTTACGCCGGGTGAAAGTTCATCACAGTTCTGTCTTGTGAACACCTTAACGTCAACGATGATACCGCTTTCGCCGTGAGGTACACGAAGTGAATTATCTCTTACTTCTCTTGCCTTATCACCGAAGATAGCACGGAGAAGTCTTTCTTCTGCGGTAAGCTCTGTTTCACCCTTAGGTGTAACCTTGCCGACCATAATATCGCCCGAGTGAACCTCGGCACCGATACGGATGATACCACGCTCGTCAAGATCCTTAAGAGCGTCCTCAGAAACGTTGGGGATCTCTCTTGTTATCTCCTCCGGTCCGAGCTTTGTATCACGGCATTCGAGCTCATATTCTTCTATATGGATTGATGTGTAGACATCATTATAAACGAGTTTTTCATTTATAAGAACGGCGTCCTCGTAGTTGTAGCCTTCCCATGTCATGAAGCCGATAAGAGCATTCTTACCGAGTGAAATCTCACCCTGGCTTGTAGCGGGACCGTCAGCAAGAACATCGCCGGTCTTTATCTCCATACCCTTTGAAACGGCAGGACGCTGGTTTACGCAGGTGCCCTGGTTTGAACGCTTGAACTTTATCAGCTTGTAGCTGTGTTCAACACCGTTGTTATCGGTAACAACGATTTCGTCGGCACTGCACTTTGTTACAACGCCGTCTTCCTTTGCTACTACAACCGCACCCGAATCAACGGCTGCCTTGTATTCCATACCCGTACCTACGATAGGATTCTGTGTTACCATAAGCGGAACTGCCTGACGCTGCATGTTTGCACCCATAAGAGCACGGTTTGCGTCATCGTTCTCAAGGAACGGAATCATCGCAGTAGCGACAGAAACGACCATCTTAGGCGAAACGTCCATGTAGTCTACACGGTCACGGTCAACTTCAAGAATTTCTTCACGGAAACGTGCATTTACACGCTTTCTTGCGAATTTTCCCTGCTCGTCAAGAGGTTCGTTAGCCTGTGCTACAACGTAGTTATCCTCCATATCGGCAGTCATATAGGTTACTTCGTCAAGTACAACGCCTGTTTCCTTGTCAACCTTACGGTAAGGAGCTTCGATAAAGCCGTACTTGTTTATCTTTGCGAATGAAGCAAGGTAAGAGATAAGACCGATGTTAGGACCTTCGGGAGTTTCGATAGGACACATTCTTCCGTAGTGGGAATAGTGAACATCTCGAACTTCGAAGCTCGCACGGTCACGGGAAAGACCGCCGGGGCCGAGCGCTGAAAGTCTTCTCTTATGAGTAAGCTCTGCAAGAGGGTTGTTCTGATCCATGAACTGTGAAAGCGGCGAAGAACCGAAGAACTCCTTGATAGCCGCAACAACGGGACGGATATTGATAAGGGCGTTGGGAGTTACCTTGTCGCCTTCCTGTGACTGAAGTCCCATTCTTTCACGGATAACTCTTTCCATTCTTGCAAAACCGATTCTGAACTGGTTCTGTAAAAGCTCACCTACGCTACGGATACGTCTGTTTCCGAGGTGGTCTATATCGTCAACCTCACCGACGCCTTCGCAAAGGTTGATGAAGTAGCTTACTGTTGCAAATATATCGTCAAGAGTGATGTGCTTGGGGATAAGGTCTTCTACTCTGTTTGAAAGCTCGGCTGTGAGCGCCTCAACATCATCGCCGCACTTGTCGAGTATCTCACGCAGTACGCTGAAGCATACCTTCTCATTGATACCGAGTGATTCTGCATCTATAGATTCGGGAATGTAGCCGGCTATATCGACCATTCCGTTTCCGAGAACCTTTGCTATTTTTTCCTCGGAGAAGATTACGCACTCCTTAACGCCTGCCTGCTCTACAGCCTGTGCCTTTTCAGCGTTGATGAACTCGTTCTCGTCAACAAGAATCTCGCCCGTGGTAGGATCTATAATCGGCTGAGCGGCCTTATGACCGGCGATTCTCGAAGCAACTCCGAGCTTCTTGTTGTACTTGTAACGTCCGAATCTTGCAAGGTCATATCTCTTTGCGTCAAAGAACAGATTGTTGATATGAGTATTTGCGGAATCAACCGTAGGAGGCTCACCGGGTCTTAACTTTCTGTACACTTCAAGCAAAGCCTCTTCGGTGTTCTTTGTAGCGTCCTTTTCCTGAATCGTCTGTACTATTCTGGGGTCTTCACCGAACAGATCGATGAGGTCGTCATCGCTGCTGATACCGAGCGCACGGATGAATGTTGTTGCCGGTATCTTTCTGTTTTTATCTATACGGACATAGAAGATGTCGTTTGAGTCCATCTCATATTCGAGCCATGCACCTCTGTTAGGGATAACAGTTGACTTGAATAACTTCTTACCCGTTTTATCGTAGTCAAAGCCGTAATAAACGCCGGGAGAGCGAACCAACTGAGAAACAATAACACGCTCGGCACCGTTAATCACGAATGTGCCGCTTTCGGTCATCAGCGGGAAATCGCCCATGAATATCTCATTCTCAACAACTTCTCCGGTTTCGTTGTTCCTAAGCTGTGCCTTTACACGAAGGGGTGCCGCATACGTTGTATCACGTTCTTTGCACTCCTCTATAGAATACTTGGGGTCCTCATCAAGACGATAATCAACGAAACTCAGCACCAGCTTGCCGTTAGCATCGGTAATAGAAGAAATATCCTTGAATACTTCTTTTATACCCTCGTCCAAAAACCACTTATATGAATCCTTCTGAATTTCGATGAGGTTCGGCATCTTCTGAACTTCATTGATTTTGGAAAAACTCATACGGGTATTTCTACCCAGCTTTACCTGCTTGACATTCACCATGGGCTTTACCACTCCTTAATTTATTCACGGATATTTATACGCTCGTGTTTTCCGCATAATAAAGGGAAAATCTACGCTTTTCGACACTGCGGGATTTCATCCTGAACGCATATCAATCCATTATGATACATTTTAGTATTGTACCACATATAAAGGGCAAAGTCAATAGAAAAATCGCTTAACTTTTGTCTTATTTCTCATTTTCGTATCGTTGTTTTAACCGAAAATATGTCAAAATGCCGATTTTGCCATATTAAATTTACATATGCACATTCCTGTTTTATATGACGATACCGCAAACCCGTCCTGTAAGCAAACCGGATTTGCGGTATTTAAAATAATGTTCGGAAATACCCGATTTCAAACCAATCGAAATATATTTATGAAACGTTGGTCGGTATCTCCTGATGCTATCTTCCCTTCATTGCTCAATACAAATCGGGTAGCGTGTCCTTAGTCACGGCATATTCGCTGTTATACACCTTTTTAAGCTGTTTGAAGGTATTGAACTTTTCGCTGAGGCAGAACGGTTTTGACCAGGTCATATATGACGACCAGCCGACTTTTTCGGATACTACCGCTTCGGGACTTGGCAATGTGCCTGTTTCACCGATTATCGTTATTTTCTTTTCAGACGTTATCTCACACAGGTTATAGTACATTTCGCTCTGCGAGGTATGCTCGTGTTCAGGCGGATACATATCCCTCGAAATTATATCCACTACATCATCGCCCGGATAACATTCGGGAATCTGTGAATTCCACACCCATATAAGATTGTCGAGATGAAATATGTTTGTGTATCTGTCGTGCATAAGGCGGAACAGCTTTTTAACGGTATCCGCTCCTTTTTTGCCCCACCAGAACCAATCGCCGTCGCCCTCGTGAAAGGGTCGCCACAGAATCGGCACTCCTTTTTCGCAGAAGGGTCGGAGTATTCCTGCCATTGTATCCATATCCGAAAGCAGAGCTTTATTTTCAGGCGTACCGTCAATCACAGCCTTACTTGCGTCAAAGTCGGTATTTTCGCTGAAAAACGATTTTGATCTTCCGTAAAGCGGAGAAAACCAGTGCCAGCACATAGTGATAAGCCCCTTTTTCTCTGCCCACTCCCACACTCTTTTAAGAGTGCCGTAATTCTCCGTGACCTCTGTCATACATTCATCGTCTGTATCGGAATAATTGATATTCGGCGAATATGAAAGCAGTTCAAAGCCGAGAAGTGCAGGCTGTTTTCCTGTGACCTTTTCTATAAGATGAAGCTCTTCCTGCGCCATAGTCTGCGTATGCTGTCCGGTTATGATTTTTTCATAGGTTATGTCGGACAGATATTTAAGCACATTGCGTACACCCTGCTGTGCGTTGGGGTTTGAAGGGGTATATAATTTATCGCTCATAAGCGTTCTCCTTTTAGGTAAATCTTTATATAATGATAGCATAAATAAGGACGGTTGGCAATAGGAAGTTATGGTAAGAATGCAAAGGCGGCAAATAATTTCTATTATAATAACGCAATAACCAACATCGCCTTGACCCGTTTTGATATGTTGATGCAGAAAATCCGCCGTTATAAAAACAGCGGATTCTGTGCAGATGTTAACAAACTGCCTGCCTCGAGAAAGGCGAACAGGGTGCTTACCGCCTCAGGCGGTTTCTTCAGAGAAGTTACCGGTGTACAGGCTGTAATACTTGCCCTTCTTTGCTATAAGCTCGTCGTGCGTGCCACGCTCGATAATTCTGCCCTGCTCAAGCACCATAATACAATCGGAGTTGCGCACGGTTGAAAGCCTGTGAGCGATAACGAACGTTGTTCTGCCGTGCATAAGTGCGTCCATTCCCGCCTGCACGAGCTTTTCGGTACGGGTATCTATTGACGAGGTAGCCTCGTCAAGAATCAGTACAGGAGGATCTGCGACCGCCGCTCTTGCTATTGATAACAGCTGACGCTGACCCTGGCTTAAATTAGCACCGTCACCTGTAAGCATAGTCTGATAACCGTCGGGAAGTCTTCTTATAAAGCTGTCGGCATTAGCAAGCTTTGCGGCAGCTATACATTCTTCATCCGTAGCGTCCAGCTTGCCGTAGCGGATATTATCCATTACCGTGCCTGTGAACAGATTGGTTTCCTGTAAAACGATGCCGAGCGACTTACGCAGTTCGGGCTTCTTTATCTTATTTATATTGATTTCGTCATATCTTATCTTACCGTCCTGAATATCGTAGAAACGGTTTATAAGATTGGTTATGGTAGTTTTTCCTGCACCGGTCGAGCCTACAAAAGCAATCTTCTGACCGGGCTTTGCATAGAGCTTTATGTCGTGAAGTACCATTTTTTCGTCAGTGTAGCCAAAGTCTACGCCGTCAAAGACAATACCGCCCTCCTGCCTTTTATACGACACCGTTCCGTCCGCTTTATGAGGATGCTTCCACGCCCATTTACCTGTGCGGTGATCAACCTCCGTAATATTGCCGTTTTCGTCAATTTCCGCATTGACAAGCTCGACATAACCGTCATCGTGTTCAGGCTTCTGATCCATAAGATCGAACAGACGCATTGCACCTGCTGAAGCCATTATCACGAATGTCATCTGCTGACTTAGCTGTGAAATCGGGTTTGTAAAATTCTTGTTGAGCGTACAGAATGAAACAATAGTACCGAGAGTAAGACCGCCAAAGCCGTTTGTTGCAAGCACTGCGCCGAGCAACGCACATAAAACATAACTGATGTTGCCTATATTGGCGTTTATCGGCATCAGGATATTCGCATACTTGTTTGCCTTATATGCGCTGTTTCTGAGGTTATCGTTTATCTTTACAAAATCGTCTATTGCCTCCTGCTCGTGACAGAACACCTTTACTACCTTCTGACCGTCAAGCATTTCTTCAATAAAGCCATCGACCTCGCCCAGATCGTGCTGCTGTTTACCGAAATATTTACCTGATTTTGCGGCGATCTTCTTAGTTACAACAAGCATCACAGCCGCCATACCTACGGCAAGTATCGTCATCGGTATGCTCATAATAAGCATAGAAACAAGCGAGATTATAACTGTTGTGCCGCAGTTTATCACTTGTGGGATACTCTGACATATAAACTGTCTGAATGTATCGATATCATTTGTATAAACCGACATTATATCGCCGTGCTGATGTGTGTCGAAATACTTTATCGGGAGCTTTTCCATATTGGTGAAAAGGTCATTACGGAAGTTTCTGAGCGTACCTTGTCCTACGTTTACCATTATCCTGTTATACGCATAAGATGCCGCAAGACCGACAACGTAAACTATCGCAAGTCTGAGCATTGCAAACGCAAGAGGTGTGAAGTCTGTGCTTTTGGCTGCAATCATAGGCTTGATATAATCGTCGATAAGCGACTGTATGAAAAGCATTCCGGCAAGTGTTGTGACCGCCTGCACAAGAATACATACAACAACACAGATACACGAGAATTTATAACGGCTGAATGTGTATTTGATAATTCTGCCGAGCAGTTTTACCTGTTCCTTCGGTGAAACATCGGGACGGGGTCCCATTTTTCTTTTATCCATTACGTTACGCTCCTTTCCTTAATTCTGGGGGCGGTCAAAGTCGCCGCCGTCCTTTGTCTGAGATTCGTATATATCTCTGTATATCTCATTATTTGCAACAAGCTCATCGTGCGTTCCGACACCGTTTATTCTGCCGTCGTCAAGAACGACTATGCGATCCGCATCCTGAACGCTTGATACACGCTGCGCAATAATTATCTTGGTTGTACCGGGTATGCACTTCTGGAATGCCGCTCTTATCTTTGCGTCTGTAGCTGTATCCACTGCGCTTGTGGAATCGTCAAGTATAAGCACGGCAGGCTTTTTGAGAAGTGCTCTTGCTATACATATACGCTGTTTCTGACCGCCGGATACGTTAGTACCGCCACGTTCGATAACCGTATTGTACTTATCGGGAAAACGCTCGATGAATTCATCAGCGCAAGCCCACTTACAAGCCTCGATGCATTCTTCCTCTGTGGCGTTTTCGTTGCCCCAGCGTAGATTATCAAGTATAGTGCCTGAGAACAGGACATTTTTCTGCAACACTACCGATACCTGATCACGCAGGAACTTCATATCGTAGTCCTTTACATCAACGCCGCCTACCTTTACACTTCCCTGCTGTACATCATAAAGACGGCTGATAAGATTTACAAGACTGGTCTTTCCGCAGCCCGTTCCGCCGATTATTCCGATGGTTTCACCTGACTTTATGTGCAGGTTTATGTCGGTGAGGACCTCCTCCTCGCTTGTCTTATGGTATCTGAAATGCACATTGTCGAAGTCTATGCTGCCGTTTGACATTAACTCTACGGGAGCGAAAGGCTCGGCAAGATCGGGCTGTTCACGCAGAACCTCGGTTATACGGCGCATACTTGCAACGCTCATTGTAATCATAACGAATATCGTCGAGAGCATCATAAGTGACATCAGTGAACCCATTACATAGCTGAACAGCGATGTAAGCTCGCCTATCTGCAAGGTCTTGTCAACAACGATAAACTTAGCTCCGAACCAGCAGATTGCCATAATACTGGCATAAATCACAAGCATCATCACAGGGTTATTGAAAGCAAGGGTGCTTTCGGCTTTTTTGAACATATTGTAAAGATTGCCGGAGGATTTCTTGAACTTTTCGTTCTCATAATCCTCACGGACGTACGATTTCACCACTCTGATGCCTGAGATATTCTCCTGTACGCTTGCGTTAAGGTCGTCATATTTTGTGAATGCCACATTGAAAATCTTCATTGCCCTGAGCATAATTATCACAAGAACTACCGCAAGGAAAAACTATAGCGCCGAGGAATATAAAGCTCATATCCGCATTTACCACAAAGCACATAGCCATACTGCTTATCAGCATAAGAGGCGCTCTAACGGCTATTCTTATTATCATCTGATATGCGTTCTGAACGTTTGTTACGTCGGTCGTCATACGGGTAACAAGTCCTGCTGTACTGAACTTGTCTATGTTTGAAAATGAGAAGCGCTGTATGTTACGGTACATCGCCTCTCTTAAATTACAGGCAAAGCCCGACGATGCGCTTGCGGCATATTTGCCTGCCATCATTCCCGCAAAAAGACTTATCATAGCGAGGACTATCATAATTATTCCGTAAAGCAGTATCTTGTTCATATTACCTTTCTCTACGCCTTCGTCAATCAGCAACGCCATTACGAAAGGGATTATTACCTCCATAACAACCTCAAGTGCCGAATAGACGGGAGCTAAGACAGAATCTTTCTTGTACTGCTTTACCTGTTTAAGAAGCTCTTTCACTTAATCAGTCATCCTTTCTGTTTCAAGTTATCTGTATTTATGTTGTCTATATTGTTCAGCAGCGTTTTCTGAAGCCGCATGAATTCATTCAGCTCGGAATCGGTAAAGCTGCGGAATGCCGCCTGCTCTATATTCCTCATATGACGGGATATAAGCCCTGCTGTCTGTCTGCCCTTATTTGTTGCGGTAAGATTTTTGTAGCGTTCATCGCTTTCACAGCCTGTACAGCTTATATATCCCGATTTTCTCAGCTTTTTAATAAGTGCGGAAACCGAAGGCTTAGAAATGCAAAGATGTTTATGCAAGTCGGCGGCGAATATATCTTTTTCTGGGGAATTTGCGATATACATAAGCACTCTGCCCTGCGCCGCAGTAATATCAATATCGGCAAAAATCACGTTCAGGCTGTTTTCGATACGCTGATTTATGGTCTTGTTATCAATCATTATCGCCTGAATGTCGGTTTCATTCATAACGGTTAACCTCCTTACCGGTAATATGCTAACAGTTTATCTCCTTGATAATAATACACCAAACGGTCTTGAATGTAAAATACAAATATGTTATAATCAATAAAGAATATTTATCGTTAATTAAAAAAGGAGTTTGTTATGAATACTACTCAGCTTGAATGCTTTCTTGCGGTTGCGGAAACCCTCAATTTTTCAAAAGCGGCAGAAATGGTGAATATAAGTCAGCCTGCCGTCAGCCATCAGATTTCATCGCTTGAGGCGGAGCTTGGAGTGCGGCTGTTTCTGAGAACGAATAAAAGCGTTCAGCTTACAAAAGAGGGACTGATTTTTATAGGCGATGCGGAAACGATAGTCAGGACAGCGATGAATTCTATCCATCGCCTGAGTACCAATGTTAAGGAGAAAAAGCGGACAGTAGCTATCGGTGTTCATAATCAGTACGAGCTTGATGCGGCTGTACCGGTGATGAACATTATCGGAAAGATGTATCCGAATTTTGAGCCGGAGATTACTATGATGCCGTTCAAATCGCTTGATAATCTGCTTGAGGAAAACAAGCTGCAGATTATATTCGCTATCAAGTCTGAAAACGAAACCGCAAAAGCAGAGTGCTTTACTGCACTGTGTGAGTGTCCTGTTATGCTGATATGCCGTAAAGACGATGAACTGAGCGGAAGAAAAAGCATAAATATAAACGATATAAACGGCAGACGTGTTATACTTATTAAAAGGCACAAGTGTCCCGATGCGGCAATGGAAGGGTATATGAAGCTCGGCCTGCCGAATAACAGCAACGTACTGCTTGCGGACGGCTGCGAGGCGGCTTTAGCTATGGCGAAGGCAGGGCTTGGAGTAACAGCTTTTCCGATGATGCCGTATATGAATGACAGCGAACTTGAATATATCCGCATCGACGGATTGGCACCGGTGTTATTGGGGCTGTATTCAAAGAAACTGATAAAAGGCGAGCCTGCTTTTGAATTTGTTACAGAGGCAAAAAAAATTCTATAAAATTACCGATACCCTATTGACAAAACGAAAACCGTATGATAAACTATATACAGTTAGCTTAGGCTAACGCAGTTTACATAAGACAACTTTACGAATGAACGGCATTTCGCCGTTTATTTAAACGGATATGGTTAGTGTAGACTAACATATTTCATCAGAAAGGACAGGATATGAGCGTAGTAATAATCGGCGGTAACGAGCGCATGGAAACACGCTATGCGGATATATGCAAGGCTTACGGTTACGATAAGGCTAAAGTCTTTGTAAAGGAAAACAGCTCGCTTAAAAAGAAGGTCGGCACTCCCGATTTACTGATACTGTTTACAAATACTGTATCGCACAAGATGATGCTGAGTGCAACACAGGAGGCTAAGCGCAACAGCGTTCCTGTGGCAAGAGTACACTCAAGCAGTGTGGTTGCTTTATCACAGCTTTTAGCGGAAAGAAGTGCGTCATTATGAACGGATACTGTTTTGAACAATATCTGATTGACAACTGCTCCCCTACTCTTGCATCGCTAAAGACGGCGAATCTTTTCAATTACAGATACAGCAGTACGGATGAGCTTAACAAGGCTGTAGAGCGTTGGAACAAGGAATTGTCGGGCAAGGGAATTACCGTAACGGTTCTGAGAAAGCGTGAGAACACGGCGCTTATATATGTATACAGGGCGAAACGTCTCGCTAAGGATTTCAGCCGACCGGGCGTTGAGCGTTTTATGAAATGTCACGGATACGAGAATACAGATATTGATTTGTGCCTTGAGGTACTTGGCGGCAAGCTGGCGAAAAGCGAATTGTTTCCGCACGAGATAGGACTGTTCTTAGGTTATCCGCTTGGAGATGTTATCGGATTTATTGATAACGAGGGAAAAAACAGCAGATGCACGGGCTGTTGGAAGGTATACTGCAACGAGTGCGAGGCTATGCGCACCTTTGCGAGATTCGACAAGTGCAGAGCTGTCTACCAAAAGATGTGGGCAAACGGCAGGAGTATCGTGCAGCTTACGGTTGCATAATATAAAAAAATATCAGAATGAAAGGATTTTTATTATGAAAACAGCAGTAGTATATTGGAGCGGAACAGGCAACACTGAGGCTATGGCAGGCTCGGTTGCAGAGGGCGCAAAGAGCGCAGGCGCAGAGGTAAGCGTATTTACAGCGGCCGACTTCTCTGCAGATATGGTAGATCAGTTTGATTCTATCGCTTTCGGTTGTCCCTCAATGGGCAGTGAACAGCTTGAGGACAGCGAGTTCGAGCCTATGTTCAACGCTTGTGAAGCAAAGCTGTCAGGCAAGAAGGTAGGACTTTTCGGTTCTTACGGCTGGGGCGACGGCGAATGGATGAGAAACTGGGAGGAACAGTGCATCGCTGACGGCGCAGTTATGGCGGGCGAAGGCGTTATCTGCAACGAAGCTCCCGATGACACAGCTACCGAACAGTGCGTTGCTCTCGGTAAGGCGCTTGCATCATAAATTCAGAATACAGCTTAAAGATAAACAAACATACTCCGTAAAACACCGCAGAGAAAATGCTCTGCGGTGTTCCCTTTTCCCCCTTGACAATCATTCTCCTCTGTGCTAAAATAATACCATACAGAAAAGCTATGATAAGAAACAGTAGATAAATCTGCGTCACAGAGAAAGAGCGGTTGGTGCAAGCTCCCGACAAGGTTTTATCGAACCCGTCTTTGAGCTGTACACGATGAGTGTTACCGGTTTCTCCCGTTACAGAGATACAAGTGCGGTTATACCGAATTTAGGTGGTACCACGGAACAATGTTTCGCCCTAAGCAAATTTAATGCTTCGGGCTTTCTTTATGCCCGGAATTCAGGAGGATATGCAATGAAACTCGACAAGCTGGTCGGCGACCGTTTTAAAGAAAGACCTTCGGACTGTCAGATTGACAGCCACGCAATTATGGTGAGAGGCGGCTATATCAAGTATATGGCTAACGGTATCTTCTCGTCATACGCACCCACAAAGAGAATCACAAAGAAGATTGAACAGATCATCAGAGAAGAAATGGACAAGATAGACGGACAGGAAGTACAGTTCCCTGTCGTTATGCCCGCTTCACTCTGGCAGGAGTCAGGCAGATACGAAAGCATCGGCAGTGAGCTGTTACGTTTTACAGACCGCAACAGAATGCCTATGGTACTCGGTATGACACACGAGGAAGCCGCTGTACATCTCGTGCGTGAATACGGCAAGAGCTACACAAAGTACCCCTTCATGATTTATCAGATACAGACAAAGTTCCGTGATGAAGCTCGTCCGAGAGGCGGTCTTATCAGAGTCCGTGAGTTCACAATGAAGGACGCTTACTCATTCCACACATCGCAGGAAGATCTTGAGCAGTATTACGATAAGTGCCACAAGGCTTATGAAAACATATTCAGACGTGCAGGTGTTCCCGAGGTAATCTCGGTCAAGTCCGATTCCGGTATGATGGGCGGCAGTATTTCACACGAATTCATGCTCCTTACACCTGTAGGCGAGGATACAATAGCAAGCTGTCACGAATGTGGTTTCAATGCGAATATGGAGGCCGCAGATAGCATTATCGAGAACACAAGAGATGAAGTTTCCGCACCTATGGAGCTTGTTCATACTCCGAATATCCATACGATAGAAGAAATATGCGACTTTTTGCATACTCCCAAGGAAAAGAGCTGCAAGGCTGTCGTATATCAGAGAAACGCAGATGACAGCTATGTTGTCGTATTCACAAGAGGCGATATAGACGTAAACGAAACAAAGCTCCGTAACTTCTTAGGCTGTGAAATTCACCCTGCCGTAATCACAGAAGAATGCGGTCTTAACGCAGGATATATCGGACCTGTCGGTCTTCCCGAAAATATGACCGTTCTGTTTGATACTTCGCTTCAGAATACAAACAACCTTTCTTGCGGCGCAAATAAGGAAGAATATCATTACACCGGTCTTGACATTGACCGTGATTGTGCAAATGTTGAATATCACGACTTTGCAAAGATTCTTGACGGCGGCATCTGCCCCAATTGCCACAAGCACTCAATTTCTATTTCAAGAGGTATAGAAGTCGGAAATATATTCCAGCTTGGCACAAAGTACACAAAGACAATGAATATGACCTACCTTGACAGCAACGGCGAGGAAAAGACACCTATCATGGGCTGTTACGGTATCGGTGTCGGCAGACTTGCGGCTTCGGTATGCGAGGCGCACCACGATGATTACGGCCCTATCTGGCCTATGCCTATCGCTCCGTGGCAGGTTCATATCTGCGCTGTACGTTCAGATGACGCAGATGTTAAGGCTTGTGCAGATAAGCTGTATGACACATTACAGAACGCAGGTGCTGAGGTTATCTATGATGACAGACAGGTAAGCGCAGGTGTTATGTTCTCTGACGCAGACCTTCTCGGCGTACCGCTGAGAGTTGTTGTAAGCCCCAGAAACCTGAAGGATAACTGCTGTGAGATTTCTGCAAGGGATAAGAGCTTCTCATATAAAGTTCCCGTTGAGGAAACCGCAGACAAGGTTCAGGAGCTTATAAAAGAGCTTATGGCTAAATTCAACGATTGAGATTTTAAGTGAATAATCTGAGGGCAGTGTTTCGGCACAGCCCTTTTTATCGTAATATTTCTTTACTTACAGGGGAAAATGTAGTAGAATAATAACAGAAACTTAAAAAACACGGAGGTAATAATATGTGTACAGCCGCAACATACAAGACAGAAGATTTCTATTTTGGAAGAACGCTTGATTACGAATGTTCATACGGCGAGGAAATTGTAATCATGCCGAGAAATTTCAGATTGCAATTTCTGAATATGGGAGTTTGCGAAAGTCACTATGCAGTGATCGGTACGGCTCATATTGCCAAAGGTTACCCGTTGTTCTATGATGCAGTGAACGAAAAGGGGCTTTGTATGGCAGGGCTTAACTTTGTCGGCAATGCCCGTTATTTTAAAGATATTCCCGATAAGGACAACGTAGCACAGTATGAATTTATTCCGTATATTCTTGCAAAGTGTGCAGATGTAAATGATGCGAAAGAGCTGATTTCAAGAATCAATATAACCGATACGCCCTTTGACGAGCAGATGCCTGCAGGTCAGCTCCACTGGATAATTGCGGACAGGAACAGCGCAATAACCGTTGAATCGGTATCGGACGGAATAAAGGTTTATGATAATCCGATAGGTGTGCTTACCAACAATCCGCCCTTTGACGAGCAGATGTTCAGATTGAACGATTATATGCATTTATCAAGAAAACAGCCTCAGAACAATTTCTCGGATAAGCTGGAGCTGAAAACCTACAGCAGAGGAATGGGAGCTATCGGACTTCCGGGCGATTTATCGTCACAATCAAGATTTGTGCGTGTGGCTTTTGTAAAGGCTAACTCCGTTTCCGGCAAAGGCGAAACCGAAAGCGTAAGCCAGTTTTTCCATATACTCGGCTCGGTTGACCAGCAGAGAGGCTGCTGTGAGGTAAAAGACGGAGAGTACGAGATTACTATCTATACCTCTTGCTGTAATGCGGATAAAGGCATTTATTATTACACAACTTACGATAATCACCGCATTTCCGCTGTTGATATGAGAAAAGAAAACCTTGACGGTAATGAGCTTATCTCTTATCCTATGATAACAGAAGAAAAAATCAACTATCAGAACTGAGAGTCTGTATTATTATAAATTATCGCAAACAGAATACCCCTGTGAAATTTGACACAGGGGTATTCGTATATGGGAAATGGATTAAGAGGATAGCATAATAATGATAATAATATCGAGATTTGCGATTTTGAGCAATCTCGTGCTGTTTTTACGAAAGTATTATAAACCATTTTTTCCTGATTGTAAACAGTTTTTTCAAAATTAACGCATTTTATGCAAAAATAGCACAAAAGAGGTACAATTTTTTTATCGTACCTCTTTACAAAACCAATTTATCTGTTCTCGGCATCATCAGGATTAAACGAATAATCCTCAGGTTCTTCATCTGTTGACACCAGCTTGTGCATACAAGCAGTGCAATATGTGTTGCTGAATCTGTTCTTTGTACCGCACACCGGGCAGGTAACGATTTTTTTCATCAGCTCGATTCTGGCATTGCACTGTGCCATTTTCTTATAAAGGTGGTCAATATCCATTACAGCCTGTGCTATTCTGTCGGCATCTGAGCTGTCGTTTTTAACCATACCGTACATAGTTCTGCCAAGCTCGGTGTATTTTGCCTTTATCAGTGCGTCAAGCTGAATACATCTCAGCTTGAGTTTTGAAATACCGATAACCTCGTCTGCCTTACGTATGCCCGTATCGGTAAGCTGTTTTGCTTTTTCTGATATAAAATCAATTTCGTCTTTAAAATCCATAGCCGTGTTTCCTTTCAGAAATGCTTTTTTATATTGTAGCACAATAAGAAAAATTATGCAAGAGTTAATTTTTCCTCAAAGAAATTCTCGATATCACGCTTACGCTCATTCATCAGAGCAAAACGTGAAATATATTCATAAGGATATTTGTAATTGATGACTCTTGAAACGTTCTTGCCGTCATATAGCTTTGTTGACGCTCCGCAGCCTGCGGCGAGTATCGTCTGTACGTCTTCCATAATGCAGATATTATAGATGCTTTCACAGCCGTCTTTGCAATAGCCGATGTTTTCAAGGTTGTCGGCTATATTCTTCTGACGGTAAAGATAATACGGGAAATAGCCTTTTTCGCAAAGCATATCATATGCCGTATCGGTCATATATTTTGCACCTTTGCCGATATTGTTTCCGAATTGTCTGAACAAGGCTGATGAGCGTTTAAGGCTCAATGTATGAACGGTGATATTTTCGGGAGATAATTTGCAAAGCTGTTGCAAAGAAGCTTCAAAGCTATGCTCTGTTTCGGCAGGAAGTCCTGCTATTATATCGGAATTAATGCAGTCGAAACCGACCTTTCGTGCAATATCAAACGCTTCACACACCTGCTTTACCGTATGACGTCTGCCGACCGCTTCAAGTACGCTGTCGTTCATCGACTGCGGATTTATTGATATGCGCCGTACACCGCCGTTTTTAAGCGTCCTCAGCTTATCTTCCGTTATGGTATCGGGTCTTCCCGCCTCGGCGGTAAATTCACGGATATTTGCAATATCAAATTCACCGAGTTTATCAATAAGGCGGTCAAGCTGAGAAGCCGACAATGTTGTAGGCGTACCTCCGCCGATATACACAGTATCGACTTTAAGCGAAAAACGTTTCACAATATCGGCATAAATATCAAGCTCTTTCAGTAAAAGCCCGAAATAATCGTCTATCAGCTTTAATGCACCCTCGCCGGAAGCGGAGATAAACGAGCAATAGCTGCAGCGTGACGGGCAGAAAGGAATCGAAATATACAGGCTTATCTTCCTGAGGTCAAGTGAGTCCAGAACCGGTTTCTGAATGCGTATTACATCGTTTGCAAGCTGTATCTTCTTATCGCTTACAAGCAAGGAGTTACGAAGATATTCTTCCGCATTGTCACGGGTTTCGTAAATGCTTCGGATATATTTCACGGGGCGTACTCCCGTAAGTATTCCCCACGGAAGCGGAGCGTGACCGTGCCTTTCCATACATCTGCAAAGAAGCCTGCAAAGCTCATTTTCATAATCGGACGGCTCGCAGACGTCTGAAGATTCCTTATACAAGGTATCATTATCAGATACGGTAACGGATAATTTGCCGTTATCGGCGCAGAAGTATGAGTAATCTGTGCCGTCGGGAGTTTTGTCGGTATAAAACTCAAGCCTGTGCGGCAATGAGAAATTTCTTATCAGCCGCTCAAGCTCGTAGGCATATTGATATGCCGTGTTATCAAAATACAGCGATTTTATCATATCAGAAGAAATCTACCGGGCTTTGTCCGAGAAACTGATTGAACTTCTTTTCCTGTTTAAGAGTAGTCGAACTGCCGTGACCCGGATAAATGAGATAATCCTCACGCAGTGCGGCGATTCGTGCAAGGCTGTTTCGCTGTGCGATATAGTCGCCCGAATAGAAATCGGTTCTTCCGGCAGAGCCTTCAAAAATGGTGTCGCCTGCAAACATACAGTTATCCGCAAAGTAAACCACGCTTCCTGCGGTATGTCCGGGGGTATGCATAACGCTGAATTCAATCTCATCAAGGCGTATGATGTCCCCATCGGAAACAAGCACATCGGCAGTAAAGGGTTTGTAGGAATAGCCGGGGCAGAGATATGCCACGTTCTTTATCGTATCATCAAGCATACATTCGTCCTTTGAATGTATATATACCTTTGCGCCTGTCTGTTCCTTAAGGTCTGCAACAGCTCCCGTATGGTCAAAATGTCCGTGCGTGAGAAGTATCATTTTAAGTTCTGCGTTATCCTTTCCGAGTGTATCAAGGATACGCTGTGCATCGTCCGCAGGGTCTATCACTGCGGCGTTTCCTGCGGCGCTGATTACTATATAACAATTGGTTGCAAGCTCGCCTAATGTGAGCGTTTTAATTTCCATTACTGTTTTCCTGTCCTTTCGGCAGAGATTACTCCGGGTATCTTCTGAAGTCTGAGTATGATGCTCTTGAGCTGATCTATACCGCTGACCTCGATTGTGAGAATTATATTTGCATTACCGTTCTTGAGATAGTGGGCGTTTATCTCGTGTATAGGCAGATGATTGCTTGCTATTGCAGTGGTAATATCGGCGATAAGCGCAGTTCTGTCATCTGCGATAATATCTATCGTCGCTCTGAACGCACTGCTTGAGTTCACTGCCCAATGTGCCTTTATCCATCTGTCTTTGTTTTCTCCCTGCAAACCGATCTTTACATTCTGACAATCGGCTTTATGGATAGATACGCCGTAGCCACGGGTGATAAAGCCCATAATATCGTCGCCCGGAAGCGGATTACAGCACTGAGCGTATTTTACCGCACAGTCTTCTATTCCGTCAAGCACAACGCCGTTCTTCTGTGCTCTCTTGTTGTTGTCAGCGATAGTCTTTTCTATGTCGATAGGCTGTGTCTGAACAGCGTTTAATCTCTGCTGTTTTACCTGCTCTTCTTTCAGGCGGGTAATGATTTTAGATAGCTGTACGCCGCCGTAGCCTATAGCCGCATATAAATCGTCAATCGAGGATAAACGCTGACGGTGTGCCGCCTGCAAGAGTATTTCATCATCGACCGCAATATTGTTTCTGCGTATCTCTTTTTCAAATGCCGCTTTACCGCACTCGATATTTTCTTCTCTGCGTTCACGCTTGAACCACGCTCTTATTTTTGCTTTTGCTTCGTTGGTTTTTGCGATTTCGCTCCAGTTTCGGTTAGGTCCGTAATTATCGCTTCCGCTGGTCAGTATCTCAACGATGTCGCCCGTGTGAAGTGTGTGGTCAAACGGCACCATCCTGCCGCCGACCTTTGCGCCTGTCATTTTATTGCCGACCTGCGTATGAATAGCGTAGGCAAAATCTATAACGTTAGAGCCTGCAGGCAGTGTTATAACATCGCCCTTCGGGGTGAAAACATATACGTCGTCAGGGGCGAGATCGACCTTGATAGCCTCTGAGATCTGCTCTACATCGTCAGCTTCCTGCTGCTGTTCAAGAAGCTGTCTTATCCAGTCGAAACGCTTTTCACCTGCAACATTTCCCGATATTCCTGCTTTATATTTCCAGTGTGCCGCAACGCCGTACTGAGCGGTGTTGTGCATTTCCTGCGTTCTTATCTGTACTTCAAATGGTATGCCTTCCCTGCCGATAACGGTCGTATGAAGCGACTGGTAGCGGTTGGGCTTGGGCATTGCTATATAGTCCTTGAAACGATAAGGGATAGGACGGAACATATCGTGAATGATACCGAGTACGTTATAGCACTCGACAACTGTCTGAAGAATAATCCTCACGGCATATATATCATATATCTCCGAAAAATCCTTTCCCTTGACATAAACCTTCTTGTAAATACTGTATATGCTTTTTACTCTGCCCTCGATTATCGGCGGTGGCTGAATGTCCGATATACGCTCTCTTATCATACCTTTTATCTTGTCGATAAACGTATCACGTTCATCCTTATGGACATCAAGAAGCGACTCTATCTCCTTGAAGCCGTAAGGATCAAGATAGCGCAGAGCAAGGTCTTCCATTTCTTCCTTTACGTCACTGATACCGAGCCTGTGAGCTATAGGTGCGTAGAAGTTCATCGTTTCAAGAGAAGTCTTGAGCTGCTTTTCGGGCGGTCTGCTCGCAAGCGTTCTCATATTATGAAGTCTGTCGGCGAGCTTTATGATAATAACACGAATATCCTTTGACATTGCGATAAGTATCTTACGGATATTCTCTGCCTGCTGTTCCTCACGGGTGTTAAGGGGTACCTGACCTATCTTGGTAACGCCGTCAACAAGATGAGCGACATCCTCACCGAACTTCTTCTGTATCACATCAAGACCCACATCTGTGTCTTCAACCACGTCATGCAGGAGAGCGGCGCATATTGTATCTGTATCCATGCAGAACTGTTCTACAAGTATATATGCTACTGCTACAGGGTGCGTAATATAAGGCTCTCCGGACGAGCGGAAAACACCGTCGTGCGCCTTTTCCGCCAGCTCATAAGCCGCCTGTATTTTATCAAGGTCGTAGCTCTTTCCTACTTCCTTTATCTTGTCAATAAGCATATCTATTGTATATGTCATGCTTACAGCCTCCGTTTATCGTTAATTTTTCAGCTGCAGGATTTCATTATTCTTCTTATCACTGCCGAGTTTTCAAGCTCTATACGTCTGCCGCCTTTTATGAAATTCATCGTACCGTTTATTCTGTCCAGCTCAAGATGACCGAATTCCGCAAAAACATGAAGGCACATCATAAAAAGACAGTAATTCATACCGTGCGACATTGCAATCTGAGCGGCTGAATCTATAGAGGTCAGCTTTCTTGCAAGGTCGAACAGGGAGCTTCATGTTCTCCTTATCGGGCAGGATACGTTTAAGAAGTCTTGAATCTGTTTTTTCGCCTCTGAGGATTTTTTCATAGAAATTCCTTGCGGCAAAATACTTATCCTGCGGAAAATCACTTCTGCGTATGTCCTTTACTCTTACGCTGACGCTTTTTTTATCATTATATTCGTTTATTTCGATATGGCTCAGCACATCGACCTTATCTCCGGGATAATATCCGAACTTATCAAACGATGTTCCGAAGCAGAGGAATTTGAACTGCGAGCCTTTGTACTCTGCGGTAAACGATGTATATTTACCGTCTTTGAGCGGTCTTGATGATATGATTGTGCAGTTTCTCATCAAAAACAGCGGAGCGTTGTTTTCTTCGCCGTAAGGCTGTAAATGACGAAGATTCTCGATTGAAGATATTTCAAGGTCGGACAGCTCCGGCTCAATATCAGCCTCCGTTGTCATAACCGGCATTGAAGGGAATTTTTCGTCCGCATAGCTTCTCAGCTGAGCTATAAAATCATCTACCTTGTCTTTCGGAAGTGAAAAGCCCGCCGCCTTCGTATGACCTCCGAAACGTGTAAGATGCTCACTGCACGCATCGAGTGCGGTATAAAGTGAAAAGCCTTCGATGCTTCTCGCTGAGCCTCTTGCCTCGTCGCCCTCTATTCCTATGACGATACAGGGCTTTTCGTAAAGCTCAAGAAGTCTTGCACTGACTATACCTATAATTCCGTGATTCCAGCCCTCGCCGCAAACAATAAGCACACGGGAGTTGAACGCTTTAGGGTCGGCAATAAGCTGAGCCTTTGCCATTTCGAGAATATCGCTTTCAATCTGTTTTCTCTTAGCGTTCAGCTCATTCAGCTCCTGCGCTTTTATCTCGGCTATCTGTCCGGTCTGAGCCATAAGAAGCTCTGCCGCCGCTTTCGGACTGTCATAACGTCCTGCGGCATTTATACGGGGGCATAAGCCGAACGCTATGCCTGTAGAAGTAATACTTTCAGCGTCAAGTCCTGCCGCATTGATAAGCGCCTGAAGTCCCTGATTTTCGCTGTACTGCATTTCAAGAAGTCCACGCTTTACTATTATGCGGTTTTCTCCTGTCAGTGCAACAACATCGCCTATAGTGCCGATAGCCGCAAGGTCGGCATACTGCTCAAGAACACCTTCAACATCACGTTCCAGTGCCATAATGAGCTTTAGCGCAACGCCGCAACCTGCAAGTTCTTTATAGGGAGAGTTGTCATCTTGTCTGTGCGGATTTACGATAGCCTCCGCTTTAGGCAGAATCTCAGGGAGCTGATGGTGGTCGGTGACGACCAGCTTCATTCCAAGCTCATATATAAGCTCTGCCTCGTTGACGGCTGAAACGCCGTTGTCAACCGTTATTATAAGACCCGTACCGTCCTCGTGCAGTTTGCGTATTGCGTTTTCGTTCAGCCCGTAGCCTTCCTCACGGGTGGGTATGTACCAGTTTACGTCAGCACCTATTGCATCAAGATGTGTGAAAAGCATAACGGTAGATGTAACACCGTCGCAATCGTAATCGCCGTACACGGTTATCTTTATTTCGTTATCGACCGCCGCTTCTATCGCCTGCACAGCTTTATCCATATCCGCAATAAGCAAGGGGTCGGAAAGCTCCGTACCGTTGAAATACTGCTGTGCCTGCTCAGCTGTGTATATTCCTCTGCCGACAAGAAGACTGCACAAAAGCATAGGCAGTCCAGTGTCGGTTTTAAGTTTCATTGCAAGCGCATTGTCCGTATTTCTGACAAGCCATTTTTTCATAAGAAATTATATCCTCTTGATAAGTTCTTTCAGTTCTTCCGATGTAAAACGATATTTGTTATCGCAGAAATGACAGCACACTTCCGTGACCGGTTCTTCCTCTGCGAGTTTTGTAAGCTCGTCCTTGCCGAGTGTTATCAGCACCTGCTCGGTACGCTCTCTTGAACAATCGCAGTAATACTGTGCCTCCCAGCTGTCAAGTATCTCTCCGTCAAGGCCTTTAAGTCCTTTGAGGGCTATTTCTTCGGGAGAAAGTCCGTCCTCAAGCATTTTAGTAACGGACTGCATATCCTTTATATTTTCTTCGATAAAATCTATAGCGGCTTCATTCACGGGCGGTACAAGCTGTATCATATATCCGCCTGCTTTTTTTATCGTGAGGTCGGTATCAACAAGTACGCCCAGTGCACAAACAGTAGGTATCTGCTCGCTTACCGCATAATACTGCGTTACATCTATAGCTATTTCTCCGCTCACTATAGGTACCTGTCCTACATAAGGCTCTTTCATACCGAGATCTCTTATTACCGAAAGATAACCGTCCGTGCCTACTATTCCTCCGACATCCAGCTTACCTTTGGAATTGAGCGGCAGATCGGCAAAAGGATTGTCCATACAGCATTTTACGTTGCCTCTGTAATCGGCTACGGTCGTAATTGTACCGATTTTTCCGCCGCCGTTTATCCTCAGCTCAAGTCTGTCGGTTTCGTTTTTCATAAGCGCACCCATAATACAAGCCGCAGTTGCAAGTCTTCCTGCCGCCGCTGACGCTGTTGCGGATGTGCCGTGTATTCTGTGTATTTCATTTACGATGTCGGTAGTATCGACAGCACTGCAAAGCGCACTGCCGTCTGCCGATAAAGCTCTTACTATCTTTCCCATTTATTTTGTTTCCTTTGCACAGCAGTAAAGCACCTTTTCACTGTCCTCACTGCCCTTTTCTGTTGTCATATAATTATATCTGTCAAGAATTCTGAAGCCTGCCTTATGCAGTAATTCTTCAATTTCTTCAAGCGGTAAAGCAATCTCTGAAAAATCCTCACAGGAACGCTCATAAGAGCCGTCCTCGTTTTCAGTGAAAATATCAAGTGCAATATCTACCCTGCTGTCTTTACTGTCACTGTCAAGATAATTCTGCCATACGCAATAGACGCTTTCCATATCATACACAAATGTGTTATCCGCAAGCACCTCTCTGTGCTTTCTTACCGTATTAATATCAAATACGAAAAGTCCCTCAGGGTCGCAGAAAAGCGATACAGAGCTGAAGCAACGCAGTATATCCTCTTTGCTGTCAAGATGATTTATGCTGTCAAGCACGCATACGGTAACGTCAATAGTGCCGTACATATCAAGCTCGCACATATCCTGACAGAGATACTCTATGTTTTTGTGCGGTTTTTCCTTTGCTACACTGAGCATTTCGGTGCTTAAGTCCACTCCGATAACATCATATCCGAGAGCAGAAAACTGCATCGACATACTACCCGTACCGCAGGCAAGGTCAAGAAGTATGCCCCTTTTACCGCCGTGAGAAGTAATTATCCTGTCGTAATACCCGGCAAGCTCCTTATAGTCGATATTGGAAGTCAGCGTATCGTAAACGTCCGCAAAACAACCGTATGCCGACATATTATCACCCTTTCGGTCAATCGTTATCCTTCATTCTGTCGAAAACGATGGAGTAGCCGTCATTTCCGCCCTGTAAAGACCTGTTTACACGGCTTATCGTGGCGGTGCTGGCTCCTGTTTCTTCGACTATATCGCTGTACACTCTGCCCTCTACAAGCAGCTTTGCAACGTGCAGACGCTGAGCCATTGATTCAAGCTCTCTTATAGTGCATAAATCCTCAAAAAAGTCGTAGCATTCTTCAATACTTCTAAGCTCCATTATCGCTTTGAAAAGCTCGTCTTTATCCTTTGAAACAAGTTTTGTGTTCATTGCGTTTCCCTTTCTCAAAAGCAAATAGGTAAAATACCTCTATAATAATACTACTATTTTATCACTCTAAAGTATAAAAGTCAACACTTATCCTTTTTATTACAATTCTATTTCAAAAAGCCTTGCCGTGAAGCATTCGGGCAGTTTTACAGAAAGCGACCTTGAAAGCGGATTGAATTTATGCCCGCCCTCGTCAAAGGACGGGTATATGCAGTTCACCTTTGCATTCTCCGTTGCATATCTTATCGGTATATTACAGCACTCGTTGCTTCCTTGTCTGCGCCAAACCGCAAGATAGGCTTTATTTCCTGCTTTAAGACCCAGTGTTACCCATTCGTCACCGATATGAGATAATCCCAAAGGCCAAAACGGTACCGATCTCTTGATATCATCACGAATACTTTTATAACATTCAAGCGCTTCTTTTACAAGTGACATTCGCTCGGGGCTGAGATTTGCAAGGTGTCCGCTCTGATGGATACGCTGTGTCATAGCGTTTACCATATTGAACACAACCTCTTCCCTATCGCCGTCTGTCAGCGGATATGACCATATAGCGCTCTGTTCGGGGCAAAGACCTGTCGGTGCGTTTGCCGCTATTGTAGCATATCTTCTGTAATCGTCCTGATCGCTCGTCGACTGTATCGAATAACGGCTGAGCATAGCATAGTCTATTCTCATACCGCCGCTTGAGCAGTTTTCTATGATAAGCTCCGGATAACGTGCAAACACGCCGTCAAGCCACGCAAGATATGCCTTTTCGTGTCGCATAAGTCCTTCACCGACACTGTCACAGTTAATCTCCGTACCTATGCCCGGTTCTATATTGTAGTCCATTTTTATGTAGCCTACACCGTAATCTTTTACAAGGCGGTCAATTACGCTGTCGGCATAAGCACTGACTTCGGGATTTGAAAAGTCAAGCTGATAGCGTGAACGATCGTATACACGCTTGCCGTGCCGCATAAAGAACCATTCGTCAGGCACTTTCTTTGCCATTTCGCAGTTTATGCCCATAACTTCTATCTCAAGCCATACGCCCGGTATCATACCGTATTTCCTGATTTCATCGGTCACCTTTTTAAGACCGTTCGGGAAGCGGCGGCGGTTTTCCTGCCACTCGCCCACGCTGTCCCACCAGAAACCGTCCGCATACCAGCCGCAATCAATGCAGTAATACTCGCATCCTGCTTCTGCGGCGGCTTTTATAAGCGGCATTTCCTTTTCTTCGGTAGGGTCGCCCCAAAGGCAGTTCATATAGTCGTTGAAAATAACCGCCAGCTTTTCGTTATCGGTATTCTTTCTGCGTATCGCACGGCGGTATCTTGTAAGCTCGCCCATACCCTCGTCAAAGTCACGGCATACGCCGACTGCAACAGGAACTGACGTAAAGCTTTCCCCGGGAGCAAGGTTCTTGAACCAGTGAGATTGCTGTTCGTTAGGTCCGCTGAGCGCAAGGTAAAAATGTCCTCTCTGGTCGCTTATCTCCCAGTGCCACGAGCCGTTATGCTCTATCTGCCAGAAAAGCCCGTTTCCTGTTTCAGTGTTCTGAATATAACCCATAGGTAGATATTCGTTTGTTGACCAGTTACCTACATTTGTTACATTTATCGCCTTGCCGCAGTGTTCCCAGCCGTCTTTCTGCGACTGCGGCATACCAAGCTGTTCAAAGGTATAGTCCTGCCACAGCATTTCCTTCTGCCACGAATTATGCGGTATCTTTATAATAAACTTATCATCACGGGGAAGAATGCCCTCTTTTTCAAAACCGAGATAGTTGAACGATGAAACATAGGTCAGCGTGTATGTTTCGGTCGCAGACGTATTTCTGACTTCCGTATAGGTGCGTACTATGCTTATGCCGTCATAGAAACGGAACGTGCTGATTACTTCTATGCCCGTCGGCTCGTCATACTGCGTTACCTTTATAAGTCTGCCGATATTGTCACGGGTATCCGAAAAATCCTTGTACTTGAGTCTGTAGCCGGGTGCCGTTACTATGTACTTCGTGCCGTGACGTTCACACGGACGGTCAAGTCCCGCTATTTCGACCTGTGCTATGTCAAAACAGCCGAGATGATCCTTTTCGAACATCTCGTTCCATATATCATTTTCGTTGAACGGGAGCGCCGAAAAGTGCATCAGCTTTATCTGTCCGTTATCCTCAATATCAAATACAATGTTGATTTTATTCTCGTTTATGTTTATCCTTTTCATTCTTCCTCCTTGCGACTGTTGAACACTTCATATACTTTCGGGAATTTATCCTTCACTCTAACCAGCTTGAAATCGCTGTTCACAAAGAAGTGACGTGTTCTGCCTGTTGCCTTGACATCGCCGTTTTCCTTGCCTTTTACCACATAATCAATTGTCATTTTAAAGCCATTGAACTCTGTGATTTTAAGATCTATAAGCACCGTTTCGTCAAAACGCACGGCATTTTTATAAGTGCATTCGGCAGAAAGCACAGGTATCATAACTCCGTCCTTTTCCATTTCGGAATATGGGTAGCCTGCTTTGTCAAGATAATGTATTCTTGTTTCTTCGAACCACCTTATATAATTCGAATGGTGTATTATGCCCATTCTGTCGGTTTCGTAATAATGAGCGGTACGCTCATACGGCTCTATAGGCGGTAGATCTTTTTTCATAGCTTTGCTCCTTTTATATCGTTGAATAACAGCTTTGCGACAGAGCTGTCTGCAAGCCTTACGCCGACTTCGGATTCGTCAAACCACTGTGCCGCAATCAGCTCATCCGAAAGTGAGAAATCTCCCTCGGGAAGCTCAGCCAGAAACCCCGTCATCAGCATCTGCTTTTTCTGATAAGCGTATGTCGCAACAAGGCGTACCTTGACCGGCTTTAGTCCGAGTTCTTCTGTGACCTCACGCACTGCCGCCTGTTCGGCTGTTTCGTTTGTCATTATGTAGCCGGACACGCAGACGAATCTGTCCTCGCTTATACTGCCGTCACCGCTGTGCTGACGGATAAGGGCGTATTTATCTCCTCGTCTTGCAAGGACTATCACGCAATTATAGAACATATCAAACCACAAACGTTTGCACTGTTCGCAATACGGCACAAGACCGTCGTCGCCTGTCTTGCGGCTTACCAGTCTGCTTGCACAATCGGGGCAGAATGTAAATCTCATATCGTTCTCCGTTTTACAAAAAAGCCGCACGGCACAGCCTATGCGCCAAGCGGCTTTTATATATTCTGTTTTTATCAGGAATTTGCCTTGATATAGTTCCAGCTGTCACGGCACATCTGCTCAAGACCTCTCTTTGCTGTCCAGCCGAGCTTTTTCTTGGCAAGCGAGGGATTTGAGTAGCAAGCGGCTGCGTCGCCCGGACGTCTGCCTGTTATAACATAGGGTACCTTGACCTTGTTTACCTTTTCGAAAGCGTTGATAATATCAAGCACAGAGTATCCCTTACCTGTACCGAGGTTGTATGCGGGACAGCCTGTATGCGCTCTTGCCGCCTTTATTGCGGCAACATGACCGAGTGCAAGGTCAACAACGTGAATGTAATCTCTTACGCAAGTGCCGTCGGGAGTGGGATAATCATTGCCGAATACGCTGAGCGTTGCCATTTTTCCTGAGGCTGTGCGGAGGATAAGGGGCATAAGGTTATTCGGTATGCCGTTGGGGTCTTCACCAAGCTTACCGCTCTCGTGTGCACCGATAGGATTGAAGTAACGTAAAAGGATGATGCTCCACTGATCATCTGATGCGTACAGTTCTCTGCACATATTCTCAATCATCAGCTTTGTAGAACCGTAGGGATTGATAGCACTCAGCGGGAAATCCTCCGTTACCGGCACTTTATCGGGTATGCCGTAAACCGTTGCACTTGAGCTGAATACGAGCTTCTTACAGCCGTATTTCTGCATTGTTTCGATAAGTGCAAGAGTTGAGTTGATGTTGTTTTCATAATACATTATAGGCTTTACACAGCTTTCGCCTACTGCCTTGTAGCCGGCAAAATGTATTACTTCTGTGATGAAGTTCTCTCTGAAAATTCTGTCGAGAGCTTCTCTGTCACAGCAGTCATTCTCATAGAATCTGAAATCTCTGCCTGTGATTTCCTTGATTGCCTCGATAGCCTTCGGCTTTGAGTTGTAGAAGTTGTCTATTACAATAATATCCTCGCCTGCGTTAAGAAGCTCCACGCAGGTGTGAGAGCCGATATATCCTGCTCCGCCTGTTACCAATACTGCCATAATAATGTTCCTTTCCACAGCATAGAAACGCTGTATCCAAAACGGTTTTCTGAAAAAATATAACCGTTGCACTAACTTATATTATATATCCGCAAGGGCGGATTGTCAATATTTTTTACTTTGATTGACAAAGAGGCAATTATGTGATAAAATCACATTAGTAAAAGTTTTTACATAAATTTGCTTTAATTATTAAGGAGGATTCAAAATGATCAATTTACTTACATCTGCAAGCCAATTTCTGAGTGACACAGAAAATTTCAATTCGACCACAGACAAATTGCTCTCCAGCTTATTTGACGGATTTATTTTTTATCTGGCAGTTGTTGTTTTTATAATAACAGTGCTTATTATAACTGCCAAATACAGAAAAAATCCCACGCTCGGCAAGAGAAAATCGCTTACTGCAATAACTGTATTGCTTACTGTATTCGATTCACTTCTTCTGCTGTTCAAGATTGACTTTTTCAGGCTTCTTTGCAACCCTTACGATTATTTCACAAGCTACAATTTCACTTCCTTCGTACCGGGAACAAGCGAATATGCAATATATGTGTCATACTATATCGTTATAATCGCAACGGTCATTGCGGGAATTATAATGTGTATTGTAGGATATGCAACACTCTCTGACAAGGAGCTTAAAAAGAAAGCCTTCGATAAAGCGGCCGCATTACAGCAGCAGTACAGAGCAGGCTTCGCAGTTCCGCCCCAGCAGATGCAGCAGCCCCAGTGCAACACATGGAGATGTAACATTTGCGGTACAATAAACAAGGATATAGGCGGAGATTTCTGTTCGCAGTGCGGCGCACCAAAATACAATGCGCCTTCCGGCAACGCTAACGGTCAGTAAGGAGGGACCTGTATGCTCCATATAGGTATTGCTATCGCTTTACTCGTTTTATGCAGTTCTTATAAGAGTTGTCCTATCGTTTCAAAACTTACCGGAATCAAGGTGCTGACTATTATTCTGACAGTTCTGGCATCAATTAAACTGATGTCGTTTCTGTTCGGCGTATTACCGATGTATTACGGTTCGGAGAGCGAAAACTATTACCCCATTCTGTCAGTGTTCGCTTCAAGTGTCTTTGCAATAACCGTGATATACTACTGCGGCGTTATCACTCTGAGTGTCATCGCCTGTATCAAGGGATACAAGTGTATGAGCAACAATGAGCTCACCTCTGCGGCTTACAGCGAACAGCAGAGAGTAAACGCCGCAAGAGCACAGCAGATATACCACACACAATCTGCCGCAAATGTTCAGCAGAGCTTTACAACCGAAAATACCGCATGGCAGTGTACAAGCTGTGGTAAGTACAACGAATCTGACAACAAATTCTGTATTTACTGCGGACATATAAGATAAATTCATCAAAGGAGATATGCAAATTGGTACTTATAGCACTTTCAATAATTGTGCTTGTTCTCTGTTCCAGATATAAGCAGGAGCCGATGACAAACAGCCGTACAGGTATAACTGTAACAACAATAATTACAGCGGTAATCACATTCTTCGAGTTGACAGGCGTTGTTGCTCTCGGTGTTATGAACGGTATTTTCGGAGGCGACGCTTTCAGACAGATGCTATATGACGCTATTGCAAGCGGAGAACTTGATTTTGAGGATTTTGCAACGGCAAATGAAGCAATGAATTTTGCTCTTTCCGTTGTTAATGCGGTATTTATAGTTTCAATAATAGTGTGCATTCTTGTAGCCGCATTCGGCATATTCGCTACCGTTATCGGCTTCAAAACAATGGCCGATAAAACACTTACGGCAGCCGCAGCGGCAAATACGGCGGCACGCAATCAAGCATATAATATGCCCTGTTACAATAACTGCAATACTTCTTTTCAGAACGGCTACTATAACTACGGCAATCCTCAGCAGAATTATCAGACTTACGCACAGAGCAATACAGGAGCGGCAACTCAACCGACAAGCAACGTTTCTCAAAACAGCGAGTGGTACTGTGTATGCGGAAACAAAAATTCCGCAGGACAGAAATTCTGTTCAAACTGCGGTGCGGCAAATCCCGACTGTAACCGTCAAGGTTGATTACAATCGCAAAATCATAATCATATTATAAAACCGGGTATTTTGCCCGGTTTTTATTTTCCGCCAAACAAGCAGAAATATGTGCCACATTTTTACTTGTTCTTTATTTACATTTTTGTAATATTCTATGTTGTTATCGTGCATAAAAGCAGGGCGTTATAAATTTGTTTTTTGTGCAGGTGTACAAAATATCACCAAAATGCAAAATTATCATCAAATCAGACGTCACATTTTCGTACTTTCTGCGTTATATATATAGGTCGTTTTTTAGCAGTGCTTATAAATACACAGGTTATCCGGCATAAATCAAAAGCAAATTCCCATCAAAACTACCCTCAATGCCACACCCTGTTATCTGCCAACATCCACATACACGGCCGCTGTAAAAGAGCCATACAGAGAATACCTACTCTGTATGGCTCATTTTTATCTGTTTTCTGAAATAATTGCAAACAGCATCAGATATGCAATCTTTTGATTATCTTATAAACGACCGAGTTTTCAAGCACGAGCGGTGATTTATGTGCAAAGAACACAATTCCGTTTGCGGGCGACTTGATTTCTTCCTTGACCGTGCCTTCAAACGGATCGAGTATCTCTGCCATTACATCTCCCTGCTCCACCTCGTCGCCGGGCTGTTTTATCCTGCGATATATTCCGCCGCTTTTAGCGTGTACCGACATCAGATGCTCTTCTTCAAGCGTAGTTGCCATATAACCGCCGTGGCTCTGATACTTTATGACGCCCATTCTCGACAGGAAACGCAGTACAGCGCTTACCGCTATATTTGCCGATTCTTCGTCAATATGCTCTGTTTCGTTTGTATATACGGAAAATGCGCTCGTATCACAGTTCTGCCAGTTGAAGTTCAGTGTTGCCGTGTCAAACGGCTTAGGCTTTCTGAGAAGTATATACGGAAGACCGAATAAATTCGCAAGTCCTATGTTCTTATGCTCGGTATCCATCATTCTTACATGAGGTATAAAGTCACCGGAAATATAGAATGAGGTAAACTGAATGCCGTACTGATATTCCTTTATAAAATCGAATATGCCTGCGGCTATTCTCTGTGTGGTCTTTCCGTGTGCGTCACCGGGGAACATTCTGTTGAGATCGGTATTATCTACAGACCAGAAACGGCGCTGGATATTCATCGAAAACGGATTCAGCGAAGGGATGACCATTATCTGTTTACCGTAAACCAAATCGCCCTTTTTTTCAATATTTGAAAGGGCTCTTATGATCTGTGAGCATACATATAACTGCTGAACCTCGTTGCCACGCATTGCACCGACTATACAACAGGTTTTTTCACCCTTACCGAATCTGTATCCGTTTATCTGAAAATCATCACGGTAAGGCGATTTCAATGTAACTATGTTTTCTTTATTCATTTCAGCACCCTCCGAGTATTCTTGCAAGCAACGAGCCTTCATATACAACGGGATACTCACGCAACGTAAATACAATACCGCTGCAAGGTGCGAATATTTCCTGTTCGACAGCACCCGAAAGCGGATCGAGTATATCGCCTATATGATCTCCCTTGGATATTCCTGCCCAGTGCTTTATTGCGGGCATAAAAATACCGGATGTATCCGAATATATGAATGATACATTTCCGTCTGTGGAAACAATAGGATGAGAAACCTTCTTCGTTTCGCCTGTCCATATACCCATCTCAGCCATCAGGTTGAATATTCCGTCAAGGAGCTGATCGCCATAAGACTTGGTTATACGCATTCCAACACCCATTTCAGCAACAAGTGTCGGTGTTCCCTCTTTGTTAAGGCTGTGCGAGAGAGTAGCCTCCATAACAGTGACGCTGGAATG